>Ga0049083_10000729_pt1 | contig 12077 bp, 5 predicted proteins | sample GreLakmeMI27MSRF_FD_66719 | JGI IMG/M metagenome (GOLD analysis project Ga0049083, IMG submission 66719) | Freshwater lentic microbial communities from great Laurentian Lakes, MI, USA - Great Lakes metaG MI27MSRF | ecosystem: Environmental > Aquatic > Freshwater > Lake | place: Great Lakes...
CTGGCCAGCGCCGGGTCGTCGCTCACACATGAAAAAGGGGTTGCGCCAAGATGCACGCCGCCGGGAGTGCAGCCCGCTCTTGCGCCGGGCGAGCACAACGAGAGGCACAGGGCTAGGGCCCTCCTATTGCCCGTACGCGGCCCCCCTGGCAGCTCCATCACTCACAATGCCGCGGTCTCGACGCCCGGGGGCGCCGCGGTTGCTGCTGCTGGGCGCAGCGCTGTTGGTGGCGTGCAGTGTGGGCCTAGTGTCAGCCGGAGGGGGGGAGGCGCTGGGCAGGCGCGCGCTGCTGTCGCGCACCACGCAGCCCAAAGGCGTAGAGGTGCTGGCGGTGAAGGCTGCGGCGGAGAAGGCTGCGCCTGCAGGGGAGAGGGGAGGAGGTGCCGGGAAGGTGCGAGGACCTCTCGCCATGACCCGCCCGCACGCAACACGCTCACGGCGACCCTGCCACCTTTTGAAGAGGGGCGAGCAGAGCGCAGCAGGTGCTCGACCGGGAGGGGCTGTGCCGGCGAGTTTGCAAGCAGCGGACGCGGGCTCGGCCTTTTGGACCGCCGTCTGGCGCAGCTATGTCGTCATCCTCTGCCTCGAGATCGGGGACCGGTCCGCACCCTCGCACGGCCGCAGCCTGTTCGCTGCGCGCGGCTGACGCTCCGCGCGTCCGCGCCGCCCATAGCACCTTCTTCATCGCAGCGCTCATGTCGGCCAAGCACCCCGCCAAGACGGTCTTCGTGGGCGCGTTCGGTGCGCCCCTCCCTCCAGAGCGGCCCGGCGCCCCGCTGACGCCCCGCAGGCGCGCTGCTGGTGATGACGGTGCTGTCCACCGCCCTGGGGGTGGCCGCGCCGCTGCTGCTTCCCAGGAGCCTGACGCACTGGGCGGGCGCGTGCCTGTTCCTCTTCTACGGGGTAACCATGCTGCTCAAGGCGTACCGCATGCCCGCCGCGGGCGAGGGCCCTTCGGAGGAGCTGGGGGAGGTTGAGGACGAGCTCAAGGCGCGTCCCTCGCGCCTCCTCCTCTGTCGTCTCTCACACGCCCCAGAGCGAGGACGCGCACCACAAGTACGGCGCACTCTCCAAGTACCTGCCGCCGGTGCTGGCGCAGACGTTCGTGATGACCTTCCTGGCCGAGTGGGGCGACCGCAGCCAGATCGCCACCATCAGCATGGGCGCCGACTACAATGCGCTGGGCATCTGCGTCGGGGGCAGCGCGGGCCACGCCACAGCCACCGCGCTGGCCGTGCTGGGCGGGCGCCTCATGGCGGCCAAGATCAGCGAGCGCAGCATGGGCTTTGCCGGCGGCGCAACCTTTCTGCTCTTCGGCATCCTGGCATGCCTGGAAGGTGCGCCCCTCTCCCGCTACTTGTCGAGGCAGCTCGCAGCTCACGCGCCGCCTCTCTGGAACAGACCCTTCCCAGGACATCACCGCGCACGCGGTGCCTTCTTTCCTGACCTGGGGCAAGGGGACGTGAGGAGGACCACCGTCCGTGTCTGCTCGCACGATGTTATGCGAAACTCAATACTACCGAGCATGCCGTGCGTTGTCCGCCGTTGTCGGCGGCGGCGGTCAGCCAGACAACGACGAGCCACCACTGCACTGGACACTGGACCTTTTTATCAGACGCCCGCGCCCGCTTTCCCCGTGAACAGCCCTCTGGATGGCCGCGCGCAAGCCCAGCGACTGGCCCGCAGCCTCGGAGCGCTGTGCTGGCTCTGTGCCTGACGCCTTCCGTTTCAACCTCCACTCTGTGCTCATCTTCTTGAACGGCTCAAAGACGCTCCTGGGCGGCGCGCAGCCACCATGCGAGGCCGAGCTTCGCTACAGCGAGGGCGGGCGCGTGCTCGTGAACCGCGACTTGGACACGCTGCCTGGACGTTTGCAGGACGACGACGTGGGTTTGACGCAAGACCAGTGGACCGGATTCATGCAGGCGTTGAAGGCCACGTCGGAGCGTCTACCAGCGGTGCGTGTGCCCTCTGCGCCGCGCGAAGCGTCATGCAGGCATGGACTGCGTTCAGGCTTGGCCTGACCTCCGCTGCAATTCTGTGCGCGTCAGGACCCGTTATTCGGAGGCCTGACGCTGGGCGTCGTGAACGACTCGGACTGGCGAGCGGCGGTGACGGAGGTGCTGGCGAAACACCTTGAGGTGACGTTCGTTAAGGGCGTCGCAGCTGTGACGCTGGAGACTGCGTTTTGGACGGAGGTGGACCCGGAGCGCCTGACTGAGAGCGGAGACCTGCTGGCGGTGCCGCGCTCAATGCCCGTGGTGCGCATCCAGCTCCAGGCTGGCCTCTCGCATGCTCCTGCTCTGCACCCTTCCTCAGAGGCAGCCTCTGCGCGGCGGCCACGGGGCGGCGGTGCCAGCGGCGCAGGCGGAGCAGGCGGCGCAGGGGCAGATGGGGGGGACTACGTGGGCTCTGGTGGTGGGGCAGCGGGGCGGCGTCGGGGAGTAGGGCACCACAACCAGCTGTTGCCCTGGGCGCACCAAATCGACCTGGTGCCTAAACAGCGCCTCTTCGGAGCTCGCGCAAGCTACCACTAGCGCACGGCGTCGAGGGCGTGAATGGTTAAGAAACAGTGGCGCATCATGAGCTTGAGTGCTGCACTGTTCCGGGACGTGCGTGTCTGTGGTCGGTGAGTCGCATGAAATGACAGTGAGAGAGTGAGTTAGTTGTAATCTGCCTTCTCCGCCTCCGCCTGGTAGGCCTTGAGCTCGTCGCGGATCTCTCCGATGCGACTCAGCGCGCCGTCGATGGACAGCTCCAGCGCATCCGCCAGCTGGCTGCGCACCAGCTCGTACTTGGCCAGGAATGCGCGCTTCTGCTTCTCCAGTGCGGCGCGCTTCTCCTCTGCGGCGAGGATGCGCGCGTTGTTGAGCTCGCGTGCGTACTTCTCCTCCAGAGCGGCCATCTGGGCGCGCAGGCCCTCCATCTGCGCCTCGAAGCCAGCCGTGAGGGCGGTCACGGAGGCGTCGAAGGCTGCGCGCAGCTCAGCCTCCTGCCTGGCCAGCGCGGCTGCGGTGGCGGCTGCAGCCTCGGCGCGCAGCTTGTCCAGGGCGGTCTGCTTGGCAACCTCCAGCTCGTAGCGCAGCTTGTCCAGCTCGGCGCTGAGCTGCGCCTGGAAGCGCGCCTCCAGCTCCGCCTGCAGCGCTGCCAGCGCCTCAGCCTTCTCAGCCTCGTACGCGCGCTGCAGCCGGTCGCGCTCTATCATGAAATTCATCTCCACCAGCGCCTGCTGCTCCTTGAGCCAGGCGGCCAGTGCCGTGAAGGCGCTGTCAGCGGTAGCCTGCACAGCCTCCAGCGTCTCGCCGCTGCGGTAGATGTTGAAGAAGGAGTAGCTGGCGTCCAGCCCATCCCCGTCCTTGCTCCACTGCATGCCCCCTTGCGCAGACAGGCGCGCCAGGCTCTCGGGAGACAGCGCCACGCGCGTCCCAAGCCCCGCGTTGCTGCTGCGCTGCGCAGCCTCCAGCGCAGCCTTGCGACGCGCAGCCTCCTCCACCTCGGCCTGCACCCGGCGCAGCTCCTCCTGGGAAGGGAACAGGGGGGTGAGAGAAGTGGCAGGAGGGACCAAGAACTGTCGCCGGACGCACCTCCAGCGCGGCAGCCTTGGCGCGCGCCTCCTCGCCGTCGTCCACGGGGCCCACAGTGGGCAGCAGGTAGCCGGAGGTGACGCTGCTGTCGGCCCAGTTGCGGGAGCCAACCTGCCAAACAGTCAGGGCCACGAGACTCAGCAAACTGCCCAGGCGACACAAAAGGCGGCCCGGCGGGCCACCGCGTGCGCTACACATAGCTGGTGCGCAGACGCGGCGGATGCGGCCCTCCCAGGCGCTCAGGGTGCGCGGGAGCGGGCGTAACAGCCAGCCCGCGGATTAGCAGTTATTAGGTCCCGCTCCCGCCCCACCTCCCACCCTCCCTCCCGCCTGCGCACCTTGATGGTCACTGTCGTCCTGCCGTTCTCCTCGGTGCGGGAGACGGCCACGTCCTCCCGCACCGAGAAGTTGGCCAGGCTGCCATTAAGAGCAAGGACAGCGCCGCTGATGGCCAGCCCCTCGCTGGTGGCGCTGCCGGTGCGCACCAGGTCCGTGTCGTCGCTGCTGTCGAGCACCTCCACCACGGCGCGCAGACGCAGGGAGCGGTGGGGCGCAGCCGCGCGCACAGAGGCGACGCGGCGCACGGAGGCGAGGCGCAGCAGGCTCACCGGGGTGGGCGCAGAGGTGCGCATGGTCACACTTCACCCGGGGGGGCCTTGCTGTACGCGCCGCCTCGGGCCTCGCGGCTCGCGCGGCCGTGTCCCCTCCTCCTGTATGTTCGTTGTCCTACGACCTTTCGATTGAGGCCCGCGACCAGGCAGGTGCAGAGGTGCTGAGAGAGACCAGACGCGCGCCTGCGTGTGATCCGAAGACGTCAAGTGGTCAAGACGACTGGTGTGACAAGTGACAGGAGACCACAACGGCCCGTCGTCACGACTCGGCACTTCCGCACTAAGTTGCATCTGTCCTTCTTCCGACGAGCGCTCTGGTCTAGAGCCGCACCTCTGCGCTGCCCCGCCTCATACCTCATGAGCCTCCAAAGTATGGTGGCTTGGCCACGTGTACGCCCTTGGCAGCCAGCGCGGTTGCCAGGTCCTCATTCGTCAAAACAAGGCGGCTCTGCGCCGGGCGTCAGACCAACAAGCCGCACGGCGCTGCAGGTAGCACGCGCCTTGTCCTTGCCGGCCTTGCCCGCCGGCTGTCGCTGCGAGGCGACGCTGCAGCGCAGGCACCGCGTTAGGTTTGCTTCTTGCGGCCCGCCCGCGTTGCGCAGAAGCACGCAGGGGCACGCACGCGTGCGCGTCCACCGCCACGTCCGCCACGAACTGTTGCGCGGCAAGGGAGATGAGGCGCACGAGGCGCTCGTCTGGCTTTGTAAAGCCACAGCGCTGCAGGTAGTGCTCTGTCAGCCCGTCCGGGATGGTGGGCAGGAACTCGTCCAGGCTCTCGTAGAAGGCGCGGAAGCTGTCGTCGCTCAGCGCGGCTTGGCCGGGCGCGGGAGGCACCACCGTGAAGCTTGCCGCTGCGGGGCCCACTGCTGCGCGCGCGCCCACGCCGGCCCCGCCCGCCTCAGCCATACGCAGCAGCAGACTCTCGGGGCCAGCGGCGATGCACCAACAGAGTCGCACGTCACGTGCAGCAGAGCGTGGGAGGGCAACAGCTTTTAGCACAGCCTCTGAGTGCTGACGTGGCATCGCATCGGTCGCTCGCTTGTACAAAATGCAATGCTGGGCCCGTTGCATCCTCTCTTGTAGTGCACCTTGATGAGCGAACCGGGCGCCTCGCCTGCTGGCTGGCGCTGCTTGGCGAACCTAGCCTCCGCAGCCTCGCCCGCCGCGTGCAGTGGCGCGCTGCAAGTCTTCTCAGCGTTGGGGCGCGCGCGGGCTGAGGTCTGGGCTGGTGCGTGGACACAGCCTACAGCTGGCCAGGCGGGCGCATACCGGGCCACCCTCGTGGTGACTGCGCAGCTCCTGGACTCACGCGACGCGCCTCTCTGCGCAGCTGCGACGCACGCAGAGGTGTCGCTGCTCCTCTGCGCGGCGGAGGCGCTGCTTCAGGCTGGCACAGCAGACTCGTGTGTGGGCTCCTGCTTGCTCCTGCTTCTCAGCTCCCCACCACCGGCGTCCGCGCAGCTCCTATCAGCTGCATCGCTGCTGTTGGTGCGTTTGCAGGCGACACGCGACACGTGGCAACTGCGTGCTTTGGCGCGAGTCCTCTTAGACCGAGCGCATTGACACCATCTCGTCCCCGCAGGAGAAGCTCTGCACGGCAGGGCCACACCCGGCGCCAGCGGGAGTCTCCTGGCCCGCGTGTCCGCCCTCACCCGGCGGTCTGAGCGCCGCGCTGTCGTGCTACGCGCCCGCCTCTTCTCTGAGCTGGTTGCTCTCTGCCATGGAGCCGTACAGCGAGCAGGCGCCTCGCTGGGCGCTGCCGGCAGCAGGCGGCGGCTGTTTGGCGATGGCGGGAGCCATGCGCGGGCGCCTCCTCTTTCCCCAGAGCAAGGACGCTGAGTGGCCACCGCCGCCGCCGCTGCGTGCCCTCGCAGCCGCGCTCAACTGCTGCGCTGCCAGCGACTGCGCGCCCGCGTGCCTGTCCTCATTCGCCGCGGCCGCGCTGACGCTGCCCGCCAGCGAGGGCACCGCCGCTGCCGAGGCGTGCCTTTCCGCGATGGGTGCCGCGCTGCAGTCACTCGCTTTCCACGCCACCGCTGCTGCGGCGCGCCAAACGGCGGACGGCGAGGCGGCCGTGGCGGCGGCGGACGAGTGCGAGTCGTTCGGCCTGGCGCTGCTCTTCGGCGACGCGGCGCCGCAGCGCGCGAGTGCGCCCTGTTCGCGCCCCGACCCCCAAAGCGGGGAGGCCGCGCGGGCGTGCGTGCTGGCGGCATCCCGTGCGATGCGCTGCGCCTGCGCCGCCGACGCGGCGCACTTTCAGGAGGCGCACGCGGACGCGCTGCGGGAGCTGCACTCGCGCGCGCGGCGCACGGCGCGAGGCGACGACGCGGCAGCAGATTGCGCCGCCGCGGCAGCATCCTGCGTGGCCTGCGCGCAGGGCATGTCGCTCCCGCTGCGCGCGCGCCTGGCTGCGGCGGACCTGCTGCACGGAGAGGGTGTGGGGTGCGACGCCAGCAGCCTCGGCGCGCGGCTGCTGCTCCAGGAGCTCAAGGCGAGCGCGGCTGCAGGCACTGACAACCCGCTGTCCACTGCGCTGTGGGGCGCGCTGCTGGAGGCGTCAGCCGCGGGCGCGCCGCTGCCGGCGCTGCGGGGCGGTAACCTGGCTGCGCTGGCGCTCTCCTTCCGCGCGCTGCCGGCGGCGCGCGCGGCCCCGGCGGCCCAGTCGCTGTGCGCCCTCGCGCTCGCGCCGAATCTGCGCCGGGCCCCGCGCGCGCAGCTCATGCTCCTCTTACGCGCCGTTGCAACGGACGACGGCGCATGGCAGGGCTGGGCGGGTGACTCGGCACAGGCTGCGACGCGCGCTCACGCCGTGTGCGCAGCCGTCGCAGAGGGCGACGCTGCTGATGCGCCAGAGGAGCGACACATCTTGTGCGCGGCCGCGGCGCTGATGCGCGCCCTGCCGCCGCCCGACAATCAGGAGGCGGAGCCGCAGCCACTGCCCGCCCCGCTGCTCCTGCTCTGGCAGCTGCGCGCGCCCGCGATGCCCGCCGTCGACGTGGAGTCGCTGGCTCGCCGGCACGCGGCTGCGGCGGCGTCGCTGCGCGGCGGGTGGGAGACAGTTCGATGGTGCGTCGGCGCGCTGGCTCTGCAGCGCCAAACCGCAGCCCTGGCGCCCCAGCTCCTGCCCGCCCTCCTCGCCGGCGCCAGCTCGGCGCTCTGGGCCGCCGCGCGGAGCATGCTGGGCGCGTCGGGCGACCCCGCAGCGGAGGGGCTGTGCGCCCTGGCGCGCGCGTGCGAGCAGCCGCCGCGCGCCGCCGCGCAGGCGCTGTCGCGTGCGCTGTCGCGGGAGAGCGGCGCCGCGGACGGCGCCGCGGGCGGCGACGCGATGGCATCGCTGCTGCACACTTTGGAGGACGGGGAGGAGGACACAGAGGCTGACAGCCCAGCCGCGCTCGCAGCCGCCCGCCGCGCGGTGGCGGCTCTTGCGCCGTCGCTGGCGCGCTGCTTCGCTTCCGCGGGCGACGCCATGCGCAGCGAAGGCGCCCAGGCGCTGGCGGCAGGCGAGCGCGACTGGCTGTGGCCCGACTGTGCGCGCGCAGCCGCCCGCGCAGCCGCACCGCTGTCCTCCACAGAGCGCTACCAGGCGGCGGAGCACGCGGCGCGCGCCGCGAGCGAGCATCTCGCCCTGGCGCTGGGCACGTGTGGCTCCGCAGACGTCGACCACGCGTGCGAGGCCGGAGGTGAGCTGCTGCGCGCCCATCCCAGCGCTGCGCATCCGCTGCTCACCGGTCCCGCCGCCAGCCTTTTTCTGCGGCTGGCGCCCGGCGCCCGCGCAGGCGCAGCCGCAGATCTGCTGCTGCGCTGCTGCGACTCCGCCGGCTCCCCCACCACGGCGCTCAGCGCGCTGTGCGACGCCGGCGGCGCGGACGCGGCTGCGGACGCGCTCGCCGCCGCGTGCCTGGCGCCCTCCCAGCAGCAAAGCGGCGGCGGCACACATGGCCTGCTGGCTGTGCTCCTCTCTCCCCAGGCGCCAGGCGCCGCCTCGAGACTCCTGGACGCCCTGCTGGCGCGCCTGCCCGCGCGCCTGCTGGCCGCGCCGGTGGACCGCAGCTTCGGCGCGGAGGAGCGCCTCTTTGCAGCCCTCGTCACTGCGGCGGGGGTGCTGGGTGACGCACGCGCCGCGGGGGCGCTCGCGCGTGCCTGCGCAGCCGTAGCCACCGCCTGCGCCTCGCTGGACGGGGAGCCGCCGCGCGCGGCCATCGCAGCGCTGCGGCTGGTGCGCTCGCTGATGCGCAGCGCGGCAGCAGAAGACGAGGAGGACGAGTCGCCTGAGGATGAGATCGTCACGGGGCTGGCGGCGCTGCCCGCTGAGCTGGAGCCGTACGACAGCGAGGAGGAGGAGGAGACGCGCGCGGGGTCCGAGACTCCGCCCACACTCGTGCCTGCCGCTGCGCCGCCTGCGCTGCTGCAGTGCACGTTCGCCATCGGGGGCCAGGACTTCGTGAGTCAGCACTGGTACATGTGCCTGACCTGCGGCTTGGCGGGCACGCGCGGCTGCTGCAGCGCCTGTGCACGCACGTGTCACGCCGGCCACGACCTCGTCTACTCCCGCTGCAGCCGCTTCTTCTGCGACTGCGGCGCGGGAGGAGGCTGCAGCTGCTTTGAGCCCACCCCTGAACCCACTGCTCCTCCGCCACTGCTCGCGCCGGCCGACACTGCGCCCGCTCTGCTGCGTGCCGCTCCAAAGTGCACCGACGAGCCCCCCTCTGCGGCGCTGACTCGCCACAGCCTCTCTGCGCCCTTCTGCGCGCATCTGCGGGATGCGTTTGACGCCGCCGCGCTGCCGTCCGCCCTGCGCTCGCTCGTGCTCAGCCAGGCGGCCCGCATCGTCGCTGCGCACGCGACAGCCGACGCCGCCTCGGACGCGCCGCTGGCCGCCACCGCCGCCGCGCTGGCACTGGCGGTGCAGACCTCATCTCCGCTGGTGGTGCTGGACGCGGCAGCGGCTGCCCCCGCATCAGGGCTGGGCCCCGCAGCCCCGCCCCTGCTCACCCTGCATCGCTCCTTCCGCGCGGGCTCGTTCGAGCGCGCGCCGCGGCCGGAGCTGGCGCCCACGCGCGAGACGGCGACGCTGCTGTGCGGCGGCGCGCTGCGCCTGCGCGCCCTCGCCTGCAGCGCCGACGGCCTGCTGGCCGTGGCCGAGGGCGACCGGGTGTGCATCCTGGACGCGGCTGCGCTGGTGGGCCTGATGGGCGGGCGCGGCGCGGTGGCCGCCGTGGGGCCGGACGCCAAAGCGGGCGTGCGCCCTCTCAGCCGCCCTTTGGCGCGATTCCACGTGCTGCACCTCGCCTTCGCGGCCGCGCGCGCCGGCCCCGCGCGCCTGCTGGTGGCGGGCGCGCACACGGCGCAGGCGTGGCGGGTCGCCTCCTCGGGCGAGGTTGGCGACCGCCTCGCGCTGGGCACACGGGCGCTGGACTGCTACGCGGCTGGCCACGCGGGCACGCAGCCCCTGCCGGGCAGCTGCTTCGAGGACCCGGGCGCGCCCATCATCGCCGCCCAGTGGTGCGCGGGCGTGGCCGGCGACGGGTGCGCGGCGGTTGGCACCCCCAAGGAGGTGATGCTCTTTGACTGCGCCGCAGCAGCGGAGGCGCCCGCCTGCACCCGCCTGGCGCCGGCCGACTGTGGCGGGATCGCGGCCGCGGCGTTCGCACCGCCCTGCGAAAACGACGACGGCGCCGCGGCCATCGCGTGCGTTCTGACGCACTCTGGGCGCCTGTACTTCTCCCCGCTGCACCGTCGCGCGGACGGCCCCTCCTCCATCGCCCCGTTCCAGCGCCAGCTGGCGCTACCCGATGCAGTGGCTGGCCGCGCGGGGCTGTCACTGAGCTACTGTGCCGCCACCCGTCTGCTGCTGGCGGCGTTTGACGGCGGAAGCACGCTCGCGATGCGCTTGGCAGCGGATGGCGGCGCCGCCTCGTGCGCCGAGGTGCGCGTGGGCGACGGCGGTGAGGGCGGGCCCCTCGGGTGGAGCCACTGGGACGACGCGCTGCCCGCGCCTCAGACGGCCGCGCAGCCCCCAGACGCGCTGCTGGTGGCGCTGTGCGGGCGCACGGGCGCGTGCGTCGCATCGCAGCTCGCCTCCGCGCGCTCTCCGCCGCCGCGGGCGCAGGCGCTGCTTGGCTCCGCGCCGGGCGCGCGGCCTGTGGGCTGGGCGGGCTACAGACCGCTGCAAGCACAGCTGTCACCGGGCGCCGCCCCGACGGCGTCTGTCCGCTCGTCTGCGTTCTTCTTCCTCCTGTTCGACGACGGCTCGCTGCACGCCTACGCGCGGCCTTTGCCGCCGCCCACGCCGCGCAGTGCGGCAGCGGTGGCGGCTGCGGCTGCGCAGGCTCGCCAGACCGCCACCGCCTTCTCCGAGCCCGCCCCGCCCACGGCCCCTGCTGCCGCACGGCCCTTCCTGCCCGAGCTGACCCGCTTCGAGCGGCTGCGGCGCGTGTCGCGCAGCGTCAGCCTGGACGGAAGCTTCCTGCCGCCCGGCGGCGGCGAGGCTGCGGCCGCGCTGCTGCTCACCGCGCTCACGCAGGAGGCTGGCTCGGGGGCTGTGGCGCGCCAGCTGGGCGACGCGGTGCTGCGCATCTCGCTGCCCAAGTCGCTGCCGGGGCGGCTCACGCTCGCCGCGCTGCGCCTGCACCTGCCCGCGGGTGTCGCCGCGCCCCGCAGCGTCTCGTTCGCGCACACGCAGCGCGCGGTGCGTCTGGGCGGCGGCGGCGCTGGGGGCTCGCGATGGCACGACATTCCGCTCTCGTGGGACGAGTGCGAGGCAGCCCAGAGGGAGGGGCACCTGGAGGTCACCCTCCAGGGCGCTCCCGCCGCGGAGGCTGGGGTACCGCTGCGGCTGCTGGGGCTGGACGTGTTCGCCCTGACGCACGCCGACTGGGAGGCTGAGCGGCTGCTGCGCCAGAGAGAGGAGGCTGCGGGGCGCGCGGAGGCGGCGGCGGCGCATGCGGCCCAGCGAAAGCGCGCGCGGGAGGACCGCCTGGAGAGCGTGCGCGCGGCCGCGGCGGATGCGGCGCGAGGGGCGTGCGCAGAGCGCGCGGGGGACGGACTGCTGCTGGAGGCGCTGCACGCGCTGCACGACGATCACGCGGTGGCGCTGGCGGTGCTCTCTTCTCCCTCCGCGGCGGCATCGGCGGGCGCCGCGCGCGCAGCCGCGTCGGCGCTGCGGCGCTCGCTCGGAGGCGACGCCTCTGCGGCGCTGCAGGCGCGCGCGGGGGACCTCCTCGCGCTGCTGCCGGCCCGCTTCGCGGACGTTGCGGCCTGCGCGGGCGCGGGCGGGATGCGCACGCTGCCGCTGCCGCCCAGCGCAGCCGCGTCCTTCACCTGGAGCTGCTGCGCGCTGGCCTTTGCAGCCGCGCACGCGCCGCGCAGCCTCGACGCCCAGCTGCAGCGCACCTTCGCGGCAGCATGCAACGCGCTGCCGCGCGTGCTGGACGCGGCGGGTGGCACGGTGAGCGCAGAAGAGCTGGCGCCGGCGCTCGTCGCCGCCGCCTGCGGCCTGCTCGCTCGCGCGCCCGCCGACGCCGCTGACGCGCTGCTTGTGCTGCTGACGCACCGCGTCGATTCGCTGCGCGCAGCGGTGGCACGCGCGCTGTGCGACGCTTCTGAAAGAGGGCACGCGCTGTCTGCTATGGCGCTGCCCTTTGCCTCCTGGTTTGAGGGCGCGCTCGGCGGCGGTGTCGCCGGGGCCTCCGCGCCGCCCTCCGTCCGCGCCGCTTCCGCCGCTTCTGCCGCGAGCGTCGCCGACGTGCTGCGCGCCTGCTTCCGAGCTGCGCGCAAGGGGCTGTCGCAAGGGGAGGCTGACGCTCCTGACGCTGCGCTCGGGGCCGCCGCAACAGCACTCACCCGCGCGCTGCTTGCCGCGGCGAGCGCCCTGGAGCACGAC
>Ga0049083_10000733_pt1 | contig 12038 bp, 9 predicted proteins | sample GreLakmeMI27MSRF_FD_66719 | JGI IMG/M metagenome (GOLD analysis project Ga0049083, IMG submission 66719) | Freshwater lentic microbial communities from great Laurentian Lakes, MI, USA - Great Lakes metaG MI27MSRF | ecosystem: Environmental > Aquatic > Freshwater > Lake | place: Great Lakes...
CAAACCACTAATTACGGATTAAACAATAATTTTATATTCTCATAAGAATTATTAAGCGCTTCTTTTATTTGTTCTGGATTTAGCCAAACAGCCTTTTCAATACCTTCTTTTGTTTGAGGAATTGTAGGCCCTACAAAAGTTGTCTGCATTTCATACCACTGCGTTATCTTTAATTTATATTTTCCGTTTCGCTTGAAAACATGATATGTCTTTTGCAAGTTACATGAAATTGATAGGTCACCAACACCTGTCTCCTCCTCTACTTCACGAATCGCGGTAGCTGCAATTTTTTCGTTTTTTTCCATTCCTCCTTTTGGCAAATCCCACTTCCCATTTCTAAAAATAAAAAGTACGTGACCCTCTTTATTATAAACCAACCCACCACCTGCTTTACATACAGGAATTTTTTCTTTCATCATTTTTAAAATAATTTTCTCGTCAGGGTGATATAAATAGGCTTTTTGGACTTTATTTTGAAATATTTTTATGATGAGCTGTTCTATATCAATACTCTCCAAAAGAAAAAGCTGAAAATCGGTTTCTTTTGCAATTGTATTAGTTAAAAAAAGGGGTTTGTCGTTAACAAAAACTTTATACATTTGTACTATGATTTTTAATAAAGAAACAGCCGAAAAAACAGCCGAATTGCTTTTACAAATAAATGCAATTAAATTGAATCCAAAAAATCCTTTTACTTGGGCATCGGGTTGGCAATCTCCCATTTATTGTGACAACCGACTTATTTTATCTTTTCCAGCCATTAGAAATTTTATTAGAGATGAATTTTCAAAGAATATCGAACAAGAATTCGGAAGACCTGATGTAATTGCTGGTGTGGCAACTGGTGCCATTGGAATAGGAATATTGGTTGCTGAAAAAATGGGACTACCTTTTGTATATGTTCGTCCTGAACCAAAAAAACATGGAAGACAAAATCAAGTTGAGGGCTTTTTACAAAAAGGGCAAAATGTGGTTGTAGTGGAAGATTTAATAAGTACGGGGAACAGCAGTCTATTAGCTGTTGAAGCGCTTAAACAAGCAGAAGCAAATATAAAAGGCATGGCTGCAATATTCAATTACGGCTTTGGTGTTGCCGATGATAATTTCAATAAGGCTAAAATAACTTTAAAAACGCTTAGCAATTATGAAAATTTACTTCATCTAGCCGTTGAAAAAGATTTTATTAATGAAAAAGAATACCAAACTCTAAAAGAGTGGAGAGAGAATCCATCAACATGGAATATATAAATTAGAGAATTGACAGTTAAATCAAAAAAGAATATAGAATCAACTTTTTTTTAAGTCTGAAGAAACTTTTAGAAGCAACCTATCATACAAAATTTTAAAAAAATATGAATTTACAAAGCCCAACAATTATATTAGAAAAATCAGCGGAACATATTTTTAATGCATTAGCAGCTGTGAAAAGTTATAAAATCTTAATGCCTGACAATATTGCAAAGTTTGAAGTATTGGGTGAAGATATTTTTAATTTTGGATTAAGTGGCATGCCTGAAATAAAGTTAAAGATGAAAGAAAAACAACCCAACTCGAAAGTTGTTTTATCAGCAGCAAGTGACAAACTTCCATTTACTTTAACTGCAAACATCAATGAAGTTTCAGATGCTTCTTGCGAGGTCCATTTAATTTTTGAAGGAGAATTCAACCCAATGATGGCAATGATGATTAAAGGCCCAATAACTAAATTTATAGAAACATTGGCGCAGAATATGATTAAATTATAAACCCTAAAAAACCCAACGATCCATTAGGCACGCCATAAAAAAAGAGGTGTCATACCCCTCACTTTTGAGAATAGAAACCAAGGACACCATTTTTTGTTTTGCATAAAGCGATGTAAACGCGGTTTAAAATGAGGGAACACCAGCAATAACAGAATACATTCCATAAATTGATTTCCAACCATTAGCATGTGCATTAGTAAAAATCAAACTATGTTGGACAATTAATTATAAGTAAGTTGCTATTTTAGATGTTTTGTGTGTTTAAATTGTGAATCAAAGTAATATTAATTAATTTGCGGTAAAATTAATAAACTGATGACATCTATTTCAAGACTTTTCGATTTTCCTTACTACCAACTCGAAAAAAACAACATTCCAAATTGTCTTGTAACAAAAAATAATGGCGTTTGGATTGCTACTTCCACTAAAGAATATTTAGAAAAAGCAAACACTATTTCTAGAGCATTACTTAGACTAGGGGTCAATAAAAATGATAAAATTGCCATTATCTCATCCAGTAACCGAACCGAGTGGAATATAATGGATATTGGAGTTTTACAAATAGGGGCGCAAAATGTACCTATTTATCCAACGATATCCGAAGTAGATTATGAATACATATTAAATCATAGCGAGGCTACTTTTTGTTTCGTTTCGGATGCTGATATTCTAGAAAAAATAAACCTGATCAAGAGTAACTTAAAATATCTCAAAGAAGTATATTCTTTTGACCTTTTAACGGACTGTAAAAACTGGGAAGAATTACTAGAACTGGGAAAAGATGAAAGTAATCAAGATGTAGTTGAAGATAGAAAAAAAAATGTAAAACCAGAGGAATTAGCGACGATTATTTACACATCTGGTACAACAGGAAAACCAAAAGGTGTGATGCTTTCCCACAATAATATTGTGTCTAATGTTTTAGATAGCGCTAGCCGAATTCCTTTTGAGGAGGGAACAAGTGTTGCCTTAAGTTTTTTACCTATTTGCCATATTTTTGAAAGAGTGATCTTGTATATTTATCAATACTATTCCGTTTCTATATTTTTTGCCGAATCCATTGAAAAAGTATCTGACAATATAAAAGAAGTAAAACCTACTGTTTTTACTGTTGTTCCTCGACTTCTTGAAAAAGTATATGATAAAATTTATGCAAAAGGTTCAGAATTGAAAGGACTAAAAAAGATCCTTTTCTTTTGGGCAGTAAAACTTGGGTTGCGCTATGAACCTTATTTAGCAAATGGGTGGTGGTATGAATTCCAATTAAAAATAGCCCGTAAATTAATTTTTAGTAAATGGAGAGAAGGCCTTGGAGGTAACCTAACTGTTATGGTGTCTGGAAGCGCAGCTTTACAAGCCCGATTAGCAAGAATATTTGCTGCTGCTGAAATGCCAGTAATGGAGGGCTATGGTCTTACAGAAACCTCGCCAGTAATTTCGGTTTCAGACGTTAGAAACAAAGGGTTCAAAATTGGAACTGTTGGAAAAATTATTACAAATGTAGATGTAAAAATCGCAAATGACGGTGAAATATTATGTAGGGGGTCAAATGTGATGATGGGCTATTATAAAGATGAAATTTTAACAAATGAAGTTATTAAAGAGGGTTATTTTCATACGGGAGATATTGGAGAAATAGATAGCGAAGGTTTTCTAAAAATTACGGATCGGAAAAAAGAAATGTTCAAAACTTCAGGTGGAAAATATATTGCTCCACAATTAATTGAAAGCGCCATGAAACAATCTAATTTTATAGAACAAATAATGGTTATTGGTGATGGTGAAAAAATGCCAGCCGCGTTCATTCAACCTAATTTTGATTTTGTTAAAGAATGGGCAAAAAGACATCAATTATCAATTGGAGAATCCAATCATGAAATTTGCAACAACAAAGAAATAAAAAATAGAATCCAAAACGAAATTGAAGTTATCAATGAAAAATTTGGAAATTGGGAAAGAATAAAAAGATTTGAATTAACTCCCTTTGTATGGTCCATTGCTGGTGGCGAACTTACTCCCACACTTAAATTAAAACGAAAAATTGTAATGGAAAAATACATAGATCTTTATCATAAAATTTATCCCTAAATAAATACTTCAATTTAACGGAAGGACGCTACGGATTTTGAATTTTAAGTAAATCAAGATTGGATTCTGTGCTCTCATTTCCCTACTACAATCTTTCTTGTTTTCTTTTTTAAAAAAATATTTAAATATACTATGCGCGCATAATATTTTTCATATATTTGACTTTATAATTTTGATCACAAATGAAAGATAAAACAATTGATTATATCCTCAGAACCACTTGGCAAGCAGTTGCTAGAATGTATAATGAAGAAGCTTCAAAATTTGATGGATCAATGGCAATTGGTTTTACGCTTTTAAGTATTGACAAGGAAGAAGGTACTCCATCCACTTCCATTAGCAACAGAATGGGCATGGAAGCAACCAGTCTAACGCGAACACTAAAAACGCTAGAAGAAAAAGGATTAATAGTTAGACAAAAAAATCCAAATGATGGGCGTGGCGTGCTAATTATCCTTACAGATTTAGGTAAACAAATGAGAGAACAATCAAAAATTTCAGTTTTGAAATTTAACGATGTTGTAAAAAAGAATATAACAGAAGAAAAACTATTGCATTTTATTGAAGTAGCTGACTCTATCAATGAACTGATTTCAGAAAAGAAAATATTTAATAATTACTCTAAATAGAAATTCCAAAAATGAAACGAACAATTAAAAAGGTAGCAGTGATCGGCTCAGGAATTATGGGCTCTGGAATTGCTTGCCATTTTGCTAATATTGGAATACAAGTTTTACTTTTAGATGTTGTTCCAAAAGAACTTTCAAAAATTGAAATTGAAAAAGGGCTCTCGTTAGATCATAAAATTGTACGAAATAGAATTGTAAATGAACATTTATCCAATGCTCTTAAATCCAATCCATCCCCAATTTATAGCAAAGCATTCGCAAACAGAATTACTACTGGAAATATTATAGATGATATTTCAAAAATCAACACCTGTGATTGGATTATTGAAGTTGTTGTTGAACAATTAGTTGTCAAAAAACAAGTCTTTGAACAAATTGACACCTTTAGAAAGCTGGGCACACTGGTATCATCAAACACTTCTGGAATACCAATTAAATTTATGAATGAAGGAAGAAGTGAAGATTTTCAAAAACACTTTTGCGGAACACATTTCTTCAATCCAGCACGTTATTTAAAATTATTTGAGATCATTCCGGGTCCAAACACTTCAGCTGAAGTAGTAATATTCCTTGAAGAATATGGCTCAAAATATTTAGGAAAATCATCAATTATTACTAAAGACACCCCAGCATTCATTGGAAACAGAATTGGAATATTCGGAATTCAAAGTCTTTTCCATTTGGTAGAACAAATGGGACTAACCATTGAAGAAGTTGACAAACTAACTGGTCCTGTGATTGGAAGACCTAAATCGGCAACATTTAGAACAGTAGATCTAGTGGGCCTTGACACGCTTGTGCATGTGGCAAACGGATTATATGATGGCTGCCCGAACGACGAAGCTCATGAACTATTTAAACTTCCTAGTTTCATAAAAAAAATGATAGAAAACAATTGGCTTGGAAGTAAAACTAATCAAGGATTTTATAAAAAAGTTGAAAAAGAAATTTTAAGTTTAGACTTAAACACTTTTGAATATAGGGCAACAAAAAAAACTTCTTTTGCAACACTAGAATTAACAAAATCTATTGAAAAACCGATTGATCGTTTCATTGTTTTAATTAACGGAAAAGACAAAGCTGGAGAGTTTTATAGAAAAAACTTTACGGCAATGTTTTCCTATTGCGCCAACCGAATTCCAGAAATTTCAGAGGAGTTCTACAAAATAGACGATGCTATGAAAGCAGGTTTTGGCTGGGAAAATGGGCCATTTGAAATCTGGGATGCAATTGGAGTTCAAAAGGGAATTGAATTAATGAATAATGAAGGTTACAGCACTCCAAATTGGGTTTCAGACATGCTAGAAATGGGTAATTCTAACTTTTATACTATTAAAGAGGGTATTACATATTACTATGATATCACAAAAAAATCGCAAACTAAAATTCCGGGGAAAGACAGTTTTATCATTCTAAACAACATTCGAGAAAGCAAGAAAGTTTGGAGTAATAGCGGTGCTGTAATTCACGATTTAGGTGACGGAATATTAAACTTAGAATTTCAGTCAAAAATGAATACCATTGGCGGGGATGTATTAGTCGGAATTAACAAAGCTATAGATCTTGCCGAAAGAGAATACAACGGTTTGGTTATCGGAAACCAAGGTGCAAATTTTAGTGTTGGAGCTAATATTGGAATGATATTTATGATGGCCGTAGAACAAGAATACGATGAGTTGAACTTGGCGATAAAAATGTTTCAAGACACAATGATGCGGGTTCGATATTCTTCAACACCTGTAATTGTTGCTCCACATGGCATGACACTTGGTGGTGGATGCGAAATGTTACTTCATGCAGATAAAGTTGTGGCAGCCGCAGAAAGTTATATTGGACTAGTCGAATTTGGTGTAGGTGTAATACCGGGAGGTGGTGGATCGAAAGAAATGACGTTGCGGGCCTCCGATCTATTTCGAAAAAATGACGTGGAACTAAATGTTCTTCAAGAATATTTCCTAACCATTGCAATGGCCAAAGTTTCAACCTCAGCATACGAAGCTTTTGATACCGGAATTTTACAAAAAGGAAAAGACATTGTAGTCATTAATAAAGACAGGCAAATAGCGGAAGCAAAAAAACAGGCCCTAATTTTAGCTGAAGCTGGATACACGCAGCCCATACAACGAAATGATATTAAAGTACTAGGAAAACAAGCTTTAGGAATGTTTTTAGTTGGAACAGACCAAATGGTATCAGGGAAATTTATTTCTGAACATGATCAAAAAATAGCCAATAAATTAGCTTATGTTATGGCGGGTGGAGATTTGTCGGAACCGAGTTTAGTTAGTGAACAATATTTGTTAGATATTGAAAGAGAAGCTTTTTTAAGTCTGTGTTCTGAAAGAAAAACTTTAGAACGAATACAATTTATGCTCACAAAAGGGAAGCCATTGAGAAATTAGCTAATAGACAAATGTCTTTCAATTTAAAAATAAAATTATGAAAACAGCATATATAGTAAAAGCATACAGAACAGCAGTAGGAAAGGCACCAAAAGGCGTTTTTAGATTTAAGCGGCCCGACGAGTTAGCTGCTGAAACCATTGAGTTTATGATGAATGAAATGATCAATTTTGACAAAAATCGAATTGATGATGTTATGGTTGGAAATGCAATGCCCGAAGCAGAACAGGGATTAAATATTGCGCGTTTAATTTCTCTTATGGGATTAAGGGTGACTGATGTTCCAGGAGTTACCGTAAACCGATATTGTGCATCTGGACTAGAAACAATTGGTATGGCAACAGCCAAAATTCAATCTGGAATGGCCAATTGTATCATAGCGGGTGGTGTTGAAAGTATGTCGTTAATTCCCATGGGAGGTTACAAACCCACGCCTGATTACAAAATTGTTTCTGAAGGACACGAAGATTATTATTGGGGAATGGGTCTTACCGCTGAGGCTGTAGCAAAACAGTTTAACATTTCTAGAGAAGATCAAGATGAATTTGCATTCAACTCCCATCAGAAAGCGCTAAAAGCCATTGCAGAAGGAAAATTTGACAACCAAATTGTTCCGATCAAAATCGAACAAACATTTATTAATGAAAATGGTAAAAAAGAAACTAAAAGTTATATCGTAAACCAAGATGAAGGCCCAAGAACTGATACCAACCTATTAGCACTTGGAAAACTTAAACCTGTTTTTGCGGCAGAAGGTTCTGTCACGGCAGGAAATTCCTCGCAAATGAGTGATGGAGCTGCATTTGTACTAATAATGAGTGAAGAACTTGTAAAAGAATTAGGCATCACCCCTATCGCCCGATTGGTAAATTTTGCATCAGCCGGGGTAGAACCAAGGATTATGGGAATTGGACCCGTAAAAGCTATTCCGAAAGCATTAAAACAAGCAGGCTTAAAGTTAAATGACATCGAATTAATCGAATTAAATGAAGCATTCGCCTCACAAACTTTAGCGGTAACAAGAGAACTAGAAATTAATCCTGAAATAATTAATGTAAATGGTGGCGCAATTGCTTTGGGCCATCCTTTAGGATGTAGCGGCGCGAAACTCTCCGTGCAATTATTTGATGAAATGAAACGAAGAGGCCATAAATACGGGATGGTTTCTATGTGTGTTGGAACTGGTCAAGGGACTGCTGGTATATATGAGATTTTATAAGGCGATTTCATCTTTTTTGAGGTCATAAAGTTGGAGTAAGTAAAAATTGCTTTGAATTTAATTCTAATCTAAAAGAGAATTTTGTACAAAACTAAAATAATAATAAAATGAGCGATATAACTCGTGGTGGGCAGTTTCTGGTTAAAGAAACACCTTGTGAAAATGTATTTACACCCGAAGATTTTTCTGAAGAACAAGTCTTAATGCGAGAATCTGTAAAAGATTTCGTTGATAAAGAGATATGGCCCAACAAAAACCGATTTGAGGCAAAAGATTACAAATTCACGGAAGAACTAATGAGGAAAGCAGGTGAAATGGGTTTTTTAAGCATTGCTGTTCCGGAAGCCTATGGGGGAATGGGAATGGGCTTTGTAGATACTTGCTTGGTGTGCGATTATATTTCGGGAGCAACAGGCTCTTTTTCTACAGCGTTTGGGGCTCACACAGGAATAGGCACCATGCCAATAATACTATATGGCACTGAAGAGCAAAAGCAAAAATATGTGCCTAAGTTGGCTACTGGTGAATGGTTTGGGGCTTACTGCTTAACTGAACCAAATGCAGGAAGTGATGCCAATTCAGGAAAAACTAAAGCCGTGCTTTCAGAGGACGGAAAATATTATAAAATTACAGGAAATAAAATGTGGATTTCAAATGCAGGATTTTGTTCCCTTTTTATTGTATTTGCTCGTATTGAAGAGGATAAAAATATTACTGGGTTTATTGTTGAAAATGATCCTAGTAATGGTATAAGTATGAATGAAGAAGAACACAAGCTAGGCATACGAGCCTCTTCAACTCGTCAGGTGTTTTTTATTGATACAAAAGTACCCGTAGAGAATATGTTATATGGTCGAGGAGAAGGATTTAAAATAGCCATGAATGCATTAAATGTTGGGAGAATTAAACTAGCAGCGGCATGTTTAGACGCTCAAAGGAGAATTACTACAAATGCAGTACAGTATGCTAATGAAAGAATTCAATTTAATAGTCCCATTTCAAGTTTTGGCGCTATTCGATATAAGTTAGCCGAAATAGCAACCGCCGCTTATGCAGGTGAAAGTGCAACTTATCGAGCTGCAAAAGATATTGAAACCCGAATCAAGCTGCGAGAAGCAGAAGGAAGCACTTCACAAGAAGCTGAATTGAAAGGTGTAGAAGAGTTTGCTATAGAATGCTCAATATTAAAAGTGGCTGTGTCTGAAGACGTTCAGCAAAGTGCCGATGAAGGTATTCAAATTTATGGTGGAATGGGATTCTCAGAAGACACGCCAATGGAAAGCGCTTGGAGAGATGCGCGTATTGCTAGAATTTATGAAGGGACAAATGAAATTAACCGAATGTTATCAGTAGGAATGCTTCTAAAAAAAGCTATGAAAGGCCATGTTGATTTAATTGGTCCAGCTTCAAAAGTACAAGCAGAATTAATGGAAATTCCATCTTTTGAAAGTATTGACTATTCAGTATTATTTTCAGAAGAAAAAGAAATAATTCAAAAGTTAAAAAAAGCGTTTCTCATGATTGCGGGAAGTGCGGCTCAAAAATATGGTGTTGAACTAGAAGAGCACCAACAAATACTCATTGCTGCAGCCGACGTTCTTATTGAAATTTACATGGCAGAAAGCACAGTTTTACGCACCGAAAAATTAGCTAAAAAAGTAGGAGAAGAAAACTGCAAAGAACAAATTGCAATGGCTCAACTCTACTTATACAAAGCTGTGGATATAATTTCTTCAAGAGGGAAAGAGAGTATTATATCCTTTACAGAAGGCGACGAACAACGAATTATGTTGATGGGTTTAAAACGATTTACAAAATATACAAACCACCCAAATGTTGTAGGTCTAAGAGAAATTATCACAACCAAACTTGTATCCGAAAACAGTTATTGTTTTTAGCTATATTTGTGAAACTAAATCGATATAGTTTGGAAGAATGTATTTCAATTTTTGATATGCTTAAAATTGGTGTGGGGCCTTCAAGTTCTCACACTCTGGGTCCATGGAAAGCCGCAGAACGATTTTTATTAGAATTAGAAACAGAAACTATTTTTGATAAAGTGATTCGAATTAAAGTAGACCTTTACGGATCGCTCTCACTCACGGGCAGAGGCCATGCAACCGACTTAGCAATAATGTTAGGTTTAAGCGGAGAAGATCCAGAGCATATTCGTATTGAAAATATAGCTAATATAACCAAAACCATAAAAGATACAAATGAAATGTGCTTGGGAGGCAAGCTACTAATTCCGTTTATAGCTACTGAAGATATACATTTTAATAGAAACTTTCTCCCTTTTCATGCAAACGGATTAAAGTTTACAGCAATTTTGGATGACAATAGTGACTATACTGCTACCTTCTACTCTATTGGTGGTGGATTTGTTGTAAAAGAAGAACGAATTAATGCAAAGAAGAAGTCGGAAATAAAATGCGCATTTCCTTTTCCTATTCAAAATGCCGAAGCGCTTTTGCAGTTTACAATAGAACAAAAGAAATCTATTGCAGAAATTGTATATGAGAATGAAAAATCAATGCGAAGTGAAATAGCGATTCACAATGAAATAATGCGAATTTGGGACACAATGCTAGAATGCATGTATATCGGATGCCACTCTGAAGGAATACTCCCAGGTGGACTAAATGTTAGAAGACGCGCCTTCGATATGCATCAAGGATTAATTGGGTTAGCAAATTATGAAAATCCCTCTCAATGGCTTGATTGTATTCGAAAAACTGAAGTAAAGTTTAGGCAAATTCTAAAATGGGTTTCATGTTTTGCTTTGGCTGTTAATGAAGTTAATGCCGCTTTGGGCAGGGTTGTAACTGCACCAACAAATGGAAGTGCAGGAGTAATTCCCGCTGTTCTAATGTATTATTTGGTAATTGAAAACCATGCTGCTGGCGAACCTGAAATAAAAAAATTCTTGTTGGTTGCCGGTGAAATTGGCAGTATTTTCAAAAAAGGAGCTACAATATCCGCAGCAATGGGCGGATGCCAAGCCGAAATTGGTGTCTCTTCCGCCATGGCCGCAGCGGCTCTTTGTGAAGTTATGGGAGGAACACCCGAACAAGTTCTAATAGCGGCGGAAATAGCTATGGAACATCATCTTGGAATGACTTGTGATCCTATTGGTGGTTTGGTTCAAATTCCTTGTATAGAACGCAATACTATGGGCGCAATCAAGGCAATAAATGCTGCAGAACTTGCCCTAGAAACAGATGCTAAAAATGCTAAAGTACCCCTTGACAAGGTAATTGAAACCATGTGGAAGACCGCAGGAGATATGAACTCTAAGTATAAAGAAACTTCAGAAGGCGGACTTGCAGTTGCAGTAAATATGTCTGACTGTTAATATTTAAGCCATTTTATTAATTCTCTCCAAGTTGGTTTTTTCCCATACATCAAAATACCAACTCGGTATATTTTTGAAGCAAACCAAACTACTCCGAGGAACGTTAAAAACAGTAATACAATTGATACAATAATTTGCCAGAGTGGTACGCCAAACGGTATGCGCATCATCATAACGATTGGAGAAGTTAATGGAATAATTGAAAAAACCGTCGCAATCGTTCCGTGTGGATCATTTATAACAGTAAAAAAGCCAATATAAACGCCCAAGATCAAAGGCATGATGATTGGCAACAAGAACTGTTGAGAATCCGTTTCATTGTCAACAGCTGCACCAATTGAGGCATAGAAAGAACTGTATAAAAAGTATCCTCCTATGAAATAAATGATAAAAGATATTAAGATGGTTGCAATAGGAAGATTCCACAACTCTTGAATATATATACCGATGGAATTATCAGTGACTATTGATATATTTTGTGAATTAACATTAACAGGAACACCCGTTTGAATGCCATATACTCCTGAAATAATAAATAATGCCGATAAACCCAAAATAACCCAAATTAAAAATTGTAAAATTCCGGCCAATGAGGTACCA
>Ga0049083_10000741_pt1 | contig 11999 bp, 9 predicted proteins | sample GreLakmeMI27MSRF_FD_66719 | JGI IMG/M metagenome (GOLD analysis project Ga0049083, IMG submission 66719) | Freshwater lentic microbial communities from great Laurentian Lakes, MI, USA - Great Lakes metaG MI27MSRF | ecosystem: Environmental > Aquatic > Freshwater > Lake | place: Great Lakes...
TCGACGTAGCGACGGTCCGCCGCCACCGCCGCCGCCAGCACCTCCCCCAGCCGAGCGTCCAGGTTGCGCGGCTGCAGCGACGTGACTGCCAGGCGGGGCAGTCCTCTCGCCTCCAGTGCGCTCACCACAGCCGACTTTTCGCCGCTGTCCAGCCCTGAGAAAAGCAACACCCGGGCAGAGCCGAAGCCGCCGCCGTACGATGCCTCCACTGGACGTGCGCACAGCCAGTCAGGCTCTGGCGTGCGCAGCGCGTCGCGCAGCCGCATGCTCAGCATCTCCCGGTCCGCCTGTACACGTGTGCTGTCAGACCCAGAAGCACCGGCGGCGCTGGACGAAATCACGCACCGCCAGCACTTTCACGGAGTGTCCGCCCAGCTCGTCCAGCAGTTGGCGCACACGAGGCAGCTCCTCGGCGCGCATGCCAGCGAGCAGCAGCGCTGGCGGGCCGTACGTGCGTGTTTCTCCGGGCGCTGGCTCGTAGCCGAAGACGTGCATCTCGTCCTCAAACGACATGTACCTCTCCTGTGCGCCGCCGCTGGGTGGAGGTGCGTCCACGGTGGAAGAGGCGATGTCGGCGGCTTGACGCTGCTGCACCCACTGCGGCGAGCCCGGCTGTGGCGACGACGCGCCGGCGGCCGCGCGCACACGGCGCGGAGGCGCGGCGCGTAGGCGGCATAGCGGCGCGGGCCTCCTGCGCAGGGGCCGCGAGGGGAGCGTTGAAGGCGGTGGGTGACAGAGCAGCATGGTCACACTTCTGGGCCGCCCAGTGCGATACTACGCGGTGGCTCACAGGCTAGCAGAGCAGCGCGCGTGCGTCTTGGTAGGGCAAAACGGGAGGGACCACCTGACCAGCTCTCTCTGAAGCTCCCCTGGATGGCGGGCTACACCAGCGCCGTGCGCGTAGGCAACTGGTCTGAGGAGTCTCAGGCGTTGGCAGAGACGACTGAGCGGCTGCAGGACGCCCGCGCGGCTGGCACTCTGCGCTCTGACGTGCACTCTGCTCGCATGGCGGGCGCCAACGCGCGCCGGCCTCTGCGTCACCCGGGCGACGGGCTGCTTCGTTTGGGCGAGGTGTGTCGTTTGGAGAGCGCGGCCGGGTGGGTGTTGGCGGCGTGCCTCCATGACGCGGTGTTGTCGCCGGACGAGCGCGCCTGTGCGGCCGCGCTGGCACAGCCCGACGCGGAGACGGAGAGCGCGGCCACCCGGTGCTGCTTGGTGTTGGAGAGGTGCGGCTAGGGCGACGCTGGGGCTGGTCAACTCTAACACGGCCCACGCAGCGTCGCGCCGCGCACCGCTGAAGACGAGGCGGCGGCCCTGCAGCGCATCGGCGGCGCACAGGTGGCCCACTACGGCCAGAAAGTGCGCCTGCGGCTGGCCCCCGAAGCCTGCCAGCTCGCGCCGCCGCGCCTGCGCGACCCGCCCGCCGCCGCCAGCGCCGCGCCGTCGCTGGCGCTGCGCTCCGGGCCCGTCACCGTGGCCTGTGTGGCTCGGGCGAGCAAGCACCAGCTCGTCTCCTTCTCCGCGCTGTGCGGGTTGCAGGAGACCGTCTTCGTGCTCCTGACCCCACAGCCGGCGCAGCAGCTGGCCAGCGAGGGACAGCCTATCCTGTTGGGTGCGCCCCTGCTCATCAAGCACGCCGCAACGCAGCAGTGCCTGGCCGCAGAGACTTTCAGCGTTCTCACCGACTGGGGCAACGAACGGGAGGTGTCCGCGCACAACTATCAAACGGCGGGACACAAGGACAGCCTCCTGCACGTCAACGCGGGCGCACCGGAGGCGGCCGTGGGCAAGGGGATGGCGGAGGCTTTTAACGTGTGGCGGTTTGTTTAGAGCAGGTCATCACGCACACCTCGCGCCCTCCGTCCTTGCGTGTCTGTACTCAGCTGAGCTGTGGGCATGAGCGGGCAGGTGAAGGCTGCGCGATGGCAGGTGGGCGAGGACATCGAAGCGACTGCAGGTGACGCCAGCGTGCACCGCCCCGCACCGCGCCCCGCCGGCGCTGAAGCCAACGTCGGGTGCGTGCTTGCGCGCGGGCGGTGCCGGCGCGCGCTGATTCCGGCTGGACGACCTTTTACTCTCGTTCCTAGGACGGAGATGCGAGGTCCGCAGCACGCCCTGCTGCAGGCTGGCGCGCTGTCCGAGCGAAGCAGCGCCGCCGCCAAGCGCGCGCTGCGCAGCGCTGAGGAGGCTCGCGAGGTGGCCGTGGCGACGCTGGGCGAGCTGGCCACGCAGACGGAGACGCTGAAGAGCGTCGCGGCGTCGCTGGAGGAGGCTGAGGACATCGCGAGCGCGTCCGAGGAGCGGCTGGACAAGATCAACACGCGGTGCCTGGGTTGCTTCGGTCCGAAGCGACTACTGCAGAAGCGAAGAGGTGGTAGAGGTCACCCCTCTTCGCCGACCCCGCCTCAGCCTCAAACTTCTCTAGGAGGCTCCCTCAAGTCTTTCCTCCTCCGCCAAAAGCTGCCTTCCTCCGCGCCCGCCGCGCCCGCGCCCCCGCCGCGCCCGCCCCCGCTGTTTGGAGACGCCAAGCTGGCAGGAGAAGCGGCCGAGCAGGATGAGACCCTGGCGCGCTTGGACGAAACTGTGGGCGCGCTGGGCGTCCTCAGCCGCCGCATCGGCGATGAGCTGGAGCGCCAGGCGCCGGCGCTAGAAACCGTCTCCGGCCAGGCTGAGGACCTGTCCTACAGATTTCGAGACATGAACCGGACCGGACGCATGGGCAAGATCAACCGCCGCAAGAGCGAATGAAGTGTCCATCACACCATCAGTAGGTGGAGGCATCGCGACGTGTGATGCGTGTTTTTGTCGACCGACGAGAGCAGCAGCCGCTCTTTGGCTCGTCAACCGCATCGTGCCGCCCCCGCTTGCTCACGCCAGGGTCTGCTGGAGCGTCTGGGGCCATCTATAGCGGGCGCGTATCGGGCCTTGGTTCAGGGCCGCCCGTGCAGTGAAGCTCTCGTGTGCGGACTTCAGGACGCGCCTCGCGCTGGGCCGCCCTGCTCCGCCTACTCCATCCACCCTTGCAGGTGCGAGCGTGTTCGAAGCCCCGCTCGCGTGTTCGAGCCCCCGCGCCTGCGCTCGCGCTCGGTACTACCCTAAAATTAGCCGCCGTCTGCACCCCTGCCCAGCATGCGCGCCGCCGGCGCGCTTGCGCAAGAGCTCTGTCGGGGCGGTGATGAGACAACACGATAGTTTGTGCTATCCGACTCCGCCTTGCGGGGGCTGAGGAGCACCGTATGCACTTGAAGCCCACAGACACGCGCCGCTCTCTGTCAGTCTGTCTCGCCTCTGTGCGCGCTGGTTGGCAGTGAAGATAACCTTTTCTATTCCTGTGGTATCTGACCTTTTATGGAGAGACTATATAGACCCGAGCCTTCACCAGCGCTCTGTTCCCAACAACCCTCAGGCTCTCTCTCGTTGCGCTGACGCTCGCCCTCGCCGCTGCAGGCTGACAGGCTGCGTGCATGGAGCGCATGGCGTGGGCAACAAGTTACGTGAGCTTGAACAGATGTGTAATAAGCAAGGCACATCACATGTGCGTCCAACCCGCCCGCAAGCCACACCCGGCCCAGTGCACTGAGGAGCCAGTCAAGACTGCGGGCCAGAGACGGAGTCGTTGGTACTGCCCCACATCAGGCTACGGCTCAGCAGCCAGCGCCCGGGTGGTGCCGGCTACGGCTATTTATAAGTTAAGTTCACAGCCCATGCGCACGCTAGAGCGGAGAGCTTGCACCCCAGCTTCGGCGATGCTGTTGTCGCTGAGCCACAGCCTCGTCAGAGTGCTCTTCACCTTCAGCGCCTCAGCCAGCGCGCACGCTCCAGCGTCGCCGATACTGTTGCCGCTGAGGCTCAGCTTCGTCAGAGTGTTGTTCACCTTCATCGCCTCAGCCACCGCACGTGCTCCAGCGTCGCCGATACTGCTGCCGCCGAGCCACAGCATCGTCAGTGTGCTGTTCACCTTCAGCGCCTCAGCCAGCGCGCTCGCTCCAGCGTCGCCGATGCTGTTGTCGTGGAGGCCCAGCTCCGTCAGAGTGCTGTTCACCTTCATCGCCTCAGCCACCGCGCGTGCTCCAGCGTCGCCGATACTGTTGCCGCCGAGGCGCAGCTCCGTCAGAGTACGGTTTGCCTTCAGCGCCTCAGCCATCGCGCTCGCTCCAGCGTCGCCGATGCTGTTACTCCAGAGGTCCAGATCCGTCAGAGTGCTGTTCACCTTCATCGCCTCAGCCACCGCGCGTGCTCCAGCTTCGCCGATGCTGTTGCTGCCGAGGTACAGCAGCGTCAGAGTGCTGTTCACCTTCAGCGCCTCAGCCACCGCGCTCGCTCCAGCGTCGCCGATGTTGTTGATCCAGAGGTGCAGCGACGTCAGAGTGCTGTTCACCTTCAGCGCCTCAGCCAGCGCGCTCGCTCCAGCGTTTCCGATGTTTTCGCCGAGGTCCAGCTCCGTCAGGGTGGCGTCGCTGTCACGAAGGCGCTGCAGGGTTTCCGCGCTCTCTCGCGTCTCAGCCCACGGCTCCTCCTCCTCCTCCTCCTCCTCCGAGGGTGCCGGAGACCTCTGCTGCTGGGGCGCGAAGGCGAGAGGCGCCAGGAGCCTGCTGTCCTAGCCCTCGGGATGGTACCCCGGGTGCTCTTCCAGCCACGCAACCACCTGCGCTGCGGTTCAGAGCGCGAAAGACGTGAGCAGACCCGCGTGCTCCCGTCCCCCGGGCGCACCAGTCGCCGCATGGCTTGGTTGGGAACGAGGTGGGTGTTGGGCACCCCCTGGTTGGTGAGCGGGTCTCGTCGCACGCGCGGTGGCCCAGCCCAGGCCTGCAGCAGCGCCGCGCGCTCGTAGGTGTTGCCCAGGCTGTTGACCACGGGGTCGCGGAACAGCTGGTGCGTGATGGGGCAGCACAGTTCACCGGGCTCCACCGGCCCTCCTGGCACCTCAGCTGCCATTGCTGCCGGGGGCACAGTCGGACCAGAGCCAGCCGGGGGCGGCGTAGTGGTTGACTTCGACTGTGTTCGACGGTTCGAGTGATCGAATGTACGTTCGACCTTCGTTCGTTGACGAGACGAGAGAAGCGCGCGACTGTGTATGATCGTCGCGCATCGGCTTGCACGCCCTCGCGAGAAGGCAGACTACTGCCATCGACGCCAGTGACCGCATTCCTCACGCGGCGCGCGTCCTGGCCAGCACCTTGGCAAGCACCATCTCCCGGTCACGCAGTCGCTCGATGACGTCCGCAACCTGCACCTGCACTGCGGCGAGCTCCTGGCGGAGAGGCTGATTGTTCGGGTCCGCCCCGTCAGAGGATGCCGGCAGCGGCCCGGCTGAAGCGCTGCCGAGCTCAGCCGCATCCAAGCGCTGCCGCAGCTGCTCTCGCTCAGCCTTGACGGCGGCCAGCTGCCTCTCAGCCACGTCAGCGCGCCTCTGCGCTGCTGTGGCGCGCGCGTCTGCGCCCTGCAGCTGCTGGGGCAGCCGGGGGTCCGCCAACGCGCCAAGCTCCTCCACTCGCCGGCGCAGCTCTGCGCGCTCTCGGCGCAGCACCTCGCAGGCCGCGAGGGCCTCGTCCGCGCGCTCCAGCGCCAGATGCTCAACCACGCTGTGCTGGGGCGCGCCAGCGGCGGCGCCTCCGCCCTTCGTGGCGCCCCCGGACGCGGTCGTCACGCTGCTGCTGACGCTGTTTTCGCCGCCCGCAGCGCATCTCGCGTCACGCAGCGTGGCGTGCACCGCCGCGGCTCCGGAGACGGCCTCCAGCGCCACCGCGAGGCAGTCCCTTTCTCGACGCGCGGCGGCCGCAGCCTTCTGCGCAAGCGCCACCGACTCGGCTGCGTCGGCCTCTAATGCGCCAGCCAGCTTGGAGTAGCCGCCCGGCCCCGCCGCGGCGTCCACGGTGGCCTGGAGCTCCCCCCGGGCAGCCTTGAGGGCGCTCAGCTGACGGTCGCGCGCAACCAGCAGGCGCTCCTTGACAGCCAGCTGTTCGTTTAAATACTCAACCTGCTGCGCCGCCGCGCCCTCTGCGCGCGCACGTCGAGAGCCCACGGCGCCGCCCTCCAAACCGGACAACGAAGACAGCGCGCTTGACAGCTGCACCTCCAGCTCGCGGCAACGGCTCCGCAGAGACTCGCACTCGCTGATTGCGTCCTGCGCGCGCGCGTCCACGCGGGCGCGCTCACCCGCGGCAGCCTGCGCGCGCAATCGCAGGCTGCGTTAGAGCCCGAAAATTAAACCAGCGCAGTCGCCTCGCGCTCAAAGCGACGCAGTGCGGCGCTGCCGCACCTCCGCAGCCGCAAAGAGCTTGTCGCCGCGCAGCTCGGCTGCGGCCGCGCGTGCTTCGGCTTGCACAAGCGCCGCGGATTGCGCGCGCGTGTTGCCGTGCACCTCTGTCGCCTGTGCGCTCGCCTCCTCCGCGTTGCGCTGCGCCTGCGCCAGCTGCGCCTCCAGTCGCGTCACTGCAGCGTCGCGGCTTTCCAGCTGCCTCGCCAGGTCCTCAACTGCGTCAGACGCTTCACCCACGTCATGCTCAAGCTCCACACAGCGACGCGCAGAGGCGGCTGAAGCAGACTCCGCCGCGTCGGCGCGACCAACCGCTTCGCGCAGCTGAACCTGAAGCTGCGACTGGAGCTCCTGGAACTGAATCACCTCGCCGCTCTTGTCGGCAACCAGGCGGTGCAGTCGCGCAAGCTCGGACGCAGCGGGGTCATTGGCGCCAGGCGCCTTCGGAGGCATCGGGAGGATAGGAGGCGCGAGGGCAAGAGAGTGGGACGCCAAAGCGCGAACGCGCTAACGCACAAACGCTCATGATGCGTGTTTTGCGCTTTTCCCGTGTAGTAGATGTACTACGTACGACAGTACGGGAGACTCCAGCTTGTGCCGCCGTCGGGTGTTGTTTGCGTGTGTGTGGCGCAGCTGAGCTGCTGTGTGCGACGAGAGCGAGGAGCAGCGCACTGAGCCTGCCTTGAGCGCGCCCCGGTTCTGCGCGCGCCTCGTTCTGCGCGCAGCGGGCAGCTTGTGCTCTCGCGCGCGCGGACGGCCCCGCCCCACATCCTTCGCGGCGAGACGGGAGGCAGTCGGCACCTCTCCACCAGGCCTGGCCTCCTGAGCCCGCTCTCCCTGACCGCATGTCGCAGGCGCGTGGCTCCGCCTCGCACGCAGGCGCAACGCACGCCCCACGCGCGCTGTCGCCCGGCTGGGCCCGGCCTGGCCGAGCGGTTTGCGCGCTGAGTGTTTGCCGCCTTTGGGCCCTTGCTCTCTCAGGTACTTCCTCCCCAGCCTAGTCTGGGCTTTAGCGACGTGGTTCTGGAAGGCGGCCCTGGCGACACGCAGGTGTTGGAGGGCGGCACGCAGGTTCTGGCAGACACCGCTGTTCTCAACCGGGTTCCCCCCGCCCCCGCACAGCCACCGCCGCCCCCCCTGCCGCCCCCGCACGCGCTCGATGCCGCCACGCTGGCGTGCGCGCAGCGTGCCCTGCGTCGCGACTTTGCGCGCGCGGGCGCGGGAGATGCGGAGCGAGCCGTGCGCATGTCAGTCGCAGCCGCTGAAGTGGCGGCCGTCGCAGCAGCCCTGCAGGACAGTGCCGCTGCGGGCGGCACCGCGGGTGGGTGCTCGATGGGGGAGCGCAGTCAAGACGTGCTTGCGGGTGCGATCAAGCTGGCGCGGGTAGATCTCGGTGTCGCTGTTTGGCACTTAACCCCTCCCGCGGACGGGGCACCTCGCGTGGAGAGCATACACGGCAGCGAGCTGGACCGCACAGCAGACGTGATGAGCGCGCTTCGAGAGGCGAGCGAGGACGTACCTGAGGCGACGTTGTTTCCTACCGGCACCACGCAGCTCACGCCGCACACGGCTGCTGCTGCTGCGGCGGCGGCGGCGGAGGCGGGCGGGCCCGCATGTGGGACGGAGGTGGTGCCCTCCCTGGTTGCCTCCCTGTCCAGGGCGAGGTGCCAGCAGGCGGCCGAGGTGCCGGCGCAGGTGCCCGCGCTCAGCTCTGGCGAGCCGGTGCCGCTCTCAGCGCCTCTTCCCGTGGCGCCAAGCCCGCCCGCAGCCCCGGCGGTGCCTGGAAACGCCGCCACCGCCCAGCCGCTGTCTCTGTCCTTCTTTGCTCCGCCGTCGGTGGAGGCCCCTCCTGCGCTGGTTGAGCCGCGCCACTCTGACCACACTCAGCCGGAGGGGCCGTGGCCCAGCCAGGGGCTGCACCTGCGGTTTTCTTTGGAGCAGGCGTCGCTGGAACAGCACCACCAGGGACTGCTTTTAGCCCCTGCCGCCGCCGCCGCCGCCGGGGGCATCACGCCGCCGCCATCCGCACCGCCTGCGCTTTCCCCGCGCGGCCAGCCCGCCGCCGGCAGCGGCACCAAAGGCGGCGGCGGCGAGGCTGCTGTTGCTGCGGGCGCGGCTGTGCACGCCATCGCTCCGCGGCCTGTGCTGCCACAGTCCGAGGATGCCACCGTCGACGAGGCAACTCGTCCTTCCTCCGCCGCCGTAACCGCCGCCGCCGCCGTCGCACGCGCTCTTCCAATGTCTCCCTTTGCTAATGCCAACGGGGGCACCATGGAGCGTTCTGGAGGCGCCTACGACCTCACAGTCGTGCCTGCGACGTTCCCAACGCCTTCTCACACTGTGACGGGTCAGCGATCGGTTATAGAGCAAGGTGACGTTCGAGATTGCGAGGGCGGCGCAGCAGCAGCAGCCCTGAACGTCTATCCAAGCTTGGGGGGGTGCTTTCCGCCGCTGCCGCCGCGTCCGCTGACGCTGGTGATGGAGCACACGCAAGGCGGGGGGGGCACGCAGGGGTGTGAGTTTGGGGAAGCTCCCGCAGAGGTTCAGGCGGTTCCTCATTCCGCACCCCTTCCCATGGTACCCCCCCCGGGTGTCACCGCCGATCAGCTGCGCTCGCTGCGCTCCCTGTTCGGCGCCGGCGCCGCGGGTGTGCCGCCTGACAGCGTCACCGCGCCCGCTCTGCGCGAGGAGCGCTGCCCGCGAGGCCCGGCGACCACGATGACGTGGCGCACGCCAGCCGGCGGAGCCGCATTGTCTGACGTGGTGGTGGTTCCCGAAACCGAGCACCCGGACGATGACGTGGCAGTAGCGGGTGCCGAGGTGCCGCAGCCTCTCCCTCCCATTGCAGAGACTGCACCCCGCGGCGCGTTGCTCGCCGCGCCGCGCATCTCCTCGCCGCCTCTGACGTCACCGCCGGAGGATGAGGAGCCTCGCGGGGCGCCGGGCGTGCGCGACAGCGACGGCGCAGAGCGGGGCGGCATGGTGTGGGGCACTGAAGAAGCAAACATGTCCGCCCGACCCGCGGGCTGGCGCAGCGACACCGCGCCCCCCATCGCGGCTGTCGGCGCGGCGGGGCGCGGCGGAGTGGCAGGCACCGATGGAGCTGCTGATGGAGCTGCTGCTGTTGCTGTTGGTGCTGCTGCTGCGCCTCGTACTGGCGCGACGCGTGCGGAGCGGCTCAACGTGCCTCCCAGCCGGCTGTTTGAGGAGGGGGGTGACGGGGTGGTGCGCCGGGTGGTCCCGCCTGTTCAGGCAGCCCCGCCACGGAGGGACGCGCCTGAAGACCCCTTCGCCTTCCCGGACAGCCAGGAAGGCGCCGCCGCCGCCGCCGCCGCCGCCGGGGGAGCCAAGAAGGCCGTCGTGTCCGGCTGGCGCGTCTTTTCGCGGCTGGTGGAGAAGGAAAAAGCCGCTGCCAAGGCGCCACCGCCGCCGGGCCCCTCACGCCTTGGAGCCGCAGCCGCTGCCGCCAAAGCGCCGCAGCCGCAGCAGCGCGGCGCCAAGCAGGCGCCCGCGCAGCCCGCCGCCGTCGCCCCTCTTGCTGCTGCGCCTGCTGTGCGCAAACCAGACGCAGGTCTCGCCGCCGCCGTGGCCATCACCTCATCCGACGATGACGACAACGATGATACCGTCGCGCCAGTGAGGCGCACAGCTGCCGCCGCCGCCGCCGCCGCGCCTGCCCCCCAGCGCCGCGCTGCAAAGCGGTCTCCGCTGCTCACCTCCTCTTCTTCTTCCTCTGACGAAGACGACGATGACGCTTTGGACAGCTCCGACGGGGACGAACATCAGGAGACTGGCGCCGCCCTCGCCGACGAGGACGAAGACTACGCGCCGCCAGCCGCGCGGGCGGCTGCGCCGCCGGTCACCAAGGCCCGCAAAGCAGCGCGCACCTCTGAGGCTGCTCGCACGCCAAAGGCCGCTGATGCGGGCGGCGCCGGCGCCGGTGCGGCCACGTTCGGATGCTCCAAGTGCCGATGGCGCAGCGACGGGTGCGGCAAGTGCCGGCTCGGGTCCGCGTCGGGCGGCGTCGGGCGGGCAGCGGCGGCCGGTCAGACGGGGCCGCCTGCGAGCACGCTGCGCCGCAGCCGCGCCGCGCGCGCAGAAGCTGCCGGCAAAGGCGACGAAGACGCCGCTGATGCGGAGGAGGAGGCGGAGGAGGAAGAGGAAGGCCTGGCGGGCGCAAAGCAGGCGCATGCGAGCAAGCGCCCCCGAGGCGGCGCTGGCCCAGGCCAGGCCTTCGTCGCCCCGGCCATCTTCGCGGGGCTCAGCTTCCTCACCACCGGCTTCGCCGCCGCCGACTCCGCGGCGCGCGTGGCGCTGGAGGCGAGGCTGAGAGCCGCCGGCGGCGTCGTGCTGAGCTCGCTGCCCCCGCCGCCGCCGCCGCCGCCGCCGTCCGCTGGAAGCGCGCCGGGTGCCCGCTGCGCCGCCGCCAGCAGCCACGTGGTGGTGTCCGCCTCGTTCGTGCGCACCCCCAAGCTGCTGTTTGCGCTGGCGGTGGGCTGTCCCCTGGTGAAGCCCGCCTGGATCGACGCCTGCCTGGCCGCCAATCGCAGGCTGGCCCCGCCCAATCCCAGGGGCGCGGGAGGGGCGACCTACGCGGCGCATGCGCACGCGGACGCCCCGCCGCCTCTCTCAGCCGCAGCCGCAGCAGCCGCAGCAGGCCCGCTCGCAGCGCTGCGTGGCGCACGCCTCGTGCTGGCGGGCGAACCCGCCTGGTGCGCCTCGTTGGCGGTGGTGCTGCGCTATGCCGGCGCCGCCGTGACCGAGGTGGATGCCCGCGCGGCGGCCCTAGACGCTCTTATGCTGCCACGTGGCTCGACCGTCGTGTGCCAGGCGGAGCGAGCGCCTCCGCCGCTCGCAGCAGCAGCCAGAGCCGCAGCGTGCCGATGCGTGCGCACCGAGTGGGCCGTGCAGTGCCTCCTGCAGCGGCGATGTGTGGAGGTTGACGACCACGATGCTGCACCTCAAGCGCCGCTTCCACCTCACAAGCCATCTCCTCAAGCCGCACTGCAGCCGCCACTCCACCCGCCCGCCGACAGCAGCGTGCGCGGCGTTCGGGCGCCCACACATGACAACACTCGCTCCTCGCCGGGCGCTCATCAGCATCAGCATCAGCAGCCTTCTACTGCCCGCTCTCCTGCGGATCATCGGCAGCAGCAGCGTGCGTCCGTGGCGCGCTGCTCGGACGCGTTTCCGCAGGTGGACCTGTTTTCGCGAGAGCGGGACTGCGCCGGGTGCAGCGACGCGCTGCAGCGGGTCAAGGTGCGCTGCGGCTGCGTCACCTGTGGGCGCCCGCTGTGCCTGAAGGGCAAGGACTCGTGCTTTCGCAAACACCAGCTGGGATTACTGTGAATTTCAGAAGTGGCTTTTTCTCTCGATCGTCCGACACTCTCGCAACTGCTCGCCCCTCGCCTGTTGGTTGTCAGTACCATGTGCAGCCGCGCGTCACGCGCACGCCGCGCCACTCTGCGGCGGTGACTTTCGCTCTGTGATGGACGTCACCGACGATGGCCTGCGCGTCGTGCCGCCTCACAGCTTCACTTTCCTGTTCGTGTTCGGGCTCATATTCGCGGCAGCTGACGCCTTCGGCATTGGCAGCAACGACGTGGCCAACGCATTTGCGACATCTGTCGGTTCCGGCTCCCTCTCCTTGCGTGCAGCTTGCAGCATCGCCGTGGTCACCGAGTTCGCGGGCGCTATGCTGCTGGGCGAGCACGTGGCCAAGACCATCAAGGGTGCGTGGCGG
>Ga0049083_10000748_pt1 | contig 11946 bp, 12 predicted proteins | sample GreLakmeMI27MSRF_FD_66719 | JGI IMG/M metagenome (GOLD analysis project Ga0049083, IMG submission 66719) | Freshwater lentic microbial communities from great Laurentian Lakes, MI, USA - Great Lakes metaG MI27MSRF | ecosystem: Environmental > Aquatic > Freshwater > Lake | place: Great Lakes...
AGTGTAGTGTATCTCGTCTAGGTTCGCTCACTCGCTCACGACACGCAGCGTTGGCGCCGCGTGCGCCCTCAGCTGCTGAATCGCATGACCGTTGAGCCCATTCCCAGCGATGCGGAGCTCGCGGAGTCCCACAGCCCCGTTCAACCCCTCAGCAAACAGCCCAACCGCCTGCTGTGTGACGCCGTTGCGACTAAGGTCCAGCACCAACAACGCGCGGTTGTCACGCAGCGCTGCGGCCAGGCTGGGCTGCGCGACATGCTGGCCCAGGACATTGTCCGACAAGTCCAGCGCGCGCAGCGTGTTGTTTTCTCGGATGGCGCTCGCCAGAGCGCGCAGACAGTCGCCACGCAGGCCGCATCCGTCGACAGCGAGCGCGGTGAGGGAGGCATTGACGGATAAAGCGTCGAAAAGGACGCCCCCGTTGAGTTCCTCGTTGCGCCCGACATCCAGTGACGTCAGCGCACAGTGCTCGCGGCTCAGCGCCGCCGCCAACGCGTGCGTGGCGCCGTGAGCGAGTTGACAGTTGGCCAACGTCAGCGTTTGAAGCGGCAGCAACGACTGGCACAGCGCTGCCGCGAGCGCTTGCAGCCCCTGGTCGCCCAAGGGGTTGTGTGATAGGTCCAGGCTGTGCAGGCTGCGCGAGGCGGACAGCGCTGCCGCAAGTGGGGGCATTGCTTCGCCATCGAGCGCACACGAACAGCACGAGAGTGACGACAGCAGGCGGGACGCCCCAATGGCGCTGCACAGAGCTGACCAGCCCGTGGAGTCCTGCAGCACCGGGCAGTGTGTCGCGTCCAGCGTGCGCAGCCGCGGGCATCGCTTGAGCGCGGCTGCCAGAATCCTGGCCAGCAGGGGCGTCGCGGCTGGCGCGCCCGCCTCCACGCACAGGCGCGCGAGGCGTGCGCGCGCGGGGGCGCACTCCAGCAGCGAGAGCAGGGCGGCTTCGGCGTCTGGGAGCGCGCAGCTGGCGCAAACTTGCAACTCCTGGCCCCCGTTTGAGGCACTCCCGCCCACTCCTCCCTGCAAAAACAGTGACACCGCAGCCTCGGGAGACAGCCAGCTAGAAGGCACAAAGAGTGCCGCAGCGGTGGCCTCCACCGGTCCGTTTGGTCTGTTTGACAAGGCGATGTGCTTTGGCGGAAGCACCGCCGCTGGCGCACACAGGAGCGGCGTCGCCTCATGGTGGACAGCGACAGGTGAACGGTCAGGCAGGTCCTCTGCTCCTCCAAACTGGCCCTGCCACAGAGCACAACAGCGAAGCAGCGACAGAGGACCAGCAAGCCTCCGACTAGGTTGCGGAGGTCCCGCATCCGCCAGCTCAGCATCTTCCAGAAAGTATTCAGCCACGTCGCTGCCGCCGCCGGCGTCACCGTCGCGCAGATAGGCTGCGATGAACGCCTCTTGTTGCTTCTGCAATCTGCTCCCGTACTCGCCGCCGCGCATGCCACCGCCTGCGCGCGCGCGCGCGGGCAGCAGAGGCCGAAACCGGGTGCACGGAAACGGCGGGGGGGGACGCTTGAGGGGCGCAGGGAGGGACCCCCGAGGGGAGACAGAGGGACAAGAGGAGGGAGAATGCGATGGGTGGGCCCGCCTACGGCCTCAAGACGCGCCCCTGGCAGCCGGCTGCTGCGCTAAGCGTGAGCCTGACTGACCGTGGCCAGCGGCAGCGGCACTCCCTCTCACTTGCAAGCCGCTCGGAGTGCGTCGCTCATACTCTGCTCTTGAGAAGCCGCACTATGTCCAGCTACTGGGAGAGCTTCGCCTCAGGTGCGCCCGGTGGCGGCATCCCTGCGTGCTGTGACACTACACAAGAAGAGTGTGCTCTTTGCGCAAATGCACCACCTATCAGCACTGCTCTGCTGAGCTCTGTTGTGAGCGCACGCTGTGCTGCGTAACCTGTCGCGGCCTATCGTTGCGCGTGGGCGCAGCGGTGGCGCAGTGAGGAGTGAGCGCGACCGGGACTGACGCAAAGCAATGCTTAGGCATTGGGCTCTCAGCTGCGGCAGCCCCTACAGCACCAGCGCCGCCTTCAGCGCCACCGCCTCCGCCGGCGTCGACCTCCGCGTATGCGCCTGAGCCGCGCAGCGGCGAGAGCGGGAGCGTGCCCGGCTCTCGAAGCGTCAACACCGCGGCTTCGCGCGGCCCAACGTACATGTCCTTCCGCCCCGCCACGGGCTCCACCTACACGCGCGACGCGGCTGCTGCAGCCGCCGCGTCGGTGTTTCGTTACGAGGACGACGAAGGGACACACTTCACGTACACGCCCGCATATGAGGCTGCAACTGAGGGTGGCGGGCAGGCCGCAGACGCGCGCGCAGGCTTCGCGCCGGGCTACTACAGCGTGCCCGACGCTGGGCTGCAGCGTACGCGAGAGGCGGCCGCCACGGGCGGCGGCGTGCAGGGGCCTCGACTGAGAGTGAACGACTTCCCGCAGCGCTGGAGCAAGGTGGAGGACCACGCGCAGTGGCGGTCATCCTCCTCGCCCAGGCATGGAGAGGAGTGGGACAGCCAGGAGAATGCGCACGCGCGCGCAGCCGCAGCCGCCGCCGCAGCCGCGATGCCGGGCGGGCAGGGAGAGGCCTCGGGTCGTCGCGAGGCTGAGGCTCTTCGTGCCGCTGCGACCGCGTCGAGGCGGGAGTACGCAGCGCAGCAGGCTGGCGCTGAATGGCGCGCGCAGGAGCAGGCGAACGCTGAAGCGTCGGAGGCATCAGCCGCTGAGGCTGAGAGTGCCGCACAGGCTGTACGGGAGGCCCAGGAGGCGTACGACCTGCAGATTGCGCTGCAGTTGTCCGCTGCGTCCGCACAGGGCAACGATCCGGACGCGCAGCTGCTTGCGGAGCTGGAGATCGCGGATGCGCGTCGGGCGGCGCGCTCCGCGCCGGGCGGTGGCGGCGGCGGCGGCGGCGGCGGCGGCGGCGGGAAGGGGGCATGTGCGTCCGATCCGACGTCTCCGTTGGGTCGTACCCGCGGCCAGGCGCTGGCTGCTCGCTACTGGATCAGCCTCTGTTTGGACGCGGACGAGGAGCTTGACGGCGCGTGCGACGGCTTTTACGATCTGTGGGGCGATTTCAGCGACCTGGAGGTGCGAGAGGGGGGGCGCTGTCCCTCGCTGGTGGCCCTGCTGGCCGCAGGCGGGACGGACCCGCAAGGAGAGCCCCGTGAGGCGCTGCTGGTGGACCGACGCACGGACGCATGCCTCTCCGAGCGGGTTAAGCTGCTGGACGCGGAAGTGGCCTCCGGCGACGTGCTGAGCCGCTCGGCCGAGGCGCGCGCAGCCTTCCTGGCACGCCACGTGGCCTCCGCCCTGGGGGGGGCACAGGGGCCGGGCGACATGCCCGTGCTGCGCGCAGCCGTGCAAGAGGCTGTGGCCAGCCTGCGGTGCGCCTCAGGCGGATGCGTGCTGCGCCTGGGGGACCTGCCCCTGGGACTGGCGCGCCACCGCGCGCTGCTCTTCAAGGCGCTGGCTCCGCACCTGCGCCTGAGGTGCAGGCTGGTGCGCGGCGCCTACTACTGCGAGGGGGAGGAAGAGGCGGCGGCGGTGGTGCTGGTCACGGAGGGGGGCCTGGAGTATACCGTGGACCTGGTGACCTCACCCGGTCAACTTCAGGCGCCGCTGGGCTTTGTGGCCCCGCAGGAGGAGGGCCTTGGCGCTCGCGCGCGGGAGGGACTCCCAAATGAGCCGCCCCAAGATGCGGAGGCGCCATACCCTTCCCAGCACGCCCGCAGCGCCGCCCGCCCCGCCCGCCCAGGCGCCCCCTCCTCCGCTGCCGCGCACCGCGCAGACGCCTTTCCTCCGCCGCCGTCTTTCGACCCGGCCGCTTTCGAGGGCGCTGACGGCGAGGACGAGGACGTGGCGGTCGCGGAGCTCATGTCAGCCTACGGCTGCACCGCAGAGCTGGCCTTTGAAGCTCTCATCCAGGCGGATTATTCCCTCAGCCGCGCGCATCTTCTGTGTCAGGGCAGCGCAATCTTGGGCGCTAGCGTACGGGAGCTGTACGACCTGCTGGTGTTGAACGGGTGGAACCTGCAGTCGGCGGTACAGGTTCAAATGGAGGTGATGGACCAAGCCACTCGCGGATCGGAGGAGAGGGAGCGAGGGCGCAGGGAAGCCATGCGGCAGCAGAGCGCCTCGGCAGCCTCATCATCCGCCGGCTCTGCGCCGCCGGCGGCGGCGCAGCAGCCCCGCGGCGGACCTCAAAACTGGGCGGGGCCGGGCACTGCGCAAGCGGATCCGGATTCCACGCGCCGCGCGCCGCGCAGCAGCTCCTCCGCCGGCTCCTCCGCCGCGGGTGGTTCGGACGACCGCGTGCGCAGCTTGGCAGCCGCTCGCCTCACGGAGCTTCGGGCGCGCGACGCCGCCGCAGCCGCAGACGCCTCCTCCGCCGACGCGCACCGGCGCGCCTTCCACGCCGAGTGGGATCGCAAGCTGGAGCACCTGGACCTGCCCAACACGCTGAGGGCCCTCGGAGTGCCCCTTCAGCCGGGGCCAAACCCGTCTCCCCAGGCGCTGCGCAAGGCCTACCGCCTGGCAGTCATGCGCTTCCATCCAGACAGGCAGCGACACAGCAGCCTGGCGGAGCGGGTGAAAGCGGAGGAGGCTTTCAAAGTGATCTCGCAGAAGAGCGAGGCGTATCACGCGTGAGCGTGAACGAGCATTTCTTATGTTTTTCTCACGCCGCCTGTTTTCACCACTCGTAGCCGTAGCCGTAACTCCCGCCGCGCGTCTGTTGTGCGGCTGTGGAGCCATACCAAGAGCCCCCGTAGCTGTAGCCGCCCCCGTTGCCTGCCCAGCCGCTGGCGCCCTCACCCCCGCCCTCGCCCTCCCCAGCCTGGCGCGCTGCGGTGCGCGCCACCAGTGCGGCCAGGCAGCACCCGGTGATTGTGACCACTGCGGCGCCAAACGCAATCAGGTTGAGCGCGAAAGCCGCATATTGCAGCGTCGTTGGACCGAAGTTGTACGCGCAACCGGTGAGCAGCGCTGCCTGAACATACGGGTCGTACTCGCTGCGCGCAGACACCATCGGCGGCGACGGCAGCGGGTCGACCACTTGGCTCCAAGTGGAGCACCATGGGCTTCCACTCCTCAGGTCTTGGATCCAGGTTGATTCGGACACTTGCGTTGCGGTGGTGACGTAGGATGTGCCGCATCCTTCTGGCAGGACGTGCGTGGTCCAGTTGCGTCCTCTGCAGCGCGCTCCACCGGCGGTAACGCAGCCCTTTGGCGGGGATAACTGCAGCGCCACGGCGGCGGGCGTGCGCACTACTCTGAAGAAGAGCTGACAGGAGGGGGGGCCAAACAGCTGTTGGTTCAGGCGGCGCGCAGACCCAGCAGCCGGCGGCGGTGCACCAATTGGCGCTGCGTCGCTGCAGTTGGCGCCGTATCCCGCGCTGCGCTCGTTGCTGCACTGCACCAGCTGGAGGTCAGCCGCGTCGAAGGAGGCGCCCACTGCGCCCAACGGTCGCACGCTCGCGTATCCGTCGCTGCTGGGCCAGCTCAGCCACGCCGGCGCGGGGCCTTCATACCACAAGCTGCTGGTGTACGTGTCGATGTTGGTGCCGTTGTCCGACAGCGGAGAGACGCCCGTCTGCTCCGTCAACTCAGCCGTGAGGCTCACAGGTGTGGGGTCCACACCAGCGCTTCCAGTGCTGCTCAGCTGCAGCAAAAGACTGCCGGAGGGGAAGGTGGACGCCAGCTGCGCCATGCCGCCGCTCTGAGCTTGCGTCCATGCGCTACAAGAGAGAAGGAAATGGCCTTAGTGTTCCATGCGCCGTGTGTTTACGCTGTGCGTGCGCACGTGACGTCTCGGTCATAGGCCCGGATGCCTTGGTAGCGAGGGTCTGTCAGCGCTGTGAAGAGAAACAGCAGGCCGATGACGATGAACACGGGCCCGGTGGACAAGCAGCCGCACAGGCAGCATGCAGCCTCTTCTACCCAAGGCTCCGTGCCTGGCCCGAAGGCTCGGCGATAGTAGGGACTGCCCCAGGATGAGGAGGCGCCGTAAGAACCGCCGAACATGGGCTTTGCGAGGGCGTCGCAGTGATTGTACGACAGAACGCAGACGGAACGGATTACAGAGCTTGACGCACGCGTGAATAGAGCAGCAGGCTAGAGGAGGAGCGACATCAGTCATTGTCAACAGTGCCTTGCAGTGCCCGCATCATCCGCTGTGCCGCGGCGCCCCGTCCCTGAGCGGAGCGAGCATCGCGAACGCGCCTCCAGGTGTCCCTCCCGCGCCCACGCTCGCTTGCGCCACCACCACGCTCCCCGTTGGTCTCTCGCACAGCTCACAGGTGGACGCAACCGGCAGGGCCAGCAGGAGGCAGTCGCGCACCACTGGCGAGAGGTCCACGCTGTTTGCGTGCGCAGGAAAGAGAAGGGTGTCCGCGGCATCTGACGCTGCTGCCGTCGACTCACGCACAGGCTTGCCGGCTCCTGCTGCGGCGCCCCGTCTTCCGTTTTGCTTCCTGGAGCGCTCCCGCTCCAGCTTGTCGGTGAGCCAGACGTCGAACGACGCAGAGAGCGGCGCGGTGTGCAGCGCGCCGCAGGTGGCGCACGCCAGTAACGGGTGCGGCGAAATTGTGGCGTCGCCGCGTGCCCAGAAGCCTCCGCCCACGGGCTCCACCTCCAGCTCCACGGTGACCACCGCGTCAGCGGGCAGGCCATCGTACAGCGCAGGAGTTTCTGAAAACGTAAGACAACGCGTCAGAGCAGTCTCGCTGCGGACCCGTCTGAGTTGTCGTACCAAAGTCGGTGAGGAGCGCCTGCTTCTGGTGGAGCCACGGCGGCTTCTGCCACGCGGCGTTGACGTCCGCGCGCCGCAGCTCCACCGGCGCCGTTCTCCGAGCACGCCGCGCGGGCGCCTCGGAGGCGGCGGCGCCGCAGCTGGGCCCGCGCAACCAGGCGCAGGAACAGACGGAGGGTGACATGAAAAGGATAGAGAAAGCGGAGGGCGGAGTGTGTGAGGTCAACGCCATGTCGCCATCCTGTCGTACGTCGCGTCGTCGCTGCTCGCTGGCTCCGAGACGCCGCAGATCTGCGTGGGATCTTCGTTGGGCATCCGCGCGTATCGCGCGCGCACGAAGCTGTCTCGTCCCCTGCGCCTGCGAGTGCTGCGTGCAACAATTTTTGTGCGCCCGCAAGATTTCATTTCGCGTCTCCTCCGCCTCCTCCTTTCAGCCAGTCTAGTCCAGACAAATGCCTGCATCCATGTTCGCGACGTTCGACGCGCAGAGCTACTTCGGCAGCTGCCCGAACATCGCGGTGTCTCCGCCCAACTCCTTCTCCAACTCCTCCTTCATGCACCGCAACAACTGCACCTGCACGGACGGCAGCTTCGGCGGCGTGATCGACCTGGCGCCGGTGGACGACCTGGACGAGACTTACCCCAAGGCGCGTCGCGGCTGCATGGGCAACCGCATGCTGACTGGATCTTCAAGATGCTCTGCTCACGCGCGTGCTCTGCTCACGCGTCGCTGCGCACCACAGGGCAGCGTCATGGCGCGCCTGGACGCGTTCCTGTCCGGCAGCGGATCGTCGCGCGTGGGCGCCCACGCCACGGAGACTGCGCCGGGTGCTGGTTTTGCATGGAGCTCTGGCGTCTCCTTCATCAGCGACGGAGTGCTGTCGCTCGCCTGCCAGGGCGAGACTGGCGGCCTGTTGGGCGTGGACGAGGACGGCCTGACTGGCGCCGAGGTGCGAGGCAGCACGCGAGAGCGACACAGTCTGGGCACTCGCTGCTCTCCGTGCGCACCTGCCAGCGCGCCGCGCGACTCTTTCGCGACGCAGCCTCGCCGTGCGCGCAGCGCGGCTCCGGCGCGGCGCGGCAGCTCTTTTCAGCCGCTTGGGCACGCGAGAGAGCACATATCTGCGCACGCCTTGTCAGCGTGTGCACTCACCCAACTACCACCCCCCCGCTCCACGCTGCCCGCTGTCCGCTCACTGACGCAGCACCACCACCTTGACAGCGCTCCGCCTGGTCTATTTTGGGGTACTACCACGACCACGCCAGCCTGGACATTGACGTGCTGAAGAGCGACATGGTGGCTGGGCTGGCCAGCCTGTCTGGCTCGTGGGCCTTCATCCTGCAGGACCGCAAGCGTCACCGTGTGGTTGCTGCGCGCAGCCTGGACGGCGCGGTGCCTCTGATGTGGGGCGAGACGAGCAAGAACTGCCTGCTGTTCTCCACCACACAGGATAGCGCGGTTTCCAGCGAGATCGACGCGTCGCCCTTCCCCCCGGGCTGCGTGTTCGTGAGCTCCGTGGCCGACAAGCTCTACGACGTCACCGTCAAGCGCGCCTGCCCCGGCCGCCTGGTCAGCTTCGCACAGCCGCCCAGCTCGGGCGTGCGCCGCGTGCGCTCGCGGGGCAGCCTGTCGCGCATCACCTCCGGAGTGGACCTGGACCTCATCAAGACCTTTGCAGCCGGAAAGCTGCGCACCACGCCCAGCTTCAGCAACCTTTTTGGCAGCGCCAACGAGCTCAACGCCATGGCGGAGGTGTGAACGCAAAGCGGGTGTCTCAGGCTGAGTATGTGCAAAGGTTTGTTGTGCAAAGGGAGAGACGGGATGGGATGGTGGGGATGCGTGGGCGACGAACGGAAGGGTGGGGTGGGATGAGGATGTGCGCTGAGACCAGACCAAAGGGAGTGTGTGCATAAGCGAAAGGTCAGCGCTCGAATCAGAGGGTCAACGCAAGCTCACGAGACCGGCGTGAAGGGTCAGCTCATAGATTGCGTCTAGAAGCCCCCGAGGCCGCTGTGCTTTCGCAGCGTCTCATAGGACATCCAGAAGGTGAGCTGCCACGGCCCCAGCCTGGCCCACGTGGGCCAAAACCCGCGATAGAGCACCCCCCACCCCTCTGCTGCAACGCTGCGGCGCGCGCAGTCCAACATGCCGCTATATCGCACGCCATCGCCCGGCTTCTGGTTCATGAGGCGCGACTTGAGGACGTCGGCCGGACAAGAGGCTGCGGTTGCCGCGAGTCCTGACGCCAACGACGCAAACACATTCGCAGCGGTGCCCTCTCCAAACAACGGCTGCTGTGCTGCCCACCTCTTGGCAGCGTCGTAGGTAGCCAGTTCGCCCAAGTTGACTAACGCAGCTCTTTGGACCGCAGGCAGCGTGCCTCTCCACAGACCAGGAACGCCCTCTGCTTGTACGATTGTTGACAGCGCGTGCGATAGCCCGCGGTAGCGGGGCGAACAGCCTTGACGCACCAGCGCGCCGTCGGCCTGCATGCGTACCTTGACGACGTCCGCAGGAACGGCGACAATTTGTCCTAACGCCCCGCTCGCCGCACCTAATGCCAGCAGACTGCCCAGCCCCTCTGCGCCCAAGCGCCCGCGTAGCGCTTCGTAGGCCAAGATGCGCGTGCCGCTGTAGGGAATGTGGCGCGCCAGGGCTGGTGAAAGACCAGCGTACAGACTGGAAAGGCCTTCGGTGCGAATAATGTGCGCCAGTGTGACCGTGGCCGACGCAGAGCGCTGCTGTGAGGCCTGCGCGAGCTGCAGGCGCGTTTTCAAGGTGTCTAGCGGAAAAGTGCAGCTCTCGGCCAGTACAGCTGACAGACAGGTCAGAAGGAACTTGGGCGCAAGGCGCTGCTCCTGCGCGCTGCGTGCACTCGGCATGCACTCAGCCGCGACCCACGGATGCCTGGACTTTCGTTGGCCAGGGAGGCGCGTGCAAGAGGGACCTCTCAAAGAGCGAGCGCCACCACCCGACCACCAACGCGGACCAAATAACGCGAGCACTGGTGTCCTCCTCTAACCCGTCATGGCTTCCGCGCTGAGCTCGCTGCGGTGCGTGGCCGCCGCGCTGTGTCGCGCGTCCTGCGGTGGCGGCCGTGTCAGTGCCTGCGCTTCCGCGTCTGCGCCTCGCACCCATGCCCGCCGCGCCGCGCCACGCCGCGCAGTCGCAACGCGCAGCGCCGCGCCGGGTGGGGCTGGTCAAGTGAGCGACGGACTGATGGCCACCATGTCTGAGAAGGCGAGAGCCGCGGAGCGGAGTCTGCGCGCCGCAGCGAACGCTCAACTAACGCCCTGCTGCTCAGATTGCGGCTGCGCTGGAGACGAAGGACGTGAGCGTGAAGGACCAGGGCGGCGACGGGCGCCACGTGAGGTGCGTGGGCACTGCGCGGTGGTAATGCGCCTGCTCCGCCTCCGTCGCCGCTTCCAAGCCCTCCGCCGTCCCCGGCCTGAGTGCGCCTTGCTCCAGCATCGACGTGGTCGCCGCCGCGTTTGAGGGCAAGAGCGCGGTTGACCGGCAACGGATGGTGTACAAGGCGATCTGGCAGGAACTGCAGGAGACGGTTCACGCGGTGGATAGCATGTCCACGCGCACTCCAGCAGAGGCTGGTCGATGACCGTGCTCCATGTTGTCGCATCCACGCACTCTTCAGTCCCGGTAGTTCCTACGTCGTACTGCTGCTTCCGCTGGTGTGTCGTACACCTCGTCCTGTCATAGGAGAGAGACGCTCGCCTCGCTCGCTCGTCGCTTGTTCTGCCCTCCCGCTATCGCCTGGTACAGTGCGCGAGAGGGCTGACTGTCTTGTCAGCCCTCTCATGGACTGCCTGGTGTGCACTGAGCTCCTGGACGTAGACGATCAGCACTTCCGACCCTGTGCGTGCGGCTTCCGGATCTGCAGCTTCTGCCAGCACCAAGGTGCGTCGTCTGGCGCGTGTGCGTGGCATGGCCGTTCAGACTGACGCCAAGGGGCGGTGGCAGTGACGGAGGTAGCGGCAGCGTCGTCGCAAGCTGCGCGCTGCCCCGCCTGCCGCACCGAGTACGACTCGCGGGCGCGGGAGCGAAGGCCGCCCGCGGCCGCAGAGGGCTCTGGCCCGGAGGGCTCTGGCGCGGCACGGCGGCGGCGACGTGGTGACCAGTCGGAGACGACAGGCGCTGCGTCAGCAAGCACAGCGCAGGACCGCTCCCGCTTGGCACACATGCGCGTCGTACAGCGCAACCTGGTCTACGTGGTGGGCCTCACGCTCAGCGTGTGCCGAGAAGAGGCGCGAACTGTGCACCGTGCACCGTCGTGGGCTCGTGCGCTATCGCTTGGCTCCGGCGCCTCTCACACCGACACGCCACCTGCCCCCCCGCCACGCAGCTCCTCAAGAGCGCCTCGCACTTCGGGCGCTTCGGCAAGATCGTCAAGGCGCGTTGGGTGCCTTGGGACCACTGGCACTTCCGTTCTGAGCCCCTTATCCCCGCTCATCCCCGCTCTAGGTGTCCGTGAACCGCTCCTACGCCGGAAGCCGCGAGAGCGGCGGCTCCCACACCGGCAGCGCGTACGTGACTTTCCTTCGCGCGGAGGACGCGCTGCGGTGCATCGCCCAGTGCGACGGGCGCAGCGTCGACGGTCACGCGCTCAGAGCTTGCCTGGGCACCACCAAATACTGCAACGCCTTCCTCAAGTACCAAACATGCGCCAACGCGGACTGCCTGTACCTGCACGAGGTTGGACCGGAAGCAGATTCCTTCTCAAAGGAGGAGATGCTAGGACGATACGGAACGTCTAAGCACGCCCACTTCCAGTCCGCGACGCTGAGCGTCGGCGTGGGACAAGCGGTGGCGGCGGCTGCAGCTGCTGCGGGGACTCAGGCGCAGTCGCAGGCGGTGCCGTTGCCTAGGCACACCATGCCCGTGCCGCCGTTGTCGCACCCGCCGGTGCCTCGCGCCGCGCCGATGGCGGCATCGGTGGCTGCTCATGGCGTTGCGGTTTGGCAGCAGCAGCAGACGGCGGGAAGCGACAGAGGAGCAGCGGTGGGCGGGAGCCAGCTGTCCTTCGCCCAGGCTGGTCCTCCTGTGCGGTATCCGGGCATCGCAGGCGGTCCTCCCGCGGATGCGGGTCTCCCAGTTCCCCCCTCCTGGAGTCAGTGGGGGGCGCCGCCTGTTCCTGTTCCCCCCCCCCCCCCCCCCCCCCCCCCCCCCCCCCCCCCCCCCCCCCCC
>Ga0049083_10000750_pt1 | contig 11926 bp, 10 predicted proteins | sample GreLakmeMI27MSRF_FD_66719 | JGI IMG/M metagenome (GOLD analysis project Ga0049083, IMG submission 66719) | Freshwater lentic microbial communities from great Laurentian Lakes, MI, USA - Great Lakes metaG MI27MSRF | ecosystem: Environmental > Aquatic > Freshwater > Lake | place: Great Lakes...
TGGCGCTGGCGCGCAAGCGGGCGCTGCTGGACGCGTCAAACAGCAGCGTGGGCGCGGACCTGCAGACGCTGGGCGAGCAGCAGCCGCTGCACACGTCAGCCGCGGCGGCTGGCCCCCGGCGCAGCACGCTGGACTGGGTGGCGATGCGCTCGCTGACCGACCCGTTTGGCGTCCTGGCTCGCCCGTTTGCCTTCCTCCTGCGCACCTGCGGCCGGGGGGTCAGCGGCGCCGTCTCCGGCCACGGCGCGCACTCCCCAGCCACGGAGCCCCGCGGCTCGGCGCAGCCGGCGCTGCACGCGCGCTTCGCCGCCGGCCGCGTGCTGCTGCGCACCGACGTGGCGCGCCTCTTCGCCGCCGCCTTCTTCACCCCCGGCGTGGTGGAGCTGCTCACGGGGCTGGCGGACCCCATCGGGGAGGGGCAGAGCAGCATGGTCTGGCGCGTGGAGCTCGCCGCAAGCCCGCTCAAGTCGTTTGCACTGTCGCGCGCTCCTTTCGGCCACCTCCTGCAGCACTGCGCGCGCCAGGGGGTGCTCGTCCTTGGATTGCTGCGCCAGCACGCAGCGACCACCAGCGGCGGCGGCGGCGGTGCGGGGTCTTCCCACCGCAGGGCGGCCCCCGGCGGCGGCGGCGGCCGCCTGCCCTACCAGGTGACGTGTCCCCACCCGGACACGCTGCTGCGCCCCTGCGACGCGCTCTTCGTGCTGGCGTCTGCGGAGTGGGCGCGCGCCAACGCCCCCGAGTTTGAGGCCACCAGGCTGGTGGACGCCGCGGTGGCGCTGCAGAGCGCGTGGCGGGCGCGACAGGAGAGGCGAGCCAAAACCAAGGCGGCGCAGGTGGCCACCACGGCGCCGGCCACGTGGCAGGACAACACGGCTGCGAGCGCAGACGAGGCGCCGGAACGCTTCGAAGCTCGAGCTCCTATGTAAACTCTGCTCCTTCGTTCGTCACTCGGGGCGCCTGGCCACCAGCGTGCGCTCGTTGTTCCCGTTGGAAAACAGGTGCACCCGCTCTTGGCGCGAGAAGCCAGCCGCCGCCAGCATCTCGCACGAGAGCACCACGTCATGCTCGTGCAGCACACGGCCAGCGGCAAAGCGCTTTTCAGACAGAACCACCCCCAAAGTTGCGCAATCTGCCATGGAGAGCGCCATTGCTGCTGCCTGCGGCGCATGGACGTTGGCGTCACACAAAACCCAGGCAACTGAGCGTCTTGGGGAGCCAAGCGCCGCGAGCAGAGCAGGCAGCGCGTCCTCGCCGCGCATGCGTAGGTGTGTGACGTTGTGAGGCAGCGGGTGCAGTGTCAGCTCAGCCGGGTCGACAGCGAACACATGGCCGGGTGTTTGAGGCTGCTGACCGTCCTCCAGAGCGAAAAGCTCTTGGCTCAGGCGAAGCGTCCAGCCACCCGGCGCAGCTCCTACGTCCACGCACACGCTGCCGGAAGTGAGCGCCAGCGCCCCACTGCGCAGCAGCTCGTCCAACTTGAACTGCGCCCGGCTGGCCACTCTCAGCGTGCCTGATGCGTCGCCGCCGCTGGCGACGGTGGTGTAGCTTGCGCGGCCGTGCAGCGCCAGCAGCTGCGGGGCCTCTTCTGGAGGCCAAAGGTGCCAGTGCCACCGCCCGGAGGCGAGGCACGCGTCGAGGACGTGCGTGGCGGTCGCCCTGCTTGCCAGCGTCACGCCCGCCTCTGCGAGCGCCACCGCCATCTGCTGCGCGGCCCAGGAAGGCCAGACGCGAAGGCGCACCGAAGCGTCTGCTGGCAGGGCGGCAGCGGCAGCCTGAGCCACCGCGCCGCAGTCGTCGCAGCGCTCGCAGGTCCACAGCGCCAGAGTGACCTGCTCTGCCAGCGCAGAGGCTGCCAGCAGCAAGGAGGCGGCTGGCACACAGCGACAACTCACAAACAGCGCGTACTCACAGCCACGCGAGTCGTCGCCACGCAGCGCCCGGGCAGCGACGGTGGCCTCCGGCAGTAGGGCGGAGACAGCCGCCTGTACACGTTGCAAGCGGCTACGCGGCGCCGTGAGGACCAATGAGTGCGAGTCCGCCTGCGCGGCTGGGGCAGCGAGCGCGTGGGGAAACCAGCAGGCGGCGCCGCGGGCGCAGCGACCCGCGACCAGGTACGCGGCGCAGGGCGGTCGCTCGTGCAGGGGCAGGTGCAGGCGGGTGCAGGACGACTCCTCGTGCTCCACTCCTCGCAGATGGAGCTTGCACAGCGCCCTGCCGTTCACCTGTGGAATCTTGTGGCGCGTCGGCGGCATTGGTGGTGGCAACACACGCGGAGGAAGCGGAGACTAACTAACTTACGCCCCTGGACACTCGACAGCAGCTCGACGCACGACGTACCACCTGGTGGTCCGTCGTCGAGACGTCGACCAGGGAGACTCGCGCGTGAAGGACTGGCAGGCAAAATTTGCATCAATGCTTCGCTTCATGTGAGCGATGGAAGTTGAGAGAGCACCGGCTTGGGTGCGCCGCACGGGCACTTGCCGCGGCGAAAGAGAGCACGAACGAACGAAGGATCCATCGCGCTTCGCCTGCATCAAGTCATGCAGCACAAGTCGAGCCACTCCTCATCCGAGTCTTCGATGACGATGCACTCGTCATCGTCGACGATGACGACATGGCGTGGCGTGATGGCATGGCATGGCATGACATGACGCTGGAGGCGATCGTGGAATTCCTGGCACTTCTCCTCGTGAACTCGCTTGTGTGTAACCAATGCGTGCGTGCGTTTCATTCATGTGTATGTGTGCGTCCCTCAGCTGGCGGCGGTGGTGCGTCGCTCAACCTTGATCTCCAGCAGACTCTCCACGGGTGTGCGGCAGATCGGACACCGGTTCGTCTGGTGGCGCAGCATGCGCGCGCAGCCGCTGCACATGCACATGTGTCTGCATGGCAGCACGGTGGTGTCGCGCGGCTCTGAGAGGCAGACGACGCACTCCTTTCCAGCGGTGGCATCCTCCTCTGCGTTTCCGGTTGCGCAGTTCTCGATGCCGTAGATCTCCTGCAGCTCGTACGACACGCCATCCACCCAAATGCGCTGCTTCACCACGCGCACGCCCCACCCACCCCCCTCGCCCGGCTGCAGAGTCGCGTACGTCGTCTGACTCTGCACCCACGCGGGCAGCGCGCAACCTGGAGGCTCAGGCGGCGCGCTGCGCTGCGCAGGGGCGGCTTCCTGGTCTGTGGATGGCGCTGCTGCGGGGGGGATGGTCTCGATGCGCACCACGAGCGGGTATTGCTCGCCTTCTGCGGCCACCAGGAGGTCCACGTTGTAGCGCCGCGGGTCAAACAACTCCTCCCAGGTGAACTGCTGCTGCAGGCCCTGGGGCCTGTAGGCTCGGCTGGGCAGGTCGTCTGTGAGGGGCTGCAGCCGCCCGCTGCCAGCCTCCTCGCGGGTCAAAAAGAAGACGGAGACCCAGCAGGGCGCAGCGGCGTCGAACGTGAACTGGCAGGTGAACTTGCCGGGCTCCTGGGGTGCGGGTGCGGGAGCGAGGTCAGTGGGCAGCCGTGTGTTGGGTGCTGACGTGTTTGGCGCACCTCTGGCACCGGCACCAGCTTCAGGCTGGGCTTCTTCAGGTTCACGCTGTTGCGGATGGTGTTGGTGCGCTGCGTCTGCTCCGCCGCGCGCGGCGGCGCCTGCGGCGGCGACAAGCCAGGTGTGAGTGACGGCGCCCAGGGAAAAGCTAACAACCCTAGGGAGGGGGCTGGAGCGCCGCTGCGGGTGCCACAGCGCGCGCCAAGCCGCCGCACCTGCGGATAGTGTGGGTAGGGCCGTCCGGCTGGCGGGTAGTTGCCGTAGAGCTGGCCGTTGTTGGGCGCGTAGGGGCCCGGCAGTGGGAGCGCTTGCTGTTGCTGCGTGTACAAGTGCTGCGAGCGCCACAAGACAGCCTCAGACAGCCCGCAAGGCTGCGCACAGCCGAGCCAGCGCTCGTGCGACCGCAGCGAGGCCGTGGGCCGGCGCCCCGAGGGGAGCCTCGACAGGGCACCCTTCCCGCGTCCCCCCGACCACCCACGCGCCTGCGGAAAGTACGGCGTCGGAGCCGTGGGCGCGTACTGCGGCCCCGGGCGCTGGCGCGGAGGAGAGGAGCGGCCACTGCTGGGACTGTTCCCCATCCTGGAACAGCCTCCTTCCAAGACGCTCCAAGGCCTCGCACTCTGCGAATGTCACAGAAAAGGTCAAGCACAAGACAGCCGAGGGAAGCAATGTGGCGATTCAGCCCAAAAATGAGCGAGGAGCACACACAGCGAGCAAAAGGCGCATCGCTTCGTCGTTCTCCGCTCTCTGCTTCTTGCTCCCCCCGCCTCCTCTGTGCAGCGCTGGAGACGGTCACCGACAGCAGTGCGACGTCGTGTGGCTCGTCTCGATACACGCGCTCTGCTGTCCGTCCGGCGTCGCATCGACGGATAGACGAGCCTCCCTCTGCGATGGCGCCTTCACCCCCGTCTCTGCGCCTCTTTGTGGGCACCTTCAACCTGGGCAACGCGCCGCCGGAGCTGTGTTTCGCGGAGCACTTCGCAGCGCTAGGGGAGGGCTGTGACCTGGTGGTGTTTGGCCTCCAGGAGGCACACTACAGCACCGCTGACCCTCTGGACCCACAGGCTGTGGCTGCGCACGTGCACCGCCGCGCGCCGGTGGGCGGCGCCTCCTCGGGCGGCTCGTGGGGCGCGCGGCTGGCGCAAGGCGCCTGCGCTGTGGGCGGCGCCGCCGCGGGCGCGGCGCTGCTCGCCTCTACGCTGCCTCTGGCGCTGGCGGGCGGCCTGCTGGGCGGCGCGTGCGCCGCGTTCGCCAGCCGCAAGGTGACCGACGAGGTGGAGTGCCGCGCGCACGCGCTGGCGCTCCTCCACGCCTCGCTGGGCACCGACGAGTACACGCTGCTGGTGGCGGAGAGTCTCCTGCAAACCCGCGTCGCCGTGTTCTTTCGCAACGCAGCCTTCCCCGCCGGCGCGCCGTGCGAGGCGCGCGCGTGGACCTTGGACGTGGGCGGCCCCGTGCCTGGCCTGCCTACCAAGGGCGCAGTCCTTGTTTCCCTGCTCCTTGGCAAGGACGGCCCGCGCGTGGCATTCGCGGCGTGTCACTTGGCAGCGCACCCGGGCCCCTCGCAGGCTGCCCTGCGCGACCGCCAGCTGGCACAGGTGCTGCGCAGCGGTGATCTGTGTGCGCAGCACTCGCACGTGTTTGTTCTCGGGGACCTCAACTACCGACTGGACGGGGCCGCGCTGGCCATTGCCACCACCTTGCCTGCCATGCCTGCCGCTGCGCGCGAGATGGATACGGAGCAGGAGCAGGAGCAGGAGCATCGCGCGTGGGGTGCGGTAGTGCGTGCGGTGAGTGAAGGGCGCTGGGCAGAGCTGGCGGCTGTTGACGAGCTGAGCCGGGCGCGAGCGGAGGGGCGCGCGCTGCCGGACTTCACGGAGGGGCCGCTGCTGTTTGCGCCCACGTACAAGCTACAGCGGGGGGCACCCGCCGTGCAGGCGCCGCCGCCGCCGCCGCCGCCAGCCGCGGCTGCAAAGGGCGGGCGGCGGCGGGGGGATGCGGGTGGGCCCTCTGCAGCAGCACAGCCGCCCACGCCCGTCTATTCCTCCAAGCGGGTGCCCAGCTGGACGGACCGCGTGCTTTGGTGGAGCTCCAGCGAACGAAAAGGGGCGCTGCAGCTCACCTCCTACCGACCCTGCCCAGCGGTGACCACATCCGACCACACGCCGCTCACAGCCACGTTCACAGTGCGGCTTTGAGGCTGTGGAAACGGACAGATGAACAAAATCCGAAATCCTTGTTCGAGGATCGATGTGGCGCATCTCGCAATACGCACACAGTGCTTCCTCCGCCTACGCAATGTCGCTCCTCGCGCCTGCGTACGAGGCGCCCAGCCTGTGCACGCTGCCGTGCCACCTGCTGCAGCGTGTGCTGTCATGGCTGGACCCGCAGGCGCTGTGCGCGCTTGCGCAAACTTGCAGCGCCCTCCTGGCCGCCTGCAGCGACCCGCAGCTGTGGCCTCCCGCCACCTGGAGCCCGGTCACGGCGGCTCTGGCGGGAGCACTAAGCGAAGCGACACGCCTTCCTGCGCCGCTGCTTGCGAGGCAGCTCAGCCTGAATACGCACTCGTGCTTCCAGGCGACGCTGTCGCTGTGCGGGCTGCGCGCTGTACTTGAGCTGACGGACGCAGGCGCCACCGCGCTGCGACGCGCTTGTCCTCCTCAACCACCTGCAAAGCCTTCCGTGTCGCCTGCGGACCGCTGGCTGCTCGGCTTGGTGGCCTCGCCCGTTGCGGCGCTGGCTGCGGAGGGCGCCGCCGCTGGTCGAGCGCCTTGCCAGCAAGACGACCTGGTGGCCTTCCTTGCAGCCTCAACCAGCAGAGCGCGGGGGGTGCTGTGCTCCAGAGCCGAGCGCACCGCGGTGAGGCTGCAGCTGAGCGCTCAGTTCACGGTTGTGACGACTCTCCGCGCGGCCGCCAGCTATGAAGAGGGGACCAACGACCAGTGCATGCTATGCCGCCCCGACGCAGTTGAGCGCCTCGCCTCCTGCCTGCTTCCTGGTGCGGGCTCTGGCGTCGTTGGCCGCTGGTCGTCGGGCCTGCACACTGCGCGAATGCACGCTCTGGCAGAACACACGCTGCAGAAGCCGCGGCGTCTACGAGCCTCGTTGGAGCACTTTGGGGGCGCCCTGAGCCCCGACCTGCTTGACTTTCGCGCGGTGGCGCAGTCGGTCTGCGAGGCTGATGCCGCTCTCGCTCTGCTGATTGACGCCGTGAGCTGTGAGGCGCCTCGTCGTGAGGACGTCTTCGTTCTCGGAGGCCAAGCCGTGCCGGCTGCGAGCACGTGTGCCGGGTTGAGCGTGTCGCGCGCTGCGCTGCTGCTGGCGGCGGCTGGTGCGCTAGAACGCGGCATTTGCGCGCTGCTGAAAGGTAGAGCTGTGATAGCTCACTAAAATCCTAAAATGAGATGCAGCGCTCAATGCTCAACTGGTCCGCCGCAACAACATCTGCGCCGCCCTGACTGCAAAGCCGTCGCTGCCATGCGCCGCCGCCGCCGCCACCGCCTCCGCCGCCGCATCTAGCGCAGCTGCAGCCAGCTCATCGCTGTCCGTCTGCAGCTTCATATCCTCCGCCGCGTTGAAATACACAGCCGTGTCGCTGCTGGACAGGATGGTGCCCGGGGGCAGCACGCCGCCCGCGTGCAGCGACTGGATCATGCTCAGCTCACCGAAATACACAGCCGTCACCACGCCCGCCACGATGGCCAGGAAGATGAGCTGCGCGCCGCGGCGCATGCGGCGCGACGGCATTCGGCCATCCTTCTCAGCCTTGCTGCTGTCGCCCAGTCCCAGCGCCAGCGCGAAGCCGCCGGCCGCACGCACCAGGCGCACCGCCCAACCCTCCCCATCCCCCCGGGTGCTGCCGTGCTCGCCCCAGGCGAAGGTGAGCGCGCACGCCATAGCCCCTACCAGAACCGCCCAAATGGTGGTGCTCCACCGAAAGGGCAAGTGCACGCCCAGCGTGCTGCTCGCGATGGGCGCCGTCATGCTGCCCAGCGAGTAGGCCGCATTGAGGATTCCCGCCAACACGTTCGTGGTTGCCTCGCTGTCCGGCATGTCCTCGCACACCTCCAGCAGACACGCCATGTTGGGTACAAGCGCCGCAGACTGTCCCACCCCCAAGAACGCCATTCCAAAGGCTACGCCCGCCAGCGATGGCTTGGGCAGCGCCCAGGCGAGCAGCGGCGAGGGCGCCAGCAGCAGGTAGCCAAACGTGATGGACACCAAACCAAGCACCATCACGTAGCGCGTGCCCAGGCTGCTGCGCCGCGACAGCAGTCCCACGGCTGGCACCACCAGAGTGTATGTGACAGAAACAACCATGTAGATGAGGCCAACTCCGCCGTGATGCCCCCCTATGCGCTTCACAAAAGCGCTGGCGGACGTCAGAGGCTGCAGGTACACCTCCAGCACGGGCTCCACAAACGCGAAGCTGCCCTCGCCCAGCACAGAGGCTGCGCACACCAGCACCACGCCCCGGCGCGACAGGCATGCGCGCAGCTTGCCCCAATCGCTGGGCTCGCTGCTCTCGCCCAGCGTGCGCGGCAGCAGGTGGAAGAGCGCACAGAGCACGGGCACAGGCAGCAAACCCACGACCAGGAAAGGGAGCATGGGGGAGATGTTGTAAAGTATACCCCCCAAAGGGGGCCCAATCACATACCCCAACCCGTTGGCAACCTCTAGGATGCCCAAAACGTACGTCACGTTGTCTGGAAACAGCGTGGCCGCGATGGCGTACGACGCAGTCTCCGTGGCTGCGCTGCCAAGGCCCTGGAAGACCCGCATGAAGATGCAATAGGTGAAAAAAACCTTGCCCGTGCCAACCTGAGGAGGAAGACCAAATGAGTGAGTTGCTGGGAAGCTGAGCCAAGGCTGGCTTGGGGCGCACCCGCTCCATAAAGCCAAAGCCGACGGTAGCGGATGAGAGGAGCATGAGACCAGTGAAAAGCGTGTTGCGCTGCCCCAGGCGCGCCATGTAGACGCCGAAGATTGGGCTTGAGAGGAAGACAATGAGGGAGAAGGACGCGAAGACGAAGCCGACAGCGCCGGGGTGTACTCCCTTCGACTCTGTTGTGCGGGCGCATAGTCGAGCGCACAAGACGCGTCAGCCAGCGCCCGCGGGGCTGCGCACGCGCGCTCAGCGCAGCGATCCAGCGCCGGCGGCGCGGCCGCGGGGCCATGGCGCGTGGTGCAAGCACTTGCGAGGGGCTCAATGCAAGCCCTGAACTCTGCCAACACGCGCCTGCCACCGTGGGAAAGAAGGGCGCTAGCAGCGAGTAGAGGCTGGCCGCGGTGAGTGTGACGAAGAACATGCCCACGAAGGCCACAGAGCGGGCTTCCACCCGACCTCCAAACACTAAGTGACGGTGCAACGACCCAACCGCGCTGCCCACAGTCCCTGCCGTGCTGCGGTGGTCTCTCTCGCGACGCTTGCGGGGCGAGCCCACATGCGCCTCCGTCTTGTGTGAGTCGGCCAGCTCCGCGCCGTGCGCGTGATGCGGAGAAGACGCATCCACATGCGGCATCGCCTCTGCCGCTGCAGCACGACTCGACGCGCTGCGCCGACGCTCAGCCGCAGGCCACAGCGTGTTGGCGACGACGGGAGAAGGCGGATAGATGCGGCACAGGGCCGCCGTCGGGCCTTGCTGTGAGTTTGTCGTACGTTTTCCTCGCTTCTTCGTCGTCACTGCCACGTCATTCGCGCCTCACTCCCTCCGCAAGCTGTTTCACGCCATCTGCTGTCACTACGCATCCTGCGCCCGAGCCTGTGGATGCTCTTGGCTGCGCCCGTAAGCCGGCCTCGGGTGCAGAGAGTGCGCTGCGACGCTGCGGCTGCGGCACGGCCTGACGCCTTCTCGCTGCGCTGCGAGCACTTTGGCAGCTGCAGCGGCTGCGTGCTGAGCGAGCGCCTGGAAGCTCCGCCGCTTCTGGAACAGGCCACCGCCTTCTTCCAGTCTGACTTTGGCGCAACTTTCACGCTGCACACCGGGCCAGTGCAGGGCTGGCGCAACCGGGCCAGGCTGGCCGTGCGAGGCGTGCGGGGCGCACCGCTGGTGGGCCTCTACCAGGCTGGAACGCACGACGTGTTGCCCATCCCGTGCTGCGTTGCGCACCACCCCTCCATCAACACGCTCGCTGCGTCGCTGCTTGCCGCCGCGACGAAGGCTGGCACTGCGCCGTTCCAAGAGGCCAGCGGAGAGGGACAGCTGCGATACGTCCAGCTCTCGACGCTCGGCACTGCAGCTGACGCACCACTGGAGGTTGTCCTGGTGTGGGCGGGCCGCCCGCAGGCTGACGCGCAGCTTGCTCCGGAGCTGCAAGCTTTGCTGACGGCTCTGCTGCGCGCTGCGCCGCCCGGCCTGTTGCACTGCGTCCATGTCAACTACAACTCTAGCCGCGGAAACGCCATCGTCGGGGAGCACTGGCAGCAGCTGCACGGCCCCCGAGACTGGCACTGGGAGCGCTTCGGTGCAGCGGATGTAGCATTCTCCCCCGCCGCATTCCTCCAGGCAAACTACTGCGCGTTCGATGCCCTTCTGGTCGCCCTGGGCGATGCGCTCCCTAAGGCATGCCACGTGGCAGACGTGTATAGCGGCACAGGTGCCATCGGACTGAGTTTGCTAGCCCGGGGCGTTGCATCAACCTTGACTTCCATCGAGGTGGTGCCCGCGGCCGCGATGCCCTTTCAGGCATCAGTTGCCAGGCTGCCTCTGGCGCTGCAGGGGCGTGCGCGGATGCACGTGGCGAGCGCAGGGAGTGGCGCGGCGCTAGCGGCGCTGGTTAAGTGCGGAGCCGAGGTGTGTGTGGTTGACCCGCCGCGCAAGGGGCTGGATGCGCCGCTGTTGCGCCTGCTGTGCGAACAGCGGGCCTGCCCGCAGCTGCACACGCTCGCCTACGTGTCCTGCGGATTCAAGGCGCTCATACGGGACGCAAGAACACTCAAGGAGGCCGGATGGAGCCTCGCGCGGCCGCCAGAAGCCTGGCAGTTCTTCCCGGGCACGGACTCGCTCGAGACGTTAGCAATCTTCACGCGCCAATAGCTCGTCGTCCGACCCTTTCGTCGCGACGTCGCCTTTTTTTCGCATTGCGCCGCCCTCGCCTCACCCGTGTGTATCCCTGAAAGAAGAAGGCGCGATGGAGGGGCCAGAACCACCAGCGGCCAAGCGCCCGCGCGTGTACGCCTGCTGCGCGCCCGTTGAGTCGCCGGTCGATGCGCTGCGCACTCGCAGCGTGGTGCTTCTAGCGGAGGCGATGGAGGACTCGACGCCCCTGTTCGACCGCGGCGTGGACGTCGAGTCTGCTGTGGCGGCCACACACGGCCCGGTGGGCAGCGCCGCGTACACGGGCGCAGTGCGCCGGCTGGTGGCCAGCCTCCGGCGCAACGAATTGCTGCGAGCGGACGTCCGAGAGGGGCGCTTGTCCGCCTCCGCCTTCGTGGCCGCCCCTGCAGAGACGCTGACCACCCAGACGCAGCGCACAGCGCTGCGTGCTTCCGAGCAGGCTGCGCTGCGGAGGTCTCTGCGAGACGAGGAGGAAGGTCTTCCAACAACTGCCTTCGCCTGCCCCGCCTGCACCAAGCGAGAGGCGTTCTTCCTCAGACTTGGCGGCACGCGCGACATTGGCAAGAGCGAGACCTGGGGCAGCAAGGACGCGGAGACTGCGCAACTGAGGCTCAAGTGCGCACCCTGCAAGGTGCGAACGGGCCCTGTGCACAAAGCTCCACGCGGAAATGCGGACGCGGATGCTGACGTGCGGATATGCGTGGCGACAGCACGAGTGGGTGGCGGTTCAGGGCTGAGTCGAGAACAGCGGTGAGTCCAAGGGGCTCTTCCTGGCACAGGAAGTGCTGACTTGAGCGTTGGACGTTCAGCCCCCCCCCTTACGAGCAAACGTTTTGCGCTGCGAGATGGCGAAGGGTAAGACACGCCTGCGTGGCGCGGCTGCGACAGCGCACAAGGACAAAGAAGCGCGCGACCGCACTGCTGGCAGCGAGCCCCCGCAGCCGAAGCGCAAAGCTGGCAGTGGCGCAGACCGCAAGAAGCACGGCAATAGAGCGAAGGCTGCGGCTGTGACAACGGGCGCGGAGGGTGGTGGCCCGATCTCCCTCGACTCCCCGGCACCCCCCTTGCAGACGCCCGCGACGCCGGCGGGCTGTGAAGACGAAACGGACGCATGAACTCGGCAGCACGCACATGAAATGGATCTGCGTACGCTCACCCCCATCGACGACCCCACCTGTGCGTGTGGAACCGGACTGTCAAGCGAGCGAGGTCGTACCGTAAGCCCCTCCCGCCACGGACGTCCGCGGCAGCATCCGAAAGGGGGGGGTCTCAGCCGCCCGTCCGAAAGCCCCGCCACGATGACGTGGCACCGCTGTGGCGAGCGCCGGCGCAGCGG
>Ga0049083_10000752_pt1 | contig 11909 bp, 13 predicted proteins | sample GreLakmeMI27MSRF_FD_66719 | JGI IMG/M metagenome (GOLD analysis project Ga0049083, IMG submission 66719) | Freshwater lentic microbial communities from great Laurentian Lakes, MI, USA - Great Lakes metaG MI27MSRF | ecosystem: Environmental > Aquatic > Freshwater > Lake | place: Great Lakes...
GGCCCCAGCAGCCTGCGCCGCCGGCGCCCACCAACCAGCCTGCACCGCCACCGCAGCTGCTAGGTATCCGAATCCGTGACCGCCGATGACGGCGACAATGACACCCACACTGTAACTCATGACCAGCAACATGGAAACGTAATGGCATCCCGTACGTAGGCACACGCTGAGCGCTCCTAGACCGGCTGCCCGTGCCCCTGCGCGGGCGTCACATCCCCGCGCTTCGACGCGCCGCGAGGGTGGCAGCGCCGCTGTTGTCACTGCGGCGAAGAGGAAGGAGAGGATGACAGCGCCGGCGAAGGCCCCGCGCGTGTCGATGCGGGCGCGCGCAAACAACAGGCTGCCCCACCCCGTCGGCGCAGTGAAGAAGCTGGTCGCCATGCCGCTCATGGGCGCAGCCTGGAGGCGCCGGCGCGCCGTGGGAGAAGGCAGCAGGCGCGCAAACTGCGTCGAGGTGGCCGCAAACGCCGGAACAGGGTCTGCGCTGCTGGGCGCCGAGGAAAAGAGCAGCGCGCGCAGTGACACGTCAGCGAGCCCGGAGCCGCGCAGATCCACCGTGGGGCACCCTGCGTGGCTTGCCGGTGCCAGCTGTCGGGTAAATGCAAAGTGCAGAGTCCCAGAGGAGATGCGCACAGACGGAGAAGCCAGGGGCTCTTGGGTGGCGCAGGACAGAAGATCTCCGTCGGCTGATAGAGCATGTGCCGCCTGTGGGCGAATGCCGTAGGTGAGAACGGGCATGACTAAGCGGAAGCAGTGGTGACGAGGCGCATACCACGTGAGCAACACCACCTGCGTCTAGCCAGGCAACGTAGGCGGTGCTGACGTGGCCCGCCGACAGCTGCAGCGCCAGGGCGCTGCGTGGGAGCGGCCGCGCGCGGCGTGCGCGTGAGGAAACGCAGTGGCCTTGGAGAGCGACCGCCAAGCGACCGCCATGGTCACACGTACCCGAGCGAGGCGGCGCTTGCGCTCGCGCTGGCCTCGAACCGTACGGCGCCGCCGCTCTCCTCCACTGCCCAAGAGACGTCCAAGAAGCCCCCGAGGCGTGCCTGCCTCACCACCACATCCGCGTACGCCTCCTCGCCAACGCACAACGCAGCGCAACTGCACAGCAGCAGCGCCACGTAACACGCGCGCATGGGCTACACAGCCCGCGATGGTGCGAATTCTACGGAACTCTCGAACCGTCGAACGCGTATGATGAAACGCGCACGGGTGGTGGCGCGGCGGCTGGGCTCCGTGTTCGTCTGCTCATCACTGGTCTCCCTCGCGTTTCTCGTGCCATGGCTGAGCACGGAGAGTCGCATTCGGAGCTCCAAGATGCGTCGCTGCGCTCGCTGGTTGCTCTGGGTGTCGCGCTAGGTGCGCGCCTTGCCTCCTCTTCTCCGTCCCGTCTCTCGCTCACGCGCTGCGCACGCGCAGGCTTGCTGCACGTGCTGAGCGGGCCTGACCATCTGTCTGCGATCTGCACGCTGAGCAGCTCGTGCGGCACGCAGTCGACTTGGACGCATGTGGTGCTGCTGGGGACACGTTGGGGCCTAGGACACAGGTGCGCCCTCCCCACGCGCGTCGTACACAACACACGCTCACTCGTCCGAAAGCTTGGGCCTGACCGTCGTGGCTGTCATTCTGCTTTCGCTCTCTCATCTGGCCGACTGGGAGGCGCGAGGCCTGGGCGCAGACTGTGCCGTCGGCGCAGTCATGATCGCGCTGGGGCTCCTGGGACTGGCCAACGTGCTCCGCCTGGCGCAACAGCAGCAAGACGTGCATGTGTTGGCTGCGAGCACGCTTGCGTGTGACGAGTCGTCACCTGAATTTGTACCTGAGATAGTGCTTCAGGAGAACACGGTGGCGGACGCGGTGGCGCACGAGCTGCGTGTGCCGCACGCGCACGCAGAGGAGACCGTGGACGAAGACACGGACTGTGAAGCGTCGCCCTGTCCCTCTGCTGATGTTGACGTCGCGGTCTCTCCCGCGCCACTGCTTTCTCGTCCGGCCACGCAGCGCCAGCTGGCGCTGTGCGTGGGCGCTGTGCACGGCGTCTCTGGAGTCGGGGGGGTGCTCGCTGTTTTGCCGGCGCTGGTCCTCCGGTCGCCTTCTCGGGTGGCTGCGTACCTCCTCCCCCTCTTCGCAGCCACCATCCTGGCAATGGCCGCATTCACCGCAGCCTTCAGCGAGGCTGCGCGTCGCCTGAGCGCCGCGGATAAGCGCCAGCGAGTTGCACGGGGAATTGCGATGCTCTCCAGCGCAGGCTCCATCGCCGTCGGAATCGCCTGGCTGGTGTTGGTCAATCAGGAGGGCGGACTGGAACGCGTGGGGCTATGAGATGATGGCGCCCACACGCGCATCACTCCGGCTGAGGTGACGTGACGACCCGAGGTGACACCCCGACTGGCCACGACTGCGGCTTTCGCCCACTTCTCACCCCGGCCCCGGCCTCGGGATCGGCGTCTGCGTGCTTCCTTGCTCGCCTCGGCCCGCGATGTCCCGCAGGCGCGGCTGCGGCGCGCGCGCGCTGGCCGCCCTGCTTTCCCTGTGTTGCAGCTGCGCCGCTGCTGCTGCTCCACCCATCCAGCGGCTGGCCCTGGGCGCCAACGCCAGCAGCGAGCGACAGCAGCACGTGGCCGCCCACGCGTTCGACGCCTCCAGCGCCACCTATTGGCAGAGCCGCACCCCAGCAAGCGGCTCCTGGCTGCTCTACACCTTCCCTGAGCCACAGACGGTGCTGCAGTACGCGCTGACCGTGCCCGACGACCCCAGGTGGGCAGCCGCGGACGGGCTGGCCGCCTGGGAGCTGCAGGGCAGCGCCGACGGGGGCGCCAGCTGGCGCGCGGTGGACCGTCGCTTCGATCAGCCGCTGTGGCGGCCCAGGGACACCCGGGTCTTCACCGTGCGCCCCCCAGGCGGCGCGGAGCTCATGGCGCCGTACGATAGCTACCGCCTGCTGGTGGTCAAGGTGCCCGGCCGCCGCGCGGACGAGTCGTACGCCTCAGTCTCCGACCTGCGCTTCCTCACCGCCGAGGCCATGCCCCCCTTTTGCGACAGCGTCACCTCTGGAACGGCGCCCGGCGGCGTGACCGTCAACCTGACGCTGGTTGGCGCGCCGCCGCCGGCGGGAGACGGCAGCGGCGCAGCCGTGGACGCCGCCGCGCCACACGCGCAGCTGCAGCTCTTCTTGAACGTCACCAACGGAGCCGTCAACCCTGTGAGCCTGAGGGGCACGCACCTACCCGTGCACTTTTCTCGAGCGGTGCAGGGCTGGGACGGCGCGTGGGCCACCGCGCAGCCTGCGAGCTTCACCGTCGCATGCTGGGGCGCCTACGTCACCGGCGATCCGGGCGCAAAGCCCAACTCCAAGATGGTGGACCTGTGCCAAGACGCAAAGGCTCTCAAGGCGAGCGTCACGGACTTCGGAGTGGACATCTTTTTCGACAAGAACACCCTCCTCTGTCCAGGATGCACCCTGAGCGGCCCGCCGGGCGGCACGCTGCCCATGTTCGTGGTGCAGCATGGCAGCTACGGGCGGATGGACTTGGAGACGGCGGCGGTGGCGGCGCCCGTCTGCAGCGTCACAGTCGCCCTGCAGCCCACGCGGCAGCCCGGCGCAGAACGCCACCCGGCGTGCGCGCCATGGGCTGACGGCTTGACGCCGACTTGCGCGTCTGGCAACTTGTCCGCGCTGCGCGTGAGCCTGGCTTACGCATACGCGGACGGGCCCGCTGACCCAACCACCGGGAGACCTCAGCCGGCGCGCGAGCTGCGCCTGCGGCCCAGCGTGCGCAATGACGGCGCCACGTCGGTGCCGCTCTTCGGCGCATCCTTCACCGTCGCGTTTCCAATGTCCCTCAAATCGGCCAACGAGGGATCGCTTTTTGCCCCAGCGATGCCGGACGACTACTCGGCTGACTGCTTCTGGGCGCAGGTGGTGACCCCCGGCGGGCTGCCCATCTATGGGCAGCGGAACTCGTGCGAGTACCTCAGCGCTCGGGTGAGCGAGTCGGGGGTCACATTCACCTTTGTGGGAGGCAGTCTCTGCGCGGGATGTACGCTGGCTGGCGCTGCGGGCGCCGCGGACGCAATGGTAAACGTGAAGGGCGTGAACTACGGCCAAATGGCGACCCAGCCGAAGCCTTTGATCGCTGGCAACGGCAAGCTGGGTTGCGCGGAGGTGCCTGCGCCGCCGGCGCGATGCACCAGCCCCGTGTAATGAGTGACACGTCACTACACGCCCACTTGCTCACTCCTCCTCAGAGGCAATGCACAGCCACCAGGCATTCTCGGCCCGCGCGTCCTCTCCTTCCGCCAATGCGTGCCCCCGCTGCTCGAGCGGCGTCCACGGCCGGAGGCTGGCGAAGGGGTTCGCCTCTGGGCTCCAAAGCAGGCGCAGGCCCGCGTCTTCGATTACCTCCGCGTCCTCCTCACACTCGGCTTGGCTGTATGCGGTGACCACGCAGGGTGTTCGAACCGTTCGACTGAGGTAGGCGAGACTGGAGAGCCAGCTGGCGCCGTATCCCCAGACGCCCGCGTTGAACGCGATCGCCAAATCGAACGGTCCCACGGCTCCATCCTCCTCGCCCACGCAGCTACGCGCGAAGGTGACGTGCACCGCCAGCGATGGCAGCTGAGCTGTGGCAGCGGCATCATCCGAGTCGTCGTCGGAATCGGTGACAGTGTCATCATCGCCTTGGCTGTCGCTCTCGCTGAGCTGGCGGCGGGCAGGATACGCAGTATAGGTTGTTGAGAAGGGCGCCTGCGAAGATGGCTGGGGCGCATTGGGGCCTTGGAGGTGGAGGTGCAGCATCGCAGGAGGGGCTCGCCTGTCCAGCAGCTGCGAGCAGAGGGAGTCGAAGGTGCGAACCACCAGCGCGCCGCTGCAGCCCTCCGTGCGGTCCGCGCCAGCCACCAGCAGGCGCAGGGGCTTTCGCTGCGTGGGCAGGCGCCTCGTGCGGCGCAGCGCCTCTAGCAGCGTGCAGGAGCGAGAGCACACAGACGACAGGTACTGAGCACCAGCGCTGCGCTGCGCCGTCGCAGACGCGCACAGACCGTACTTGTGCTCCAGAAAACTCGGCCAGCCGGCGCCCGGAGCCACAGCGGCGTCGGACTGGTCCGGCGACGACGACGTCATGCCGCAAAGAGCGTAGCGTAGCGTCGTCTCAGCGAGTGCCAGCCTTGTGGCTGCGCGGATTTGGCGCCGCCACGCGCTCCAGCTCCTTTTCAGCTTGGAGCTCGCCCACCTGTGGCGCGCGTGCGGTTGGTGAGCAAGGCAGGGGAGGAGAGCGTGGCGATACCTAAAACCTAGGGACGGGGCGGGAAAAGCCACCCCGGGGGGCTGCGTGCGGGGCCGCACCGCGGGCGAGGACACGGAGGAGAGGGAAAACAAGCGGTCTTCCGTCTTGAAGTTGCGCGCCCGGTTGGTCCTGCAGCGCCGCACGCGTCACGCAGACACGAACAAGCTGCGCACAGAACGCCCTCCAGCCACGCACTTCTGCGGCTTGGCGGGACCAAGGAAGCCCTCGAAACCTCGGAGCACGTTGCCGTGCGCGCTGCTGTCGTTCAGGTAGCTCGTCTCAAGATGATACAGCTGCTTCTCAACCTCACGCAGCTCCTCCTCCAAACGGTACTTACGCTGAGCGAGTGCTTCCAGCTGCACAGATGCGCTGGAGGCCATGCGACGGCCGGTGACGCACACGCGTAGGGGGCACCTGAGTGCGTACGGTGGGTGACCCACCGTTCTTTTCAACGGAGGACCCACCGTGGGTCCTCCGTTGTTGTTCTTTTCCACCACCCCGCGCGCCTGCCACGTCAGAGTCGCTCTAGAAAGCATCGCTCTCTTCTCCGCCCGTGTATCTGCAGGCCGCGGACTCCAGTTGTGCTGGTGGTGGTGTCAGCATCTGTGTTTCTGCTCAAGCACACGCCCGGATGGCGCAGGCACGCCCGCCGCCGCTGCAGCTTCCCGAGGCGCTGGAAGGCGCGTGGTGCCCGCGCACAGCATGGAGCGTGCGCTGTGATGCGTCTGCCACAACACTGACGCACTCGGATGTGTTGTCGCATCCCTCAGACTCGGTGGCACGCGCTGCGGCTGGGCAGCAGGCCTGTTCCACGAGCGGGTGCGTGAGGCCCGTGGGCGCTGCTCGCTGCGCCGTTCAGAATATTCTCACTCTGACATTGGAGGAGCACCAGGGCAACACCTCTGTCCTCCCGTCGTCGCCTCCCCGGCCACTTGCGCGTCACCAGCGGCGCAGGCGGGGTCAACACCCCTTACGCGCTGGCGGGCACCCCGCGGACGCCCCCCCCCAACGCGGCGGCAGCGGCTGCGGTTCCCGCGCACGGAGACGTCGCCGCCGCGCAGCCGGCGCCGCCGCCCACGTCCCGCCACGCGCGCTTCACGCGCCTGCTCAGCGCGCCGGTGGTGGACCTGGCGGCGCTGCGGGAGGCGTCCTGGAGCGGCGTGCCGGCCGAGCTGCGCCCCGCGGTATGGCGCCTGCTATGCGCCTACGCCCACCCGGCGCAGCACCAGCGCCAGCAGCAGCTGGCACGCAAGCGCGCAGACTACCGCTCGCTGGTGGCGCAACACCATGCGGTGCCGGCTTCGCAGCTGTCGGAGGAGGAGGCCACCACGTTGCGCCAGATCAGGCTGGACCTGCCCCGCACCAGCCCGCAGGCCGCCTGGGTGCACACGCCGCAGGTGCAGGCGGCGCTGGAGAGGCTGCTGTTCGTGCGCGCGGTGAGGAGTAGCGCTGCTGGGTACGTTCAGGGGCTGTCAGACCTGGCGGTGCCCTTTCTCTCCGTCTTTCTCTCAGAAGCGGGCACATCTCCATCCGCATCCACATCCGGATTGCACAGCGCCGAGGCTGACGCGTACTACTGCCTCTGTCACCTGCTGGATGCGGTGCAGGACCACTACACGTTTGCTCAGCCAGGCATTCAGAGAAAGGCGCACGCGCTGGCGATGCTGATCGCCCGCCTTGACTCGCCGCTGCACGCTCACTTGGTGAGCCAGGGATGCGACTACCTGGTGTTTTCTTTCCGATGGCTCAACTGCCTGCTTCAGAGGGAGGTGCCAGAGGCGCTGGTGCCCCGCCTGTTCGACACCTATTTGGCTGAGGGTGACGGCTTTGCAGCGTTCGTGCTGTACGTGGCGGCCGCCTTCCTGTGTCTGTGGCGGGACCAGCTGGTTGGGCTCGAGTTCAGCCAGCTGGTGCAGTTTCTGCAGCAGCTGCCCACGCACGGCTGGACCGACGCGCACGTCGGCGAGCTCCTCGGACGTGCACACCAGTGGCGGGTCACCTTCGCAGACGCGGGCAGCCACCTGCTGCAGCGCGGCTGAGAAAGGAAAGAGCAGGGACGACGCGAGAGTTCACATGCGGTACACAAAAGCTGTTTGACTGACAGGTCACGGCTCCGCCGCTCCTTTCCATTCCTTCCTTTCCTTTGGCGCCAGCTCACACGGCCGCCTCGGCGTCATCCTTGGCAGCTTTCGGTGACGTGGGCGGCGGCTGCTGCTTGCTGGCGGCTAGGTGGGTCTCCTCGGCCAGAGTGAGCAGCACCAGCACGTTGCCCACGTCCACGATGACCAGGCCCGCCAGGAGCACAAAGAGCGCCTGCTGGCCCTTGTTGAGCGGGCTCTGGGGGTCTACGAACTGACCCGCGGCGGCCATGTTGGCGCGGCGCAACATGTTGGCCGCAGCGCCGTTGGCGCCGAAGCCCACGAAGACGCTGTTGGTCCACAAGAAGCAGCTGGTGGTGAGCACGGCTTGCAGCAGCGCCGCGGAGAGGCGCCGCGCGGGGGCGAGCGTGGCGGTGACGGCGGTGCAGATTCCGGTCAGCTGGAACACAACCATCCACCAGCCGTACGAGTAGGACGTGCCCATGGGGCTCGTCAGCAGAGCCTGCGGGCTGGTGGCGCCTGCCGGGAGGAGGCGTGAGGAGGCGCCGCACACGCTCAGACGGCGCAGGCGGCGCACGCGCCCACGTTGCGGAAGTCGTAGCGGTTGACGGCCAACGCCTGAGAGGGGTGGGGCGTCAGGAACGAAGTACACAGACGCATGGTGACAGATAAGGCGACACACGAGCCGCGGAGAGATTGGCGACAGACGGACCCAAAGGGCGGCAAAAACCACATCCACCCCTGTGGCCCGCTACTGCCGCCGTATCCACTCCCAACGGCGCTGAGACAGCGAGGCGGGGCGGCGGCGGGTGCAGCTGATGCAGCCTCCGCGAAAGCTGCGTGCAGAGCGAGCGGGCGACGGAGCGAGCAGTGGACTCGCGGCGTGCCCACGTTCGCGCGGAGCGCCAGCGCAGCGCCGCGCGCCCCCGCGCAGCTGCCGAGGATCTGGTGGCTGCGCCGCGGGCGCGCGCATCGGCGCAGAGAAGGATCGGCGCGGCGCGGCGCGGTTGTTTCGGATGGAGACGTTTGGACGAGCGCTCGCACCTGCAGTGCAGCCACGCCTGCAAACATGAGCGTCCAGCCCAAGAACGCCACTCCGATGGCCGCGAGCTTGACAGCCTTGAGCACCATCTCGTTCGTTGACGGAATGGAAGGACGAGACGAGGGCGACAGTCAATGAAACTTCACGCCTTCCCTGTTGGACGCCTTTCTGTGCGCGTCTGGTGTATCCGGCTACGGGTTAAATATAACACACGCTTGTGGCGCCCGCAGTGTCCGTGATACGCTCCGTGGCAGACGTGCGCTTCCTTAGACCTCGGCGGCGGCCTCAGCAGCCTTGGCGGGCGCGGCGGCGGCGGGCGCATCGTCCTCCGCGACGGTGACCAGCATGAGCACGTTGGCCACGTCCACGATGATGAGGCCAGCTGCGAGCACCAGCACCGCCATGTCAACCTTGGCCAGCTCCAGCTCGGGGTGGATCTGCTGCCCGTCGTTCTTGGTCACCAGGTTGGCCACGCCGTTGCCGTAGCCAACGTAGACCGAGTCAGAGAAGAGGAACGTGCTGGTGGTGAGCACGGCGAGCAGAGCAGCGGCGCCCACCCGCTTGGCCGGCGCCTTAAGCGTCACGTAGGCGGTGTACAGGATGACAAACAGCTGGAAGGTCACCATCCACCAGCCGTAGCCGTAGGAGGTGCCCATGGGGCTGTTGGACAGCGCCGCGATCGAAGTGGCGCCAGGGTTGCGGAAGTCAGCACGCCCAGTGGCCAGCGCCTGCGCAGGCACAGGGCAGGCGCGTGAGAGCTGCTCTACAGCAAGGACTGACAGGGGCGGAGGGAGCGCGGCGGGCCAGATATTAGAGGGAGAACGAAGGAAGGTGGTGGAAGGTGACAGCCTAGCGCCAGCGCAGCCAGCCTGGAGAATCCAGCCGTTGACGGCGCCGCGCGCGCTGCTGCACCTCCGCGGCCGCGCACCGAGTTGCGGCACGCGGGGGCTGGCCAGCGGCGTGCGCGCGGGCGGTGCAGGCGCGCGGGGCGGAGGGCTGCACGCGCAAACCCACAGACCCCACCACGCGCCCACTAGGGGCTGCTGCGCCCACGTAGCCCCGATTTCCCCGCCCGCCCGCCCGCCGCGCCGAGCTGAGACTCAGAGGCGCGCCCAGAGGCGCGGAGCGGTGCAAGGAGCGCGGCGCGTGGCCAGACGGGGAGCAGGAGTGCAGAGTGGCAGACTTGCGAGCGCTCACCTGCAGAGCGGCCACGCCGGCGAGCATCAAGCTCCACCCGGCGGTGGCGAGCGCAATGGAGCCCAGCTTGAGTGCGCGAGGAGCCATTGCTGCGGAGACGGAAGGTGGCGGCGAAGTGAGACGGACCCGGCAAGCGGGCGAAGCTGGCAGCGGGCGGCGGCGCCGCGCCGCGCACGCTGCGCGCGCCCACGCGTACGCACCTGAGAGTTGTTGGAAGGTTGAGAACGGAGGAGGCGAGGGCTGCAAGGTGTGGGAGGTTTTGTTCAGTCGAAGATACAAAAAAAGGTTTCCCCGCGTGTGCCCACACCACACGTGCCAGCTCACACTGCCGTTGGCAGCACTTGTTCAGCACCGTTGCTCCAGTTCCTTCCAAGCTCTAGGGTAGCACCCACACTGCGGCTGAGCCGCACACACGCTGCAGGTGGAGCCGTCACTGCGGGCGCAGCAGCGAGCTGCTCTGCGGCAGCGCTGACGCAGCTCCGCCGGCGCCCGCCACGTGGATGCCGCACTCGCTCTTGGGCGTGCCGTCCTTGTTGAGCAGGCCCTGGAAGCGGCCCGCCCGCTCGCCGCCGTAGTGGAACCACTTGGCTGGCTCCACGGGCAGCGTGCTGTGAACGTCCCCCAGGCTGGGGTACCCCTCCGCGTGGAGCGGATGCCGGGCCACGCCGTGCAGGTCCAGAGCCGTAAAAACGTCTTGGAAGCTCCAGTGCGCCAACGGGTTCGCCTTCACCGGCCCCGCAGGCAGCCCCGCACCGGCAGCAGGGGCGGCCTCAACCAACGCCAGCGCTCTGCGCTCCGCCCCCTGGTCGCGACGACGCCCCGTGATCCAGCAGTCGGCTTGCAGGTCGGACAGCGCGCGCTGCAGCGGCTCAACCTTTGCTAACGCGTCATAGCGCTCCGGCTCCGTCATGTACAGGTCGCTGCTATACAGCTTGTTCCAGGCCGCCTTGGTGGGCGCATTCAGAGGGGTGTAGACATGCGCAGTGAAGGAGTAGGCGGCCTCCAGGGTGCGTAACAGGGCGGTCGTCTCAGGAAAGAGGTGCAGCGTGTCGATGAACACCACAGACACCGGGTGCCGGCTGCCGGCTGCCAGGTGCCCGCCGGCGTGCAGGTGGTGCAGCAGGAAGCAGTCAGAGGCTAACCCCGCAAAGGTGAACACGGGTGCGCGGTACTGGGCCACCACCTTCTGCAGCGTCCGCGAGAGCAGCTCCTCAGCCGCGTGCAGCCGCTCTGACTCCAGCGCCTCGTCCAGGGCACCCGCGTCGGGCGAGGCAGAGGCGCGCGAAGGTGAGGCGGGGAGGCGACCTTGCGCGGGTGAGGGGCGCGCCGGGGCGGCGCAGCGAGGGCGGCGGGGCACGCACGCGCGCGGCGCGCACCGCGTGGGCGCGGCGCACGCGGCGCGGCTCGGGGGCGGCTGCAGCGCGCTGCGAGAGAAGCCAGGAGGCAAGGGGAGGCGAAGAGGCGAGGAGACGCGTGAGAAAGGGCAAGCGCTCTCTCCCACCCTCCGAGCAATGACGCGCAGGCGGACGGCGCGGGCACTGACCACAGCACACGCAGCTGCAGTCCAGGCGCGCACAGATACGTGGCAGGGGCGCACCAGCTCATGCGTCAGCCTCTCGCCTCCGGGTACCGTGCAGTAGTGTCAGCTGAGCTACAACGGCGAATCGCAGCGCGCGTGACAGGCTTTGCGAGGGGCACACGCTATGCGGGTCGTTCGAACGTTCGATGTATGCATGACTTTATCCAGCACGCAGTCTCGCGACGACTGACTCATGCAGCTGTCGTCTCTGGCGTGATGCCAGCTCATGCCCTGCGCCACGTGGCAGCGTCTGAGCCCCGATGCGCACGAGGAGAGGATGAGAAGGCGCAAGGGATACATGACCCGAATGTCTGGCATCTCCGTCGGTCGCTCATTCCCTTGCTGGAGCATCGCCCGCCTCCTCGCGCGCGGCGCCCGTGCGCTTGGCATGCGGCGTGGTGGCCAGGTTTGAGCAGGGGTGTCCCCTCGCATTGGCGAGAAGGCAGGTGTCAATCTTCAACTTGAGCGGTGGGGCGCCCACCGCGTGTCGCTCGCTCGCAGGCACGCAGCCGCAGGGGTCCCAGCTGAGGGCCGTCGCAATGTCTTCCTCACTGGATTCGCCGGTCTAAAGGTGAGTGGTTGATGAGTGAGTGAGTGAGTGAGTACCTGAGTACACAACCAGAGCATCCCCCTGGGTCACGGTGTGTGACGCGCATGGCAGTGGTTCGCACCGGGGGGCCCGTCTGCGTGACCATGTGAGCCCAGTC
>Ga0049083_10000753_pt1 | contig 11906 bp, 10 predicted proteins | sample GreLakmeMI27MSRF_FD_66719 | JGI IMG/M metagenome (GOLD analysis project Ga0049083, IMG submission 66719) | Freshwater lentic microbial communities from great Laurentian Lakes, MI, USA - Great Lakes metaG MI27MSRF | ecosystem: Environmental > Aquatic > Freshwater > Lake | place: Great Lakes...
AAGAAGAAGAAGAAGGGTATAAAAAACAAGGTACCGCGTCCGACACCCGCTGGCAAGTCGACGCTTACGCAGCTCAATCCTACGACGGTGCGACAGACGTGGAGCGACGGGACAGTTCGGGATTGGACCGTGAAAGCTTAGAGTTGTTTGTTTTATTTTAGTCGCATATATAAGAAACATCTATGAACCAAGGTGGCATGGATCCCATGATGATGATGATCCCAATGGCTGGATGCATGGTGTGTGTTATAGGTGCGATCCTATACTACACACTCGTCATGAAACCTCAACAAGAAAAAGAAGCCACTGCCAAGGCGGCAGCAGCAGCAGCGGCAGCAGCAGCTGCAGCTGCTGCGGCATCCAGTGCAGTCGAGACAACTGCGCCTGCATACGCTCTGACGGGCGGTGGATCAACAGGTGATGCCGGATCGGGTGGATCTGCGAGCAGTACGAACACCAGCATGGCACAGTGGCTGTCACAAGGAGGGTCGATCGCATGGTCGAAACCCATGATGGGAACATCTTCGCCTACTTTGTCTACTTCAAAGTCCCGCACGCTCGCCCAGAAGAAATACTGGATCTTGGAAGGTGCGAACGCTGTTTCCCCTTCTTCCAAATGCACGAATCCCAAGATGTCGAAAAACACAAACCAGTCGGGCCAAGTATGGAACGTTGTGCCGTACACCGGTCCCGGCGGCAAGAAGGCATACAAGATCATGAGCGCATCGAGTGGGTGCGCGCGAGCAATCACTGCGCCAACATGCACTGGCGGGGCCACTCTGGAAATTCCAGCAAGCAAGGTAACGCAATTGTGGAATTTAGTGTACGCCGGGCCAGGCAACAAAACGATATTTAGGAATGCGGCATGTGCGACAAACGGCTTTCTGCGCTCAGGGACGACGGGCGCTATGGGAATGGGTTCGAGCGGCACAACATTTATTGCCAAGCCGTACACAACAAAAAAAACGTGAAAAAAATAACCTCCTGATATAATAAATGGAACTTGCCATCGCAGCGGCCGTAGGGATTCTCGGTTGGCAATTCTCACAACGCGGACGTCAAGATCCCCAGCCGTACCACGCCCCGATATCTCCCGAAGTAATTGGCGTACAAGATAAGATTGGGTCGGGCGGACGTGATATCGAGCTGCCTCGTCCTGGGAACTACCCCATTGGCCCGCCGCCCATAACATCAACGGAGCTCCTCAAGCGCCACGACCAGCTGGCCGAAAAACGATGGCAAGCCGCGCACGATCCACGCGTATCTGGCATTGTGGGACCGCGCTCGGTGCCGTTTTTCTCGAGTTACAGGAAACAACACACGAACGACGAGATCAAGCAACAGCGCATGGAAATTCATACGGGAAACCTCACGGCCGGCGCCTCCCAGACCGGCACGTGGAAATCCAAGACCGAGGCCCCGCCCATGTTCAAACCTGTCGCACAGCAAGTGACATCGAGTGGATCCTCTGGGAATTCTTTGAACTACGGCACACAACGACAAGCCGCAGCCGTCTCAGGGAAACAGAACAACACGCTGCCGTTCACACAACAACGCGTCGGACCAGGCATTGGTGTTGGGACCAAGGTGTCTGCCATCGACGGGTTCCACAGCCAGTATCGCTCCCTCCCTCCGGACGCGTACGGCTACAAGCGCAACGAACTCGAAGGCCGCTCGTTGACTGGCGCTGCCATTTCGGCGCGTGCAGTCGATCCCGTCTCGTATGTGAAGGGCGTGCCTCGCATTTACGACATGGATCGTCGGCCGCTTGAAAAGGGTCGCGCGACAGTGACCGCTCTCGCACAGCGTCCCGCATTCAGCAAATTGCGCCCTCTTCCCGCGCCCAAGACCATGGGGTGCCGCGTCGATGGCGAAGACTATTACGGCATTGCGGGCGCCGGCGGGCACAATTTGACGGCGGGTGCTTCGTCGCGCAGCAAGTACGATACGCGCCCGAGCCTTCCTCTCACCAACGTCACTGGCGCACGCGTCGCGGTGGGGGGGTACACAGACTCGACATACGACACGGCACGATTCACCTCCCAGCAGCGCGAACACGCCCAACGGACGGACGCAGGCATGCTGACTGGCGACCATATGCGCCACCGCTCGTCCGGGACATACGACGTCGCCTCGACGAATCGCGACATTGCAACGCGCCGCGACCACACAGGCGGCGCGGGACATTTCGTGTCGACTGGGGCTACTCGCCATGCCCATACGCCGCTCACGACGCTCCGGGAACTCACGCACGACAAGAGCCCTGGCCCCGGCGCGGTCGCCCCCATAATTACGGGCCAAAGCGTGCAATGCACCGACCGCCAGCTCCTGAAAGAGGCCAAGCGCGGCTCGTACGTTGTTTCAACGTACACTGCGGCTCCAGAACGCACGAACGAGTTCCGGCGCGCAAATATTGGCGATGAGCTCCTTTCACAAGATAGGGCGTGCCAAGGTCGCGTCGCCACACGATCCGACGCCAACGCCAACCAGATCGCAGCCCACGCCGCCTCTTCGAGCATGTACATGAACAATGCACTGCCAGGCACATCGACCACCGACGGGCGTAACAAGCTCCCTTCCGTCAACCAAAACCAAGATTACGGCATTGCGAAGGCTGTGCTGGCAGGCAACGAGTATGCTGTCTCAATCAATTAGGACTGCGGTCAATTCAATCTAAAATTATCCGTTTCATAGTACATGTCTACACCAAACCCCGATCACGCTTTCGAGGCATGGAAGAAGGTCACTTCCATGCGTGCCGAAGCCACACGCGCCGCCATGTCGGAATCTGAATGGGCCAAGCAGAAGATCGCGCCCAAGGATATGAAAGTCGAGTTGGGACCCATGCTGACCGAGGAACAGTTCAAGGAATACTGCCAATCCAACAATATCAAACCACATATCATGAAAACCAAGCAATGATAAATTTGAAAATTTTTTCTGCGCCCTACTTCATCAGATAGAGAATGGTTAAGGTCAAGAAGCAAACTATGATCCAGGTCGGCATCGCACTCGCCATCATTCTTGTTATTTGGCTCGTTCTCAAGCTGAAGCGTAATCGCACCCGCCGCGTCATTGTCACATCCGTCCCCACCCTCGCGCAGATGAAGCCCGCCGAGAAGTACGAGGATGATGAGGAGGAGTACGGTGAGGACGAGGACGAGGAGTACTACGTCGACGAGACCGAGGGCTACGCCGAGTACCCCAAGACCGAGGCTTACACCCAGTACGCCGATGCCAACTCCACGGGCGATCTTCTCGAGTGATTTATCACATTTTTTGAATCTCATCCAACCATTTTTTGAGTGTGTCTCTAGGCGGACACGCTCAAAATATGATATGCATCGCAAGCAAGAAGAAAAACCTTTGTGTACTTGTAGACGAGGAACGCTATGCCAAGGTCACGTATGCCAAGGTCGCCGACATACGCATCGATCGAACGCGATGTTCTCCGCAACGGCATTGTGACTCAAAGTGAAATACGCGACGCGATCCAGATCATCGGCACACCCCCCAAACCTCAAACAGTACCAAAGAACGTCCAGCGAGATATCGAGAAGTTTACGCGCCGCATCTCAAAACTCGAATCGTCGCTCAATGACAGTAGCGCTCCCACAGCCAAGCAGCTTCGCCCATTGCGCATTCTAGCACGTACGTTGACGTGGAAGCTGGCCGGCATTGCATGGACGTTAGCGAAGGGGCACATGTTCATCGGAGCCGTAGGAGCGTACGGCTACCACACGAAAAAGGAATGGAAGGGGAAGGTTGCAATGGTGTGTGCGTCCTGGATGTTATTTACGCAATGGGACCTTGCGCGGAAATCGGCCCAGAATTGGCTGAAGTATAAAGTGCAATTGACGTTGTGGCAAGTTATGATCCGGCTCTTGGCACTTCCCATTGATGTTCCAATATACATCATCAAGAAGATCAACGCCGGCGTGCGATCTACGTCTTCCAAAAAAATAATGCAAAATAATGAATTTTGATTGTGTAAGCCGAGTAGTATGACACACACGATCAAAGTTCAACAAAAAAAAGCATGATGGCATGAAAAAAAATCAGCATGACGAAAGGTACTGCAGACCTTGACGCGTGGAAATGCCGCCGCGAACATCTTCCTCGACTGCATTGGGCGCGGCAATGCATGCCCATGTATCGTACGTGACTTCGGCGAGTGGTTTATTGCAGTGGTGTTTGTAGCCGCCGCTCGGAGCCCATGCCTCGCTGAGCGCATTGGGGTTATTGAGCGCGCCGTCGCCACGCGCCTTGAACGGCCCGCCAATAATCTGTGTCGACGCGCTCGGCTGCGTCCGCGTCCATCCAGCGACGCCCGGAATGATGCGTGCATTGTAATTGTCGATCGTCGAGCCAGTCACGTGGAACTGTTTGCAGCCGCCAGTGTAGGCAGTGCACGACGACGAAAACGGCTCGGTCTCCAACCGATTCGGGATGAGGTCAGTATGGTACCGGAACGCATATTCCGATTGCTTGGCTTGGGCGGCGATGAACGCTTCGTCGCTGTAAAGCTTGGCTGCTTTCTGCATATATATATCAGAAAACAAAAAAAACGCAAATAGATTCACGCGCGCTTGAAGATTTGCGAGCGTCCTTCCATCCTCGACGAGCCTCCCAATACGGCATCTGTCGAACGGCTATCGCAAATTGGCGCGGCGTTCTGATAATGTTCAGATTGGAAGCGTTCCGTCGAGAAGGCGCGTCCTGAATCTGGGGTATGCACGCTCCGCTTCGCCCGCGTCGTTTCGCCCATGCCGCTACTGTAAATGACTGTGGGGATGGGGCTGGCCTGGGGGAGGAGCGGCGGCTCGGTCTGAACTTTCGTGAGTGGCTGACCGAGACCGAGGAGGAGACTGGATGCGTCGACGAGCGATGTGTATTGGCGGCTCATCCTTGATGCATGTGTAGAATTTATTTTCGTTCTTTATCCTTGAGATGCTATGTATAAGAAAAATATCTGCACGAGATGGTAGAGCGCTCTTGGATATGGACAAAGCGAAGATTCCCGCTTTGGGGACGCGATCTCCGCAAGATTCACGCATCTCCATCGTCTTGAAGGATGGACGCCGCGTTCTCGTTGGCCGCAATCAGATCGGTTTGATCCGCGAGATCATGAAGCGCAAGGCGGCCCAACGAGGCTCTGGATCTGTGGTCTCGAAGCCCACGATACAGAAACCAACTCCCAAAATCGCCGAAGGGTGGAAAGGCGATTCCTACCTCATCGCTCACCCCGTGACGGGTCTCCGCACCCAAGTCGGCCGGAAGAAGATCGACAAATTACGGATGCAAGGTATGACCGGGCCAGATGCAGTTTTGGCTCGTCAATATATTATCGGCAAGAAAGCGCCTCGCCGCATGCCTGGCCTTGGCGTGAATGGCCCACGCAACCCTGGCAAGACCGGTGCGAAGCCACCAAGATCGGTCGAAGGATGGAAGAATTCCAGCAAGACGAAGTATATCTTGAAAAGGAACGACGGCAGCATCACGACGATCAGCGCGAAGAAGATAGATAAATTACGCGCGAATCCCGGAAAACTCAACTTGACGAACAATCAACTTGCACGCAACTACAACGATCGCCTCCAGAGGCATAGAGCAGGCATCTTCTCGCCGAAAGAAAAGAAAGTGCGCGGACCTAAATCGCTGCAGGAAGGCTGGACTGCGAACAAGAAGCAGTACATGCTTTTGAAAAATGACGGCACCATGAAGCGGATCAGCGCGAAGAAGATAGATAAATTACGCGCCAAGCCTGGAAAACTCAACTTGACGAACAATCAACTTGCGCGCAACTATAACGCTCGGCAGGAGAGGCATAGAGCAGGCATCTTCTCGCCGAAAGAAAAGAAAGTGCGCGAGAAGAAAACTGATTCGTATAATAAGGATGCAGACACGTACTATGTGGTAGATAAGGAAGGGAAGATTCGTCACGTCACAGGCGCCAAAGTCCGCAAAGCCATCGAGTCGGGAGAAATCGGGAATGCGATGCACGTTGCCAAGAAACTCGTCGCGTACAAGCAAATGGGCGCCTCGCTCCTCCAGGATACGTATAAGACAAAAATCGGCAATGTAATGCAAAAATTCCCACTGCAAAAACTCGAGATGTTGCGATCCAAACTCGGCTTACCAACTCTGGAAGGCGCCGCTCAGAAGTATGTCGCTATGACCTCCGAGAAACCGCCCAAGGGCGAGAGTGGATGGGCACCCAATATGCAAAGCGACGACCTCGATACCAAGTACTACCACTGGACGGGAAAGAGGCACGAGAAAATCGCGCGTTCCGAAATGCAGAAGTATACGAATGCCGGTATGAGCATTGAAGACGCTGCGCGCCGGGCCATCGATAAACGCGAGCCTGGCTGGACCAAGGACGGTTCTCGATACTTTGTATCGATGACAAATAACAACGGCACAGACCGCAAGTTGCGCTGGATCACCAAGGACAACATGCTTCGCATCCAGCAACGTCTCAAATCGTTCGGGTTGCCTTCGAACGATACCGACGCAGGCATCGCATGGGTGAAAAGCAGTATGAAACGCAAGAACACCAAGAAAGGAAACGCACCATTCTTCAATTACGCGCAAAATGAAATTCGTGGCGATGGGGAGCGTATTAGCGGTTCGCGATTCGTTCCCGCCTACAAATCGTACTTGGCCGCCAACCCGAAAAGCATCGAGCGGAGCGAAGTCAAGAGCGGCATCGTCCAAATTGCACGGAAAGATGTCGTCAATGACCTGGTCAAACCCGATATCATCGAAATCGTCGAATCAGATCGCCCGGCACGCGACGCCGCAGACGCGCAACTCCTGAAAGCCGTGCCGCCCGCCCAATCGCCCGCATTCAAAGATTTCCTCGTCAAGGTGTTCGAGCGGTACACTGGATCGCTCGAGACGCGTCCTCTTCTTGCCGGGAACGTCGGGTACCCAGACAAGGACCCAGAAAGCACGCCGCTGACACAACTTAAAGATGCGACAAACTCTATCGGAGGCAAGGTCGTAGACGGGTGCAAGTTGGCAGCGCAGGCGTGGCCCCGTAAGCAAGGACTCGGTCTCCAGGTTCACCAAGGCGTCGTGTACGCGATGGCCAACCTCCGTGCACGCGATAAAATCAATACGGCGGGATTAGCTGCGATCCACAGTGTCGGCGCAGGCAAGACTATCGAGGGTTTATCTGTCATTATCGCGTTCTGGAACAAGACATTCGCCAACGGATCGAAACCGTGGGGTATTTTTCCCATGTCTGTCCGCTCCAACCAATCTGGGAACGATATTAGGACGCTCGCTTCCGATGCAGTGAAATTCTTCAAGTTTTTCAAATCGACGTACCCAGACTCGAAGAATGCGTACCCTTTCGCAGGAAGCGTCAAGGCGGCCAAAGAAGCTATCGAGGCGCGCATTATTGCCGGGTACCGCGCGCTGGGCCACAAGGAAGATATTCCTCCCAACCACCTCTTGGGATCGTTCGGGACGACCGCACACGATTTTTACGGCGATAACGGGAAGAAACCGAAATTCTCATGGAACCGAACGACCAAAGTGCAGCATGCCGTTTTCATTGTGGACGAGATCCAATTGCTGAATGGCGGCGCCAAGAGCGAAGCGGGTCTCTTGGAAAAGGAGTATCCCCAAATCCGTTCGTTATTGAGCCAGCACCGCGATCCCGCGACAACATGGGTCGTGGGATTGACCGCGACGCCCGGCGAGACTCTCGAAGATATTTCCAAGGTGATGAACTACATTTCGGGAACGACTGGCAATTTCGGGACCGAAGCCAAGATGCGCAAGAACGTGCGTGGTCTCGTGAGCTATGCGTTTGCTCAGGCCGATCTGAGCAAGTTCCCTTCCATCCAGGTGAGGCATGAGTGTGTGGATTTGGACGACGTGACTAAAAATGATATCGTGCACGCCTCATACGCTGACAGGTACGCATCCACCCTTCGGAAGTACCAGGAAACGAAGAATATCAATGTATTGGCCGAATGGGGCGGCGGCGATGAGGGCGGGGCCGTGCGCGTCGGGCGGGAACCTCACCCTGGGTTTCTGGATTACGATGTCGCGCATAAACATAAGTTCTGGTTCCGTGTGCGTCGCGCTTCCGAGTATATCCAAGTCGGTGCCGCCTCCGACGAGAATGTAATGAACGATCCTCTTCCTTCATACCTTCCCCAGACGCTCGGACCCCGACGGAGGGAATCCAAGGAAGCTGCAGCAGCCATGCAATCAAATTCCAAGTCACCAAACCCCAAAAACGCGACAAACTCCAATTCAGAAATCAATTCAACGACTCTGGGCACGCTTTTGAGTGAATCCAAGCGGCCCGGCATGCCCATCGTTCGCGAAGTGCAGGGATATACTCCGCCGTCACTGCGTGGCGCCAGGGCCCGTGGCGCCGGTCCGATCCCCAAACAACGCGAAGTCTTCTACATCCTCTCCCCGAAACTCATCCAAATCATCCAGTATATCGTCACGGACCCATCGAGCGAAGGAATTCATTATGTGTACAGCCCCGATTCCAAGAGCTTGCGTCTCATTGCATGGATACTGAAGACGCGCTTCGGCTTCGACCAGTACAAGGCCGGCATTCGGACCGAGAAGCCGATGTTCGCGTACGTCGACAAGTTCGATAAACCCAATCCGTGGTGGTATGGCCCAGACCACGCGGCGCCACACGAGCAGTATGGCGTATCCGGCGCCGACGTCGCGGGGCTCCTGGATAAACAGACTGGCATTCTAAAAGGGAAAAAGCCTCATACGGTCCGCGTCGTCCTGGCTACGCGCGAATCGTACAAGGGCGTCGATATCCGAGGCATCACGCATTTGCACCTCACGTCGGCGCTCCCAGATTACACGGATCTCATCCAATTCATCGGCAGATCGACGCGATACTGCGGCCACGACAATCTCCGCATGGCGCAACGCAAAGCCATTGTGCACTTGTATAAACTCGTACGCGACGTGAAACAGACCAACAAAGGCTTGCAGGGCGGGTGCCTCGGCGGCCGCGGCCACGCAAAACTCCTTCCCGATTGCTACGTTTTGCAACATGCGATCGAGCGATTCAAGGGCGGGTGGGATCGCATCGAACGCGTGTTGATGGAAGAGTCTGTCGATTACGCTATTTTCAAAGACACGTATAATAAGGCGGCTCGTCAACTCCACGCGCAAATCATAACACAGAAACCGTGCCAGATCTTAGTGAAACCCAGTTTAATGGATGCGGTACGTAACAAGAACAAGAACTGGGGCGCGCGGAACGTCAAGCCTGCATCTCAAAAGACAAAGAAGACGGACGGATGGACGAAAAGCGGATCGACATATACGGTACTTAAAAACGGCCGCCGCACGCAAATCAGCCGCAAAAAGATCAATGCGATGCGAAATCCGAATCGAAACCCAGGCAAACTTCTATTTTCGAATGCAAAACTTGCCAATACTATTGTTATCGAGAAGGCGCGAAAAGCACTGGTAAAGAAAATGGCGGCGCTTGCACTTTGAAATCACACGACGTTGAGACGCGCCGAGTAGGGACTCTTGCTGTTTTGTTTCATCTTCCATTCGGCCATGGCGTTGACTTGGCGACCCATTGCGCGATGCATATTCATCATTTTCAATGCATTCCGAGCCCGCATGCGTCTGTTGTCATACAGCGCCTCGGCGACGACATTCTTAACTTCTTTTTTCTTGCGTGAATGCGTCGTCTTGCGGTCGACGAGAGGAGCGCGCCACTGCCACGGCTTGAACCAGCTGGGTTTCGCGTGGTGGCGGCGCGTTTCGACAATCGACGCTTCGCCAGGTCCGTGCGTACGCCATTCCTTGTGGTGCGGCTTGATTGCAACGCGGCGCGTCTTCGTTCGCAAAACGTATCCCGTTCCCGCCTTGAGCCCGCCGGTTTTTTTCGGAGAGGTTTTCGATTTCGTGCGTTTTGCAACGATCTTCCGAGTCGTCTTTTTGGTCTTCTTTTTAACCATCTTTGCAACCATTGGTTCGTGGTACATGTAAACCAACATTTTTTTTCGATCGAGACAAAAAAAGTGCCACTTAAGGACGCCCCGGTCGATCGAGACAAAAAAGTGCCACTTAAGGACGCCCCGGTACTAACATGTCATGGGCAGCACGACGAGTCTCGTCGCGCCTGTCGAAATGACTGAATCTCCTAAAGTTCCTAAAGTTCTTAAAGTTCCTGGAGATGATGAGGCAGGTCCCTCGCGTCCTTCGCATCCCCTTCCAAAAGACCCAAAAGATATCGAGACAGAATGTCCCGTGTGCTGCGAATCGTATACGCGCGCGATCCGCAAGCCGATCGAATGCTCCAAGTGCGAATATGCAGCCTGCATGAATTGCTGCAAGCGCCACCTGACTTTATCGGTGAATGCGTCATGTATGATGTGCAATCATCCATGGGACTACGAGTTCATCTCGACGCATTTCCCAATTGCGTGGATCGGGTCCGAGTACCGCGCGCATCGCGAAAGAATCCTGGTCGATCGAGAAGTCGCACAGCTTCCTGCGAGCCAGCATCTCGTCGTCAACTTCAGGATGGCCACGCGCCTCGCACAAGACATGCGCGATCTCGTACGTGAAAAAGCTCTCATCAAACGCCGTCTCCAAGAAATCGATATCGAGCGGTGGAATAAACGCAACAGGCACGGCCGCATCGTCGCATCGCAATTCCAGAACAATGGACTCGGCGACCTCACCGAGGAGCAAGCTGCCGATATGGCCGGACGCACTTTCATTCGCGCGTGCCCCGTCGAGGATTGCCGCGGTTTCCTCTCGAGCGCCTTGAAGTGCGGGACGTGCGAAGGGTGGGCGTGCGGCGAGTGTCTCGGCATCATCGGCGCGACGCGCGACGCGCCGCACACGTGCAACGAGGACGACGTCAAGACCGCGAAAATGATCAAGAAGGAGACGAAACCGTGCCCGCGATGCGCAATCTCGATTTACAAATTGGAGGGATGCAGCCAGATGTGGTGCGTGAGTTGCCGGACCCCTTTCTGCTGGCGCACCGGGAAGATCATCGAGGGCCAAATACACAACCCAGAATATTTCCGGTACCTTCGCGAGAATGCCGTGAACGGAGAAATTCCGCGGCAACTTGGCGACGTTGCTGGCGGAGGCGGCTGTGACAATCGGGCAAATATACGGTACCTCGACCAAGCCGTCCGTCTCCAGCAGCCGGCAAGAGACGTCCACGACTACATTTTCACCGTGCATCGTATCGCGCGCCACGTCGAGAACATGGAAATACCTCAATTGGCTCGCCGCGACGCCGAGATTTCGCACGCGGATTTGCGTCTTCTGTACTTGACGCACAAGATCACAAAGGACGAATGGAAGAGGCTCCTTCTCCTCCGCGAGAAACGACGCGAGAAGGAGATATCGCTTCGGAACGTCTACGAGATGTTTGTCGAAGTGACGAACGAGATCCAATTACGCTTCATCGCAAATTCGACGCCTATCGCACCGGTCGTCCAGGAGATTATGAAGGTGGTCGAATATACGAACGCATGCCTAAATTCTGTGAGGAAACGGTTCAACAATTGCACGGCCTATTCGATCCGTGCGTTCCCGCCTTTGACTATCACACACGCCGGCGCCGTGGCGAATGCGCTCGCTTCAATCAATAGTGGCGCGGCGCGATGAACGAACAGCGATTGTGTGTAAAAATCATTTGTATGTAAAAATGTAAAATCGTAAAAAAAACGACCAGTAACCAGTCAGTGAGGGTAATTAAATGTACTATTCCGGGTCGTGACATTAGTCTATAGGCATGTGGTATGCCTATATGTCCTTGGTGTATATATACTTCCTATAGTACTATATAAATTTCTAAAAAGTGTAATATATAACTAGTTAACTAGTTAACCAGTCGATGCGTTTGACCCCGGGTCCCA
>Ga0049083_10000754_pt1 | contig 11906 bp, 4 predicted proteins | sample GreLakmeMI27MSRF_FD_66719 | JGI IMG/M metagenome (GOLD analysis project Ga0049083, IMG submission 66719) | Freshwater lentic microbial communities from great Laurentian Lakes, MI, USA - Great Lakes metaG MI27MSRF | ecosystem: Environmental > Aquatic > Freshwater > Lake | place: Great Lakes...
TGGCGCAGTGAGGCCCGACCGACCGACCGACGAAGGCACGACGCGACGTCATCGACCGCCATCATCAGCCAGAGTCCTGGGGACCAGTGCACGTGCCCCAAGTCGGCCCCGCCGTCATTCAGCGGCCTGTGACCAGTTCCTCCGCTGCGTGTGGGTTTGTTAAACAATCTCTCCATCACTTGTTGTCGGGAGCCTGCGTCGCCGCCTGGCGCTTTCCCTGCACCGTCTCCCCAGCCTGCCTCACCGTGCGCTGCACCTGCGGCATGTACGTCGCCGCCGTGGCGCCTGCCATGGCGCCCAGCAGCAGCATCGCTCCGTTTGCGAGCGCGCGCATCATCACGGGCCCTCGCTCAGCCTTGCGCGTCTTCGCGTCCCGTCGCATGCGCGCCACGCAAGCAGGGCATGACAACGCGGCTAAGATGGCCGCCTCCTCCTCTTCCGCGCGTCGAGCGGCGTCCTCGGCCGCTTGGGCCTGCAGCGCGCGCTCTCTCCAGGCCGCCTCTTCCTCAGCTGCGCGGGTCGCCTCCTCGGCAGCTTTGCCGGCGCGACGTGCCGCTTCTCCGTCCAGCCGCGCCTTGCGCGCCTCATCCTCCATGCGGCGGCGCGCCGCCTCCGCCGCCGTTGCCGCGGCGGCAGACGCAGCGACCGCGGCCCGCGCGGCGCTCTCCTCCAGCTCCGCCCGCTCTGCCGCTTCCTGCTGGGCAGCCACTCGCTGCCTCTCTCCAGCCGCCTCCTTCTCCGCCTTCTCCTGCGCCTCCACAGCAGCCTTGCTCTCCATGACGCGCTGCACGTCCGCGTCGTAGCTGCGCAGCAAGCGGCGCATGTCCGGATGCACCACGCCATCCAAAGGCATGTACCCTGCCCAGTCAGTCTCCTTCACTTCGCCGCCGCGCTCGATGAGCAGCTTGGCCAGATCGGTGTGGCCCGCAGCCGCGGCACCGCTCAACGGGCTACGCCCGTGGCTGGGCGCGCCAGTGTAGGTGGCCGTGAGGTGATTGGCGCCCTTGGCCATGAGAAGCTGCGCCAGCTGGGCTGCGCCCTCTCCGCCGCGCTGTGCGGTGACGAAGAGCAGAGTAGCGCCGTGGCCGTAGTTTACGTTCACCAGCGCGCCGTGCTGCTCCACCAGCGTGCGGCACAGCGAGTAGTGCCCTCCGGAGGCGGCGGCCAGCAGCGGCGTGCGCTTGTTTGCGTCCAGCGCGTTCACATCCGCGCCGCACGCGATGAGCGCGGCGCACACCTGGGCGTGCCCGCCGCCCGCGGCGGCGTGCAGCGGCGTGCATCCCACCGCGTCAGCCTCCTCGCGCAGCCGCTCGCCGGCGCCGCACGCAAGCAGCTGCGTGACAGCGGCCAAGTGGCCTCCAGCCGACGCGCAGCGCAGTGCCGTCTCCCCTCCAGCCGCGCGGCCTTGCACGTCCGGCGCGCGCAGCAGGCGCTGCACGTGCGCGGCTGTGTCCTGCAGGCTGCCCGCGTGCGCGTCGTCTGGAGGCTGTGAGAGGTGGTCCAGGAGGGCCTTGACACGCGGTGCGTCGCCGGCGGCGGCGGCGGCGTGCAGCGGGCTCCAGCCTGTGGCGGCGGCGGCGGCGGCGCGCGTGACGAGCGCATGGGGGGCGCCCAGGCGGTCCGCCTGACGGAGGGTGTGCAGCGGGCGAGTGCCAGTGGCGTCAGCCGTGTCCAGGGAGGCGCCCCCGGCGAGCAGCGCCGCGGCGGCGGCAAGCAGCTGCTCGCTCGCCTCCCCGTTGCCGCGGCTGTACTCGAAGGACTCGGCGTCCAGCACCGAGTGCAGCGCCGCCCGGCCCAGCTTGTTCACGCGGTTGGGCGCCGCGCCCGCCGCCAGCAGCGCCGCGCAGCTCAAGGCCGCGTGGGCGCCGCACAGCGCCGCGCAGCCGCCGGCGTAGTGCAGCGGCACACAGCCGTCCGAGTCGGCGGCGTTGACGTCCCCACCTGCAGCCAACAGCGCTTGCAGCACCGCCGGGGGGTGAGGCCCCCCGTCCTGCCGTCCGTGCATCGCCGTGCGGCCCTGGGCGTCACAGCAGCCCACGTCCGCGCCTGCGGCAAGCAGCAGGCGCGCCACCTCGGCGGTTGACGCCTCGTGCAGCGCGGTGCGCCCCCCGGCGCCGCCGTGCGCCGCGCGGGCGTCGCAGCCGCAGCTCAGCAGCAGGCGCACGCACTCGCTGTCGCCCCTGGCGGCGGCGCTGAGCAGGGGGGGCGAGGCGACCAGCAAAAAAGGGTTGGCCCCCGCGCTAAGCAGCACTTGGGCAACCTCAACGTGGCATCCCTGTACCGCCAGCGCCAGGGCGGTCAGGTTGCCCTTGGTGCGCGCGTCAACCTCGCAGCCAGCCTCCAGGAACACGCGAGCAGCCTCAGCCTGTCCGTGGGTCGCCGCGCAGTGCAACACAGTCCGCCCGGCTTTGTCCACCGCGTTCACCTTGGCGCCCAGCTCCAGCAGCGTGCGTGCAACCTCGCAGTGGCCGTACAGCGCTGCGAACGCAGGCCAGTGAGTGGAGGGCGGGAGGAGGGTGGGCGATCCTCTAAAACCGCGTGCGCCGCCCAATGTAGCTTCAACAACCCACCGCCGCGCACACGCACCGGCCGCATGCAGGGGCTGCTCTCCAGCAGACGCGTTCACGGAGCTCTGGGCGGGCGAGGCGTGAGCGGGGCGTGAGAGGTGCAGTCAGCGGTTGCAGCGTCCACATTAGCCCCGTCCCCCAATGCGCCAACCGCCGTGCGGTGCCCACTCCGCAGGCTTGCCTCGATCCCACGGCGGAGGGCGCCGAAGGGCAGTGCGCGCACCGGCTTAGCGTGTAGGTCAGCGCCTTGGGCGACGAGCGCGCGAACCCGGAGGGAATCACCCTTCTTTGCGGCGAGGTAGAGAGACGCTCCCAGATCCATCTCGGGGAGAAGACACAGCGCCGAAGGACGAGAACGTATGCTTTGGTGACGTGGACACGTGGTGACGGCATCGATCGCGTGGCGGGACTGCGTACGCGTTGAGCGATTTGTGTTTCGGTCATTTCGTCAACGTTAAAACCTGGCGACCGCGGTGGTGACGGTGAGCGCCGCTCCCGCGCGCGCCCGCGCAACCTCGCTGGCCAGCCCCGGGTGCGAGGCCAGACAGTCCAGCACCTCCGAGGCGGCCGCCTGCGCGCGTCCGAGCCCGGTCTGGCGCTCCAGCGAGGCAAGCGGCGCCACAGCCCACGCGCGTGCCACGGTGAGCGCGGCGTCGGGACCGCTGCGCACCAGCGCCTCCAGCGCATCGGCACTGCGCGTGCGCGCCGGCTCGCCAGCGCGCAGCGCGGCCACCAGCAGCGGCGCGGCGCTGAGCAGCGCGGCGCGGGCGGCGACAGCGGCGGCGAGTTGCCCCGGCTGCGCATCCACGTCTGACGAGGGGTTTCCACACGCCAGTACGCTGAGCAGCGGCAGGGGCGCTGAGCGACCCGGCGACAAGGCAGTCACCAGCGCCACGGACAGGCGGGGGTCCGCTGCCAGCACGGCCGTCATCTCCGAAGGGTTGAGCTCGCCCAACGCCGCGGCGGCGGCGCGCGCCAGCCCGCCCAGCGTGCGTTCCACGCTGAGCGCGTCCACCGGTCCGGCTGAGAGCCGCGGGCGCTGGGTGAGGGTCCCCTGGACCAAGTGCGCGCCTGCCAGCGCGGCTGTGCGCGGCAGCTTGGGGTTGCACAGGCTCAGCCCCAGGCTCAGCAAGCTGCCCAGGGAGCGCGTGCCGGCGGCCAGCGGGGTGAGCACGTGGAGGCACTTGACGGCGTACGGGATGAGCTTGGCTGTGCTTTGTGAAGACCCCGCGTCGAACGGTCCCACCAGCGCAGCGTCCCTCGTGCGTCCCACCAGTCCCATGATCGCCTCCACCGCGTCCTGCTGCATCGCGCGCTCCTGGTTTCCCTCGTGCTGGTCCAGCAGCGCAAGCAGCGTGGCGGCAAAGATGGGCGGCGGCAGCGCACAGCGGCGCAAGAGGCTGCTCTGGCCCTCGCTGCCCGAGAAACCGCTGTGCTGTTGGCTGGAAGAGGGGGGCTGTGCGGCACCGTCGAAAGCATCCTCCTCCTCCTCCTCCTCCTTCTCCTCCTCTTTGGTCTGCCCGTCCGCCCCGCCGTCGCCGCCCGCCGCCTGCAGCGCAGCCAGCAGGAACGCGACGGCGCCGGAGCGCCCCGCCGCGTCCTGCGCGCCGCGGTTGGGCGTGCTCCCCGGCGGTCCCACCAAAAAGCCGAGGCTGGACGCAGCCGCTGCGGCGAGGTGGCACCCCCGCGCGCCCCGACGGGCGCGGGAGAGCAGCGTCACCAGGGGGGGCACCACCCCGGCAGCCAGGAGGTCCTCCACGGCGGCTGGAAGCGCAGCGGCGAGGGTGGCCACAGACTGGCACGCTTTGAGGCGCTGCGAGTGCGCGCCGCACAGCAGGGCGTCCACCAACAGGTGCGCCACGGCGCACCCTCCTGCGGGCGAGGCCGCCTCCTCGCAACCGGCGGGCGCCGCGGCGAGCTGGTGCGCGGGGGCTTTGAAGCTGCGGAGTCGCTTGGCAGGCGGTCCCTCCTGTTGCTGTTCCGTCGCTGCACGTATCGCCGCCGGAGCCAGAGCGCGCCGCGCCCGCCCACGAGATGGCACCGCCTGCACGTCGTCCGCGCCGCTAGGCAGGCGCGCCAACGCCGGCTGGCCCACAGGGGTTGCGGCCTGCTCTGGCAGCGCAGATGCCCCGCACACCGGCTGCGATCCCAGCCCCGCAGCGACACACGCGTGCTCCAGCTCAGCAGCCACCGCGGCGGAGGTTGGGCGGCGCGAACCGTCCACGTAGATGCATCGCGCGGCGAGCCCTCCCAGTGCGCGCAGCAGCGGCGGCGGCCAACGCACTTGCGCGTCAGCGATAGCCTCTGGCGTGCCGGCCTCGAGCGCGGGGCGCAGCAGCGCGACCACTCCGTCGGTGGCCAAGCGGGGCATGGTGGCTGGCTTGGATGAGAGGAGCTCACAGAGGAGCACGCCAAAGGAAAAGACGTCGCAGGCGGGACGGACCAAACCCTCCGCCACGAACTCGGGCGCCCAGCACGGGTAGTTGAGGTTTTCCAGGGGTGGAGTCTCGCGCAGAAAGTCTACGCCCGGTGGTAAAGCGTAAGAACTCCCCGTGTCGGCCAACACGCAGACGCAGTGCCCTGCGGAGAGCAGCACGTTGCCAGACTTGACGTCGTGGTGCACTTGGCGCTGCGCGTGCATCGCGGCCAGGCCGCGCGCGGCGCACAGCGCTACCAACGCTCGCTGACTGGCTGACAGCGGCGGAGCCGTGCGGCTTACAAGCCGATCCCAAAGCGAGCCGCCCTCCAGCAGAGGGTACGCCAGGCATAGGTGCGTCTCGTGGTCCACAGCCTGGAGCAGCGGCGCCGGGGAAGCGTCAGTAGGGTAACCCTGGAATGGACTGCCAGCAGCCGGCGGCCCAGATTCGTTCACAGGCGCACAGAACGGCGCAACGCACGCGCCACACGCAGCCCTGGCGGGCTGTAAGGCCGCGCGGGGGGGCCGCGGGGCGTGCGCGGCGACCAGAGAGGTGCGGAATGATTGGCAGAGCGGTGGGGAGCAGTCGCGGCGCGGCGGACCCGCGCGAGCGCAGAGATCAGGCAAGCGTCGCGCCGGCGCGCTCGACGCTCTCGGGTGAGCGCCCAGGAGCAGTGGCGTTGCGCGGGTGTGGCGCGCGGCCGAGTGCCCACAGCACGCCCAGTCGCCCGCGCAGTCAGAGCTCCCACTGCTCCCGCCATGCTGCGCGCGTGCGGGCCCTCCCAACCCGCAGATCACGCACCATGGCAACCACGCGCAGCAAGTTGGCGTGCTGCACCTGTGCGGCGACAGCGCACTCGCGCAAGAAAGAGTCGACTGCGCCGTCGCTGCATTTGGCTCGAAAGCGCTTGACCGCCACTCGCTCGCCGTGGAGCACGCCCGCGTACACGTTGCCATAGCTGCCGCTTCCCAGCTGCTGCGCCCACTGGTTGGTTGCGCGTGCCAGAGAGTCGTAGCTCACCAGCGCAACCGAGGAATGGGGCATCGGGGCGCCTAGGCCCGCCGAGCGCACGCGCAGGCCTCACGGGATGCGACCAGCAGCACAGGACAGGCGAGGCGCCAGGTACTGCTCCTCCTGCGAGAGCAAGTTTTCTAGATAGTTTTGTTCAAAGAAAGACGGTCGAGAGAGAAAAGCGCTAAAGCAAAGCCCCAAGCGGTACGACACTCGTAGGTCAGGGTGCCATGGATACGGGGCCACCATGGATCGACGAATCGATCGAACGCCTCTACGCCCTCTCTCGACGCATCTTCATTCAGCGCACCACCCTGCGCCCGCTCCGCCGCCGTTGCGGGCTGGCGCTGCCTGCGCTGGCCCCGCCCCTGCGCACACCCGCGCGCCCGCTGCCCCTGGGCGGCGAAAGCGACAGAGGTGCAGGCTGAGCGCCATCGCACCTCCCCGGCCACCCCCTGCGTCCCGCACGCACTACCCCCACATCATGCCCCCCCTCCGTACCCGCCTCCCCGCCCTCAGCCGCCCCAATGCCCGTCTGCCGTGCGCTCAGCAGCGCCTCGCAGAACTCGAATAGAACAACCTCATACCAGCTGTGAGGCCACCAGCCTTCCAGCCAGCCCAAGTGGCCTCCACGCTGCGTGATTGCGCTGATGAGGGCCGGGTTGGTGGCGCACGCGTTGATGGGGTAATCCAGCAGGCTCGGGTGGATGATTGGATCGTCGCGAGCGTTGAGCAGGAGCGTGGGCGCCGTCACGTGAGACAGCAGCGCGCAACAGTGCTGGTCCGCGTAGTACGCGTCCACCGAGGGATAGCCGTACAGCGGCGTAGCCACAAGCGTATCCAAGTCGCGCACGCTGCTCGCTTTGCGTACCAGGCCCTTGGGCAAGCGGATCACCTGCTCGAGCATGTCCCAGTGCCGGGCCGCCAGGTTGCGCAGAGACCTCGCCATGTACCAATCCCACAGCGGGTGATGTTTCGCAAACAGAGTGGTGCCTCTCACCAAGTCATATGCGTTGGAAACGCTGATAGCTCCCACAAAAGGAGCGTCTGAGCCAGCCTCAGCCAGGTACTTGACCAGGATGTTTGAGCCCGCAGAATACCCTACGGCGAGAAGCGGAGAATCGGGAAACAAAGCCGCGATGTGATCCGCCACCGCATGCATGTCGCTGGTATCCCCGTGGCGGGGCCACGTGCGCTTTGCGTGACTGGCGGCGTTGTCGGAGCGACTGCATCCCGCGCACAGCCCATCCGCTTGGCTGCCCTGGCGAGACAGCTGTCCGGAGGAGCCTGCCCGCGGCGTGGAGCGTCCTTCTGCTTCGGCGGCTTCGGCGATGGTCAGCGAAGGAAGCACGTGCACCGTGTCCCCGTGTCCACGCCGGTTGAACACAACCACGCGCCACGCGCGCTGCTCGCTGCTGCTGGTTGCGCGGGCGCAGAAAGAGCGGATGTAGTTCTCGTCGGACGCCCCAGCGAGGCCGTGCGCCAGCAGCACGACCGGAGCAGTGGCAGGCAGCCCTTCCGCTGGAGCCCAGTCGAGCGTCACGCGTCCGCCGTCAGCCATCGGAAGCACCTCGCGCCGGTAGTTCACGGTGGGCGCGGGGCGCAGGGCATAGCTAAAGGAGTTGGAGCCGCCGAGGTGCGTGAGATCTTTGGTGGGAACTCTGTGCACTGCGGATCGTCTGCCCAGCACGGCACGAGACGCACCCGAAGATGGTCTGCGCCATGTAGCCTGGCGCCCAAGGGCTGGGGCTGAAACGTCGCAGAGTGGGACAGCGGGATAGCAAGTAGGCTGCGAGCGGAACAACGCGGCGTGAGTTGCAGCATGTTTGACTACGCGCAGCAGCTTCCCGCGGCGCGTGTCGCACGAGGGACAGCGCGCGCAAGCGCACGACCGAAGGTGCGCGCGGGAACGGCGGGAAACGCACAGTTGAGCGAAGTGGAGCGGCACCGCAACTCTACCTCCTCCTCAAGCCACGCGCGCGCAGCCCAGCGCACCAGCACCCCCGTCAGGCAGGCGGCGAGGAGCGGGCGGAGCGCCTGGAGCGCAGCCTCAGAAAGGGACATAGCACAGAAGAGGGGCAGCTGTCTGACGTCAACTCTCGGAGACTCGTATTCTCGCAGTCTTCTCCTCGCTGACGTCGGCCGGTCGCTCGCGTCTTGCGTCTTGCCGCTCAATCTCCGCGATGCTCATCTTCTGGTTGTCCAGCTGGCGCATCTGATCACAGCTGGTGGGCTCAAAGATTTCTCGTCAGTCGTGGTCTTCTTCAACTCACGCGTTTGTTTCCGTCTCTGTCTAAGGTTTCACTAGCACAGCACGCCGCGGCAGTTAAGTGCGCCGCAGAAGCAGGGCACCCGCCCGTCCTCGCTCTCAAACCGATAGTCGTATGTGCACTCCACCCCGCGGGCAATCACGCTGCGCGCGTAGAACACGATGTGGCTCTGCCCCTCCACGTTCAACATCTTGGCGTACATGTTCGGGTTGCAGCTGTGGTTAGTGAAGCGAGCCATGTTGCCCGCCACCGTGCTGTCGATCATGTGCGCCTCGTCAACCTTCAAAAGGTAGCAGTCCTGGCCGGTGCGCGCATACTGCGCCTCTCGAATGTCCGCAACGGCGGAGCGCACCCTCTCTCCTCGGTACTCGATGACCATTGCGCCGGGCGAGTGCTGCGTGCGCGCAAACAGGCCCCACCCGTGAATGGCGGACTTGCCGAAGGCCAGGCGGCTGCGCTCCGTGCGTGTGCACTCCGCCAGGCGCTCGCGCAGCGTGGGCTGGGGCTGCGGCGGGGGCGGGGGCAGGGGCGGGGGCGGGGGCGGGGATGAGCCTAGCGCAGATGCCGCTGCGGCCGCCAGCTCGCGCGCGTCGCGGGCAGCCGTCTCTACGGCCCATGCGTCCGGGCTGAATGTGGCAACTGGCACCTGGGGTGTATCCCGGTGGGGCCCCACAGTGCGTACAAAGTACGGCACAGCTTCCAGGAACGCGCGCTTGCCCGTGCGGGGCACCGGACCCGCTGGCGCGCGCTCCCGATGCGCCGCGCGCAATGCCGCCGTGGCTGACATCACCTCGCGGCCTTTGGCGCCACCAACCTTCACCTTTGCTTTGCCCAGGCCCAGCGCATCCAGCCAGCCGCCCACGCTGGCCGTGGTGCCATCCTCCAGCACGATGCGCACGGAGGATTTCCATTTCTTGGCTTGGCCCATGCCGCAGTGCGTCTCCCACTTGTTAGGGTCCATGAACACGCCGCGAACTGAAGTGCCGTCCTGAGTCGCCGGCGAAGCATCCACGCCGTCGCTGCAGTCGGCGGCGGCCGCCGCCGCTGCTGCGGCTGCTGCGGCGGTCTGCGGGCGGTGCTCGTGTGGAGCGCAGGCGCGGCAGAGGCAGCGGATGAGCTGATCACGCAGGCGCAGCTCGCCTGGCGTGTGCTTGCAAACCACGCACAGCACGCCGGGCATGGGTCCACCCAGCGGCGCCAGCGCAGCGCGAGAAGGGGTTGGCCTCATGGGCATGGCAAAGGCTGCGGCGATTGAAGCCCCAAATGGAGCCAGCACTGCAGCCGCCCCCCCGCCGCCGCCGCCGCCACTCTGGCTCGCCTCCGCCGCGGCCACAGCATCGTCTGCGGCGGCAGCGGCGTCTGCTGCGATGCGCGCGCGCTCCGCTGACGACGAGGCTGCTTCGTTGGCGGCATCTCCGCGAGCGATGAGGGCGTCGATCTCCTCGTCAGGCAGCTCCTGAGGCGCGTCGCAGGTTGCGTGCATCGGGTCGTCCGTGGCGTTGTAGCGGCAGTACCAGGAAGTTCCGGGTGCGACGCGCTCGGAGGTGTCCGCGGGGACTCGGCGCCACTGTGTGCACGAGTCACAGGCAAGCCACGCCTCGCGCACGCCCAGGCGCCCGCCAGGCACGGCCGCAGCCTGCGCCGCCAGGTGGGCCGCCTCTGCTGCGGCGTCTTGGGCGGCGGCGGCGGCGTCGGCTGCGAGTCGGAGGCACTCCTCCAGGGACATTTCAGGCGGTGCCTCCTGCGGCACCTCTTCCTGCTCCTCCCCCCCCGCGCTCAGGCCCCCCTGGGCAGCCTCCAGCCTGCTGCCCGCGCAGCCGAAGTCGCCGGGGGGCACGGTGGGCACGGGCGTGCCAGCCGGCAGCGGCGGCGGCGGCGGCTGCGTCCACGCGAGCCGCTCTCCCGCCAGCACCAGCCACTCTTCTGCGCCGCTCTGGTGGTAGCGCACCCGGTGGCGGGCCAGCATGCGCACCAGGCACACCGCCACCACGTGCGCCTGGTGCCAAGCTCCATCTGAGGACCAGAACAGGCGCAGCTCACTGCCCACCATGCTCAGCGCGGACGCGGTGGTGAGCTCGTCCACGGACGCGCCGGATGTGGCGCCGCCGCCCGCGACGGAGGCGGCCAGGGCGCTGCTGCGCGCCGCGGCGGCGGCGAGGCTGGCGGCGGCGGAGGTTGCGGCGTGCACGTGCGCGCCCGTGATTGCCCGCATCGCGGCGGGGCTGCCCAAAACAGCGGGGGTCAGCGTCGCGCGCACCTTCCCTCCCCCGCCGCCGCCGCCGCCGCCGCCGCCGGTGGCGCCGCCGCCGCCGCCGCTCATGAACCTCCCGTTGTGCATGCGCTGCAGCGGCGCTTGCGACTCGCGTGCGGCGGCGGCTGCAGTGGGCGGCTTCAGCGCCGTCTTGGGCGCAAGGCCAACCTCGCCAAACCAGGTGCCGATGAACATCCATTGGCCGGGGACGGGTACATCCTGTGCCCTGATGCTGCTTTTCCACTTCTTGGCTTGCCCCATGCCGCAATGCGCCTCCCATCGTGGGGGATCCCACATCACTGCGGCGCCCTCCTGCTGCTCCACAGCGACGCACTTTGCGCAGTGGCACTGGATCTGCGAGCAGGAAGACAAGTATGTGCCCTCGTAGTGGCGGCAGCTCACCCGGATGGGCGCAGGCAGCGGGCGAGGCGGGCCAAGCTCCTGGGCAGGGTCGCACTCTTCCATGCCGTCTGCCGCGGCGGCGCCCGGCTGCGCCTCAGCACCCTCGCCCTTGCCTTCCACGGCATCAGGCACGGGCTGCTGGTTCTCTTCTTGCTCCATGGGATCCGCCACGTCATCGCTGGCGCGAGCATCTTGCAGCGCCGCGCACTCGGGCTCTGACTGCTCCTCCCCCCCGCCTTCGTGCTCGCTCTCCTCTGCGTCGGCGGGGCGGGCGGGCGCGCGCGCCTCCTCCTCCCCCGAAAGCGCGGCGGCGCGCCGAGGTTTCTTCGCAGTGCGCGGATGGCTGCCGGGACCGCAGCCGGGCGACGCCCCAACCGCCACAACACCGTCCGGCGTGCACGCGGCGGCAGCCACATCGCCGTCTGCGTCGCGGGGGCGCTTGTGAGCGGCGGGAGTGGACGTCGGAGCGTCAACATCTGCGGCAGCGGGCTCAGGGTCGCCCTCCACGGACACGTCCTCGTCTTCAGACGACGAGCCGCGCTCCAGATCCCCAGCCGCATCAGCCTCAGCCTGTGCATCGTCGCGGATGCCGCGGCGCAGCGGCTTGCGAGTCGCAGGGGCGGCGGCGGCGGCATCTCCTGCGGTTGGCGCGCCCTGCTCTTCAGCCTGCGCGCCGTCGGTGGCGTCCACGTCAGCATCAGCCGCTTCCTCCTCGGCGGCCAGCGCTGCTGCGGCCGCCTCGGTGCGCGGATGGCCCACGGGGACGTACGGGCGACAGCGAGCACAGGAGGGGGCGGGGAGGGGCGCCTGCGGGCCGGGGTATGCACCGGCGGCGCCGCCGGGCGCGGCTCCCGCCGCCGCCGCCGCGTGCGGGTCCGCCACGTGCGCGTCGTCAGGCTGGGAGCGCGCCTTGGCGCCCGCTGGCGCGTCGTCCGCAGTCGCTGCGCCGCCGCCGCCGCCGCCGCCGCCGCCGCCGCCGCCGCCGCCG
>Ga0049083_10000755_pt1 | contig 11893 bp, 10 predicted proteins | sample GreLakmeMI27MSRF_FD_66719 | JGI IMG/M metagenome (GOLD analysis project Ga0049083, IMG submission 66719) | Freshwater lentic microbial communities from great Laurentian Lakes, MI, USA - Great Lakes metaG MI27MSRF | ecosystem: Environmental > Aquatic > Freshwater > Lake | place: Great Lakes...
GGGCGTGGCGCGTGGGCGGTGATGCGGCGAGGGCGCGAGCGCACCGACGTAGTGCACCTTCACCGTCTGGCCCTTCTTGGGGTAGTTGGTCTTGTCACCCGGCACCAGCGTCTCAACAGTGACGCCCATGGCGGCAGGGACACGACAGAGCAGAGGGAGAGAACAGAATGAACGCAGGCTCTATGACGTGGCATGATGATGCTGGCATCATCAGCCTCACAGGAGTCCCACCCGCGCGGCGGCGCCCGGCATGACCGCCACGGTGTGAATGAGCAGCGCCACGGCCAACGCCCCCTGCACCTTTGCATGCTCCAGTCCCCGCCAGGCGGCCCCTCCTGCCAGCTGGCGTTGCTCCTGCGGGGCCAGCTCTGTCTGCGAGCCCGCCAGCGGCACGGGCGAGGCGTCGTGGAAAACCTCCTCCTCAGAGTCGGAGTGCAGCTCGCGCAGGCGCGAGCTGGCGCGAAGCAGCCTGTGCGGCGCCTGGCCTGGCCGCCGTCTGGTGTGCGCCTGCGCTGTGGACCCCGCGGGCTGTGCGTCAACCCCGTTGGACTCGCTGGAGCGCTGCGGGGGCTGCGGTCGGGACCGGAAGGGGTTCATGGGAGGCAGCGCGTTGTAGAGCGCGGAAGGAACGGCGTAGACCAGCGCCTTGACGGAGGCGCCAGCCGCTGCGCCTGCCACGTCACGCATGAGCGCACGCGCCTCCGGCGCCGCCGCGATGCGCAGCGCCAGACGTGCGGTGGCGGCCCAGCCTGGGTCAGCCCCCCCGCCACAGCCGCCGCCGCCGCCGCCATCGCTGCCCGCGTCGCTCGCCGGCGGGCTGCTGCCCTGCGCCGCCGCCGCCGAGGCGCCCGCGCAGCCGCAGGGCAGCGTGAGCGCGTCGCCGCCAGCTGCGCTGCCCGACCAGCTGCGGCGCAGCCGAGCGCCGCAGCGGGCGCACGAGCCGCAGGGCAAGCGCCCGCCCTCCTCGTGCGCCGAGTCGGCGGAGGAGGCTGCTGTGGCGCGGGCGGGACCCCCCGGGAGCGAGGAGGCTCTGCGGCTGGTTGCGCCGGGGGGCAGGCGACCTAATTGGAGGCCCTGCTCCTCCGGCGGCGTGCCCGAGGGCCCCTCGCCGAAAGGCGCGCCGCCAGGGCTGGAGGGCGGGCTGGCGCGGGGGTGCGTGTGCGGCCGCCTGGCAGAGGCGGGCGTGCCAGAGGGCGTGCCGCTCTCGCTCCTCGCGGCGCGCTGCGAGGCAACCTCCTGTGCGCCCACCGTCACCAGCGCGCGCACCGCCTCGCCCGTCACGCGCTCAGCCAGCTCGCCGACAGCCTCTCGGTGTTCTGGCCTCGATAGCGCGTCCATCACTTGCTCCGCGTATGTCACGTCCGCCGTCTCGGACAGGTACGTGCCCACCGCGCCGCGCACCAGCGCTGAGATGACGTCTGCAGAGGGAAAGCGGGGGGGGTGAGCGTGAGCGGCGAGCAGGGCAGAGGAGTCCAGTGAGAGCGCGGTTTGAGTGCGTGCCTTGAGCCACGCGCCGCCCGCGGTCGCTGTCCAACTCGCCCAGCAGGCGCTCGAAGGTGTCTGCGTGGAAGGGCGCGCCCGGCTGCTGTCGTGCGCGTCGCTCGGAGGCCTCCATGCCGGCCACTACAGCCTGCCGGGAAGCGGCCGACACCAGCACGGCCAGCAGGCTGCGCCCTCGCTCGCTGCTGGCCGCCTCCAGCACGCCGTCCAGCACGCCGCGGGCGTCGCCCTGGCGGGCCACAGCCTGCGACACGCCGGCAGCCACGCCTGAGGAGAGGGCCGTGGAGAGTCGGCTCACAGCCTCCTGCGCCTCAGCGCACTGCGCCAGCCGCAGCAGCTGCCGCAGACTGGCGGGCACCTCCGCGCGGCCGTCTGACTCGAGGAAGGAGGACAGGTCTGCCGTGACTCGCCGAAGTAGGCGACCGCTCTCGCGAGCAGCTTCGCCATATGCGCCTGCAGCCTCGCTCAACGGCGCCAGCGCACAGCGCAACCGGGTCAGCCAGCGACGCTGGTGCGCGTAGTAGGACAAGGCGACCAGGCTCGCCGCCAGCAAGACTGCGCGGCGCTGACGCCGCACATGGGCACTAGCCGTGCTCGTGTTCATGCACCACGGCCACGAAACAACAGGCGAGCCGAGGGCGGCGAGGTTGGACAGCGTTCGAACCTTCGAACATCGAACTGTCCGCTCTTTGGTCGTTACGTCGAACGAATGCTGACGAAGCAGTACAACTTCGCTCCCTCCGCCCACTGCCCACATATCTTTCAGTCAGCGACAGCATGCATCGCGTGGTGAGCATCGGCGCGCTGGTGGACTCGGACAGCGCCAAGAGCACCGGACTTTCGCTGGACGCGCTGATCACTGGCGTCGTGAACCTGTGCGCTTTCCTGCTGGACAAGACCAATAGCGACGAACTGCTCCAGACCACGCTCTCCATGTACCAAGGGTGCGCGCGGAGTGAGGTGAAGAGCTGTTTCCCGCAAAGGGGCTCAGCACTGTCAGCGCTCTCTGCACGCCTCCGCGCACGGGGCGACGCTGCACGCCGCGCGGCGCCCGCGCAGGCTTGCACGCCGCTGTATTGTGGTTGCGTTTTCGCCCGCGGCTCAACAGGCCGCGGTGCTGACTAGACGTGCTGTGCCCACTCACCCCACTGCCGCTCCCCGCCCCACTCCCGCCTCACACCTGTGCGCTCGCAGGGACGCGGACACCTACTGGGACTTGCCTGCCACCTGCGCCAGCCTCGACCGACAAGCTGCCTGGGACGCAGCCTGGAGTGCTACCCAAGCGCTCTCGCCCTCCGGCTGCACTCCGGACGGTGCGTAGCGTCACGCGCCATCAGGCAACGCAACATGCTCACGTGTCGCGAGCGGTGCGCAGACTGAAGCTGAAGGGACGGCCTAAGCGGCCAACCTCGACACGCACTGCTGCTTCCTCTGTACATAGAATCTAGCACCACACTCGCATTGCTCATTGCGGCGGCTTCTCCGCACCCTCGAGCTGCTGGGGTCTGCGCGTCACAACCTCGTCGACGATGCCAAATTTGACAGCCTCCTCGGCTGTGCACACGCGCGCGGTCTCAGTCTCTCATGTCTGTCACCGACTCAGCCAAGGCACGGGTGGTGTTTTCGCACCGCTCAGAAAATAGTCTCGCTCCAGCGTGCGCTCGATGGTCTCTACGTCTCGGCCCGTATAGCGCGAATACAGTCCATTGAGTCGCGAGCGCACCTTTAGGATCTCTTCCGCTTGGATGGCGATGTCGCTCGCCTGACCTCCCGCGCCGCCGGAGGGTTGGTGGAGCATCACGCGGGCGTTTGGCAGAATCTTGCGATGTCCTGGCGTGCCGGCTGACAGAAGGAGCGAGGCCATGGAAGAGGCCTGGCCCATGCACAGCGTGCTCACTGGCGCAGAGATGTAGTTCATGGTGTCATGGATAGCCTGAGAGACGGAGCAAGGGAGGAAGCTTGAGATGAGCCAGGATGCTTGAGATGAGCCTAGAGCAGCCTAGAGCCTGGTTTGTAGCAGCTTGTTGGCGCACCAGGCCTGCTGTGACCATGCCGCCGGGGCTGTTGATGTATAAGCTGATTTTCTCCTGCGGCGCCACGCTCTCGAGGAAAAGAAGCTGAGCAGTAACAAGAGCAGCCGTGCTGTCGTCGATTGGGCCGTTCAGGCAGATGATGCGTTCCTGCGTGGCACGCGACCGCGCATCAGCCACGGCCAGGGGCCCTGAAAGAAGCCCAGAAGACAAGGAGAGAGAGGTCCTTTGACTCTCCTCCTCCTTCTCTCACACGCACCCGCAGCAGTCTGGAGAAGATGTCGAACGCTCGCTCGCCGCGGCCCGACTGCTCAATCACCATGGGAACGAGGCCCAGAGAGCGGCTCTGCGCCATGGGGCGGAAGGCTGCACGCAGAGGGGACACCACAAGGCTTCCCGCGCGCCGCATGGTTCCGCGTGAGCCCGCAGCTCGGCGTCGCGGTGCCAGTCACAGAGCGTAGGAGGCGCGCAGCGTGTGACGTGGCAGTCAGCAGGTGCTGCGAGGAGTGTCGAACGAAAAGCTTGCTCCACCTCTCTCATCCGCGTGTATCGTCTGCTGCACGAGCGCATGGCGCTGCTCCTCGCGCCCAGCTGGCCCGCTGTGGCCGGCCGCAGCCGAGTTGTGTGCGTGCGCGCGTCTAGCAGCGCCACGCGCGTGTCCTTCTGCCCCGCTCTCCCATCCGCTTTCGCCGCCAGCCGCGCCCAGCGCGCGCGCCAGCTGCCCGTGGCGCACGCGCGCAAGAAGGCTGGCGTGAGGGCCCTCGAGGAGGCCCCTGCTACGCCGCCCGACTCGGGCTCGTTCCTCTTTGGCGCCTCCTGGGCTGGCCTGGTTGCCTACGTGGCCCTCTGGGCGCCCAACCAGACGCCCGCCAGGGACGCCTACTTCCTCGAGAAGCTGGTTGGGCTGGGCGTGGACGACGGCGTGAGCCTGAACGTCGTCTTCTTCTGCCTCTTCAACCTGATGGGAGTCTGGCCGGCTGTCTACGCAGCGCTGCTGACGCCCAGTGGACGCAGCGCCAACGGCGTGCCCGCCTGGCCGTTCCTGACCGGCAGCGTGGCCGCGGGAGCCTTTGCGCTGCTGCCGTACATGGCGCTGTGGTCTCCGCCGCAGCTGCAGCCGCTGGCCAGCCTTGCGGAGGTGGAGGAGGCTGGCGGCGTGGGCGGGGTGGCCCGAAAAGCGTTGGAGAGCCGGCTGACAGCTGCGGTGCTGCTGTGCGCGACGCTGGGCCTGGTTGGCACCGCGTCTCTGGCTGGTGACGTGGCGTGGCTGGACTTCTCTCGCCTCTTCAAGGAGTCCCGCCTGGTGCACGTGACGAGCGTTGACTTCCTCACGCTGTCGCTGTGCGCCCCCTTCTGGGTGTACAACGACGCCTCCGCTCGCGGGTACAAGTCGCCGCTCCTCCTCCCACTCGCCCTCACGCCGCTCCTGGGGCCCGTGCTGTACCTCAACCTACGGCCGCGATCCGAGTGACGCTCGCAGTGTGATGAATTGATGAGCTATCTTTGCAACAATGCGGCGCGGATGCACTCCGCCTCTCGCGTCAAAGGAGGGCTGGCGCCCAATAGCGCGTCTGCTGCGGCGAGCAGTCGCTCTCGCGCCTGCGCCAGCCGGGCGGCGTCTTCCGGCGCGGGAGCGGCTGGCGGCTGCCTGCCAGCCAGCATGTCGTCGAAACAGCGCACGGCTGCATGCAGCACGGTAAGTCTCGCGCGCGCGCAGTGGTTCTCCGTGGCCAGCGCATCCAGCGCCTCTTGAGCGATGGCGGCCTCTCCAGCTTGGGAGGCAACAGCGTCGCGCGCAGCTTGCGCCTCGGGTGCCAAGCTTGCTGCGGCCCGTCTCATGTCCTCGAGGCGCGCCGCCACCAAGCCGCAGTCGCGCTGCGCGTCCTTCACGAGCTTGTCCATCTCCGCGCGCGCGCGTTCGGCGCGCGTGAGGCGCTTGCCGTTCGCGGCAGCGGCGGCGGCGGCTGCACCCTTGACGCTGATCGTGTCCCGCTTCTCGATGACGCGCCCCAGGTCGCAGCACAGCCGCTCGTGGCGCTTCACGGCATTGGCGCGGCGCAGCGTGAGGCGGTGCAGCTCCCGGCGGAGCTCCACGGCGGCAGATCCTCCAACGGTTGGGTCCAGAGCAGCCGCAGTTTCCCGCTCAGACTCGATCTGGCGCTCCCACGACTCGGATGCCGCCTCAGCCTCCGCCAGCGCCGCTTTCGCGCTCTGCTCTTCCAAAGCAAAGACCTCCAGCTTGCGCTCCAACGACTCGGCCAGTGCCTCATCCGGCGCCAAAGCGCCCTCCAGCGCACCTTGCGCACTGTGCGTCTCCTCCTGCGCGGTGCGCGCAGCAGCCTCGGCACGCGAGGCGGCGGTGGCGAGACGGACAGCCTCCACGTGCCCGTGCTCCATGATGCGGCCCAGCGCACTCACCTCCTGCATGTCTGCATCCGCGCATCCAGTCAGTCGCGCGCTGCGTCCGTGGAGCACGCCTCGCTCGCCGCGCAGACCGGCGCATCGTTCCTCCGCGGCAGCGGTGGTAGCGGAGAGGGTGACGAGCTCCTGCTGGAGGCTGATCCAGGTGCGCTGCATGTCGCGGGACTCGGAGCTTGCTGTGGCGATCTCCTTGATCAGGTTGGCGATGGTGGCTTCCAGCGGGCCCAGGTCCTCAACCAGCTGGCCGGAGGTGAGTGCGTCCAGGCGGCGATTGAGCTTCTCGGTTTCTCGCGCGGCGCGCTCGGCGGCCTCGTGGGTGTGCCGCAGCTCCTGCTCGGCCTGCGCGAGCTGCTGCGAAAGCGCCGCCAGATCCGCCTCGGCGTCCGCCAGCGCCGCACTGCTGCGCTCCCCCGCCGCCTGGGCCTGCGCCGCGGCGGCTGCGTGGCGCGCGGACTCCTGCACAGCCGTCATGTGCGCCACCGAGAGGTCCACCTGCCTCGCGCGCGCCTCCTGCACGGCGGCGGCAACCCGCGAAGAGCCGCGCTCCACGCTGCAGCTGTCCGCCAGCGCGCGCAGCACCTCCGCTCGGGTCGCAGCCAGCGCCTGCGCTGCCGCGTGCGCGTCCGCCTCGACAGAGCACAGCTCCGCCAGGAGCGCCTTGATCCGAGCGGCGGCGGCGGATGCGTCAGCCTCGGATGCGCCCAGCTGCTCGCTCAGCTGCTGTCGCTGCTGCGCCACGTGGCGGCTTTTGAGCTGCAGCGCCGCAAGCGCAGCTTGGAGCGCCGTCTCGGCCGCCTCGCATGCCAGCTGGTGGTCAGTCAGCGCTTCTGCCTGTGCAGACTCCTCGTCCGCTGCGCGCGCTGCGCCTCGCAGTTCGCAGTCCAGCCCCTGCCCCGCCTCCGTCATGCGGCCCGCCGCCGCCCGCACCGCCTGGAAGACGTCTTCCCGTCGCGCCGACTCCGCCACCGCGGCGGCCCATGCGCCCAGCAGCTCCTTCTGCAGGCGGTGCGCCGCCGTGAGGTCCTGTTGCGTGCGCTGCAGCCCACCCTTGAGCGTGGCCAGCTCCAGCGAGTGTGCTGCCAGCGCCTGCTCCGCCTCCGCCCGCCGCCCTGCGGTCGCCTCCAGCCGCGCCGCCAGGCTGTCCAGCAGCGCGTCCTGGTCGTGCTTGGCGGCCAGGCCGCGGGTGGCGGCGCCGTCCGCCGCCTGGGCCGCGCGCGCAGCCACCGCCGCGGCGCTCTCGTCGCCCGCAGACTCAGCCTCGGCGCGACGGACGGCCGCGCTGGCGCGCTCCAGCTCGGCCTGCAGCTGCGCCGCCTGGGAGGGGACGGCGCGGGGGTGGGCGCCTCTGTCAAGGCCCCGCCACGGCGAGTCAACGGGCAGGGGCTGTGCTGCCACCCGCTAACACGCTGCTGCAGAGGGCCGCGCGGGCGCACCGTGCTCCGCGCAGCCTCCGTCTCCTGCGCCAGCGCGTGGTGGGCCTGCGTCGCCTCCGCCAGCGCAGCCTCCGCCGAGGCTCGGCTGTCGCACGCTGCGCTGCGCTCCTCCTCCGCGCCGCTCAACTGCGCGAGCAGCCACTGCAGCTGCTGCTGCACGCCGTACAGCTCCACGCCCAGCGCCTCGCGTGCGGCGCCGGCCGTCTGTGCACCGTTCGAGAGACGTCTGTCAACAACTGCGCCAGACAACCCGCGGGCGCACGCACGCGCCTGTAGCTCGTTGCGTTTCTCACGCAACTGCTCCTCTGCATCACGCGTGCGCCGCGCAGCCTGCGCGAGCAGCGACTCCTGAGCTTGCGCCAGCAGCGGGTTGCGGGCCTCGGCATTCGCGCTGCCCATCTGGCCGGACGCGCGCGCAGCAGGAAGCGCTTACGTATCGCACAGGGCGGGCGGCGAAGTCTCCAGGGCGCCCGCGAATGACGCGGGAGGGACACTGCCATATAGCCTGGGCTCACAGGGCACTTTCTCTCCCCTTCGCCTACCGTCCCGGGATGCCGCAACAGGCTCGCGTGTGCTCCTGATGGAGGCGTGGCCTTCGGAGCTGCCCCTAACAGTGGAGGAACCGCTTGAGCGAGAGCAGCGCTGCACGACGGGGTGTCCCCTTTTGGACGGGTGCGCCGTTGCCTGCTTTCGCATATCCGCCTGCGCCACGTGACGACGCGGATACAGGCTGCTGCGCGGCGGCGTGCCCGCGGGCTCAGTCACAGAGCTGGTGGGCGAGGCCACCGTCGGAAAGACGCAGCTCTGCCTGCAGCTCCTTCTCACAGCGCAGCTGCCCTGCGCCTCCGGCGGCCTTGCTGGGCGGTCACTGTACATCCACACGGAGGGGCCTGCAGCTTTGTCGCGCCTCGCGGACATGGCAGCCGCTCTGCCTATGCCGCCAGGCGACCCCTGCGAGTCTGTGCTGGTCGCAAACGCCACGGCGGGGCCAGAGCAGCTGCTGGAGCTGATACACCAGGCGCGAACGAGAAGAGCACACGCGCGTGCGCTCCCGCTCACCTGCCAGCTTGTGTGCACAGGCCGGGGAGCTGTGCTCCTCCTCGCACGCGCAGCCGGTCCGCATGGTTGTGCTGGACTCCATCACCGCGCCTTTCAAGGAGATGGAGACGGGCTGTACGTCTGAGGTTGCGGAGCGCTCCAAGCTGCTCTACCATGTGGCTAGTGCTCTCAAGCGCCTCGCGCGAGAGTGCGTGCGCTTGCGCCTGGCAGTGCACGTGCAGCGCTGATGCGGGAGCAGGCACCGGTTGTGCGTGGTTGTCACCAATCACGTGGTGGATTGCTTAAAGGACGACATTCCTGCCACGACGCTGCTCGCGCTGGAGCAGGCGCGATATAGGCCGCGGTTGTGGGTGTGATGCACCGAATCTGACGCGATGCGCTTTCAGGCGACTGGCGGGTTACCTCTGCGCACGTCGGGGCGACGGGTGATGCCCGCGCTGGGGCTGCACTGGGCGCACTGCGTCACCACGCGGCTGTTCATGTCTCGCCAGACGGCGGCGGGGGCTGGGCAGGTCGGGGGGGAGGTGCGGCGCCGCCTGAGGGTTGTGTTTGCACCACACCTGCCACCCGCCGACGTGGCATTTGCCATCGAGGCGTGCGGCGCACGCGGCGTGGAAGAGGAGCCGGCGTGACGCGGACTCCGTTGAACTTGGAAATAAACAATAGCGGCGGCCAAGCCACCTCTGGGTGCTTGGATTGGAGCACCCGAGCGCAAGCGCCGACCAACGCGCACGAGCTCTGGTTGCGTAGCATTGCAGGTACAGGAAACAACGGTAATTGCGCAGGCGTTCGGGGTGAGGGGGCGTGATACAGGGCGGGCACACACGGCGGTCGTGCAACCTACGGGCACTCGCTGCCAGCCGCCCGCGTGCCCTCTTCGTTCTTCTAAGAGTACATGTACAGGGTCGCCGCCATGGGCGCCTCATCGGATGTGGATGCGCCGCCAGGAGTGGTGTCGCCCGCGGTTCATCATGCGGCTGAGCGCCAGGTGGATCGCGTCGACGTGGTTGGTCACGTCGTTGAGCTCCGACTCGATGCCCTCCACGCGCGCACGCAGGCTCCAGTTGTCGGCCATGACGGCGGCTGCGAGGACGCAGCCGAGCGTTGCGATGCCGGCGAGCGCGACAGTGCCTCGCTCTAGAGCCAGCACGCTTGCCACGGCACTGTGGAAGGCTGCGCGCGCCTCGGAGTACAGCTGCGCAGCCTTGGCGCTCACGGGCGGCGCCAGGCGTGCCAGGGCGCGCTGTCGGGGTGGGTGAGAGGGGTGCTAACCTCCAAGGGGAATGCGGTTGCCTTGGCACACGCGGTCTCACCTTGAGGCGCTGCAGCACGCCGCCGCAGAGGCACACCAGCTCCTGACCCACCGCAGGCACGGACCAGTGCACCTCCGCAAAGCCCAGCTGGTGGCGCTCCTCGTCGCCAGCCTGAAGTGAGTCCCAGGATGCTCCCCGCGCGGGCACTGGCTGCAGGAGGAAAGCCTCGAAGCTGCTGGTCTCCACACCACCCTCCGTGCAGACCTCTCCGGGCACACTGGGCGGCGGGGAAACGGGCGCAGACGCGCCGGGCTGCGCCTGAACAAGGGTGGCATCGCAATTCGTTGTCAGCATTTCTAACCACTTTCTAGGGAGACGCCACACTGCGCAGCCGCCGTAACGGGCGCGAGGGCGCCTCGCCGGGTAACAGCCAGCCCGCGTGACTCACCACAGGCGAGGTGGCCGTATCCTTGTTCAGCGCTGCCAGGTCATCGTCGCTCTCGCTGCGGCTTACGAGCTCCCAATCGGAGCTGGGCGTGGAGCTGCGCGAGCACAGCGCCCGCGCGTTCTCGCCCTTGTCGTCGTCCTCCTCGTAGGCGCTGGCCAACAGAGAGCCACGAGGCTCGTCGTCGTCGCCGCTCATGCTGCCCAATTCGCAGCCCCGGCGCAGGCACCGGGGCAGCGTCTCGAGCGCGTGACGGGGAAAGCGGAGGCGCAGCGTGTGCTCGCAGGAGGGCCGTTGGGTAGCCCCGCCTGCGAGTGTGACTAGAACGCGGTCGTCGAACAGTCGCTGAGTCGCAGTGTCGCACTCGCCCTCTCGTAGCCGCGTATCGGTGGCTTTCTGTACGGGTGCAACTCGCCGCAGTGATGGGCAAGGGCCCCAAGGCCCGCGGCAAGGCTGCGGGCAAGCTGGCGCGGCGCAGCGTGGACCAGGCGCGCAATGCCTTGCCCGCCACCTGGTCTGCGCCGAGACTGAGTGTGTGCCACAGGTGGAGGCGCTGCTGTGTGAGGCTGAGGAGCTGCTGGCGAACGAGGAGTATGAGGATGGTGCGTGCGCCCGCGCCGAGCGCTCTGGGGCTCTAACCGCACGCCTCCAAAGCGCGCCACTCACCTCCCCGTGCCTGCCGCACCCGCAGCGCTATCGCTGCTGCGCGAGGCTCACTCCAGGGCCCCCACACACGCCAAGGCGCGTCTGGCGGCTGCCTTGCCCGCCTCCCTGCCGCTCATGCGCGCGCGCCCCGCACAGGCGGCTGAGACGCTGGGCAGCGCCCTGGCGGAGTTCGGTGACCCCGAGGAGGCTGTGTGCGCGCTGCTGAGCGCGGTGTCTCTGTCGCCCGAGGACGGCTTTGAGAAGCACATGTACCTGGGCCAGCTGCTGGCCGGCGCGGACGGCATCGCGCACTACCGCAGGGGCGTGGAGCTGCTGGAGGAGGCTGCTTCCAAACGGTGCGTGAGCAAACAGCGAGGAGCGCACACACTCGTCTCACGTGTGTGCGTGCCTCGCTCCCAGGCCCAGCGAGGAGAGTCGCGGCGCGCTGTCTCAGGGACTGTGCTCTCTGGCGGAGGGGCTGCTGTCTGAAAGCGCCAGCTGCGAGGAGGTGTCTGGCGAGTGCCGCCAGCTGCTGGACCGGGCCGCGGCGCTGGCCCCGCACAGCCCGGAGCCGCTGCAGGCGCTCGCCGCGCTGCGGGCGCTCATGGGCTTCCCGGAGGAGGCGCTGGCGCTGCTGCGGCAGTCGCTGGCACGCTGGCTTCCCAGCGAGGCAGCCGCTGACCAGGGCGACGCGAGACTCGCGGACGCTGCGCTCCCGCAACCTCTCTCGCCCTTCGCGGAGCCGCCCGGATTCGCGTTCCGCTTCGAAACCGCAAAGCTGCTGCTGGAGCTGGACGACAGCACGGCCACGGCGGTGCGCGTCTTGGAGGAACTGCTCGAGGAGCGCGACGACGAGTTTGAGCTCTGGTTCCTTCTTGCGCTGGCGCACCACGGCGCATGCGCATTCGCAAGGGCCACACAGTGCCTGGACCAGGCGGAGGAGCTGCTGGGGGCGCGACCTGACGAGGAGAAGCGCACAGAGATGCTGCACGAGCTGCAGAGCCTGCGCGCAGCAGTGCAGACCAGCGCTGCCGCGTGGAAGGAGGACGGCGGATGCGAGGAGCCGGACGAGGCGGAGGAGGAGGAGGAGGCAGACGAGGAGGAGTG
>Ga0049083_10000756_pt1 | contig 11892 bp, 7 predicted proteins | sample GreLakmeMI27MSRF_FD_66719 | JGI IMG/M metagenome (GOLD analysis project Ga0049083, IMG submission 66719) | Freshwater lentic microbial communities from great Laurentian Lakes, MI, USA - Great Lakes metaG MI27MSRF | ecosystem: Environmental > Aquatic > Freshwater > Lake | place: Great Lakes...
CACGGACGACGGACCGGGTGACAGTGCGCAACTAGCTGCCCTGTCCTGTCTGTGCAGACGTATGTAGCAGAGCCTGCCATCATCCTGTGCACAAGAGCGACACCGTCTGCCCAGAGAGCGCGTAAACAACATGCCACCGCCTCAGCCTCCAGTGAGACCGCGCTACAGAGAGTGGCTGCTGGTGCGTGCCCACAGCTGCAGCGTGTCGCCTCAATGAGACACGTGCAAGGAGCTGACACGGGTCCCATAGTCCTGTCTGCTCCTCTGCTGCGGGCCCCCGGCGGGCAGCGAGAGCACGTGTGCGCTCTACGGCGTGTGCCGCCCGCCTGGCGGCGACGCCTTCACGCCTCGCTCTGTCAACTGCGCAAACGCGGTGGGCGCGGTGCCTCCTCGCACGCCTCTCTTCAACCTCTCCGTCTGCCCAGAGTACCAGTCCTCCGCATGCTGCGACGAGACGCAGGTGCGAAAGCGCGAGGCACGCAGCGCTGGGCACAGTGCAGCAGAGTCTGACGCCGTTGCAGCACTCGGCGCTGCGGGAGAACCTGGCGCACGCAGCCATGCTCTTCGGCCGCTGCCCCGCGTGCGCGGACGACTTCCGTCGCCTCTGGTGCGCGTTCACGTGCTCGCCGCGTCAGGGGTCGTTCGTGCGTGTGACTGCGAGCAGTCGCTACGCCGACACGACGCCCCCGGGCGCTGTGGCTGTGGCGGACGCGGCGCTCTTCGACGTGGCGCCCAGCTTCGGCGAGGCGCTGTACGAGGCGTGCGTCGGGGTGCAGTTCCCGGCCACAGGCGCCACCGTGCTGCACACCTTTGGCTGGGACAAGGGGTTCCGCTACTTCCTGCAGCAGCAGGGCCTGGTGCTGCCCTCCGGCTACAGCCCCTTCCAAATAGACTTCCAGTTCAGCGCGCAGGGGCTGGACGCGCCCGCAGCAGCCTGCGACGACCCACGGGGGGGACTCGCCTGCGCGCCCACCGACTGCGCCGCGCTGGGCGGCGGCGCATCCTGCCCGCTCACCGCCCAGCAGGCCGCCGCGGGTGTGCAGACGAGCCCAGGGGCGGCGGCGGCGGCGGCCATCGCCGGCGCGGTGGTCGTGGCAGCCGGCATCGCGGCCGCATCGCTGTCGAAGTCAGACGAGCCACCGTCCGACGCTCCCTCCGACGCGCGCCTGAACGTAGACGCTACCGATGCGAGCGCCCAGGAGGACACTGACGACGCCTCCTCCGCCATTTCGCTGCACGCGCCACTGCTTCCGCGCGCAGTGGAATCGAAGCTTGCTCGCGAGCTGGGCGCCGCGGTGGGCAGCCGCCCCGCGCTGGTGCTGCTCCTCAGCTGCGCGTGCGCTCTCGCGGGCGCCGCGCTCGCCGTGCGCTCGCTGCGCCTCGCCACTGAGCCGAACCAGCTGTGGGTGCCCCCCCACAGCCGCGGCGCAGCGGAGGAGGCGACGCACGATGCGCTGTTCGGCCCCTTCTTTCGGGTGCTGCAGCTCGTGGCCACAGCCTCGGACGCTTCCGGGCGCGCCCTCACCGCGCCGCACGTCTCCGCGCTGCTGGCGCTGCAGCTGGACATCGCGGGCATACGGGTGTCCTACGGCGACCGGGAGGTGGGGCTGGCGGATCTGTGCTACCGTCCGGACGGAGCCGCCGCCAACGGGAAGGCCAGCACGGAGGGCTGCCTGGTGCAGAGCGCCAGCAACTGGTTCCAGGATGACGCCGCGCGGGTGTGGGCTCCCCCGGAAATTGCCCCGGGTGTTGAGAGCTCCTTTGAGTCGTGGCTGCTCGGGGAGGGCACCGCATGGCCGGGGTGTTTGGCCAACCCAGCCCACCCGCGCTGCCTGTCCCCCGCCGGCGTCCCAGCCTTCCCGCACGTGGTGCTGGGCGGGTACACCGGCCCGGGGGGCGACGCAGGCGGGAGCACCCCATGGAACGCGACGTCGCTGGTGGTCACCTGGCTGCTTGAACGCGACGTCGCCGCTGCCGCCTGGGAGGAGGCTGTGCTGACTCGCCTAGCTGCGGCGCAGGTGCCCTGCCTGTCGCTCGCCTTCAGCGCAGAGCGCTCCCTCTCCGACGAGCTGCGCCGCGAGACGGGCATGGACGCCCCTGCAGTTGCGCTCGCATACCTCGCCATGTTCGCCTACGTTGCCGCCACCCTCGCCCCGCCCGGCACCACCCTCACAGGCCGCCTGCTTCTGGCCGCAGGCGGGCTTGCCTGTGTCGCCGCAGCGCTCGCCATCGCAGCCGGCACTGCCGCGGCGCTCTCCATCCCAGCATCCCTCATCGCCGCCGAGGTGGTCCCCTTCCTCGTGCTCGCTTGCGGCGTGGACAACATGTTCGTCCTGGCAGATGCCTACCAAACCTGCCGCGCTCTCGCACCTTCGCCGCGCGCGCGCGCAGCGCTGGTAGCACAGCGTGTGGGAGGCGCCATCACGGCGGCTGCGGCTGCAGAGTGTGTGAGCCTGGCGCTGGGAGGCGCGCTGTCGGCGATGCCAGCGGTGCGTGCGTTTGCATTCGTCTCTTGCATCGCCATCGCCGCGGACTACCTGCTGCAGATGGGCGCCTTCCTTGCACTTTTGGTACTGCTCGACAGGGGGGACAGCGATGCGACCGGCGCTGCGCAGGCGGCTCAGGAAAGCTCTGCTGCCACGGACTCGTTTGAGGCGCAGAACAGAGGCGCTGCGACAAGCCGCCTTGCCGGCTGGGTTGCGGCTACCTACACGCCATGGCTCATGCGCCCAAACACCCGCTCATGCGTGCTCATCGTTGCGGGCGCCGCGTGCGGCCTCTCCCTCGCGATGCTTCCCGGCTTGATGCCCCTCGGCCTGGACCAGTCCCTGGCGCTGCCCCCGAACTCTTACCTGGCACCCTACTTTGCGGCCGTGGCGTCCCAGCTTGAGGTGGGTCCGCCCGTGGCCTGGCTGCTGCCGGAGGGCGTGGCCTTCTGGGAGCCAGAGGTGCAGGACGCGCTCGCCTCGCTGCCCTGCGCCAACGCATCCGCCCCCTGCGAGCCAGGCCTCGCGTCGCTGTTGGGCGCCTGCGGGCGCGGCCAGGTGGCTGCCGCCGCGAGGTTGGCCGGCGGCGCCAATGACTGGCTGGGCGACTATTTGCGGTGGATGGACCCGGCTGGCGCGCTGTGCCAGTCCTCCGACACCTCCCTCAGCAGCGCATCGGACGATGGCGGCACTGACACGCCCATGACGCCCCCGCCCTGCGACCCGGCGGGCGGGGACTGCGTGGTGTGCGCCGCGGAGCGGTCGGGGGACGGCAGCTGGGCGCCGTCGCCCGGCGCATGGCTGGAGGGGTACACGGCGTCCAGCCCGCCGCGCCCCACCCGCCAGACTTTCCTGGCGCACCTGCCCCTGTTCCTGGCATCCCGCTGCAGCGCCAGCCGGGGGGTGTCGCTGTGCGGGACGCCGTACACGGGCGCCCTGGAGCGGGGCTACGTCGCAGCCGCCTTTGCAGCCGTACAGGCGGCTGCGCTGGTGCGCGCGCCCGTGCCCGCCCCGCCGCCGCCGGCCGCGTGCGCGTTCACGGCCTTCCACGCGCCGCTGCGCAGCCAGGAGGACTTTGTGGCTGCGCACGGCGCAGTCAGGCTGCTGGCCAACTCGCTGTCGTCCCGCCTGGGCCTGCGCGTCTTCCCCTACTCCAGCTGGTACGTCTTCTTCGAGCAGTACGCCGGGCTGCGCGCTCGCGCGGCGGCCACCGTGGCATGCGCCTGCGCCGCGGTGCTGCTCTGCACCCACGCAGCGCTGCGCAGCCTGCCCGCCGCGGTCGCAGTCGCCATCGCCGTGGGCTCCAGCACCCTCACGCTGGCAGCAGCCTCCGCCGCCTGCGGCGTGTCGCTGAACGCGCTGTCGCTGGCCAACCTGAGCGCAGCGGCTGGCATCGCCACGGAGTTCTGCATTCACATCGCCGCACGCGCCGCGGGCGCCTCCGCCGCGGGAGCCACTGCGGTGGATGCGGCGGGGGAGGGCCTGCGCAGCGGCGGGGCGCTGGTGGCACGGGGGGTCGTGTGCACCAAGGCGCTGGGCGTGGCCTGTCTCGGGGCTGCGCACACGAGAGTGTTCCGACGCTATTACTGGACCATGTTCTCGCTGCTGGTGGGCACAGCTGCGGCGCACGCGCTCGTCGTGCTGCCCGTCCTGCTGGCGCTGCTGCTGGGCGCGGGGCGACGGTGAAAGGTGAGAGGTTCTCTCTCAGCTCACCCGAGACCAGCCTCGTCTGGGCATGCTGCAGCAAGCAACGAAGCAACCATAGCTAACACACATTCGTACAGCACACAGCTCAGCGCACAGCTCACACAGTCCACGGTCCTAGAACACCAGACCGACCGCACAGCGGCCCGCGGTCCACAGCCCGCACACGAAGGCGCGCACGAGCCACGGGTTCTCGTACATGGACACGACGCCGTACGACCACACACCCCATCTGTGGATGCTGCGTCCCCACTCCCACAGGGAGCGCAGCTTGGAGCGCCGCACGTCCTTCAAAGCCGTCGACAGCGCGCGCTGCAGCTGCTCGGGCGACAGCTCGGAGGCGTGCGGGTGTGCAGCCACAAAGCGGGCGATGAAGTGGGCCAGAGCGTCGACCACGTCGCCTTGGTCTACCACCGTCCAGCAGTCCAGGGGCTCCGCGGGCGTGGAGGTGGGCGGGGCTGGCAGGCTCAGCAGCCGCTCGGCCACCGCGGCGCTGTCCGCCCGCTTCCAGAACCAGAAGGAGCGGCGTGTGACGTCGCAGGGAGGAGGCACCGGCGCGCCCGCCGGCTTCTCGCTCAGCGTGGCAAGAAAGCCGGGAGCGTCCACCGCCGCCTGCAGACGCTCTAGCACCTGTAGAGCGCAGAGTAAGAAAACAACCTCCGCGTGCCTGTATGCACCTGCGCAGCCTACAAGGGCCATGCACACGCTCCACACGCACCTCAGCTGTGCCCTCGGCCGTGTCCAGACGCCCGGCCAGCCAGGAGCGCGCGGGCGAGGCGGCTGCAGTCGCAAGGGGCGCTCCGTATGAAGTCAAAGTCTCTTGCAACAGCTGCAGCTCCTCCGCGCTCGGCAGCTCCTCCTCCAGCCCCTCCTCCATGCCTAACGTGGCCAGACGAGGGCGAAAGTTAGTTTGGTCCGCAGCGCTGTCGTACTACTCCTCCACCCTGCGATCGATCGCTACATGTCGTACAGACAGGGAACAGTGGCGCCGCGCTCCTAGGCTTCTGCGCGTCTCTACTCTCAACGTCTCTCTTCAGCACTATGCAGGCCGCCGCTGCGTCGCTATCACCCCGGCTAGCGTGCGGGTGCGCACTGCCTCCCTGCGCGCAGCCTGCAGGCTGCCGGCGCGCGAACCGCACCGCTGCTCGCTTTTGCTTCCCTGTGCTGGGGCTTTGCGCGCCTGCGCGGCGACTGCCGAGTGGCGTGAGTCTCTGACAGCCCCCCTTCCTTCCTGGCCTCAGGGTCTGCCTGCGCGCGCTACCGGCTACACGCAGCCGCGCCGCACGCGCACAGCCAGCGCGCGCCATGCAGAGCGGCGGAAGCCAGCCGGCCGCGCCGAAGCGCTGGCCAGAGGAGGTTGCTCCGCCCGGGGTGCGTCACAAAGGCGGTGGCATACCTGGCTCTTCCGCCACGGCAGCTTTCTCTCTCTCTTCAGGCTGACACAGCCACACCGCAGGTGCCCCTCCCGCCCGTGAAGCCCACCAAGAAGCTGCCCACCTTCGGCTTCGTGGACAACGCGGAGACGATTAACAGCCGCGCAGCCATGATTGGCTTCTTCGCACTGCTTGCGCTGGAGGCGGTGGCAGGCAAGGGCATCCTGGAGCTGGTGGGAATCGAGACTGGCAACGGCATCGACATCGGCTTCTGAGTGAGGCGGCAGCATAGAAGAGACAACCTCCGCTCACGTGCCTGTGATGGGCATTCTTGAGGACTGCATGTCTTGTACCCGCGCGTGCGCCTGCATAGTGCGTGTCGCGAGCGAGAGAGTCGCGTGAAACGTGAAGAACGAAGAAGCTAGCGAGGGCAGGAGGGGGCACTCGCGCGCTCTTTAGGGGGGATTTTTGGCAGGATTGGCACCTCACACGCCTGCGCCACCTCTGGGGAGCTTGTTGCCCAGCGATGCGTCCCCAGCCTCCGCGACAGTGAGCTGGGCCCGTGGCGTGGCCGAGATGCCCGCTGGGTCGGTGCTTGAAACGGCGCTGCTGGGCGAGGTTCGCGCCCACTTCGCGGCCTCACCGCAGCTGCGCGAGTGGACGGTGGTGCTGGCGCTTCCGTGCGGTCGTCGCGGCGCGGACACGCTGGCGAGCCTGCTGGGCGGGCGCACGCCGGAGAAGAGGAGAGTGCTGGCGCTAGCGGTGCGCGAGGCGGAGCCGTCCGCGCCGGGCGAGCCCTCTTTCAAGGCGGCCCTCCACGTGCTCAAGGCCGAGGCTGCGCCGCAGCAGCAGACTTCCCGCTCTGCACGAGTCAAGGCTGCACAGCAGCTGTCGCTCAGCGAAACGCTCAAGCTTCGCGCGCTGGCGCGCCTGGAGGGCGGCGCCGCGGAGGGCGACGGGCGCTGCCTGCAGGCGGTGCTGGTGTTCGAGGCGCCGCTGGGCAGGCGCACGGAGAGTTTCACGCTCGAGGACCCCTCCGCCCGCACCCTCCTCATGGGCGCCGTCTGGCACCTCGCCCGGGAGGGCTGCGCCGCGGGGGCTGCGCCGCCGGGGCTGGCGGGGCTGGCAGCCTCTGACGCGCGCGCATGGGCCGACGCTGCTGCGCGTGAGCTGCACTTGCCCAGCCGCGCTTCCGCCGTGGACTCGGACTCTGAGTCTCAGGAGGCTGAGGCGCGCGGCCCCGAGGTGCCGCAGGCGCCGCAGCCGCGTCTGGTTTCAGACGAGGAGGCAGCTGCGCTGCAGTCGCTGCTGGACTCGTACCGGCTGGACGTGGGCGACGCCACCGTGCTGGAGGACCGCCTGCGTCGCGAGGCGAGCGCGCTGGAGGCGTCCAACGTGCACGCGCTGCTGGAGGCTGACGCGGACCTGGCCGCCGTGATGCGCCTCCTCCAGGGCGCCCAGTCCGAGCTGGACGACTTGGCGCAGTGGCTGGGCATCTTCAACGTGAAGCTGGTGCACATGCGGGCGGACATCTCGGCCATCGAGAGCCGCAACAACCGGCTGGACCGGCAGGCGCGCAACAACGCAGCCGTGCTGGCGCCGCTGCAAACGCTGCTCGCCGCGCTCACGCCGCCGCCGGGCATGGAGCGCGCGCTGGGCGGCGCGCTTGCGCCTGGCGGCGAGGCGCGCGGCGCGGTGCGGGCGGCGCGGGAGCTGCGCGCAGCCCTGGACGCGTGCGTGCCCACAGCGCTGCCCCCCGGCGCAGACGCCATGGCGGCGGTGAAAGCCCAGCGCGCAAACCTGTCCCGGCTGCGGGGCGAGTTCGTGGCGCGCGCGGCGGCGCAGGTGCGGCGGGGCGTCACGGACGCGGTGGACAGTGCCGCAGCCGCGGGCAAGCGCGGCCGAGACCCAACCTCGGGCCTGCCCCGCGCGCACGACCCCGCCGCCAGTCGCGCGGCGCTGAAGGACCTGCAGCCGCTGCTGAGGGCCGTGACGGCGCTGGAGCCGGAGGCTGCGCCGCAGCTGCGGGAGGCGCACGTGCAGGCGCTCGGCGCGGCGCTGCGGCGCACAGCGCGCGACCTGGCTGCCGGCGCGCGGCTGGTGTGCAAGGAAGAGGGCGCTCGCGCGACGCCCTCGCGCGCCTTCGCCGCCGTTGTCGAAGAGCTCGTGACGCTTGCTCTCGACGAGGCTGACTTTCTCGCAGAGCTCCACGAAGACGCGGCGGGCGAGGGCGCAGCCATGGGAGCGGTGTTTGGCGGCGTTGCGCCGGAGCTCGCGGCGGCAGCTGAGTGGGCCAGCAAGGCTGACCCGCCCGCCACGGTGGCATTGATTGGGGCCGTGGGTCGGGCGGCGCTGGCGGCGGCGGAGCGGCGCTGCTGCCGCGAAGCCGCCACGGCGTCGCTGTCAGAGGTGCAGGGCAAGCTGCGCGGTCTGCTGTCGCGCTTTGTGGACGAAAAGGTGGGCGCGCTGGGCCGCGACGACGGCCAGGGCGGCAGCGGCGGCGCGTCCAGCTCGTTCTCCATCTTCTCGGGGGGCACGTCCAAGCACGAGGTGCTGCCCGAGGTGGCCAAGATGCTGCCCCTCATTGCACGCCTTGAGACACTGGCCGCCGCTGACGCCAGGCCGTCCGCGTCGCAGCGCCGCGGCTCCGCCTCCTCCTCCTCCGCCGCCGCGTCCGACGGGCGGCGCGAGGCCGTGGACCTGGCGCTGGGGCGTCTGGTGCCTGCGCTGCTTTCGTGCGTGGAGCGCGCGGCCGTGGGCGACCAGGAGCACTGCGGGGAGGTGCGCCTGCGCAACTACGCAGCCTTCCTGGACGCGCTGGCGGGGCTGGGCGGCGGCGGGCTGGATGGTCACCTGGAGACTGTCCAGGCGGTCTGCGAGCAGGCCAGACAGGGCTACGCGGACGACCTGTGGCTGCGCACCTTTCCGGCGCCGCTGGAGCTGCTGGGGCGCATCGAGGGCGCGCTGGCCACGGGCATGGGGCCCGAGTCGGTGACCTTCCAGGCGGGGCTGGCGCGCAGCGACGCGCGGCGGGTGCTGAAGGAAGCCCTGGGCACGCGGCGAGTGGAGAAGGGGCTGCAGGAGGCGCACGCGCGCTGCGCCAAGCACTTCAAGGGGCCGCTGTTCCAGGACACCTGGCATGCGGCGCAGGGCTCGCTCCTCCAGCGCTATGAGCGCCTGGAGGAGCTCGTGCTCCAGGTCTACGGGGACGCGCTGCTGCCGGGCGCCAGCGAGCTGGAGGAGCTCTTCCAAGCGGTCTGAGTCAATACAAACGCACACACACACACGCTCAAGTTCACGCGGCGATTTGGTCGTTCGACGAGAGCGAGCCGCCGCCGCAGGACGCGGCACTCGAACACTCGCTCGAACACTCCTCCCTTCGTCCGTTCGTCGACGAACGGTCGAACGATGCATTCTTTGTGCCCTTCTATGTCTGTCTGTATTCTCCGCGGCGGCGTGTCGCTGCTCAAGCCTCGCACGATACGCGCCGCAGGACGCTCCGCCTCCTCGCACACGCCTCGGTTCGGACGCCACGCTGTGCACGCCATGGGCTCCGCTGCGCCTTTGCCAAAGCGCGTGCTGGTGCCTATCGCCACTGGCAGCGAGGAGATTGAGACCGCCTGCATCGTGGACATCCTGCGCCGAGCGGGAGCAGACGTCACGCTAGCTAGCGTCGAGGCCTCTCTCACTGTCGCCATGTCTCGCGGCATGCGCTTCGTCGCAGACCAGCCTATCGTGACCTGCGCCACTGTTGCGCCTTACGACCTGATAGCTCTCCCGGGGGGGATGCCGGGGGCGAGCCGGCTGGCTGCAGACGAGACACTGCAGGCCTTGCTCAAGGCTCAGGCTGAGCGCGGCGCTCTCTACGCCGCCATGTGCGCAGCGCCGGCCGAGGTGCTCGAGCCCCTTGGTCTGCTTGCAGGACGTGCGGCAACGGCGCACCCGGCGTTCGTGGAAAAGCTCGCCAACCACGCCTCGGCGTCCGCTCGCGTCGTTGTGGACCGAGGCTGCATTACGTCGCGCGGCCCAGGGACGGCCCTGGTACGCTGCTTTCATCACGTGTCTTCCTTCCGGCCTTCCGCCTCCTGAGTTGTGGTCAACGCACAGGAATTCTCGTTGGCGCTGGTGGCACACCTCTACGATGAAGACACGGCAGCCAAGATTGCCGCGCCTCTCGTGGTGGCCACAACGCCTCTGCCGCCTCCACTGCCCCACGAGTGGCGCCTGTCGGCCTAGGGAACGTGGAGCTACACACAGCTTAGAAGAGAAGACCTCGGCCTAGAGAAGAGCAGCAGACACAGACTCGTGCGTGTTGAGCACACGCATGCAACCCAAGGTCACACACGGCGCCTCAGAACTGTCCTCCGGCTGCCAGGAACTCGGCGCATGCGGCCAGGCCCATGCGTATGTAGGCCACCGCCCACAGCAAGTCCTGCACGTCGTTGGGCCCTCTGGTGCCCTGCACCACCGTGTAGCTCTCGTGCACGTGCAGCCTCACCGCTCCTCCCTCCTCCTCCTCCTCCTCCACCGCAGCCAGCACGCGCATGAGCGAGCGCCGCACCTCGCGCGCGCTGTACGGCCCCGGCTGCGTGGCGTGCAGGTGCAGGAAGTGCAACAGCAGCAGCGGCTCAAAGATGGTCCACTGCGCCTCGCAGCCCGCCACCGCCCAGGAGTCCCTCACTTGGGCTTGCGGGTACGCAGACGCGTCCCCGCCCCCGTGCTCCCCCTTCCAGGCCCTCAGCCGCTGCTGGTAGTCTGCGCCGTAGTAGCTGTCGCCCTCGTAGCGCAGCACGCCGTGCGGTCGGCGCAGGCGCAGCGCGCTCTCCGCCACCGCGCAGCGCTGCTGCGGCGACAGCGCCAGCTGGGCAGCAATGGGCGGCAGCAGCAGGGTCAACAGGGCGGCGTCGTCCGCGCGCCCAGGAGCCTCCCACGCCACGCCGGTGCCTTCTTGGCCGCCCAGGCGCGTGGCTAGCACCTGTGCGCCCTGCTGCGCCAGCTGCAGCGCCTCCTCCTCGCAAGCAAGGGCCACACCCGCACAGTCCCCCTCCTCCTGCCGCAGCAGCGGCGCCACTGCGCGCAGGCCCGCCACGCAGCAGCCCAGCGAGCTGGTGCGCACCGCCGCCGGCCATTCCTCCCAGTGCCCAAGGTCCGCGCGTGTCCAGTACTCGATGGCGCCCAGGTAGCGCACAAAGCGCGACACTAGCGCCACGTCCGCGCAAATGAGTCCCTGGGCGGCCAGCGTGCCGTAGGACACCAGGAACAAGCCCAGCGCGTCCAGCTGCATGTGCGCCCAAGGGTCCGTGCGCTCGCCGGACGGGCAGGTGAAGCGCACAGGCGCGCAGGTGAAGTTGTCGTAGCCGGCGCCGCGCGCGGCTGCGGTGTGGATGGCGTGTGAGCGAGCTGCGCATAGAAGAGAGCGGGGAGTGGGAAAGGGCGCACCCGTCATCTTGTCCATCACCGCCGCATGGTCTGCGCGCCCGTACAACGCGCCGAGGGCCGAGACGGCGCGCGCGGCGGGGGCGGTCTCGCCGGCGACGAAGAGGGCGAGAGCAACCTGGAAAGTGGAGAGGAGTGAGAGGAGAGAGTGAGCTGCGGCCGTGAGCCCGCTAGGGGTGGTAGGTGGAGTGCGTGGCGCACGTTTGAGACGTCCCGGGTCCACAGGCAGGTTGCGTACTGCAGGGTGTCTGGGGCGAGCGCCTCGTGGGTGGTCTTGTTGACAGCCGCCTGCGGTGCAAAAAAGGGTAGTTGCAACCGACGTGCGCGAGCGGGGCCACAGCGTCAGAGCCTGGCCGCCCCAGATCACGCGCCCGCGCCCGCAGCCTAGGGGCGCCATCCCCAGCGCGCTGCGCGAGCGCGCGCGGCGCCGGGCGACGCGCCGCCGCCGCCGCCGCCGCCGCACGCGCTGCTTTCCTAGGCAAGACATAGGCACCGCACGCACCAGTGCTGCTGTGAAGTACCCCTCCGCAGTCTGAGTCACCCGCGGCAGACGCTCCTCCACCCAGGCGCGGAACGTGGCGAAGCTCTGCGCGTCTGCCAGCAGGTCGCCGTGCCACAGGTGATGCTGGCGAACTTTTTCTGCGAGGCTGCTGGAACGGAAGCTCGCGTCCTCGTCCTCTGCACTCGCGCCACGCGAGCACTCGCCATTCGCACTCATCGGACGCGCGGAGGGGCGGTCGAGCGCTGATCATCAGGATGTTTATCATGTTGTTGAACATGTGCGTACAGGGTGGGCCCACTCTCAAGAAACTCCACGCACAAGAAACTAGCCAGCGTCCGGCGCGCAGCGCCGGAGCGATTTTTTAAGAAAGAGAGCGTGCCGCGGGGAGCTT
>Ga0049083_10000757_pt1 | contig 11892 bp, 13 predicted proteins | sample GreLakmeMI27MSRF_FD_66719 | JGI IMG/M metagenome (GOLD analysis project Ga0049083, IMG submission 66719) | Freshwater lentic microbial communities from great Laurentian Lakes, MI, USA - Great Lakes metaG MI27MSRF | ecosystem: Environmental > Aquatic > Freshwater > Lake | place: Great Lakes...
CCATGCCATTGGCAAGAATCATCTGTTGGCCTGCCATTAACTGGCCAACCGGGACACCCGCGGCGATCATCTCCTCGGAACCACGCCGCAGCATTCGCCAGAGCAAGAACAGGATAAGAAAACTACCCAGCAACATGCCTCCCACTCGGGCAGCCTCGACACCCTTGAACCAGAGAGCATCTCGATCCAATCGCGCGGTCTCCTCGATCTTCGGTTCTTCGTTGAAGGGGAGTTCCTCCACGGCCACTTCTCCCAGAGCCTCGTCTCCCTTCGACAGGCCGAGGGCGCGTTCTGCGGCCCGTTTGAGTTTGTCCATGTCCAGCTGGGTCCTCGTGACCGCCTTACGATCGGCTCCCTTGCCTTCGTAGCGCTGGTTTACAAAAACCGCCGCGGTGACCCTGCGCAGCCCACCGATGCCACCCACGATATTGGTCTGGCTGCGGCTGACGTAGAAGTCATCGGTCTGATCCAGTTTCTGGAGTCGGGAACCTTGAGTTCCGGTCGAATTCAAGTTGGTTCCCGTATTGGGGGCGACCCCAGCTACCCCGCCAGCGATGGGATTAAGAGAATCGGTGGTCTCCTGAGTCTTCTTCTGATTCTTAGGAACCGATCCGAGCGGATCATAGTATTCGGAACTGCGCGTCACAGCGTCGAAGGAGATCTCTGCCGAGACACGCACCACCGCTTGGCCCGGACCCAGGATGGTCTCGAACATGGACCGCAGCTTTTCAGTCAGGTACCGCTCAACGTTCTTGCGCTGCTGCAACTGACCACTGACGGCCGAGGCACCTCCACCTTCATCAGACGGCTCGGACAAGATAGCTCCGTAGTTGTCCACCACGGTGACATCTCGAGCTTGCAACCCCTCTACCGAATTGGAGACCAGGAATCGGATAGCACTGACCGCCTCTTGGGTGAGCAAACCTGCCATGCGAACATTCAGGAAAACTGAAGCGGTGGCCTTCCGCTGTGCATCGATTACCAGGCGGTTTTCAGGAAGAACGATCATGACCCGCGCACTCTCGACACCGTCGATTTGCTGCAGGGTACGAGCCAATTCTCCCTGAAGGGCTCGGACATAATTGGCTTTTTGCACGAAGTCCGACATGCCGAAGGCGGGGCGGTCAAAAATCTCGAACCCCGTGCCGTCGGCCTTGGGCATGCCCTTGGCGGCGAGCTGGGCCCGCACAGAGTGAACTTGCTCGGCAGAAACCTGGATGGCCGATCCGCCCGAGACGATGCGGTGAGGAACCTTTTGGGATTCTAGGACCCCGACAATCCGGCCCACTTCGGCCGCGTCGAGTCGACCGTACAAGAGACGCCAATCGGTCCTGCCACCGAGCAGCGCGACGGCGATACCGGCGATCACGATACCGAGACCGGCTAAACCGAAAAACACCTGCTGGGCGACGCTCAGCTTGGCGAGGATTTCTCGCAGCTGCTTGGTCAGTTTTTGGACAACTTCCATGGGTGAAATCAAACGGGGCTTCTGGACTTGGACTTGGACTTGGACTCAGGTCTGCACTTGGATTCAGGGGCGATTTCAGACCTGCATGCGCATGAGTTCCTGATAGCCATCGAGCAGCTTGTTGCGGACCTCGAGCATCAGTTGGAACGAAATACTGGCCTCCTCCGAAGCAATCATCACTTGATGCAACGGTACGTTTTGGCCGGAAAGCATGGCGCCGGTGGTTGCGGCGGAGGTCTTCTGACCGGCGTCGGTCTTCTGCACCATTTCGGAGAGCATGTCCCCAAATCGGGATCCGGGTGCTGCAACGGAAGTATCGCCGGCGACACTGGACGCTGTTCCTGCCGTCTTAGCCATCGCGGGCCGTGCCCAGGCTGCGGCGAGATTACTGGAAAAGCTGTTGGTGATGGGGGTCATGGTGTCGGGGCAGGGTCAGTCAGTGCTCAACGCTTCCCAATGGAGAGGGCTTGTTGCGCCAATGCTCTTCCGTTGCGCATGACGGCGATATTGGCCTCATACGAACGATTGGCAGAAATCAGGTCTGCCATCTCCTCGTGGATATTGATGGCGGGATAAGCCACAAAACCCTCTTTGTCGGAGTCTGGATGACCGGGCTGGTAGACTCGGACAGCAGGGCGGGGATCTTTAACGATTTCTAGCGTCGGTTCATTCTTGGCCGACGACGACGACTGCGCCGCCATGGCATCACCGAGTGCTGCTTTGAATCGGACCGATTGCCGCTGATAAGGCCCGCCGTCGGCGGTCTTCGTGGTGCGCGCATTGGCAATGTTCTGACTGATGACTTCCAGTCGGACTTGCTCGGCGCGGAGTCCCTGCGATGCGCTATTGGCTCCCGGAATAAGATTCACGACATCCTCCCGCTGATGGCGGCCCGAAGCCTAGACATGCGGCCTGAAATCATTTGAACATGCAGGCTGTGCTCCAACCCATTGTCCTGCATGGCAACCAACTCGTCGGTCAGGTTGACTGAATTGCCATCGGGGGTCCGCGCCGGAGCTGAAGAGTCGATCACCGCGTTCGGTCGAAGCGTGTTCATCGAGGAAACATCCTGACGGCGAACCGCCTCAGAGAGTTGGCTACGAAACTGAGCAGGGACGTCCATCCGCCGAAATCCGGGCGTCTCTAGATTAGCGATGTTCGAGGCCAAGGCACGCTGCCGTTCGACACACGCATCCAGACTTCGCTTCTCCGCCATGTAATTGACGCTGCCAAACAGCGCTTCAGTCATACCATCCCCGCAGCACGGGTCGTGCCACAGGTCCTAGGAGAATGATTGGCCTGCGAGTTGCTGCGAGGTAGAGAGATGTTGGTATCGCGAACACTGCAATCCACGGAGACCCGGATGAGAAGGGCTCTGTCTGGGCTTCTTGTGGTTGCGATGATCTCCGCGGTGGGCGGCTCGCTCTGGGCGGTGGATCGGCCTGTTGAGAAAGCAGCTCAAGCAGCTCTAATCTCTAACGAAACCCCTGATTCCCCGAGCGCCGTCGCAGTCAGTGAAGCGTTTCCGCCGATGGTGCTGGATGGCGACTCCTCCGGTCCGTCGGATGCGGCTTGGTCTTGGTTTAACGTCGGATTATCCAACCAACTCAAACAGGCGACGGGTTTTACCCCGATTGTGTTGGATGCCTATGCACGGGCGGCCCAGAACCAGAGTTCGCCCGCTTTAGTGAACCTGGGATACATGCATGAAACAGGGCAGGGAGTCCCTAAAGACATCGTCAAGGCCATTTCCTACTACCGGCAGGCTGCTGAATTGGGGAATCCGGTCGCTCTCTATAATTTGGGACGCAGCTATTATACCGGAACCAATGGGTTGCCCTTGGATTGGTCGGCTGCCCGGAGATATCTAGATACTGCGTCTGGTGAAGGACTCGTCGCCGCTCAGCACCTGTTGGGGCAACTCAATTTGGATCAAAACCAAGCGTCGAATGCAGTGGTTTGGTTCGCCCGTGCTGCAGAGCACGGCTTTGTGCCTTCGATGTGCAGTTTGGCAAGCCTCTATCATTATGGTCGTGGGGCTCCGGTGGACTTGTCCCGAGCCATTCAGTGGTACCGCAGAGCAGCGGACTCCGACTTCGTGCCTGCCCAGTATCAGTTGGGGGTGATCTACGATTCGGGAAGCAGTGTCCAGAATCCGGTCATGGCCGAGACTTACCTGCGAAAGGCTGCCGAACATGGGCACCGTGAATCTCAGTACCTTCTGGGTCAGTATTTTTACCGAGGCCGAGTCATGAAAACGGACATGGCCGAGGCCTATCGTTGGTGGACTCTTTCCGAAATGAGCGGTTTGGAGGTCGCCTCCGCCGCTCGACGTCAGCTGATGCGTATTATCGCCCCGGTGGATCTAGACCGCGGCCGGGCTTTGGTCACCGCATTCAAACCCGTGGCCTCAACCTTCCGGGATGACGGGGTGGCCGCCATCCAAGCCAACGCCCGGATGACTGATGAGCTGCCCAGTGCCTTCGGAGCGGGCTTCATTGTGTCCGGAGCTGGGCATGTCTTAACCAGCGCACGGCATGTGCCCAATTCCTCGCGGAATATCACAGTTGCCATTGTTGGCGGTAAACTCCGGGCGACTCCCGTCAAGGTGGATACGGCCCTGGGCTTGGCCATTGTGCAAATCCAAGGTGGAGCAAGGTCTTTTCACTCGCTGGCGGTCCAAACCAACCGCAGTTCCATAAGACCGGGTTCTTGGGTGTTCTGCATGCACATGGAGCCGGGAAGCAGTTCTCGCGACACTCTTCAACCCAGCGCGCATCGGTCCCGTGTTGTTCGCAACTCCGGACTCAAGGCCGATCCACGCTACTTCACCCTTTCAGACCGGATGCCCTTGTCCACGGTGGGTGCCCCGGTACTCGATGTTTCTGGTCAGATCCTCGGAATCGTGACCGATCCCGCCCCCAAGGCTTACCCCAACTCCGGGGCCGTCGCTCTTTCAGCCCGCTACATCAATGACTTCCTTCGCAACAGCGGCATCACTGCTGAGCCAGGGATGCAGGTGGAAGAGCGGGGTGAAGCGGCTCCATCGACTCCGATGGTCGCCAATAACGCTCTGGTACACGTGACTACCTACTCATCATTGCTTCCATGACCTTGGAAAACTCATCTGCCATGGAACTTCAGGCTTCCGTGACTCCCCAGAACCCGATCCAGGTGTTGACCCGCGAAGGGCACTCACGCCTGGCTTCGATCCTGCGGGAACTGGTAGCCAATTTGCCCCACGAGTTTCCCGCATCGATCCAGGGATCTAGGTCGCCGGATGAGGGAAATGTCGTCTTCACACCGTTTCGCCCACCGCCGCTCGATCAGGGCACCTGGATGGATCGGGCCCGACAAGTGGCAGTGGCGGCGGCGGTGCTCCGGCGAGAGGCACCGAATGCGGCCAGAGATTGGCTGGATGAACGGTGCGGATTGCGCTTTGACGAGTCTCAAGTCGAGCGAGCAGCTCTCACTCTAGATTCCCAAATCCGCGGCTGGCGACGCCGGAGACTCCCGAGGCACTTCTGGCTCTTCGTGCTGACTTGGCGGGAGCGAATTAGCCAGAACTCTGGATCGGAGTGCCTTCCGGCCACATGCCTGGTGGCCGTCGATCAGCATGGGTATCGCATGGTCGCAGATTTCAACTTGGGTGCGGCCAGCAATCCCAACTGGCCCGAGATTTTTCGAGCTTTGGAACAGCGAGGCATGGGGGAGATTTCCGGGTTGACCGCACGGATGACCCCGGGGCTTTTCGAGGCCGCGGCCACCCAGTGGCCACAAGCCCGATTGCAAGTTTGCCAACGGCAGTTTTTGTCACGAGTTCGTGGGGCTACCGCGAATGTCAAAGCTCGACGGTCGCACCCGGGATTCCGTGGCGATCCGATGGCTTTGGCCGAAGGCTGGGCCAAGCACTTGTCCGAAGGACACCCCATTTCATCTTGGGTCAAATCTCCGGCTCCGGCTCAAGCCTCGACACTCTCGGTTGTGAATTTGCCCCGAGAGCTTCACACCCCTTTGTCCTCGGTGTCTTGGCTGGAACGGGAGATGCGTTTAGTCCGCAACCGCGCCTCTCAAGACGAAGTTCCCACCCATCCTGCCATGAAGGCCCGACTCCTCTCGTCCGCGATGATTGAGTGGGAAGGGGAGTTGGATGCCCGGAAGCCCTTTGTCAGCGATGACGCCATCCTCGAAGTGCTCCAGTCCCGTTCGAAGGTTCTGGGGTCCCTCAACGTATGATTCAACTCGTCAGCGCTGCCATCGGAACGGGAGTCGCCCTGCTGCTGCTGGCGATCTCCCTATTCAATGGCGTTGACTGGGTCGAGAGTCTGTTTCACGCAGCCATCTCGGGCGCCGTCATGGCTCTGATTTCTCGCCAGTGGTGCCGACTGATTTATCGCGCCAGCCAAGAATCGGGTTCCGCTACCACTAGTGGTGACGAGAAGCCCGCCGTAGAAAACCCAGTGAATACGAGGGGCAATGCCAGCCACTGAGTACACAGAAGCCCCGATCGTACTGAGTTCCTTGACCCACAAGGTTCGGGCGCTGCACAGCTACCGGGACACCGTTGGGCCGGCCGATGGTGAGGAGGATTTGCTGCGCCGTTACGCCCCTCTGGTGGTCAGAACCGTTCAACGGTATTGCCCGGCGCTTCCAGCAGGCACCGACCTAGATGATTGGATTAATCTCGGCCTCTTCGCCTTGGTCCAGGCCGGAAGAACCTATGATCCGCTCAAAGGGGCCTCTTTTCCTCATTTTGCGCGCATCCGCATCAAAAATGCGATCTTCGACGAACTGCGCCGTATTAGTCCGCTCTCCCGGTCCGACTTGGCGCGGCGTCAGGCGCTCGAAGAGACCATCGATACGCTAACCACCGAGCTGGGGGGGCCGCCTTCCGAGGATCAAATCGCCTCGCGCCTCGGAATTAGCATGCCGGAGTATCGACAACTGCTCGACCGGTTGCGCGGAGTAATTTTTGAAAGTCTCTCGGAACCCGCCTTCTTGGCGAGCGACGAGCTGCCGTCACGGGAGTTGGCGGACCTGAATCAGCAGGGCCCTTTTGAAATGCTGGTCCAACGGGAATTGCACCAACAGATCCGCGACCGGATCCAGGTGTTGCCCGACGTCCAGAAGAAGGTTCTGAACATGTTCTATTACGAGGGTCTCCGATTGAAGGATATCGGAGAAATCCTCGGATTCACCGAAGCCCGTGCCTGCCAAATTCATGTGCAGGCCGTCTCGGCCCTGAGTGCGTACATCAAGCGAGTTAATCCCATCTAAAACCTATGGTCGTCATTATTGGATTCGTCATCATTATCGGTCTTACCTGTGTTGGCTTCATGATGAACGGTGGCAACCCCTTGGCACTGTATCATACTGGAGAAGTCGTCCCCATTGCAGGGATGGGACTCGGAGCCTTGGTAATTATGGCCCCGATCAAGACGCTGAAGGGAATCGTCCACGGTCTGACAGCGACCCTCAAAGGAGCGCCTTACAACAAGGGCCACTACGAGGAACTGCTGAAGTGCCTCTATGAACTCTTCGTGCTCGGGCGTCGCGGCGGAATGATCGCCCTAGAAGAACACGTAATGAACCCTGCTGGGAGCAGCCTCTTCAAGAAGTACCCTAAGTTTTACAGCAACCATCACGCGATGGACTTTCTGTGCGATGGACTAAAACCCGTGGTCGATGGACGCATCAAGCCCGATCAGTTGGAGTCTCTCATGAAGCAATCCCTGATCACGGCCCATCACGAGCATCATGAACCGGTGGAAGTGCTGGGTAAGGTGGCCGACTCAATGCCGGCCTTCGGCATCGTTGCCGCGGTGTTGGGCATCGTGTTGACCATGGGCAAGATCGACCAAGGAACCACAGTCGTCGGTGCGAGCATTAGCTCGGCGTTGTGCGGAACGTTCTACGGCATCTTCGCTTCTTACGGCGTGGTGGCACCCCTGGCCACGAACATCGATTTCATCGGCCGCGCTGAGGCCATGTATATGAATGTGATCAAGGAGGCCACCGTGAGCTTCGCCAATGGCGCGGCACCGTTGTTGGCCTGCGAAGTGGGTCGCCGCGTCCTCAGTGATGACGTTCGCCCGGCATCCTCCGAGTTGGAGACGATGCTGAAGACCATGAAGTGAGTGTGTTTTCCTAATAAATTGACTTATGGCAGCAGGAGGAGGTGGTGCATGGAAAGTGGCTTATGCCGACTTTGTCACGGGCATGATGGCCTTTTTCATGGTCATGTGGATCGTTGCCCAGGACGAAAAGACCAAGGGCGAACTGGCCAGCTACTTCCGCAACCGGATGATGTCCACGGTTAAGAACTCCTTGGGTGTTATGCCCCAGAAGACCTCTGAATCGGATGGCGCCCAGAACCGCTCGAAACTCTTCGAAAATCAATCGGCCGTTCCGCTGGAATTCATGCAACGCCTGGATGAGCGATTGGAACGGGCCGTCATGGAGAATCCCGAGTGGAAGGACACCCGTTCGGTCAAGGTAGAGCGTTCGAGTGAAGGTCTGCTAATCACGTTCTTCGACAGTCCTGGGAAACCGCTCTTTCAAGCCGGGGCACGGGGCCTGACCGAGTATGGCCAATTAGTCTTCGAGACCGTGGGTTGGGAGTTGGCTCGCTATCCTCAGGTGGAGTTGGAATTGAATGGTCATACCGCCGGAGAGGCGGGCACCGGAGAGGGGGATCCTTGGGAATTATCAGCCATTCGAGCCAACTCGGCCCGCCAATTGCTGCAATCTTTCGGAGTGAAATCCTCACAGATTCGCAAGATTTCAGGAATGGGCAGTGAACAACCGCTGCCGGGTCGCTTGCGTGACGACCCCGGCAACCGGCGGGTCTCCATTGTGGTGAGAGCCGGGAAAGCGCCTCCCAAGGCCGAGTGACCATGGCTGCTGAGTTTGTTCCATTTCCTCGGTACGAGTTTGCTCAGGCTTTGGCTTCGGCTAACCCGGAGTTTTCACCGGTCACCCCACCGGTCGACACCAAATCCTCGGTGTTGATTCCGGCGGACAAGGCACTGGCTGATCTCTCGGACGCCCTTCGGATGGGGCTCGATGAGGCGATCATCGAAACCATCCTTTCTGGCATCCGTTCCCCTCGAATGCTGACCAAAACGCGGCCGATTTCATTGCGAGATTTGTACGCTTCCGAAGTGGTGCCTCCTGTTGAGACTCAGGAGCCCAAGGCGCCGGGCATCGTGGTTACCCGAGTGGGTGATTTAGTCCAAAAGGTTACCGTAGAATGCCCTTGCGGTGAACGAATCTCACTCGACTGCGTTTACTAATTTTTTTTGCTTATGGCTGGTTTGGACATGTCCATTTCGGGTTTGGCCTCCGGTTTCGACTGGAAGTCGGTGGTCGATCAACTCACGGCTGTGGAGCGGACTCCTCAGACCAAGGTGAGGACCGAGCAGACCACCTTGGCTAGTCGCCGCTCCGCCCTCGGGCAGATCGCAACCCAACTGACCGACCTTCAGACCAAAGCCACCGCGCTGGGTGATTCTAGCCTCTACAACCGTCGATCGGTGAGCTCTTCGGACACGACCATTGCCTCAGTGAGCACAGCGGATGGAGCGGTGACCGGGAGTTACTCCATCAACGTGACCACCCTCGCCACGCCTTCGAGTTGGTTGGGGGCCACGTCGGGAATTATTAGCCCGCTGCACACCGCTGATATTAGCGCCTCTGCCGCTCAGGCGGGCCCCGTTCTTTCGGCAGCCGGGTGGGGGGCCACGCTGACGGCCGGCACTGTGACCATCGGAGTTCAGAACAGCTCAGGCACGGTGACGAACGCCACCGTGACCGTGGCAACCACCGACACCCTCAAGGAGGTGCTGGTAAAACTGGATACCGCCATTGGTTCAACAGGAGGGGCTACCTATTCCAGCGCTAACGATCAGGTCACCATCACCCGTCCTAATGGAACAAACCTGATCCTCGGATCCGCCTCGGACACCTCCAATCTTCTGAGTTGTCTCAAGCTGTTCACTCCGGCTTCCGGTGCCAACGCAGTCAGCGACTCCAAGTTGGGCTCCATCAAACTCTCTGCCAGTTTGTCTAGCCAGCCCTTGGTGACACCGCTGACCTACGGAACCACAGCGACGACGGGAGCCTTCTCAATTAACGGGGTTTCTATTAGCTACTCTTCCAGCAGCACCTTGGCTTCGGTGCTCAACAGCATTAACGACTCAGCTGCCGGAGTTCAGGCCTCTTTTGATTCCGGGCTGAACCGCATCGTGCTCAAAAACAAGGAGGCGGGAAATCGAGGCGTTGTGTTGGCCCAAAGCGGCAGCAGTAATTTCCTGACAGCATTTGGCCTGACAGGAGGTACGCTGAGCAGTGGCACCGATTTGGTGTATTCGATCAACGGTGGAGCCACAGCCAAGGCCCGGTCTAATACCATCAAGGACGCCGATTCAGGGCTCACGGGTTTGACGATCACCGCTTCCAAGGTGGGGACAACGACCATTAACAGCGCCAATGACACGGGCGCGGCCCGATCGGCCGTTGATGCGCTGGTCACCTCGGTGAACCGAGTCCAGTCGCTGATCTCCTCCTTGACCGTCAGTAATCGCGATGCGGCGGGAAAAATCACAGCCGGTGTCTTGGCTTACGATCAGACTATCTTTCAGTTGGGTTCGAGCCTTCGTAGCTTGCTGAGTCTCCAGTTGTCGGGAGGCCCGAGCACGACCATCCGAGGGCTCGCCGACCTAGGATACAGCACGACGGGTTACACCAATGAACTGTCCGCGACCAACTCAGCCTCGCTAAATACGGCGCTTTCGAGCCAGTTATCCGAAGTTCAGAAGTTCTTCTCGACCACCACCACCGGTCTGAGCGAGCGGATCACGAGCTTTGTGAAGCCCATGGTGGATGAAAACTCAGGCACTTTGCCTCAGCGGCAGAAGGGGTTGACCGAGCAGTCCTCAAAACTCGATGACCAATTAGTCGCCATGGAACGACGTGTTCAGTCCAACCGTGAGCGACTTTTGGCTGGATTTCGAGCCATGGAGGCAGCCCAAGCCAAATCCAATTCCCAGATGCAATTCCTTAACCAGAAACTCGGAATATCCGCATGATTAGGCCGGTACATATCCTCAATCTGGGAGTGGTGCTCGTTCTGGCCATGGGTTGCAGCTCGGTCGCCAAGCGACTGACCGACCCTTCCTACACGGGGCCGTTTAGGAGCCAATTCAACCACTCGTCGATGGGTTTCGACGTCCTGAAGACTATCGGGCGTGTGGCAATTTTGCCCACCGCTTTGCCTGAAGGCGGGTTGGGGACCCCTCAGTCCGAGGCGGCCACCGAGGTTCAAGCAGGCATTATCGCCGAACTAAGACAAGATGGTCCGTTCGAAGCGGTTTTTTACCAGCCTCCCAAAGGACGCTGGCTGCAGGGCGCCCTGGAATTGCGGACGACGGAGGCTCTCCCGAGCCAGTTGCTCCAGGATGTCCAGCGTCAGACCTCCGCAGAGGCGATTCTCTTTTCGAGTCTCTCGACCTACCAACCTTACCCACCGCTGCGCATCGGCATCAAGTTGACCCTTGTCCGAGTCCATGATGGCGCGGTGCTTTGGCAATTCGATGACGGGTTCAATGCCGGCGAGGCCGCCACATTGAATGACGCCCGGAAATACCTCAGAGAATCCTTGGGCATCGAGACCGATCCACCGCCGGCGTTGTCGGTGGATAGCCCTCAGCGCTTCATCCGATACGGGGTTTCGCGGGCCGTGCGCCTGCTCAAGAGGGATTTTCAGCCCGCCCCCAACCCCGCATTGGGCGCAACCAACGGCAGCCCGAAGGCAGTTTCCGCGCCTCAATCCAAAAAATCCTGACGGCAATCACATTTCTCCTTAAGTGCAGGCTCATCCTGCCGCAATTTAATGGTTGAGGAGGTATTGTGAAAATAGAAGCCATTAAAACTCAGGAACCCACCTTTCCTACAGAGGTTAAGGTTAAGACGGGCCGACCGCCCGAGCCGGGTGAATCGGTTTCATTGCGGCCGCCGCCGAAGATTACCCGCGAGGAGCTGCTCCAAGCCAAAGAGCGGGCCGAGAGCGATTTCAAGATCGTTAAGGAAATGGTTCGTAAATCGAGCCCAGTCAGTCCGTATCCCCCGCTAGATGGGGTGGACCGTATAGCAGCCTTGTTCGGCTGATCTTAGACACCGAATAATTCCGGATCACTGAGCGTATGTCACAGGCCCGTACTGCGTTTGCGGCCTACCGTTCAGCTACGGAGGCCACCGTCTCGAAGCAACGTATTGTTCAGATGCTGCTCGATGGCGCAGTTCTGGCCATCCAGCGCTCCATCGACGGGTTCGATATCGAGGAATTCGGTTTACGTCAGCAGACTATTCACAACCAGATCACCAAGGCAGCGGCGATCGTCTCCCAGTTGCGCGTGGCCTTGGAT
>Ga0049083_10000759_pt1 | contig 11887 bp, 9 predicted proteins | sample GreLakmeMI27MSRF_FD_66719 | JGI IMG/M metagenome (GOLD analysis project Ga0049083, IMG submission 66719) | Freshwater lentic microbial communities from great Laurentian Lakes, MI, USA - Great Lakes metaG MI27MSRF | ecosystem: Environmental > Aquatic > Freshwater > Lake | place: Great Lakes...
GTCATTAATCAATCGGCTTAACCACGGCTCAGCGCGGTTGTAACCACAACCATAACCGCCGCAGGCTCCGGCTCGGTTGGTCAATCACTTGCGCGCCGGCGCACCCGGTTGAAAAGCCCTGTTGCTCGCTTGCTGACTTCGTAGTACTAAGCACGACAAAAAAGGGCGGAAGGCGTCACACGCAGCCCATCCTCTGCGCCTGTATGGCGACACTAGACTTGCGCGGCAGCCTGCTGGTTGCAGGCTGCTACGAGCGCTTCCTGTTCGGCCTGGACCCGGCCTCGTCGTCGCTGAAGAAGGTGCGCAGCAAGTGTGGCTCTCAAGAATGCTCCTGTGACTCTCACACACCTCGTCTAGGTGTTCACACTGGAGGCGCACCAGAGCGCCGTGAAGTGTGTGGTTGGCGCAGGGGGCTACATCGCGTCTGGAGGCGCGGACGACCTCATTCGGTGCGCCCCGTGCAGCCGCCGCACCACCCCCTGCCCGTTTTGCTGGCCTGTCTGCAGCGCACGCGCACCTCTGTGAACTGCACGCTGCAGCGGCGACACAGGAGCGCGCCGGCCGGCGCACAGAGGCTGCACGGGCGTCAGCCGCCGCGGCGGCGCACGCCCTCTGACGCAGCGCTGTCTTCTGTCCGTTCGCAGGCTGTTCGACGCGCGCAAGGGGTTCCACGACCTGGGCTTTCTGGCGCACCACGAGGGTACGGTGACCTGCCTGGCCTTCCACCCCGTCTCCGCGAGCGGCGCACCCCCTACCCACCTCCTCTCCGGCGGCGCGGACGGCGAGCTGGTCATCTGGCAGGCTGGCGGTCGGTGGGAGAAGCTGAAGGCGCTGAAGGCGCACCGAGACGGTGTGAGCAGCCTGGCGGTGCACCCGAGCGGCCGTTTGGCGCTGTCGTGCGGCCGCGACCGCGGCCTGCGCCTGTGGGACCTGGTCAAGGGGCGCTGCACCTACAAGACCAAGATGGCGCAGCAGGGGGAGTCTCTCGCCTTCAGCGCGTCCGGCTCCGCGTACCACGTGCTGTCGGGCGCTGAGGTTGGCCTCTTTGACGTGGCCACCGGCGAGCTCACCGCCACGCTCGCCCACTCCGCGCGCCTCCTCTGCGCCGCGTCGGCGGCCTGGGGCGGCGCGCTGGTGACGGGCGGCGAGGCGAGAGCGCTGTGCGCGTGGGACATGCGCGCCCCGGGGGCGACCGTGCTGACGGTGCCGGACGCGCACGCCACCCGCATCCGCGGCATCGCGGTGCCCTGGGGCAGCAGCGACGGCCAGGAGGCCGCCGACGGCGGCGCGCAGCTGCCGCCGCTGGTCGCCAGCGCCGGCAGCGACGGCAGCGTCAAGCTGTGGGACCTGCGGCGCACCCAGCAGCCCGTGTGCAGCCTGAACACCCGCGCGCGGCTCACCTGCCTGCTGGCCCTGCCGCCGGGCGCGGGCGCAGGCGCCCGGGGCTGCGGGGGCGCCTGCGGCGCCGCCGCGGGCGTGCCTCGCTCGCGGGTGGCCGTGGAGACCGCGCCGCGCGCGCAGGGCGGCGCCGCGCAGGGCGTCAGCAGCGCGCACCAGCTGCGCGAGGCTGGGGTGGCTTGGTGGGAGAGTGGAGAGAAGGGGCCAAAGCTGAGCCAACAGTTTGAGGCGCGCCAGCAGTCCAAGCGCGACAACGAGCGCGCCATGCGGGGCGTGAATCCCAAGGAGCTCAAGGAGCGCCAGGCCAAGGAGAAGACGCAAAAGGAGGAGCTGCGCAGCTTCGGCAAGCAGCCCAAAGGGGAGCAGGGAGGCGCTGACCGTGCCAAGCGCCCTGCGCGCGACCGCGACGCGGCCGAAGACCAACCGCGCCCGCAGAAAAAGGGCGGCGGCGGACAGTACGCCAAGGCTGGGCAGCGGCCTCGAGAGGGTAGCGCAGGCGCAACGAAGAAACCGAGGCGATGAGGGACGCAGAGCTCTAGGAGCTCTAGGACGAGCGCTTTTGCAAACCACACTCTCGCTCGCTCACGTCCGTTGTCGCTCCGCCAGCGCCACCGCCGTGGCAGCTGCCTGCCTGCGCGCGCACACCTCCTCAACAGATGGCACGCCGATAGCCTCTGCGCAGCGGCGCAGCTCTCGTGCCATCTTGTCTGGAAAGTGGTTGGTGAACATGTTGCGCGCCACCACAATGCGGCTCATCAGCTGCTCGCGGCTGGTCCAGCGGGGCAGGTAGACGGTGGTGCCCGCGCTGCGAAGGCGGCCCATGCGCACCAGGTGCAGCAGCCGGCCCGGCGGGTACAGCTGCGCGTGCGGCGCTGCGGCAGACGAGCCCGCTGCACCGCTGCGTGCGCTGGCCACGCTGGCGCTGTATCGCTTGAGCGCCTCCTTCACTTCGGAGCTCGCCCCGTAGTTCTGAGGGGGGTACATCACCTCTGCGGCGCGCAGCTGCGGCCCCGCTACCGCAGCGCGGCGCAGGATGCTGAACTTTGGCTGTTTGGCGCGGCATGCGCAGGCCATCATCTCATCGCGGAGTCGCTCCAGGTTCGGCATCGACAGGCGGCAGATGAAGTCGTTGCCCAGAACCACGGAAGTGCACCAAGCGCCCGACGCCTCGGCCAGCGACTCCGACATGAGCCCCCCCGGAGGCGAGAAGGCCCAGACGCGCAGGCTCGGGTAGTCTGGGCGAAGCATGAGTCCCACAAGAGTCGCAACCCCCGCGCCGAGCGAGTGGCCTGTGAGCACCAGCGACCAGCCAGGCTGCTCCAGAGCCTCGTGCAGGATGCGGTGGCGCAGGAGGTCCGCGTGCAGCGCGCGGGCGCAGCCCAGCACGCCGCTGTGGGCGCAGCTGCCGGGGGGGATGCCGTCTGCGCCGCCCAGAACGGTGCCGTCCAGCCCAGCGGGCTCGTACAACAGGTCGGTGATGCAGTCCGCCACGGACAGCGTGCCGCGCACGGCGAGCACGATGGAGCGTGTGCGGCTGTCTCTGGCCACCACGTAAGGCAGCGCGCCCAGCACGCTGTTTTGGAAGGACATGTGGAGGATGTCGTCCTCGTCCAGGTCCGCAAAGCGAACCAGCGCGGCCACGTCGGCGGCGTCCTGGGGACCGTGGGGACCGCCAAAGGGGGCGCAGCGCCGCCAGCAGGCTCGTCGGCGGCGCTGCCCGTGTCGCATGCCGCAGCCGCAGCACAGGTCGCAGGCGCCGCAGCGTGGGTGCGCCCAGACGTAGAGTGGCCATCCGTAGGGCGCCAACGCAAAGTTGGAGAAGTGAGTCGCCTCCGACACAACCCCGTCAAGCAGGGGGTCCCGCCCCCTGGCCAGCTGGCGCGCAGCCAGCGAGCCTGGTCGCAGCAGCGGCGGCGAGGCCAGCGGCTTGGAGGAGCCCCCACCTGCGCCCAGCAGGGGCGTGGTGAGCACGGGAGGGTGCTGCGTGGGCGACGGAGCCCCGAAGCGCGACTCGCTGCCGCTGGCGCCGGCGCTCAGCCCCGACTCTGACCCCCCGTCCCCGGCGTCGGACCCTTCGTCGCCCACGCTGCTTGTGCTGGCCGCAACCCCGAGGCCGACGAAGCCATCCCCGTGCGGAGGGTGCAGCGCTTTCAGACCAGCCGTGCCCAGCTGCGGTGGCGCGGGCTGCGGCGGCGGCCACGCGCCCGCGCCCGCCACGCCGCCGTTCGCCTGCGCCTGCAGCGCGCTCCACTCAGCCTCCTCCCTGCGGCGCGCCTCATCCGCGTGGGAGATGCCCACCAGCACCAGAGAGGTAGCAAAGTCAGACGCCACAAAGTCAATGTGGCGGAACACGCGCGCAAAAGCCCTCGCCGCGTCGCTCATCGGGTCAGTGTCGCTCCCCACCAGCCCGCTGACGCCGAACAGGCGCAGCAGGCCGCCCAGGAAGGCCAGCCGCCTGCGCCACGACTCCTCTGCCTCCACGCCGGAGAACATGTTAAACACGGACTGAACCACCACGAAGCTGCACAGCAGGATGACCCAATTGCCCAGCACGACCACCAGCACCGCGTTGCGCGCGCGGTCGCCAGCCATGCAGGACACGTGGCCAAACAGGTTGGACTGCAACCCGAGAACCACGCCCAGCACAGACATCAACACGTCTACGGCAGAGCATGCCAGGTGCAACACCAATAGGCGGGGCACCATGGAGCGTTCGTGCATTTGCAACATGGTGCCCTTCATGCTTTGGTGGTATATGAGCGCCTCCACCACAAAGGCGGCTGCGAAGACGCAGACGACGCCAAGCATGTAGATCTGCGCGCGGGCGGCGAGGCGTGGCGGCGTGAGCGGCGAACCGTTGGTTGCGTGGGGCGGGGTACAGTACAGACGCAGGGCCGGGTGCGGAACGGGAGGGGTCTGTGTGGAGGGCGCACCCCAAAGGTGAAGCCGTGCGGGCAGGCGTGCAGGTTCTCGGCGGCGCCTGCGCGCGGTGTGCGTGAGAGCAGTTGGGACGGGGAGCTCCTTGAAAAAGCGAGCTACGCACCCACGAAGGCCAGCAGCACCACCGCACACCTGCGTGACACACGCGGAGGCGTATGCATGCGTCAGAGCAGTGCAGCAGAGAGCCTACAAGCGAAAGAGGAGAGCAGAGTTGAAAGAGAGCTCCGCATGCAAGCGTCGTTTGCACCACCCCTCTGCCGCGCACCAAATCACGTGCACGCTCATCAAGCTTATCATGGGCAGCGGTAGGTCGTCAGAACCGATATGCCAGCGTCGGCCAAACGCCTCCATGGCTGGCATTGCGCCCTCCGCTTGGGATAGGGGTGCAGCGCCCTCCGCCAGGCACACCAACCACGGTCTGACAGACGCTCGGCCCAGAGCACCACAGGGCAGCGAGCGTGGTAGCGCGCTGGCTGCACTCCGCCCCAGAACTGACTGTTCTCCACAGTTCTTCACCAGCGTTGGGGGGAGCGCAGCGTCCCCTTGAGTTGGGGGGCTTTCCGTTGGGGGGCTTTCCGGGCACCCGTTTGAGTCGAACAACAACTTCTTCGCAGTGTCGATCAGGGATCAGCGCACACTCAACTCCGACGCCATGACGTCACTGTCGCCCGAGCTGGCGCAAGCGACGCAACGGTTCAGGGTACGGCGTGCACCAGCCGTGCGTCCGTGCCGTCGCACACTCACGGCGCGCCGCTAACAGGCTCAGGAGGCGTCGCTGAGCGCCTCCGTGACCGCCATGACGGACCCGGGCACCGGGCTGGCTGAAGCGCGGCGACTGAGTTGCGTGTGCCGTGACGCTCTATCTGCTCTCCGCCGCTCTGTGGACGCTTTCGACCTCTCGCTGGCCACGGAGGAGGCGCTGGAGCCGCACGCGCCCGCAGTTCTGGCTGCCAAAGAGGAGCTGCGTCGGATGCGGGTGGCGCACGACGGGTGCGTAACGTGCTGAGCGTAGCGACAGCGTCAACGGCGCTCACTGAGCTCTCTCTGCGCCAGACTGCGCGCCGCCGTGCGCGACGGCTCGCTCACGGCCTTCAAGACGTCGCGCGACGCCGCAGCGAGAGAGGTGCGCGTCAGCCCACGCCGCTTGCGCCTCCTCGCTCTGCTTGACACTCGGCTCACTCGCTGCGCTCCGCTGTTGCTCCGCTGTTGCTCAGCGCGATGCGCTGCTCGCGCCCTCCGCCGGGGATGCGCCCGCACGCCGCGCAGACGGCGAGCAGGACCTGACCAGCAGCGCTGCGGAGGCTACAGCCGGGCTGCGCCGCACGCGCGCTCTCATGGCCGCTGAGCTTGCCCGCGGCGCAGCCACTCTGGGCGCGCAGGGCGCGTCTAATGCGCAGCTGCGCCGCGCTGGGGAGGAGTTTGCCGGGCAGCGCACGGCGCTGCGCAAGGGCAAGCGGTCCCTGTCCACGCTGACGCGTGCAGCGGCTGCTGATCGACTGGTGCTGTGGCTGGGCAGCGCGCTGTTTGCACTCGTGGTGCTGCACATCACCTTCAAAAGAGTGCCACTCCTCACGCCGCTGCACCCGGCGGTACTGTTGCGCTGGGGGGCCAAGGGGGCAGTGCAGCCGCAGAACCTCCAAGCCATCAGCAGAGAACACGTGTCATCGCCGCCGCCGCCGCCGCCGCCGCCGCCGCCACCAGCAGCGTCGCTAGAGGTTGATGATGTTTCGAGGGGGGGTGCATCGGTTCCGGGAAAGAGCACAGAGGGTGGGGATGAAAGGACTTCTGCTGTGGACAGCGCGGCTGCTCACAGCGAGCTGTAACGCCAGCCCTCAGCTCAATCGATGAACACGATACGGCATGGCACGTGTTCTCTGTTAGTAACAGAGCTCTATTTAAGTCATTCGCGAGCGATCAGCGTTCAGCATGCGCAGCGCGGCGCGCAGGCATGCATCTTGTGTCGCGCCCAGCGCACGCGGGTAGTCGACACACACGTCGTCTGGCGGCAAACCGCGCGGTTGTGCGCCCACGTCGCGGCGCTTGGGCGTGATCCATTTCTTGACGGTGAGCTTGAGGCCTCCGTCCGCCTGCGGAAAGAAGAATTGCACGCTGGACTTGCCAAAGCTGCGCTCGCCCAGCAGCCGTGCGCGTCCGTTATCGTGCAGAGCGCCTGCGAACACTTCCGCCGCGGACGCGCTGCCACCGTCGAGCAGTACAACCGCCTGGGCGGCGCTCAGCTGTGCCATGGGCGGGGAAGCGAACTGGCCGGCAGGGAGCTCGCAGGCCCTGTAGCTGACGTCATCGACACCGCCACGTTGCGTGCGCGCCACCACGGCGCCGCAGGGCAGCAGCATCGCCGCGCTTGCGACGGCCTCTTCGAGCACGCCTCCGGGGTCGTTGCGCAAATCAAAGACGTATCCGTCGACGCCGTCAACCTCCCCCTCCAGTAGCGCCAAGCGAAGCGCAGCAGTGCCATCGGAGCTGAAGTAGCGAATGCGGACGTAGGCAGCCAGACCGCCACGCGGCAGCGGCAAGGCACGCACGGTCACAGCTGGCTGCTGCAGCGCGCGGCGCTCTAGGCGCACGCTGTGCAGCGGTCCGCGCCCGCCAGGGCGCGCCAGCGTCAGCATCACGGCAGAGCCTTCTGGACCGCGAAGCAGCGCGGCGACATCGTCACTGCTGACTGACGTAGATCTCATATCCACTGCATCCACTGCAACAAGGTAGTCGCCTCGGTGCACGCCAGCCTCCTCTGCAGGCGAGCTTGCCGCCACCTCTGCAATGCGCCAGCCGGAGTTGCTCTGGCGCCCGCCAAGCTGCAGTCCAATGCCGGTGGACAGCGCAGCTGCATAGTCGCGCTCCGCTGGCAGCGGGCGGCGCAGCGCAGCTCTGAAGGCCGCCGGCGGTAAATACACGCTGTATGGGTCACCGACTTGCGACACCAAGTCAGTCAGCGCCGCCTGCGTGGCGCGGCTGTCACGCAGCACGCCGCCAGCTCGTACGAGCGTGCGCTGGAGCGCAGCGCCCCACGTGGCTTGCCGGAAGCTCCCCACCTCGTTTATCTCGTTGGCAACCGTCTGCCAGGCGCGCTCCAGTCGCAACCGGTTGGCAGCGCACGCCTCGCAGCCGGGCGCGGCTTCTGAAGTGCGCAGAGCCTCCACGTACTCGGCGTACCGTGCGAGCGCAAGGAGCGCCGTGTAAGACTCGTCGGTGAAGAGCGCGCGCTTGCGCTGCGCCTCCTCGCGCGACAAAGGCCTGAAGGTTCGCGCGCCGCCTGTCAGCGCGCTGTCGTTGCGCTCCTGCTGCGCTGCGTCCGCCCACGCGGCGCACGCGTCTGGCGACGGCACAGCGAGTGCAACGCACAGCGCCAGCGACGTCGCAGCGCGCGCCCAGGACTGCTGCCGCACTGGCGTCGACGTTGAGCAGGAGACTTGGCGCTCAGTCAGCACGGGCGCCACGCGCAGCGCGCAGCAGGTTGCGCGCATGCCTCACACGCAGGAGCAGCAGGACGTCATACGCAGGACGCGAAGGAGCGTGAGGCTGAGTTGCCGAGGAGCGTCGAGTCTGAAACCAAAGACTACAGGGTGACGACGGGGTGACGGCGGGTTGAGGAGCGTTGAGTCGTCAGGAGGAGGCAGAAGAGGTCCTCCAGATATGGTCCGTCACCTGGCCTGTCCTCACCACGCCTGTGTTTCACCTGGCCTGTGTTTTTTCCCGGGCCAGGTGAGAATCTATGGAAGTCACCTGGCCTGTGTCTCACCTGGCCTGCGTGTGCCAAATGTAGGCAAATTTTGGCACAGGCCAGGTGAAAGACAGGCCAGGTGACACAGGCTGGGTGAGATAGGCCAGGTGAAATACAGGCCAGGTGAGACACAGGCTAGGTGACGGACTAGATCTAGAGGAAGAAGAGGCCCAGCAAACGAGCCAAGAGTCCCTCATCATAATACCCTAATCGTCGGCGACTCCGCGCGCCTCCGCGTTCATCGTGTTGCGCATTTCAAGTCACATACACAGCGCACGCGCAGCTGCGGGCGCATAGCACCACTGCAAGTCACGGCGCTGGCGCGGCGCTCGCCCGCCCTCCTCAGCGGCTGCCGCCTCGCGAGTTCGGCGATGCTTAATGTCTGCGGTACCGCGCCGCAGGTGCTGCCCGCGCAGCTTTCGCGGAGCCGGCACAGTAGACGCACACGCGTGGCGCCAGCGCGCGCCGCGTCTGGCGACGCGCAGACGCAGCCGGACGACGAGACGGTGCTGCTGGGCAAGACCAACGGTGCGGGGCACGCGCGAGCCGTGTTCATGCGCCGCTGAGCGGCGGCGCCGCGTCGCAGTGCGCGTCTCCTCCGTCGGCATCGGGGCGTGGTCGTGGGGAGACCGCAGCGGGTGCGCGCCTTCCGCGCCGAGTCTGCAGACCGCCGACGACGAGCGGACGCGAGCGCGACACGCCCCGGTTGTGTCGCGGCCTGCGCTGACACCGCCGCCAGGTACTGGGCGAAGGAATACGACAAAGACGCGGCCCAGGCTGCGTTTGACACGCTCGCAGCCAGCGGCTTAACCTTCATCGACAGCGCCGAGGTCTACGGCTTCGGCCTGAGCGAGCAGTTCACCGGCGAGTTTGTGCGAAGCGCTCCAGGCACTTCGTTCCAGGTTGCGACCAAGTTTGCGCCGCTACCGTGGCGCCTCACCCGCGGCGCCGTGGTGGACGCCTGCCGCGCGTCGCTGACGCGGCTGGGCATGCAGCGGATGTCACTTTACATCCAACATTGGCCTGGATTCGGAACAAACGGCTGGTGCAACGACGCGTTCATCGAGGGCCTGGCGGACTGCGTGGACGCGGGGCTGTGCGATGCCGTGGGCGTTTCAAACTTTAAGGCGGAGCGCGTGCGCAGCGCGGTCAGGGCGCTGGGCGCTCGCGGCGTGGTGCTCAGCAGCAACCAGGTGCAGTACAGCCTGCTCTACCGCGAGCCGGAGCGCAACGGCGTGCTGGAGGCCTGCCGCGAGGCCGGCGTCTCTGTCGTGGCCTACTCACCGCTGGCGCAAGGGCTGCTCACCGGCAAGTACACCGGTAGCGGAGCGGCGGCGCCCTCTGGCCCGCGCGCCGCGGTCTTCACGCCCGCGCGCCTGGCCGGTGTGGAGTCGCTCCTGGGCGTCATGCGCGAGATCGGACAGGGGCGAGGGGTGCGTGAGCCGCCGTGCTGCACTGCGCTGCCTGCGCTCACCACGCGCGCTCGCAGGGCAAGACGCCGGGCCAGATTGCCATCAACTGGTGCTTGTGCAAGGGCACGCTGCCGATCCCGGGCGTCAAGAACGCGCGGCAGGCGCAGGAGGTGGCGGGCGCGCTCGGGTGGCGCCTCACGCCAGAGGAGGTGCGTGCGCTGGACGCGGCGTCCGACAAGGTGGGCACAGTGGCATTCGGCGCACCTTTCGAGAAGTGGTGAAGAATATATTCCGTCGGCACCGTTCACTACGAGTGTCGTACGCTTCTGGCGTCATTTTTCTTCTTCCGTCGCTTCTCACTCTGTGCGCTGTGCCTTTGCTGCGGGCGCCTCCCCGGGAGCCACGGTGGTGCCTATGAGCAGGTAACCCCCGGTGGCGGCCATGCCCATGTGCGGGTGCGTGCGCTGTGGGAGGACCTGATATTCGCGGCTCCAGGGCTCATGGAGCTCCACGCATACTGCCGCGCGCCTGCGCAGCAGCGCTTCCGCGCAGTCCGCCAGCGGCTGCAGGTAGTTTGAGAAGAGCGCGAAGGGGGCGCCCCCGGCCAGGAGGGGCAGCAGGCGGGCGAGCAGCGCCTGGGGCTCGTGCGAGGGCAGACAGCACAGCAGGCTACCGAAACCGCCCGTGGCGGCGTAGCCCAGCAGCTCGGCGCGCGAGGCGGCGCCGATGCGCCCGCTGCTGTGGCCTCGCGCGCCGCGCCGCCCGCCGGCAGAGGGCCCCGCAGCGGCGGGCGCCACCGGCTGAGGGTCGTAGTCAGCTGCCACCGCAGCATCCGCGGAGGCGGCCGCCGCCGCCGCCGCCTCCGATGCCGCCGCCGTCGCCGCCGCCGCCGCCGCGGGCGGGCCGGTGCCGAGCGCGAAGGCCGCCTCCAGCGCGGAGAGGGGTGCCCTGCGCAGCGTGTCCATCTGCGCCTCTCCGAAGTTGAAGAAGCGCACGATGTCCATCTGAGGCACCACAGCGGAGGTGTGCACGCAGCAGACGCGGCCCAGGCCGCCCAGGCGCTCAACCACAGATGCAGCCGCCAGGCCGCCGCAGCCGTCGGCGACCAGCACGCAGCCGCCGGACGCCGCGTCGCAGGCGCACAGCGCCAGCGCCAGGGTGTCGAAACGCAGGTAGGCGATGCGGTCCGGCGACTGAGAGAGAGAGAGAGTGTGAGCCAAACGCTCGCCGGCTGCGTGCGTGCACTTTAGGCGCGCCTTGGAGAAGAAGGCCTGGCAGACCCGTCCGGCGGTGGGCCGGTAGGCTGTGACTCTGGAGCAGTACTTGCGCTGCTTTTTGAGCTTGTACTTCTCCTGGCTGAACGCAGTCTTGGAGCCAAACGTGGCGCTGGAGGCCACCAGTGCGCTCACAATCTCCTCACCAGACGCGCCGCACTGCCGCATGCCCCGGATCTGGGAGGCGGTGAGCGCCTGGGCGGGGCGGGGAGGGCGCGTGAGGGCGGGGCGGCGGCTGTGCGTGTGCCGCCAGAGGAGCACAGGCGCTAGCCCCGAGCTGCCGCGCAGTACCTGCGCGTTGCCGTCGTCTAGCAGCGCCTTGTTGCTGCGCTCGTCCGCCTCCAGCTCGGGCGGGGCGGGTGCGGGGGGCTGCGCGCGCACGAGCACGCCGTCGGCCAGCTCGAAGCACGCGCCGAAGGGGCAGCCAAGCAGCGGCGCTAGCGACACGTTCCAGGTGCCTAGCCGCGCGGTGCTACCACGCGTAGCGCAGGCTCAGAGACGAGGAAGAGTAGTGCACGTCGCACTCGCATGGTGACACACCCAGCTGCATGCACCGCCAGAAGCGCCATCTTCTCCTCCTTCTGGTGCTGGTCCAGCACCACATAGCAGCCTTCGTGGATGAGCTCCTGGTCGTCGCAGGGAGGCGGGTGAGGCAGACAGCTGTCGCCGTTGTCGTCGGCAGGCAACGGCGACCCAAACGCATCCAGCAGGCGATTGCCCTCGTCAGCCATAGCTTTAACCGCGAAGGCGTAGGGAGCGAGGGATGACTCGTTAGAACAGCCAGAACAGTCAACATGTTCAACCGAAAGCCGTTTGATCGTCCCACCGCCGGACGAGCCGATTTCTACCCCTCTCGGAGGCCGCTAAACACTTGTATTAAAAACGAAAATTACTTTAGTACACTTTGCCCAAAAGCGCCAGCAGCGCCCTTCAAGCAACTTCACGAGCCGTGAATGTGACTACGTAGTGAGCTTTACGCCCGCCTCGTGCCCGTCATGTATTGAAGCGCACCCGGTCAAGTGCACACCCCCTGTGAAGCTCACGCTCGTCAAGCTCACTGAACAGCGTGAACTTCACTGCCCCTTGACGGCCGTAACTTGACGACAGCCAAGCGGTCAAGT
>Ga0049083_10000761_pt1 | contig 11880 bp, 14 predicted proteins | sample GreLakmeMI27MSRF_FD_66719 | JGI IMG/M metagenome (GOLD analysis project Ga0049083, IMG submission 66719) | Freshwater lentic microbial communities from great Laurentian Lakes, MI, USA - Great Lakes metaG MI27MSRF | ecosystem: Environmental > Aquatic > Freshwater > Lake | place: Great Lakes...
CAAATATAACCAGGTGGTATATTTTGTGTTTGATTATAAGCGGTTATTTTAGAATCATTCTTAGAGTCAGCTGAATAAAATCTAAATGGTTTAAATGAAACTCTCATTAAATCAGGAAAAGCTTTTTTACCATTAACATCTTTATAAATACTAGCTTTAGCTTGTCCATATAAATAAACATTTTCAACATGAGCCGGAACATTAAAATTATCAAGTATTACAGAAGCTACTTTATCTTTTTCAGAATTTTCCGTGTGTATTTTAGGAGGCTCAGCAAAGTCGGCGACCTCAGGTTTTTGGTACATTTTATATTTAATAATATCTGTGAAAAATGATCGATGAGCAGATGTTTCGGTTGAATCAAAACCAACAATAACTGGAGAATCTTCAATAGCTTCTTCGTTGTTTATTAAATTCTTATCACCTTTTTTATACTTTTTTATCTTCCATCCGTCACCTGGTGGTTTATCTTTACTATTTTCTTTTTCAATTCCTAAAAGTCTTTCCCATGTAAATATTGGTGAGCCTAAAAACGGCCAAATACTTTTGACCGGTTCTGCTAAGGTTATTTGATTATTTGGATAAAGATTATACATTTGCCATTTAGGCGATCTTGTTATCCAATCAGCTCTTTTGAAATTTGTATCAACATAATTTATATTGTAGTTTGAATCTAAACCAACAGTTTTCAATTTTTCATTTGGATTAAGAGGTGTACCGTCAGCTCTAAATATACCTAATATAATTTTCTCAGGTTTGTATTTGTTAGATGGATCATCATCTTCTAAATTTAAATCAATTATTTCTTCAGGATCTTCTTTTTCAGGAGGTAGGTCAATATAAATATACTTGTATTCGAGATCTGGTTTGAAAACACCAGTTGAGTAAACAGTTGATATTACTTCCCATGTTTTATTACCATTAGCATCCTCAGATGGACCAGGACCCGAAACACTAGCAGTTGCTGATATTGGATCTTTTGTTATTTCGGCATTTCCATCTTTATCAATTTTAATCTTTGAACCTATTTTAGAAAACTTTTCTAGTTTAGCAAGTGCCACTTTTATTTCTTTTCCATTTTGATATCCAATCGCTTTTGGCCTTCCAATATCTTTACCATTTGATTCACCAATATTTCCGACAGGTTTTCGAGACTTAGTTGAAAGTGGAACACCTAATAGGGGCATAACTCGAGCAACAATATCTTCTATTTTGACAATATTCATAATTACTAATTTAGCAATTATAAAATAAGGTTTTTGTGATTCATATATTGATGTTAATACTGTTTTCTCAAATCCTTTGAGACCTGAACCATCGGCTTTTGGTAAACTAATTTCTTCTTTTGGAATTTTAATCTTACCATCTTTTTTATACTTATTTAAATCCGGTAAATCAAAATTACTAACTTTAGCAAAACTCTTCAAAACTTTTTCATCATTTTGAGCAATAGGATTATTGATATTTTTAAATGTTGATGCTTGCATGGCCTTATCAGTTATACCAATATCACCTTTAATAAAATTATCTATGAATTCTACATTCGGAACTAAAAATGGAATAAAAGGTGATGCTGTTGAGCCAATAGATAAAGATATCTCACTTGGTACAATAGCTGGTAAAGATAAAGAAACCTGATACAACATTGGAATTGGATCAGGATAAATTGGAAATAATATAGGTAAAGCCATTTTATTTTATTTTTAGGATTTTAGATATATATTTTTATATCACTATCTCCTAAAATTTATTTTTGACTAATTAGAGATTTTTTTAGAAATTAAATAATTAAAATTATCAGGAATATCAAATTTATATTTAGCTGATAATTTACCAGACATTTCACCAGCAGCAAACTTAACAATAATAGACATATCAATTAATGTATCATCATCTAAATCTAATTTTATTTTAATAACAAAATCATTATTCTCTTCTTCTTTACTAACTTCAAAATTAACATGGTAGTCAAATTTAATTTTTAAGTCATCATAATGTTCTCTGAAAAATTCTCTTGATGGAACTAAATTGAATATATCACCATTTTTACCTAAGAAATAGATAGGTCTTTCTAAACAACCCATCTTCTCAACTAAAGTTTTAAATAATTTCATCTTAACTACACCACCAGCAAGTTTCCAATCATCTTCAACTTTTTGAATATCTTCTTTATGATTTGATTTAAGAGAAAATGTTAAGATATTTTCAAGAATTTTTGAATTAAGAATAACTATTTTAGTTTCCATCCACTCTTTTGTCACTCTTTCGACATCCATAAAACAATTATCTTTATTCTTCCAAATCTCATTCATTAAATCAGAAAAAATAAGAATATTTTTATCAAATTCTTGTATAAACTCACCTAAGTGTTTGAACTTAGGATCTTTATGTCTTATATCAAAGTATTCAAAATAATCAATAGTATCGATTCTTTTTGAATCAATAAATTTTTCAATTAATTGTTGAATATTTTTGTTGGCATTTTCATATATTAATCTAATCCACTCTTGAGTTAGTTTATTCCAATTAGGTAAGTAATCTTCTTTATATAGTCTATCGATATCAGCACCGATTAAATCATCTGCGAACAAATTAAAAGAAGCGGTCTTTTGAACAGCAAGATTTTTATTTAAGTAAAAACTATATTGTTGATTATTTTTATCCTCAATAACAATATCTTCTTGATGATCAGAATCCTTATTAGGTCCTATCCAATAAATATTTTTAATCATCTCTGGTTTTAGTTTAGAATCTAATAATAATTTATCAATAATATTTCTAGCAGTTGTTCTAGCAGAAACTAATTTATCCCAATCTTTTTCAATGTCAAAATCAATAGCATCAAAAACCGTATTAACTTTTGATAACTCATCATCAACAACACAAATATCACCTTCAAATCTACCTAAGTTTAATCTATTTTTAGCCAAAACTAAGTTTTTCAAATCAGTAATAAATATTTCTGAGTTTTCAGAATATCTTGCTTTTAATCCTCTATCTAATAAATTATCCAAAAACTCGTTGTTTAATAAAACCATAGCGGTGCATATCTCATTAATTACATTTTTATAAGATATCTTTTCTTGTTTAGCTTCTTTGAATAATTTATAACCTTTCAACCATTTCATTGGATTTGTGTTGTTGTATTTTAATATATATATTAAAATTATAATTCTTTTTTAATGAAGAAAATAAAAACATATAAAAAATTTAAAGAATCATTGGTTATCGATCTTATGGTTATGTCAGTTGATATATTGGAATCAATGAATATATGGCATGATGTTCTTCTTTCAGCTATTTCAGCGGAAGAGAAAGATATTTTTGATACTTTGAAATTACCTAAAGATTTTTATCAAAAAAGATTAACACTGGACTTCTTATCAAGTAATATTGAATTTATTAACTCACTTTCTTCTTTAGGATTAAAAAAATCATCAGTTCAAAATACTGAAGAGTATCAAACATTTGTAAACAAACCTTGTAAATGGATGTTTATTTATGATATCAGCTCTAATGAATTAGAAAATCCTATTTATATTACTTTTCAAGTTTGGAATGAAACTAATAAGGAATGGGAAGATGTTAAACTATTCAAAATAAATGGTAATGTTAAGAATTTTTATGATAAACTTTCTTCTAAGACAATTGAAGTAACCGATGGAGACGAGAATTATATTTATATTACATCAGATGGTAATACTTGGGAACTGCAAAATCTTGACAGAGAAAATGATGTTTACAAAAGATTCTTTACAAAAGATGAATTACAATCTTTATTAAATGATAAAAAAGTCACAGTTTCAATTATCTAATTGGTTCTTAATATATCTTAATAAAATCTGCTCTTTTTCTTTGTCATTGGTTGAATGATACCAAACCCAAGTTAATGTTGATTCTATAAATAATATTCTATTTTTAAGTCCATCTATTTTACTAGATATTAGTTGATTATCGGATTCATCAGATTCATAATCTATATCTAACTCATCACAAATTGAATAGGTTCCGGTTATATCATTACTATTGTAAAATTGTGTAGCCTTTATGTAAAGATCATTTAATTTTTTATTATTAATTTTATCAGGATGAGTTATTTTTGCTATTTCTCTATAAAGTTTTCTAACTCTTTTATCAATAAACTTCTCTATAACTTCTTCTTCAACTAAAGATTCTTCTTGATGTGACTCAGTAATGGATTCTATCTTCTCTTTTAATTCCTCAGATCGCCTTTTAAATATATTATCTATTTTATTATTAATTTTTTTATCAAATATATCTTTTAATAAGGGATGATTTTCTAATAATCCATTAACACTTTTTATAAAATCATTATCAGCTTCATGTACTATCTCACTTTTATATATAAAATCAGATTTGATGAAGTCTAATTCCTTAATTAATTTTTTTATCTCAAGTTGCTTTAACTTACTCATTTTTTATTTTTGTGAATTTGATAAATTATATATAATACAAACGACTATTTGTTCGAATATTTATGAGTGATAAAATAAAAAATTTTAATGATTTTATGTCAGGTTCAAAAATGAGAAGATTCATGAATCATTTAGCAATAGAAGGTTATCATAAAAATTGGATATTTGGCAAATCAAAAAAGTTTGAACTACATATTTACTACACTCAAGTTAGAAATATTATTACCGATATTAAAATATATTCAGATATTAGCTTAGAAGATTTGAATCCACCTTTTAAAATAAATGATAATATCAGTTTGGTCAAAAAATGGATTGAAGATAACAAATATGAAATAACATTTGATTTAAATAGAAATAATTAAATTAATATATACAATATGAAAATGTCATTATATCAGTTATATATCTTAAAAGAGAATATGGAACAAGAAAATCTTTCTTCAGAAAAAGGATATCTAAAATTATGTGAAAAAATATTAAATAGAGAGAGAATTCTTGAAGAAAATACTTCAGCCACAGGAGGACCTGCTGGTTCGATTGGTGGTATGGGTGCTGTTGTTAATGGTCAGCCTTCTGGCTTAGCAGGAGCTACGATTGGTACAAGTTGGGCATCTCACGGTGGCACAACTGGTTCTGGTGATGTTTCTGTTCCTTATAATCCAAGTGGCTCAAATAGAGTATTTCAAAAAATACCAACACCATCAATGGGTTCTAATCACGGAGCCAGAACTGGTAAAAAGTCAAGAGAAAAGAAATTAGATTTGAAGGCACTTAGAAGTGTTTTTGCTAAAAGACAAGATTTTACAGCTGGACAATCTAAGAGTGGTGAAAAAAAAGTAATGAGCTTTGATGATTTCAAAAAAGATGATATAAATAAAATTAAAAAAGAAACGGTGGATTGGATGCAAGCTTTTGGAATGAATAAATCTACCTGTGATAGATGTGGCGAACCAACTAATGGTGTCACTACAATGTCTATATTTAACGAAGATGTTATTTGTATGACTTGTAAACAGGATGAAAAGAATGATCCTGAGTATGGAGCAGCGGCAGCAACTGAAAATGAAGAAATTCAAAAGGGTAATGCTAATTATAAAGGTGCTATTCCTAACTATAAACCAATAAAAAATACAAATAATACACAATCTTAATAAAATAAAATGGCAAATCCGGTATCAAGATTATTTGCTTATTATCCTAAGGAGGGTCAAAACAGGCCTGCAATTGGAGGTGCTAGTCACTCAGGAAATGTAGCAATGTTACCAGGCACTATCCTCTCAGTAGAGGCAGCAACCGCAACTTTCTCTCATGATTACGACCCAAGCGTCATTCAACTAGTTGAATGGTTCATTGGTCCTGATGAAAATTCAGGATATGTTATTGCATACGCATCAACGTCACAAAATACAAGCGAACAAAGAACGTCAATTCCAGCATACCGTTATACAAGAGTAGAGAGAAATGTACGACTCATTTTGACAAACTATGTTACATATGGCGTTGGGTTCAGGAGAACCTCGGATAGAACAGATGTTGCATTTTTAGCTTTGGCTAACTCATTAGCACCAGGGCAAAATTTTGTAAGAACATCTGTGGCGGCTAACTGGCTAAATACAAATGGTTATGCTACAACATATACAGTACCGTAACTAATAATAATACGGTAACACAAAATAGTTCATTAAAACCATTTTAATCAAAATTATTCTGTCTTTTATTCAGGTATCTTTTTATAATTAAATAAACAATTAAAAAATTATTTAATATACATTATATGAAAAGCGAAAAGGTAATTATAATTGGTTGTTCGGGAAGTGGTAAAGACTACTTAATGAGAAAACTTGTAGAAAGAGGATTAAAAGGATGTCTAAAATGGACAACAAGACCTCAGAGGAAACATGAAAAACAAAGCATAACTTATAACTTTGTCAGTGATACTCAATTCACAGAATCAATTAATGAAAATAAATTTTTAACTTATCAGACATTTTCTGTTACACCTGAAGGCAAAGACTCTGAAACTTGGTACTATGGAGTAACTAATGAAGAGTTTCAAAGAGCTCAAGTATTCATAATGACACCTGGTGAATTTTATAATATAAATCCTGAATTAAGAAAAAGTTGTTTTGTTGTTTATTTAGATATCGATAGAAGTGTCAGAGAGTCTAGATTATTTAAGAGACAAGATAAAAATGATTCTATAACTAGGAGATTAGATGCTGATGATGTTGACTTTCAATCTTATAATGATTATGACTTAAAGATTACCGATCCGGAATTTTCAGCAGATGATGTTTATGACTTAATGGATTAATTTCTAAATTGTAAACTTATTGAGTAACAAACTTTATATCCAGATATTTTATCATCCCATCTCATAGTTAGAGCATTATATTTACTAATACTTATTTTTAATTCATCTTTAGTTTTTGTAGTAGGTCTTTCTTTAATAGATTCTATTTCTTTCTTATCATTTACACCCAATGAGTATCCTTCAGATCCTAAGTAATCAATTAATCTTTCCATTACTTCCATAATATCATCTGGATATATGTAATTTACTTCACAATTAAATTTTTTATCATATTCCTTTATACCATAGATACAAATTTTGATATCATTTCCTTTATCATTACTACTCCACCAACTACTTTCAACAAGAGATAAATACCCTAAGTCGGTAATCTCCTGTAATATATCACCAAGATTGTTAGTATCAATCATTGATTTTTCTTCAAATATTCTTTTTAAGTGTTTCATTACGGTTCAATTTTACCATCATATTTCAATCCCTTTAACTGACCATTAATAGAATTACAAACATTTTCTGAATTAGAAATTGTATTTTCCAAAACTGATAATAAAATGTTAAGAATAGAATAAACTTTTAAGAAGTTCTTTTCTGAATCATAAAATTGAGAATTACAAATACCTTCAATCAAATCAATTGTTAAACTAATTGTATCATTGTTCTTGGCTTTCATTTTATCAACAACAATCTTAGGAATACCAACATTTAACATTTCTTTCTCATATTCATAAATGATTTGATTAATTAAATCAAGTAAAGCTTTCCAAACTTTAGCATCATCCATTTCTTGATAATTCTTATTAATAACAAATTCAGATATTTTTCCTTTGTAAGATTTAAGATATATTGTTAAATACTTTCTAAATATAACAGTTCTATATTCTGTTGAGAATTGAATAGTAGGCACTTTTGAATAAGTCCAAAAATCTATATAATTAAATATATCATGATTGGTAATGTCAGAATCAGTGATTGATTTAATGTGATGGTCCTTTACTTTATTTCTCATAAATTTTTCTACAAATTTATCAGTTAATTTAGAAAATAGAGAACTAATCCAATTACTTTTAAGTATTGAAATTATCAAAAAAACAAATACTATAAATATAGCCCCTTTAAAACCATATTTTTCTATAATTGAAGAATAAAAATCAGCTGTAACTAAATTTATTTGCATTGCTATGTAATTTAAAAACATTAATTTATATTATTTATTAAGATATATATTAAAATTATAATTTTAATTTTTAAAAATAGGTAAGCAATCTGTTTAATTTAATATATAAATAAAATAAATTCAAAAATGAACTTAAAATATAACATTAATAAAATTCACGGAGATCTTCTTTCACAATTTCTAAACGCTGAAATTAAAATAGAAGAAAAGTCAAATTTAAAATTTGGCAACTACATTGAAGTTTCTATTATCAACGAGGGTAAAGAAGTTAAAATGATAGTAATTAAAAAAGATTTGGAAAATGATAATTTTAATTGGAGTTATTCAGAAAATCCACTCAATGAAGGTTCTTTTTTAATTGAGAGATTTTCAAATATAGATAATTTAACATCTGATGTTAAAGATATTTTTGAAAAAAATAGATTCTCTGAAGAATACTTAAATGAATTAAATAAATAATAAACATCTATATGGCAAATTTTATAGAAATTACTTATACAAATATTAGGCAACAGATTGGTATTTTTCTAAGAGACCAACACAATAAAGCTAATATTCTTTTCAGTCCGGCATCACCATATGGTCAGATTCTTTCAGTTTTAGAGAATCTACACCAAATGTCTTTTTTATATTTGAAAAATGCTATTAATCAATTTGATTTAGGTGATAATAACTCACTCAATGAAAGAATTGTAAGAAATGCTGCTATAGTTGCTGGTCATAGTCCCGGAAGAGGTATCAGCTCAACAGGAACATTAAGATTTACATTAAAAAGTAGTATTGACTTAGATAAAGAGGTACCAGGTGGTAGAATTGTAATTGGTAATAGAACTAAAATAAAAAATGAAACAAATAGTTTATACTATTTACTAAATACAGGTGTTGAAAGAGTAAGTCATAAAATAACTCCAAACTATCAATTTTTTATGCCAATAATTCAAGGTGAGTGGATTGAAAATTTTAGAACAGGTGATGGTAGTCAGTTACAAACATTTAATTTTTCAGAAAATTCAAATAAAGATGTTGATAATTTTAACGTAGAAGTTTTAGTTAATGGTGAATATTGGTCAATTAAAAAACACATCTTTGAAATGATTCCAGAAGAAAGAGCTTGTGTCGTAAGAACTGGGTTTAACGGTGGAATTGACGTAATATTTGGAAATAGTGGATTTGGCGCTATACCTCCAGTCAGTTCTCTGATAAGAATTAACTATTTAAAAACTGATGGTGCTAATGGAAATATATATAGAAGAACTAAAAATGATTGGAAGTTTGTAGAAGATGTATTTGATGGAAATGGAGAAACTTTAGATTTGACAAAAATATTTAATATTGATATTTATACGGATATTAACTTTGGTGCTGATAAAGAAAATTTAGCTTTTACCAAAAATATTCTTCCTATTGCTTCTAACAACTTTGTATTAGCTCTACCTCAGCAATATGCTTATGAAATTAAAAAGTTAGGCGTTTTTTCACATGTTAATGCTTATGAAAAAACAGGTACTATTTTTATAGTAGCTAGTCCAAATATTAAATTATTTAAAAACACAGATGCTGATTATTTTACAATTGATATTAAGGCATTTAGTTTAGATGCTTATGAGATATCAAAAATTGATAAATATTTAAAAACCGGTGGTAATTTACAATTGACTAAAAAATATAGAATTAAATCACCAGATTTATCTTATTATATTATGAATATTTATGTTATACCATATTCAGATGCTTTAGATGATTCAGTCAACTCTCAAATTTTAAGCGTAATCTCTGAATACTTTTTAGATTTAGGAAGAATTGACAGAATACCTAAATTAGATATTATTAGAAATCTTTCAAGTATTAGAGATATACACTCAGTTGATGTTCAATTTGTAGCAAAAAAGAATGAAGATTATCACAAAAGAGCAATGATTGATGCTCAAAATAAATTAAATAAATATAATACAAGTTATCAAAATGATATATCTATATCTCAAATAAATCCAGAATATATTCCAACAGAAACACAGGGATTAGACAATATATTAGGTGATATTATATTTGAACCAAATGAAATTCCTGTTATTAGAGGTGGTTGGTTTGATAGAAATGGTATTTATTATTCTGATGATATTGATGGAAACGGGTTAAAATCTGTAAATATCATCAAAAAAGGAACAATTGACTCAAAAAATAAACCAATATAATTATGCTATACGAAAGAAAACAATTACCCGAACTTCTTTATATGAAACATGTACATGATAAATATAATAGTAAGTATGTAAAATATGATGAAATCATACTTGATAAAACTCTATCTCCGCATATGTTTGAAAATAATGTAATGAGTAATTGGTTGAAAATAATGCAACCTTTAGTAGCTTTAATGTTTGACCAAATGAACATTATGAAAAACTTTAAGAATTATATGGTAGATAAATATGATTGGAGACAAAGATAATTTCAAAAACTAAAAAACTAAATAAATTATTTAATATATAATAGACAAAACTTAATAAAATCAAATGGCAGAAGAAAATAAAAAAATTGTTGGGTTCAAAAGATTCTCTGATATCAAAAGTAAATCTAAGATAGAAGAGGTTAATCCCTCATCGGATGCTCAACCTATGACAGATTCAGATTTGCCAGCAAATCCTAATGTTTCTAAAGATTCTAAGAAAATTGAAAGACCAATGTCTATAAAAAATTTGATTCCAAAAGACCAAATTATTGATTTACCCTCTGATGAAGATGAATTTGAAAATGATATTGAAGAGACTGGTGAGAAAACTCACGAAGGTAATGTAGAAACTTTTGGTAAAGTTGCTAAGTTTCCTAAAAACACTAAAGCGTCTAAAGCTTATAACTTTCTTGAGAATGTTAAGGTTTCTAAGAAGTCTATTTGGTATATTATTGTTGAGAAACAAAACAACGAACTTCAAATGGTTAAATACAACGTTAAAGAAGGTGTTGATTTATCTAAATTTGTTAATGAGTTAAAAACTTATTACACTAAGAAATATGGCAAAGATGCTAAGTTTATTGAAGCTATTTCTAAAATTAGTGTAGATGGTAACGATAAATATTCAATGGTTAAAAACATTCCATTAGTAGAAGTTGAAGGTAAGAAGATGATTACTAAAATCACTGAAGACTTAATCAGATTATTAAGTAAATAATTTCAAATAAATATTTAAGAAACTCACTTCGGTGAGTTTTTTTATGCACCAAACTTTTATATATACATCTGAAATTACTATTATAAAATCAAGTAAATAATAATGAAAAAAATAAATGAAAGCGCTTATTCAGTACTAATGACTTTTACTAGATTTGTTAGACAACAAGAAGTTGCTAAAAAACAAGTCATGTCTCAAAAGATGGAAGAAATTCATGATGAGTTAAGAGTTGAAATGGATGTCAAGGAAATACTATGTTAGGTCTTTCTATTCTTTTAGATAAGATTGAACAACATTTTAATAGATAATAACTTTCTTAGAATTCATATCTATCGTATTCTATAAATGAATAATTGTATTCGTTTTTCTCATCAGCTTCAAAGTCCTTTCGAGACATCTTAACCCATTCTTTATCTAATTCAGGAAATGTTGTATCACCTTCAAATTCTTTATGAACTAGTGTTAGATAAATTTTATCAGCTAGTTCGATTGATTGATTGTATATCTCACCACCACCGATAATAAAACAATCATTATTAGTTAAAAGTAAAGCCTCTTCTAATGAAGAAACAATTTCACATCCTTCGGCTTCATATTGTAAGTTTCTTGTTATGATTATGTTTCTTCTATTAGGAAGAGGCGTACCAATTGATTCATAAGTCTTTCTACCCATAACAATCGAGTTATTTGTAGTTAACTCTTTGAATCTTTTAATATCAGAAGATAGTCTCCATATCAATTCGTTATTGTTACCAATAACTCTATTCTTTGACATTGCTACTATTA
>Ga0049083_10000762_pt1 | contig 11875 bp, 8 predicted proteins | sample GreLakmeMI27MSRF_FD_66719 | JGI IMG/M metagenome (GOLD analysis project Ga0049083, IMG submission 66719) | Freshwater lentic microbial communities from great Laurentian Lakes, MI, USA - Great Lakes metaG MI27MSRF | ecosystem: Environmental > Aquatic > Freshwater > Lake | place: Great Lakes...
GAATCTGCTCCAGAAATATCTAAGCCATCAATCTCCATATGCGAAGCCAACCAAGGCGCTAATTCAGAAACTTTTCCAGTTAAGATATTTAAAACTCCGGCTGGCAAATCACTAGTTGCAAGCGCTTCGCTCAGCGTTATTGCTGGAAGCGGCCGCTTCTCACTTGCGATTACTACAGCGGTATTGCCAGTGGCAATGACTGGCGCAATCGCTGCAACTAAGCCCAAGAGTGAATCTTTCTGATCTGCGATAATTCCAACAACGCCAAGTTCTTCCGGAGTAGTGAAGTTGTAATACGGTCCTGCGATTGGGTTACTAGCACCAGCTATCGTTGAAATTTTGTCGCACCAGCCGGCATACCAAACCCATAAATCAATAGCTTGTTCCACTTGCGCTTCCGCCGCTTTCACACTGCCGCCTTCTAACGCGATAATTTCATTTACAAATTGGTCGCGCCGGCCTTCCATGATTTCGGCAATTCGGTAGAGAATTTGGCCGCGATTAAATGCGGTAGCGCTGCTCCAACCCGATAGCGCGGATTTAGCAGCAGTTACTGAATCTCGTAGATCTTTTCGCGAAGCTAAGGCAGGGTTAGCAATAAATTTTCCATTGGCACCTTTGATTTCATAAGTACGTCCAGATTCGCTCCGCGGAAATTGGCCGCCAATGAATAATTTATAAGTTTTCTTAATATCAATTCGGCTCATTTTGCGCCTTTCAAATATGGGGCCAGGCCATGTCGGCCACCTTCACGGCCCCAACCAGATTCTTTATACCCACCAAATGGTGAAGCCGGATCAAATTTATTAAAAGTATTTGCCCAAATTACGCCAGCCTTTAGGGCTTTGCTAGCCCAAAGTATCCGGGAACCCTTCTCACTCCAAATTCCAGCTGAGAGCCCATAAGGAGTGTTATTTGCTTTTTCAATAGCTTCTTGTGGAGTTCGGAAAGTTAGAACTGAAAGCACTGGTCCAAATATTTCTTCACGTGCAATTCGATGCGATTGGGTTACCCCGGTAAATATTGTCGGCGCGAACCAGAATCCTTTGCTGGGTAATTGGCAATCCGGGCTCCATCTAAATGCGCCTTCAGTATCGCCAGAAGCAGATAGCTCCTTAATTTTTGCGAGTTGTGCTGCCGAATTAATCGCACCTAAATCAGTATTTTTATCTAACGGATCACCTACGCGAATCAAAGACATTCTTCGTTTTAGCTTTGCTAAGAGATCATCGTAGATATTTTCTTGGACAATTAGTCGAGAGCCAGCGCAACAAACATGGCCCTGGTTGAAAAATATTCCGTTCACAATTCCTTCGACAGCTTCATCAATTGGTGCATCTTCGAAAACAATATTTGCAGCCTTTCCGCCTAATTCGAGAGTTGCGTTCTTGCCACTGATTGCAATTGAGCGAGCAATTAATTTACCGACCTCGGTAGATCCGGTAAATGCAATCTTGTCGACACCTGGGTGGTTAACCAGCGCTGCACCAGTTGCGCCATCTCCAGTAATGATATTGACCACCCCAGCAGGTAGCTCTGCTTGCTGGCAAACTTCGGCAAATAGGAGCGCAGTTAACGGCGTGGTTTCGGCTGGTTTTAAAACCACGGTATTTCCAGTTGCTAACGCCGGCGCAATTTTCCAAGCCAACATCAAGAGTGGAAAGTTCCATGGAATTATCTGGCCAACTACGCCATGCGGTTTTGGATTGATTCCCAACCCTGCATAATCTAATTTATCAGCCCAGCCCGCGTGATAAAAGAAATGAGCAGCCGCTAGCGGTACATCAACATCGCGCGATTCTCTAATTGGTTTTCCATTATCAAGAGTTTCCAGTACCGCAAATTCTCGAGCTCGCTCTTGCATAATCCGAGCAATCCGAAATAAATATTTACCACGCTCTTTAGCTGGCATTTTTGACCAAGTTTTTAGATATGCAGCCCGCGCAGCTTTCACGGCGCGATCTACATCGCTATCACTGGCTTGGCTAATCTTGCTTAAAACTTCTTCATTAGCTGGATTAATGGTGGCAAATTTATCCTTAGTTTTCGGCTCTACCCAAGCACCATTAATAAATAACCCATATTGCGCTTTTATAGAAACTAGCGCGCGCGATTCCGGCGCTGGTGCGTATTCAAAAAAGTTCTTATCCATAACTTGGCTACCTTATTTCACTATCAGTCTAAAGTCACGTAATTGGAACTCGAGTAGAAACCAGAGGCTGCTTTCATTCGTTGCATCAATAAATCATTTAATAGCGCGCTTGCACCGATTCTAAAAAGATGAGGGTTTAGCCACTCTGGGCCAGCTACCTCATTTACTAAAACTAATTGTTTGATTGCATCTTTGGTAGTTCGGATGCCGCCGGCTGCTTTTACGCCAATCCGCATTCCAGTTTGCAGGTAATAATCTCTAACAGCTTCTAACATAACCAGTACTACGGGGGGAGTAGCAGCAGGCGAAACTTTTCCAGTACTTGTTTTAATAAAATCAGCTCCAGCTAACATCGCGATAAATGAAGCTTTTCGCACATTATCGTAGGTGGTTAATTCGCCAGTTTCTAAGATAACTTTTAATTGCGCCCGGTTACCGCATATTTCTTTGATCGCGGTAATTTCATCGAAAACTAAACCAAATTTGCCGGAGAGGAAAGCCCCACGATCAATCACCATATCGATTTCGGTAGCGCCATCGTTAAGTGCATCTTGAGTATCCTGAATTTTAACTTTCAAAGATGCACGTCCAGATGGGAAAGCAGTTGTGACAGCTGCTACTGGGATATGTGAACCCCCATTTAGATTCAGACTCTCCCGTGCGATTTTTACTAAATCGTTGTAAACACAGACTGCGCCAACACTTGGTACTGAAAAATCAGTTGGGTCTGGGTGGACCGCTTTTGCGCAAATTGCTCGAACTTTTCCGGCAGTGTCAGCGCCTTCGAGCGTAGTTAAATCCACCATTCGAATTGCCATATCGATTGCCCAAGATTTACTTGTGGTTTTAATACTTCTTGTACCTAACATGGCAGCTCGTTGCTCCGCCCCAACTTTATCGACCCCGGGCAACGCAGCTAGATATTTACGAAGCGAAGCTTCCGACCCATCGATCAAAGTGATCATGTCGCTAGCCTACTAATAGTTTCGCTAGCGCATGCCGAAGCGTTTCTAATTGCGAATCCGCTGCGGACTTTGCGGCAACCACTTCGCCTGTTTTAACGACCTCTATGTAACATTTAATTTTAGGTTCAGTTCCACTTGGTCTAATAATGATCCGTGCACTCTCACCCAGCCAAAATCTAACGCAATCAGTCGCTGGCAATCCATTCTCTGGACGGGCTAAGTCACTGAAATTGCTAACTTTTTCCCCCGCTATCTCGGTTGGAATTTGGTTTCGGAAACGTTCCATTATCTGGGTAATTTTCGATAAATCTGAAACTCGCAATGAAACTTGCGCAGTAGCGTGATAGCCGTATTTCAACCAAATCTCATCTAAGTAATGCGATAGCGAGCTCTTGGAATTCGCTAAATTACTGGCGATTTCAACTATTTTTAAAGCTGCGCTAATTCCATCTTTATCATTTACGGCCGCGGAATCAACGCAATATCCGAGCGCTTCTTCGTAGCCAAAAGCTAGATTTGGAATCTTCGCTAACCATTTAAAACCAGTTAGGGTTTCAGCAAAATTTATTTCGTAATGATTAGCAATCTTGCGCAGAATTGCGGACGATACTATTGAGTTAGCAAAAGTTCCAGTGGCGCCAGCGCTTGCGATAGATTCTCCTAATATTGCGCCAACTTCATCGCCGCGCAACATTCGCCAAATCCCGTTATCTTTAATAGCAACAGCACATCTATCCGCATCTGGATCGTTCGCAATCACTAAGTCGGCATCGTAATTTTTTGCAGTTTGTAGCGCCAAATCTATCGCACCAGATTCTTCTGGATTTGGAAACGATATAGTTGGAAAATCTGGATCTGGATCAGCTTGTGCGGACACTAAAATTGGCGTAGCAAAATCAGCTGCTGCAAATACTGAAAGTAAAGTTTTAGTGCCAACTCCATGCATTGCGGTGTAGACGACCTTTAGGTTGCTGCCTGGCTTTACAATTTTGGCAGTATCTGCGACATATTTGGAGACAATGGCTTCATCCAAAACTTTCCAGCTAGTAGATCTCGGAATAGCTTTCAAGGATTCAATTTTTGCAATTTCACTAGAGATGGTAACGTCAGTCGGCGAAATGATTTGTGATCCATGATAATTAATTTCGTCAACTACACCACCTAGATAAACTTTATATCCGTTATCTTGTGCTGGATTATGGCTAGCGGTAACCATCACGCCAACACCTACTTTTAGCGCAGTTACTGCATAAGCTAATACTGGAGTAGGCAGCGGCCGCGGTAATACAAAAACTTTAAATCCAGCTCCGGCCATGATTTCCGCAGTGTCGTTGGTGAAATCTTCCGAGCCATACCGGGCATCGCGACCAATTACTATGGCATCAAGGTTACGAGATTTCATGAATTCTGCTAGCCCAGCAGCAGTTCGGCCGACCACAGCTCGATTCATGCGACTTGGTCCAGGGCCGAGCGCACCCCTAAGTCCAGCAGTTCCAAATTCGATAAATCCAGAGAATGAACTTTTTAGTTCAGCTTCATTCTCAGTATCAAGATAGTGCTGAAGGAGTTCGGCTGTTTTTATATCTGGATCATCTTCAATCCACGCAGTAACTAAAGTGCGAAGCTCTTGGGCAATCACTATTACAACTTATGAATAAGTTTCGAAAGCAATGTTCCCATGCGGTCGGCAGCAGCTTTACCAGCAGCCATTACTTCCTCATGGTTAAGTTTTTCGCCAGTCATGCCAGCAGCAGCATTAGTAACTAAAGAAATCCCAACAACTTCAGCACCAAGAGCATGTGCCGCAATTGCTTCTGGCACAGTAGACATGCCAACTAAATCAGCGCCCATCGCGCGCATCATGCGAATTTCTGCAGGAGTTTCGTAAGTTGGACCTCGCCAATGTACGTACACCCCTTCTTCTAAAGTAGAGTCTTCACTCTTAATTAATTTTCTAATTCTGGCGCTATACAAATCGGTTAAGTCCACAAAAGTAGCGCCGGTGAGTGGGCTTACTCCAGTAAGTGAGATGTGATCTTTAATAATTACGGGTTGACCAACTTTGAAGTTAGCGTTTATGCCACCACAAGCATTTGTCAGAATTATAGTTTTACAACCGGCTTTAACTGCGGTTCGGACACCATGTACAACTGGTTCAATACCTTTACCTTCATATAAATGGGTTCTGCCAAGAAAAACCAGCGCGCGAATTACGCCGTTACTTCCCTTAATGTCATATGAACGGATTAACCCACCATGGCCGGCAACCGTTGGCGCTGGAAATCCTGGTAAATCTGTTACCGAAAATTCATGTGTTGGCGCACCAAGTGCTTCGGCGGCCGAAACCCAACCAGATCCCATGACCAGTGCCACATCGTGGGCGAGCTTTCCAGTCATATTTTTAAGCGCTAGCGCTGCGCTTTCAGCCGCACCCATTGGGTCCGAGTAGATATCTATCACGTCCAAACCTTACCGCTTGGGCTTGGCGATAACCTAGGCTAAGCAGAAGTTAATGCGAATTGTTGCAGAACGGATGTGCAAGTTGTCTAGGGATAATACAACCGACCCCGGCATAGATGGATTAGATGCAATCGCAATAAAAAAAGTAAATGAATTACTGATCGAATCCGAAGCTACTCGTTCCCGTAAAGATATTGGAAACCGTAAACGTTTCGCACGCTTGCTAAGAGAACCAGCCGCAATCGCAGTAACTATGGGGCTCACCGATGAAGTGATGCGAATATCTAACCCTGTGCGAGCTGCTAAATCTTTTAGAACGGTTTCTAAAGATGCAACTATCTCTGGATTAGGTTTAGTAGATTATTTGGGCATTAAAATTGCGGTAGTAGGTTCGATAATTTTGCCTAAACTAGTAATGAAAGCGGTACGCGGCCGCGTTGAATTTGCATCCAACGGCATAATTTTGCCTGCTGAAAACAAGCAGCTTTTATCCCATATTACAAAACGTTCGCAAGAGAGCGCTAGATTGAATATAAATTTACTTGGTGAAGCAGTACTCGGCGATGGCGAAGCTACGGAGCGTTTTAATTCGGTAATAGAAATGATTCGCCGTCCCGAAGCTAATTATGCATCCGTAAAGATTTCCGCGATTGTCAGCCAATTAATCACAATCGATCATTTTGGATCGGTCAATCGAGTATTAGAGCGGTTGCGAGTTCTATATCGGGAAGCAAAAATCAATGAAACTTTCATTAACTTGGATATGGAGGAGTACCGAGACCTATCAATCACGGTAGAAGTTTTTAAAACGGTATTAGACGAACCAGAATTTGCAGACTTAAATGCCGGTATTGTGCTGCAGGCATATTTGCCAGAATCTCATTATTATTTGGAAAATTTAATTGAGTGGAGCCGTAATCGCTTTATGCAAAGCGGCGGAACTATAAAAATTCGCATTGTAAAAGGCGCTAACTTAGCGATGGAGAAAGCTGAGGCTGAATTACATGGCTGGATGCCAGCACCATATCCAAAGAAATCCGATGTCGACGCTAGTTATACCCGCCTAATTGATTTAGCGCTTCGACCAGAAAATGCGAAAGCGGTGCGAATTGGTATCGCCAGCCATAACCTCTTTCATATTGCTTGGTCCATCGAAGTTGCTAAAAATCGCGGCGTGATCGAACAACTTGATATTGAAATGTTAGAAGGAATGGCAAATGCAGAAGCTCTTGCGATTGCAAAATCAATGGGTTCAGTTCTCCTTTACACGCCGGTAACGCGTAAAGCAGATTTTCCAAGCGCAGTTGCATACTTGGTGCGAAGGCTCGATGAAAATACTTCTTTAGAAAATTACTTAAGAGCATCTTTCGATATGGAAGAAGGCAGTGCTAACTATCTCGATCAAAAGTGTAGATTTGAGAATTCAGTATCGGAGCGACACACAATCGCTACGCAATCCAGGCGCCACTCTAATATGCCGATTAGTCATGCGGGAGAATTTGCGAACGCCAGTGATGGTGATTTAACAAATCCTATTTTCCGATCAGCGCTAGCCACTGAATATGCCAAGATTTCAAGTGGCATCGCTGATCCAATTCCTGTTGTAATAAATGGCGCTGAAATTTTAAATCAAAATCTAGAATTAGGTTTAGATCCTAATGAAGATGGAAAACCTTGGTATAAATATTCGGTTATTAATTCGGACGATGTAGATAACGCCATCCAAGTTTCGCAAAACTCGCTGCTAAGTTGGGAATCAATCGGCGCTGTGGGTCGAGCCAAGCTGCTGCAAGCTGCTGCTACTTTGATGGAATCTGGCCGGGCAAAAACTATTGCAATTATGGCGCGCGATGCTGGCAAAACCGTTAGCGAAGCAGATCCAGAAGTAAGTGAAGCGATCGACTTTGCTAGATATTACGCCGATTCCGCTATAAAAATGAGCGAGGGATCCACACCGCTTGGCGTAGTTTTAATTGTGCCACCGTGGAATTTTCCATATGCGATTCCAATGGGTGGCGTTTGCGCTGCGCTTGCTGCTGGAAATACCGTGATTTTAAAGCCAGCTCCAGAAACCGTTGCAACTGCTTGGGAGATTGTGCAACAACTTTGGGCCGGCGGTATTCCTAAAAACGTATTGCAATTCTTACCTTCCCGAGATGATGCAGTTGGTAAATACTTAATTTCTCATCCTGGTATCGCTGGCTTAATTCTTACCGGAGCGCTTGCAACTGCTGAACTATTCTTATCTTGGAAACCTGATTTGAATTTGATGGCAGAAACAAGTGGCAAAAACTCCTTGTTAATTTCGGCTAGTGCAGATATAGACAGTGCGGTAAAAGATTTAGTGCAATCAGCTTTTGGGCATGCTGGCCAAAAATGTAGCGCTGCAAGTTTAGGAATTGTGGATTCAACCATTTTAAAAAATCCAGCATTCTTCAAACAATTAAAAGATGCGGTTGTCAGTCTTAGCGTTGGATCTGGAGTTAAGTATGGAACCACGGTGGGTCCAGTAATTAGAGCCCCAGAATCGGCGCTATTGCGTGCGCTAACAACTTTAGAAGCTGGCGAAACTTGGTTGGTAGAACCAAGACAAATAGATAGCGCGGGCTTTACTTGGTCACCAGGTGTGAAATTGGGAATTAAAGCAGATTCTTGGAGCCATAAAAATGAATGGTTTGGTCCAGTGCTAGGAATAATGGAAGCACCAAATTTTGCGACGGCACTTAAATGGCAAAACGACGTGGACTTTGGCCTAACTTCTGGAATTCATAGCCTTGATTCTTCTGAGTGTTCAGAATGGATTACTGGAATCGAAGCCGGAAATCTATATGTAAATCGAAGTATTACGGGCGCGATTGTAAATCGCCAACCATTCGGCGGGTGGAAACGGAGCAGCGTCGGTGCAACTGCGAAAGCTGGCGGCCCGAATTACTTATCTCAACTCCGGAAGTGGGCATCGCTTACAGATACAGCCTCGTTAAAAGAGAGCGCAAATCAATGGTGGGAGAGCGCTGGAAAACATGCGATTGATCGCGCTGGTTTAAATGTAGAACTAAACTATCAAAGGTATTGCAAATTTAATTCGGAAATCTTAGTTCTAATTGATGATCAAGTTTCTAATGAAGTGTTAGCCGCTATCGATTGGATCTCAAAAAGATTTGATTTATCAATTCGAATCAGTAAAACGGATTCCATTTCGGATCTACTTTCGCAAATTAAAAGAGGATTATTATCAATTGGCAAAGTGCGCTGGCTTTCAAATGCCACCCCACCAATTACAGAGCTCTTAGCGCTGGGTATTTCGGTAGATCCACGACCGATTACAAACGAAGGTTCTGTGGAAATGCCACGCTGGTTCAGGGAGCAGAGTGTGGCAATCACAAACCACCGTTATGGAAATGTTGGCGCTGGCCCTAAGCCAACCATTTCCACATAAAGCGTTATCGGAGCATTTAACTATCTAATATGTTGCAGAGCTTGCTACCACTTGTGATGGTTTCGCCAATATTGGCTGATATATCGGCAATTTTACCGGCTTTGTGCGCAGTAAGTGGTTGCTCCATTTTCATGGCTTCCAATACAAAAATTAAATCTCCAACTTCGACCTGGTCGCCTTCTGAAACTGCAATTTTTACAACGGTTCCTTGCATTGGACTAGTGAGAGCATCACCAGTAACAATCCCAGTTACGCCACTTTTAGCGCGATGGCGTTTATGTGTGGTTTCGTTTGCATGAAGTGCAACTTCAAATCTATGGCCATTAACTTCGGTAATGAAAGTTTCTGGTCGGGGTACGCTAGAAATTCCAGAAGTACCACCTTGAAACTCTGGGATTTCGTTAACAAACTCACTCTCAATGTAACTTGTATAAACTTTAAATTCATTAGCAAATGCTGGATCGATAACAATTGCGCGATGAAACGGGAGCGCAGTCGCTAAACCTTCAATTTGAAATTCAGCTAACGCTCGTTTAGCGCGTGCGATTGCTTCATTTCTAGTAGCGCCAGTGATAATTAATTTAGCTAAAAGTGAATCAAAATTTCCACCGATAACATCGCCCGCAGTAAAGCCGGCATCAACGCGCACGCCAGGTCCGCTAGGTACTTGCCATTTAGTTATTGTGCCAGGAGCTGGCAAAAATGAACGCCCAGGATCTTCGCCATTAATTCTAAATTCGATTGAGTGACCACGGATAATTGGGTCTTCATTCTTTATTTTTTCGCCCATTGCAATTCGGAATTGTTCTCGTACCAAATCTACGCCCGCAACTTCTTCACTAACTGGGTGTTCGACTTGTAGTCGGGTATTAACTTCCAGAAAGGAGATGGTGCCATCAATTCCGACTAGAAATTCACAAGTACCGGCTCCGACGTAGCCAGCAGCTTTCATGATGGCTTTGCTAGAACGGTAAAGCTCAGCGTTCTGCGCTTCACTTAAAAACGGTGCTGGGGCTTCTTCGACTAACTTTTGATGACGACGTTGCAGCGAGCAATCTCTAGTGCTGACAACCATGGCATTTCCGTGTTGATCAACGAGCACTTGGGTCTCAACATGGCGCGGTTTATCTAGGTAACGCTCCACAAAACATTCACCGCGACCAAAACCGCTAATCGCTTCTCGAACTGCCGATGCATAGAGCTCTGGAATTTCCGCGAGCGATCGCGCAACTTTTAAGCCGCGACCACCGCCACCATGGGCAGCTTTTATCGCAACTGGCAGACCATGTTCTTTTGCAAATGCAATAACTTCATCTGCAGAATCGACTGGGTCGGAAGTGCCAGCGACTTGTGGTGCTCCAACTTTTGCCGCAATTTTTCGAGCCGAAACTTTATCGCCCAACGCTCTAATCGCGACTGGCGGTGGTCCAATCCAAACCAACCCCGCAGCGATCACTGCTTCTGCAAAATCTGCGTTCTCAGATAGAAATCCATAGCCCGGATGAACTGCATCAGCACCAGATTTTTTTGCGACAGCAATAATTTTCGGGATATTTAAATAAGTTTGCGCACTAGTTATACCATTTAATGCAAAAGCTTCGTCAGCAGATTGCACATGAAGTGCGTTTCGATCTTCATCTGAGTAAACCGCAATACTTTTTAAACCATGGTCTTTACAAGCCCGTGCGACTCGTACCGCAATTTCGCCGCGGTTAGCAATCAATACTGATTTCATCAGATTGTCACTTCCGATCTAAGTGGTTTTGAATTAGCGATTGCAAACCAGTCATAACCTAGGTGGTTTATAGTTTTACGAAGTAGCGGCAATGAAAGTCCGATTACATTGCTAGTTTCGCCCTCAATCCGATCAATAAATGGTGCGCTCAAACCATCTAGCGTAAATCCACCAGCAACTTGTAGCGGTTCGCCAGTAGCAACATAATCTTCTATTTCTCGATCTGTCATATCGGCGAAGAAAACTTTAGTAGAGGTGATATCTGATATTTCCATTCCTTTTGCGGTATCGATAAAGCAGTGACCTGTATGCAAAATCCCTGAATTGCCACGTAATTCTTTACATCTAGCGATCGCATTAGCTGGCGTTTCTGGTTTTCCTAAAGATCTGCCGTTGAATTCAAAAGTTGAGTCACAACCAATCACAATCGCCGCTTCATTTATCATTGCTTTAACAGTGTGAGCCTTAACGATGGCTAGCGCTAGTACTAATTCAACTGGAGTTAAACCTTGATATTCAGGCAATTCTTCATCAACACCGCTCACAATTATCTCTGGGTCAATACCTACCGAATTTAATAAGCGCCGTCGTGATGGCGAAGCCGATGCCAGGATAATTTTCATTGCTATCTACCATCGTTGTATCTACGATTTTTAACGAGCTCACTACGAAGTTGTGGCTTTCCCCAAGCACTTCGGCTCACTAATGGTTTTTTAATGCGCGCTTTCAAAATATTTGTGATTGCTATGATTTCGTCAGGATTTGGGGTGCCTTTAGTTACGGTGAAGTTCATTTTAGAATTATTCCTAAAGCGGAATATTGCCATGCTTTCTAGCTGGCAAAATGTCGCGTTTGTTTCGGAGCGTGCGTAGCGCTTTAGTGATGTAGCTTCTAGTTTGGCTTGGTTCGATTACAGCATCGATAAAGCCACGCTCTGCGGCTAAGTAAGGATTAGCTAAAGTGTCTTCGTAATTAGTTATTAATTCTTTCCGAAGTTTTTCTGGGTCTTTAGCGTCACTTAATTCTTTCCGGTAAAGAATATTTACTGCGCCTTGCGCGCCCATGACCGCAATTTGAGCGGTTGGCCAAGCTAGATTTATATCGGCTCCTAAATGTTTTGAACCCAT
>Ga0049083_10000763_pt1 | contig 11862 bp, 10 predicted proteins | sample GreLakmeMI27MSRF_FD_66719 | JGI IMG/M metagenome (GOLD analysis project Ga0049083, IMG submission 66719) | Freshwater lentic microbial communities from great Laurentian Lakes, MI, USA - Great Lakes metaG MI27MSRF | ecosystem: Environmental > Aquatic > Freshwater > Lake | place: Great Lakes...
GCAGAGCGTGCGATGCCTGCGGCGCTGAGAGCTACATAGAGCTCATGTGATCATGCGCAGCATTTGGAAATTTGAAGATTGCAACAGACGTCAGAGAGACGAGGGCTATGCGCCTCGCCTTGCCTCCGGCTGTTGCCGCAGCTCACCATCGTCATGTCTGCGCATTAAAGATGAGCCATGCCACGCAGCGCAGCCTGTCCGTGCGGTTGTCCGCTGCGCCATGCAGCAGTCGCGCGTCCAGCAGCACCAGGTCGCCGGCTCTGTACGCGTTCCAGCACACGCAGTCCTTTTCCCGCGCCGCTCCATCCACCCCGCCAGCAGCCGCGTCGTAGTGCGCGTGCGAGCCCGGCGCCAGCCCCAGCGCGCCCAGCTCAGAGTCAACGTCCTCCAGCGACAGCAGAACGGTGGCCTCCTCGATGCCGCTGCCGTCCGCGTGCCACTCCATGCCCGACCCGCCCCCGCGCGTGAGGGACAGCCCGCTCTCGGTGAGGCTCATCGGGGTTCCCGCGTAGGCGGACAGCAGCGGCGCCAGGCGAGCTGTTTGCGCCAGGGCGGCCAGTGCGGCATGGATGGAGCCGGGTGCGCCCTCGGGCGACAAGTGCGCGTTCTTTTTTCCGGCGTTGACGCGCGGCAGTCGCGTCACTCCGTAGCGCGTCCAGCTGGCCAGCTTGAGCTGGTCCGCCTCTGCGTCCCAGCAGCGCTGCACCTCAGCCAGGAAGGGCTCCAGCGCTGTGCGTGCGCAGCGCAGAGACAACTCCGACAGCGCGCCGGAGAGCACGCAGCAGCCGTGCGCGCGCAGGCAATCGAGCACGGCGGCGTCTCCAGCGTCGGCGCGCACCGTCACCAGCGCAGCGTCGCGGTCGCCCGCGGAGCGACTCGGGCACGCCTCGGCCTCGGCCTGGCACGCGGCAGGCATAGAGCGAGCGAGGAGCACGATAACTTCTGACATGCGTCACGGTGGTCGTACGTCGGACGAACGGGCTTGAGAAAGCAAGAGTTTGCCCTCCGCCCTTGCTGCTGGGTGAGCGCGCCATGGGCAGCCGCGCCAAGACGTACTGCGTGCTGGGCGCCGGTTCGGTGACGGGCATGTTCTGTGTGCGTGAGCTGCTGCAGCGCGGCGGCAACGTGCGCGCATGCATGCGCGATCCGGACAAGTACGAAGCGGAGATTGAGGAGCTGGTGACCTACTTTCCCAGAGGGCTGCGCGGGCTGCTGGAGTTTGCAGCTGCCGATGTGACGCAGCCGCAGACGCTCACCGCCGCACTGCAAGGCTGCGAGGCCGTCCTGTTTCTAGCCTCCGGCTCGGCCTGGTCCGGCGAGGGCGCCGGGCACGACGTGGACTTCAAGGCGCGCTCTCGCCGAGCGCAATGCACACACGTTGCAGCTCACAGCTGCCCCCACCCAGGGCGTGGAGAACTGCGCCCAGGCGGCCCTGGCGTGTGGCGTCAAGAAGATGGTGCTCGTCTCCTGCTTCATGGTCTCCGGTGCGCGGCACTGCACACGCAGAGTGGCGTCCCCCTTGCGCGTGCTTACAGTCCCTCTCGCAGACCGCCAGCGCTTCAGTCTCACTCGCTTCTTCATGAACGTGGGCCCAAAGTGGCGCATGATGGACCACAAGTGGCGCGGCGAGTGCGCACTGCGGAGCAGCGGCTTGCCGTACTCCATTGTGCGCGCGGGAGCGCTGTGGCTCACGCCCGACGGCTCCGGGGGCTCCTCGGGCGTGGCGTACGTGGTGAGCGCCAGCCAGGGGAGCAGGCCCGAACGAGGGCGCATCGCGAAGAGCGACTTGGCAGCGGTGTGCGCCTCGTGCGCGCTGGACCTGGACGCAGCTGCCAACGCAACCTTCGACCTGTGCCAGGTGGAGCCGCCCGTGGTGCGGCCGCACGCGGACGACGGCACGCGATGGCACGGCCTGAGAAGGCTCAAGAGCGACGCTGAACTGCCGGTTGAGCACCTGCCCTGGTTCGGACTGCTTGGCCTGGAAACGTCCGCGCCCGCGCTCGCGCCGCAGCTGCAGCCGCAGGAGGCAGAAGGGGCGAGCGAGGAGAGCGTCGAGGCCGCTGACGCTGCGCAGAGCGACGCTGCAGCTGCCGCAGGTTGACGGGACGCATCATACGACACACGCGAGCAATATGAGCCAGTCCGCACACATGTCTCACGGTGTCTTGGCTCCGAGATGATGAGCACCGCTGTTCATCGCGCGCCAGTGCGTGCCCCTCGCTCCTTGGGCTCCTTTAGCAGCGCAATGGGGAAGAAATCGGCGTCGGACGTGACGAGCGTGATGCGCCCCGCGGCGCGCCTGCGCCAGGGCGGCGCTGCTGCGCCCGCCACGCGCACGTCGAAGCGCAGCGGCCTGGCGCACACGTGGCAGTCGGCCGTGTGGCGCATGCCCGCTCCGGAGGCTTGCACGAAGGCGTACACCTCCTCTCCGCAGCTGGGGCAATCTCCCTTGAGCGCCACCAGCGTGCTGTTGTGCACGCGGTGCAGCGCGCGCAGGGACACGGCCACCAGCGCGACGCCGGCCAGCGCCGGGGCGGCGGCCGACCTGCTCGCCAGGCCCAGCGCGTCGCTCTGCAGCAGCGACGCCACCGCCAGCGCGCAGCCGGCGCTGAGCAGCGCCAGCCAGATGAAGGTGAGGCTCACCATCTGGGAGGTGTCAGCCTGGCGGGGCGGGCGCGGGGCGTGAGGGTGAGCCAGCCAGAGCAACGAAAAAGAGGCAAGCGCCCTCTGCTGAGGCTGCGCACCGTGGCGTCGCTATACTTTTGACGCGAACGCAGGCTGCACCGCGGGTATTTGCGCGCGACCAGTGAGCCGGCCAGGCGCAGGCGCCCCTGCGCACAGACGTCAGGCGTCAGCGCCGGCTGCGATGCGCCGCTGCGTCCACGCGCCTCGAGTCGGTCGAACATCCAGTCCGCCACGTGTGGGTGTCCCGCGAAGTAGCTGTCGCGCGCCTGCAGGTAGAGCGCCTCGCAGCGCCAGAGCTCCTCGTTTTCCACGGGGCCGCGGATGCAGGTGCACGAGGGGCCCTCCACGCCCGGCGTGTCCCACATCCCCAGCCGCGACACGTCCAGCTGACCCACGGACTCCCAGGCCGGCGCGCCGGGCGGAGAGGTGGCGCAGCGGGCGGAGGCGCTGTTGGCGCGACGACGACGCGCGGCGAACTGCGCTGCAACTGCGGAGGCGCTACACGCCAGCGACATTGTGTCACACACACAGCCTGCGACGCGGCTTAGCGAGTTTGCTCAACTCCATGGTTGTACGACGACCGACCGCGACCGACGACGGCGAGGAACGATGCGCGCCTTGGACCTTCGCGAGCACGTCGGTCGTGACGTCAGCACGTCGCCACACGCACTGCGCCGCTTCGCCTGCTCCGTGCTCCTCCGCTCCCTCCGCGCCGCAGCATGTCTTCCCTGAGCGCCAACGCCGTGCTCCCCGCCAGCCTGTGCAGTCGCGCCAGCTTGCGAGGCGCCTCGCTGCCCGCCGCCGCCGCCTGCTTGCCAGTGCGCAGCAGGCCCGCGCGGCTGCGCGTGACAGCCGGCAACGATCAGGAGAGCGGCCCCTTTGCGCCCTTGGTGGTCGTCATGCGCAACGCGATGGGCGCCAAGCCCTTCAACCAGTTCCGCGGAAAAGCAATCTCGCTGCACTCCCAGGTGCGCGCCTGGGCGGGCTGGGCGCCTCTGTAGGCCCGGGGCGCTGGGCCGCGGCGAGAGGCCCCCCTGTGAGACCTAGTGGTCTTCCAGCTTCCGGCCTCCTGCCCACGCGCCTGGGGCCACGCGGCGCGCTTCCGCCGCGCGCCCACCCAGCCAGAGGCAGTACGGCCCGCGCGCACCTCTGTGGCGCCTCATAAACGGGGCGTGGGGCCTCTGGAGCCTCGCACTTGCGCCCATGCGCACGGGGGTCCTTGCTCCCCTCCCGCTCTGCTCTCCGCCCCCAGCCCCGGCGCTGACAAGGCCCGCGCTTAGGTCATCACCGAGTTCTGCAAGAACATCGGCGCGGACGGAAAGGTGAGGCAAGGTCTCATCCGCTTGGCCAAGAAGAACGGGGGCAAGCTGGGCTTCCTGGCATAGACGCGCGCAGCAGGACTGCCGCTGGTGATAGGAGCGAGGCGCACGCGGCTGGGCGCAGCGTGCGAGGTCCGTGCGGTTGGGGCAGTCCTGCGCAGCACTGCGCGCACTGCGCTGCTGCCAGGTCCGCATAGGTGTGAGTGACGAGTGGGGAGATGGAGTGACGCTGCTGGGCGCGTGACAGACACGCGCTGCGGCTCAGTGTGTTTAGACAGCAATGAAGAGCCAGCACTGCTGTCCATCGCTTGTCGCAGCGTGCTGATTCTGCTCAACTCAATCATCGCCGTATTCATCCCTGGACCACCCCTTTCCGCCGCGCTGCTGCGGCAGCCCGCCGGGTCGTCCCTCCTCGCACACGGCGCCCACGCAGTTGTGGAGGAAGTCGGTGATGTCCATGCGCTTCTTGGTCACCATGCTGGGCGGCTTCTGGCTGGCAAAGCCGACCGCCTGGGGGGTGATTGTGAACTTTGGGTGCCAGCGGGTGGTCTCAACCCCAACCACGGCCAGCACTTCCGCGCCGCTGCTGGCGTCTGTGAGGAAGAACAGGTATTGGCGCCGCGAGTTGTCGATGTCGCGCTTCTCCTCGCGCCAGCTGTGCACGGTCATGCCTGGCGGGATGGGCGCAGCCAGCAGCGCCAGCACGGCGTCGTCTGCGCCCTCCGCCATGCGGTGCTGCTGCACCGTCAAGGGCGTGGACTGCAGCACAACGGGGCGACGCTCCTGCGCGCTGCCCGCGGCGGAGCCGGGGGTGCGCCCGTAGCCGCGCCAGCCGTCCTTGTAGCTGCTGGCCACGGCGACGGGCAGCCCCGCCACTAGTGGCCCCGCCGCCGCCGCCGCCGCCGGCGCCAGCTGCGCCGGCAGCGCCTCGCCGCGCCAGTAGTCGGCGCCGGACAGCGCCAGCGAGTGGCCCGGCTGCAGCAGCAGCTCCTGGAACGGGGCCACCGCCTCCCCGTTGAGGCGCATCGCAGCCTGCGTGCGCCCCGCGCGCGCGTAGGCGCGCCCGGTGCCCGCGTCGAACCACACCAGCGCGTGCTTTGGCGGCACGACCTCCGGGCGCAGCACCGTGCTTTGGCGCTGCATGCCGTCCGCCCTGAGCACGTACACGCCCTCGGGGGACACCTCCTCGAAGCTGCTGAGCGGGCCCACCATGCCGCTCAGCACCTGGCGCGACGCCATGGCCGGGAAGGCGACCAGCGGCTGAGCGGGCACACAGCGCCGCATGGCGGCCAGCGCGGCGCCGGCGGCATCCGGCGCCGGCGACAAGAATGAGCCGCCCGAGCCGAAACCTGGGGCGCCCGCGGACGGCGGCGCGCCCGGGCGGCGCTCGTCAGAGGCCAGGATGGCGATGCCCGCCTGCGCGCGAGCAGCAGCCTCCCTCTGCGGCCGCCCGGCGGAGCTGACCAGCAGCCCGCGCGGGGGGCCACCCGGTGCGGCCTCGTGGCGCGCGTCGCCGCGGCCGCCCGCCATGCGCGCCTGCTTGGTGCCCCTGCCCGGCCCCGGTGGGCGGCCCCGCCTTTTCACCAGCACTGCGGGCGGCTTGCCCCGGTACCTGAGGAACGCCAGCGCGTAGCGCCGCGCGCCCGTCCACGCAAAGGCCGGGTCCTGGCTCATGACTGAGGTGATGCTGTTGGCCGGCGTGCGACTGCTGGACAGCACAAACCCCTGACTGGTCATCGCCTCCAGCACGTCCTCCACCAGCAGCCCCGCTTCGCCAGCCGGGATAAGCGCCTGGTAGGCCCACCACTTGAGGGTGTGCAGCGGGAAGGGGTTGGGCGGAGGGGTGGTGGTGAAGGGGGGGCCCGCGGGGCTTGGGGTAGTGCCCAAGGAGTGGATGAGAGGGAAGGAGGAGTCACGCGGCGCCGCTGCGCGCTGAGCAGCCTCGGCACCGCTGTCGCTGTCCTCCTCCTCCTCCTCCTCGTCCGCGTCCTCTTCGTAGGCCTCGTCTTCAGAAACCTCCTCTTCGCCGGGGGCCTCCTCTAAGAGCGCCGTCGGCACAGGCGCGCCCGCACCGCCAGAGGGCACGACCCCGTCTGCTGGGGCGCACACCGGGCCTGCAAGAGGCACGACAGTGAGCGCCTCGCAACGCGCGCGCGTAGGGTTGTCGCCACCGCTGCACGCACCCTCGCCCACGCCCGCAAGCTCCATGGGAGCAGCCTCGTCCGCCATACGGCAACACGGGGCCTCAACTGGTGCTTGTCGAGCGAAATCGCGAAATCGCCTGTTCGACGCTGTTCGCCCGCGTGCGGTGTCGTACAGTCACGCTCGCGGCGTCGGCTTCTGTGTGAGCAGGACGACAAGGATGGCGGACGACGAGGATGGCGGCGACGGGTACGCTGCTGCGAGCCGCGCATGTGCCGAGCGCCCTCCTCTATGCACAGAGACGCAGAGCCTGTGTTCGCTCACCTCGCCTTTCACCTCGCCTGCTGCCGCGTGTGCTCACTCACCGCTCTGCGCCGCCCCTGCAGTGGCTACGAAGAGCCGGACGTGGGTGAGGATCCGGAGGATGTGCGCTCCCTCCGCCCTCTCACCCCAGGCGACCCCTCCCGCGCGCGCCGGCGCACGTCACCTCTCGCCAGCCAGCAATGCGCCCATCTGCCGGCTGCTGCGTCGCTCCGCGCCCACTGCACTAGGGTTGTTTTCTCACCGCGTTTGCTCCGTGCGCCTCAGCTTGAGGAGGAGCCAGAGGAGCAGGACGGTGACGTGGCAGCCGGGATTGAGATCATGACGGAGGAGGCGCCACCCGGCGCCGCTGACCTGAGCAAGCCGCGAATGACGACGCCCTACATGACCAAGTACGAGCGCGCGCGCGTGCTGGGCACCCGTGCGCTGCAGATCAGCATGAACGCGCCGGTGATGGTGGACCTGGTGGACGGCGAGACGGACCCGCTCCAGATCGCCAGCAAAGAGCTTCGGGAGAAGCGCGTCCCTTTCACCATCCGCCGCTACCTGCCTGACGGCACATACGAGGACTGGGGCATCCACGAGCTGATTGTGGAGGACCCGGACAAGCGGCGGGTGGGATAAGGCTGCGCGCGCTCTGCGACGGACGCGCCAGCCAGTGCGGCTAATAACACGGAACAACGGAGCAACGGAACACGGGGCATTGCGCGCTCTCGCAGCGAATGGAGCTATTCAGCACATGCACCGCTCGGCCGGGGCTCTGGGCATCTGCACTGCCTTCTGCTGTGTCAGTCTCATCCGTACGGCTGACCGAACAAAACACACGTACGCTCGTCACAATATCGTGCGCCCGCCTTCTTCGTGCACTGTCTGTCTGTCTCCCACCAGCGTCGCCTGCTCGCGCCACAGTTGGACCCGCGCTCGCGCGTTGGCGATGCACACCCACCAGCCGAGCGCGGCTGCGTCGGGCTCGGTGGACGGCTGGCTGAGCAGCCTGTACGACGGCAAGGCGCTGTGCGAGAAGGACGTGCTGTCGCTGTGCGACCTAGCGCGCCAGATCCTGGCGGAGGAGGGCAACGTGCAGGGTGTGCGCTGCCCTGTTACGGTTGTGGGCGACATCCACGGCCAGTTCCACGACCTGCTGGAGCTCTTCCGCATGGGCGGCCGCGCGCCGGACACCAACTACCTATTTCTGGGGGACTACGTGGACCGCGGGTACTTCTCGGTTGAGACGGTGCGCGCTCATCCACCCGCCAGTTGCAACATCCAACCCTGCTTGGCCTCCCCTCCTTCAGGCGCTCACGCGCGGCCACGCGCGCAGGTCACCATGGTGGTGGCGCTCAAGGTTCGCTACCCGGAGCGAGTGACCATCATCCGGGGCAACCACGAGAGCAGGCAGATCACGCAGGTGCGTGCCGGCCGCTTGCGCCGCTCGCTGCTTCTGCCCCTCACGCGCGCTGGGTGCCCGTGTCGCCTGCTCAGGTGTACGGCTTCTACGACGAGTGTTTGCGTAAATACGGCAGCGCGACGGTGTGGAAGACGTTCACGGACCTGTTTGACTTTCTGCCGCTCACAGCCTGCATCGACTCCAAGATCTTCTGCCCCCACGGCGGCCTCAGCCCCAGCATCGACAGCCTGGATGACGTGGCAAAGATCGACCGCTTCCAGGAGGTGCCACACGAGGGGCCGGTGTGCGACCTGGTGTGGAGCGACCCGGACGAGCGCACGGGCTGGGGCATGTCCCCACGCGGCGCGGGCTACACCTTCGGCCAGGACGTGACGGAGCAGTTCAACCACGCCAACGGGCTGCAGCTCATCGCGCGCGCGCACCAGCTGGTGATGGAGGGCTATAACTGGGCGCACGACAAAAGCCTGGTCACCATCTTCAGCGCGCCAAACTACTGCTATCGCTGCGGCAATCAGGCGGCCATCATGGAGGTTGACGACAACATGCAGTGCCGCTTCATCCAGTTTGACCCGGCGCCCAGGCGAGGGGAGGAGACGCAGGCCAGCAAGAGGGTGTGCGACTACTTCGTGTGACTCGGTGTGACCCGGATGGGGCTGGAGAGGGCGCCAGAGCCCGGGTGCCCCGCCGCGTGCTATCTTAGAGCACGCAGGCGGTGCCGCCAGCGCCGCAGCTGCCGCGCGGAGGGCACCGCTGCACGGTGGCGAGGCGCGGTGGAGCTGCCAAGCGCGGTGGCCGTAGGCAGTGAGTCGCGCGTGCCGCTGATGCCGTGATACCGATTTGCCGACAGAAGAGCGCACCTCCAGAGCCAGACACACGCCCGGCAAAAAGTTTTCTTTACGCCTTCTTGTTCGCCAGCCCTCGCCGTGCGCGTGATGCACGCCCCCTCTGATTTGGTGGACGCGCTGAGCTCGCAGCCGTTGCTGGTGACAGGCCCCCTGGACGCAGCGCTGCGCCATGGCGGCGAGCAAGCGTTGCCGCTGCTGCGCGAGCTGCTGGGCCACCAGGTGCGTCGTGCGTTGTCCACCTCGGCTGCGCAGCTGCTTGCGAGCAGGAGCACGAGAGCGCAAGCATCTCACGCGCCCGTCAGGTCTGCCCCCGCTGCCTGCTCCGCTTCTGCGCCGTGCCGGAGTGCGACGGCGCGTACGCGCAGCCGGCGGCGACGCGCGGGGCGTGGCTGGCGGCGGTTGGGTGCGAGGGCGAGGCTTCATGTGAAGGCGTTGCAGCCGCCGTCTGCCCGGCCTGCTGGGGCTGCCTGCAGCACCTGGACGACCACCACGACCCGCCGCTGCTGCGCTCCGCGCAAGGCGCCCGCGCGGGTGAGGGCGCCGGCCGCTGCGAGCTGGCGCGCGTGAGCCTGCGCGCGCTGGTGGAGGCGCTGCGTTGCGGAGGGCACGACAGCCCGGCCGGCCCCTTCCGCCTCGCCATCACCCTGCCGCCGGGCCTGTCCGTGGTCGGCGCCGCGCAGGCTGGCGCGCTGGCCGGGAGGGGCGGCGTGACAGTCACTGTGAAAGCTGCCCTGCGCGCCGCGCTGTCCGCTGCCCTGCCGCCCGCCGGCGAGGGCGAGGAGGACGCGTCGCCGCTGCCCCGCGTGACGGTGCACCTTGCGCTGACGCATGCGGCGTGCTCAGAGGAGGTGCTGAAACTGAGTGACTGTGCGCCGCTGTTTGGGGGGGGCCCCGCCCGGGCCCCCAAGCGCAAGTGGGGCGCCCGCCCGCCCGCGCATGTTGAAGCGCCGCAGGAGGCGCCAGGCGGCGGGCCCGCTCCGGAGCCGGCGGCGAACGCGGTGCAGGTTGCGGAGGATGCGTGGAACTCGGTGGTCAAGCGCCTGGCGCAGCTCCCCGTTGGCGCCCTGGCTGCCGCTCTCCCGCGCCCCTTCGCATCCCCCGCGACGCTTCGCATGCCGTGCGGCGCCACCGCCGTCCTCTCCCGGCCCACCACGCTGCTGGGGGGCTACTACACAAAGGAGCTGCGCGGAATCAGCCAATCCCTCTGGCTGCGCGACGACTCTGAGGTTGGTAACGGCTCCGTGGCGGGCGACATCGAAGCGGTGCTGCGACTGCACCTGCGCTGCGACAACCTGAAGTTCATCGGCGCCGGCCGCGAAGACATGGACGTCCGCATGCTCACCACCGGCCGCCCCTTCCTGTTCGAGTGTTCTAACGTCCGCTCCAGTGACGTCACCGCGGGCGCGATGACGGCGATGGAGGCCGCGATTAGCGCTCAGGGTCGCGTGGCCGTGCGCTGCCTGCAAGTCCTAAGTGCGGAGCAGCGGTGCATGATGCGCGAGGGCGAGGCCGAGAAGAGCAAGGCGTATCGCGCGGTGGTGTGGCTCTCTCGTGCCTTCACCGGCGCGGACGTGGCTGCGCTGGCTGCGCGCACCGAGGTCGTGCTGCAGCAGCAGACGCCCGTCCGGGTGCTGCACCGCCGCGCGCCGCTGACGCGCGAGCGCACGGTGCACGCGCTGTCGCTGACGCTCGTCCCCGGCGCGCGCAACGTGGCGCTGCTGGACCTGCGCTGCGCCGCGGGGACCTACGTCAAGGAGTTCATCCACGGGGACTGGGGCCGCACACAACCATGCCTGGTGGACCTCCTGCAACCGCAGCAGCAGCAGGGGCTCAGCGCAGACTGCCTGCAGCTGGATGTGCGCGCAGTGGAGATGGACTGGCTCTGATCTGAGGACGACGAGGGACGCCTACAACTAGCTCGACTCTAGACTGTAGGAGAAGTCGATCTGTCTACTAGTATGGTGCCGCTCTCATCAGTCTGTTACCGTGGGGGAAGCAGCCAGCGGTGTGCTGTAGTCGTGGTCTGCGTCCGCGCCCGCTTGAAAGTCCAAGCTGCGCTCTGGCGGCGAGTCCAGATGCCGCATGACGCCCTGCGCCTGCGCCTGCACAGGTGTGAGGCCCCCGGGCAGAGGCATGGGCGTGGGTCTCGGCGACAGCGCCACCAACAGAGGCTGCAGTTGTTGTGCAAGCACGTCGCTCACGTCGTGAGCCTTGCGCTTGGACGCGCCTGCAGCGAGGATCAACGCAGCGAGCCAGGCGGCCGCTCTGCCCAGGCGCAGGCCCCGGTGCAGCGGCGCCAGCAGGGTTCGCAGCGAGGGAGGCAGGGTGCGCGAGATGCGGAAGCTCGACTCCGCAGCAAGCAACAGCAGAAACGGACCCAGCGCTCTTCGGCGGCGCGTTCCGTCGTCCGCTGTGGGCCGGGGGGGACTGCACTCGCCCAGCAGAGCGTGGGCCAGGCGAGTCAGGAGCGTGCCCGCTCCCTCGACGCCCCAGAGGAGAGACAGCGCCATGCGGCGGCGCAGCGCTTGGTGCGGCTCGGCGTCACCCCTCGCCTCGAGCGCCGCGAGCGAGCCGGCGAAGCGAACCACCTGTGCCTCGATGCCGCGCAGCCTCTCCAGCTCCCGCTCAGCCGCGGCGAGACGCTCTTGAAAGCCCGCGCCCGCGGTGTGTAGCTGCTGCAGCTGCGCAGCCTCTGTGCGTGCGCGCTCGCCCAGCTCTTGGACACTTTGCTGCAGACCGCCCAGCGCCGCTCGCGCAGGCAGCGCCTCGGCGAAGGCGTACTCAAGCGCCGCGCGCTGGCCGAGGAGGAAGCTCCGCGCGTCCACGTTACACGGAACGACGGCGTCCTCTGCTCGCCGAAGCGAAGCGCGTGACAGCACAGCCTCCTCCAGACCCGCCTCGCTCGCCAGGCTGGCGCAGGCGACGGAGCCCAGGGAGCTGCGCTGCGAGAAGGCAAAGGACAGAACAGGACAGGCGAGGAAGGTGAGTATGTTCTCTACTTGTCGTTTTTTTGTGTACGACATATTTCACGACGCAGCAGCCTTGCTGCTCCTCACGCGGCATCCACAGCCAGGTCGATGGGCACGCGTGTTTGCAGGATGTGCATTTCCCCGGGCGGGGTTGCCCTCGGCTGCCCAGCATT
>Ga0049083_10000765_pt1 | contig 11848 bp, 6 predicted proteins | sample GreLakmeMI27MSRF_FD_66719 | JGI IMG/M metagenome (GOLD analysis project Ga0049083, IMG submission 66719) | Freshwater lentic microbial communities from great Laurentian Lakes, MI, USA - Great Lakes metaG MI27MSRF | ecosystem: Environmental > Aquatic > Freshwater > Lake | place: Great Lakes...
GGACACGCATGCCAGTTGGTCAAGCAGAGAGGTAGGGCGCAGGGGAAACAGCAGTGGTCGTGTCCCCGAGGCCCAGGGCACTTCCTTCGTGCTTCATGCCACGTTATCGCCTCAACGCCCCATAGCGGCGAGCCCCCCTAACGGGGCCTATCATGGCGCCCCGTGGCGCCTCGCCGCCGCCCGGCGCGCGTGGCGCACTCGAGCGCCTCGCTGAGCGAGTGCGCGGTTCAGCCGCGCTCGCCTGGGACGCGTCGCTGGCCGCTGACGCGCGCGCCGCGCTGCGGCCCGGCTGCGGGTCGGAGGAGGCCTGCGCGGGCGCCGCTGCTGCGCTGCTGCGTCGCGCGCTGACGGCGCTCTCGGCGACGGAGGAGCCGGGCGCCGCCGCGCTGCCCGCAGAGGCGCTGCCCCACCTGGCTGCCGCGGCCTGCTGCGCCTGCGACGCGCTGCAGGGTGCGGGCGGTGCCGCGCTGGGCGCAAGGGCCAGGCCGCAGGAGTTGTTGCTGCAGCGCTACGCGCTTGCGAGAAAGCTCGTCGCCAGGGGCTGCCACACAGCCGCAGCGCACCAGACGGCCGAGGTGCTGCGCCAGCTGGCCGGCTGTGCGCCGTCCGCACACCCGCCGCCGCCGCTGGACGCGCCGCCGGGCTTAGGCGCGCCGCCGCCCCCCGCCGACCACCTCACGCTCGCCGTTGGCGCTGCGCTCTGCTACGCCGGCGCCGCGGCGGAGGGACGCAGCGCTGCGGAGCTGCTGGCGGCGCTGCGAGTGGCTCAGTCCCTGCCTCCCTGGCTGAGGCGCGAGCCCCCTTCGTCTCTTGACGCCCTGCTCTTGTCCTTCTCACGCGCGCTTTTCGAACGCAGCCTGACTGGCGAGGAGGCGTGCGGACGCCACAACGACGCGCTGTTCCGCTACCTGTGCAAGGCGCGTAGAAGTTTGCTAACGCAAGCAGCCAGCAGCCCAGCACTTTGCAAGCCCGTTTGCAAGCCCGCACCCCTCACACGGCTTCTTTCAGATCTGCCTGGCCATGGCGCCATCCTCTCCGACGAACGCATGCGAGGCGGCCTTGTGCGCGCTGCGCGCGGGCGCACAGTCGGGCGGCTCCCGCCATCGAATGGCACCCGCCGCGATGCGGTGCGCAGCCGCTCTGCCGCCGCACCTGGCCGCGCGCGTCTGTTGCGCGGGCGCAGCGCACGCCGCCGCCTGCGGCGCGTGGGGAGATGCGATGGCGGCTGCGGATGGTGCTGCAAAGGCTGGATACGCGGCTGGAGGTGAGGCAGCGGCTGCTCTTTCGCGCGAGTTGAGCGCCCTGGCGGACGCGCACGCCCTGGCGGGTCCCGCCATCGCGATGGCGACGTGCGCGCGGGTGCATGCGGCGGGGCTGAGCCTGCAGGGCAGGGGAGACGCTGCGCGGGCGGCTCTCGCCTGCGCCGCAGCTGCAGCCGCCCTGTCGCCCCAGCGCCCGCTCCCGCGGGATGTCGCGCCGGAGGTCCTCCGCGGCGTGGCGCGCGCCGCGGACGCCGTGCGCCGCTGGTGCGCGGCGCAGGCGCAGGAGGCGGCGCAGGCGGCGCAGGCGGCGCCCGCCTGTGAGCTCCTCCTCTCGCTCCTGCGCTTCGCCGCCTCCCAGCTCCCGCTCTGCCCGCTCACCGCCCCGGACGCGGACGCCGCCCTCGCGTCCGCGGCGGCCGCCTGCGCGTCCGCGGCCGCGGCTGCGGTGAGGCTGGCAGCTGACGACTCGGCGGCTTCTGTCGCGGAGCAGTGTGCGACCCGCGCAGCACAGCACGTCGCCCAGCTGCTCGCCTGCCCGCTCATGGCGCGCTGCGGCGACGCGATGCGCACGGTTGCGGCAGCCTTCGCAGCGGCGGGCGCGGCGGCGGGGTGCCGAGAGCGCCCCGCCGCCGCGAAGGTCTGTGCTGCGGTCGCGCGGGATGCGGCGCACGCGCGCGCGCTGGCATCGCCCCCCGGCGACAAAGAAGAAGCTGTGGCGACCGCCTGCGCGGCGGCGGCGGCGCTGTCGGACGCGTCAAGGCGCAGCGAAGCCTCGTCGGCCGACGAGGCTCTGCGCCCGCTGGCACGCGCCGCCGCCGCATGGCACGCAGAGGCGCCGGCGCAGCTGGTGCTGCTCGCGGCGCGCTTCGTGCGCCTGGTGGGCGCCGCCGCGAGCACCGGAGACGGCGGCGGCGGCGGCGGCGGCGGCGCTGACGACGGCCAGGAGGGCCTTTCGCAGGCTTGCGCCGCCGCGCCCGCAATGCACGCCCTGGCATCCTCGGATGACGCGCCATCCGGGGGCAATGCGCAAGGCGGCATGGTGTGCGCCCTGGCTGCGGCTGAGCTGGAGGCTTGGCGAGCACATGGCCGCGTGTGGAGCCTGCGTCGGTGCGCGCTGCTCGCCGCCGCCGCCGCAGGCGACCGCAGCGCGAGCCCTGCGTGCCTGGGCGCCGCGCATGCCGCGCACGCGGCGATGCTGCGCTGCTCCGGCGGCGGCGGGGCGAGTGCGGCGGCGGCGGCGGCGGATGCAGCCGCCGCCGCCTTCGCTCAGGCTGGCGCCGTCGACCAGCAGGCGCGCGCGCTAGCGCTGGGGGCGATGTGCGCGGCTGAGGCGTGCACCGAAGAGGGGATGCCCAGCGAGACGGAGTTCAGGCAGCGCAGCGAGCGAGCGCTGGCGCTGTGGCCCAGCTGCGGCTCTCCCGCCTCTGCTGGCGCTGCGGCGGCCGCCTGGCTCGTGGCGCTTGCTGACGTGGCAGGGGCCCTGGGGCAGACGGGGGTGCGCGCGCGCGCCCTGGCGGCGCTGGGGAGCAGCCGCTCGGGGCCTGCCCAGGAGCCCCAGAAGGGACGGGCAGTCAGCCCCGCCTTGCCAGACACCCTCCTGGCCTGCGTGCTCCTCGCGCCAGCCCTGCCTCAGCCGCACCCCGCGGACGGCGGCGCTGAGGAGGCGCTCAGCGCGGCCTTGTCGTCCCTGCGGGTGGCGGACGCTGAGGACGCCTCCGTCGCCGCTGCCCCAAGCCAGTGCGACCCGCAGCAGCAGCAGCGGCAGTCCCACGCGGCGCACGCGCACGCGCTGCTGCTGCGCTGCGCCTGTCGGTTGGACGCGCGAGACGCGGCGGGCGCAGCGGCAGCCGCCGACGCGGCGTGCCGCCTGCTCGCCCCCGCCTGCTCGGCCCCGTCGTCGTGGTCGTCGCAGCACGCCGCCGGCGACGCGCGCTGGGCGGCGCTCAGCTTGCGATGTGCGGCGCTGGCGGCGCTGGCGGAGTGCGCGGCGCAGGCGGGACTGGCCTGCGTGGCCGAGCGGGCGCTCACAGACGCTGACGCCGCAGCCGCAGCCCTGGGCGCGCGCGCAGCGCGCGCAGCGCTGCACGTGCGCATCGCGTGCTTGCGGCGCAGGGAGCGTTCGTGGGCGGCGGCGGAGGAGGCGTGCGACGCGGCAGCTGCGTTTCTGGGGCCCGACGGGGACCACATCGGTCAAGACGGCACTGCGCGTGCGCTCGCGCGAGCCGAGCTGTTGCGCGTGCGCGGCGATTTGGCCAGAAGGCAGCCTCGCAGCCGAGTGGCGTCGCTGCGAGGGGTTGATGGCGGCGCTTTGGAGCTCTACGCCGCCGCCCTGGCAGCCGCGTCGCCGCTCGCGCGCGCCGGCGGCGCCTGGGCGCGCGCAGCCACCCGATGCGCGGCGCGCTGCTCCGTCGGCACCGCCAAATGCGCGGCGGCGGTGGCGACGGCGGACGCGATTGAAGACGGAGCGGACAGAGCGCAGCGCAGCGCAGCCGCTCAGGCCGCTCTGCGTGCCGCCACGCCGCATTTAGACGCCGCTGCGCAGGCGCTGGGCGCGGGGTGCGAAGAAGCGTGGGAAGAGGCTGCGATGTTGCTGACGTCGCACAGACTGCACGCCGCCGCTTCGCCATGGATGGTGCCGCCGCATCGCGCGGCTCTGCTTGAGGATGGAGAAGCGCAGGTTGCGCCGATCGGGGCTTCCGGCCGTCGAAGCGCGTCTGCTACGGCACGAGGCCAAGCCGTCGCTGCGAGTTCCCAGCCCGCCAACCTCCTGGAACGCGCCTGCCTGCTCGCCCGCGGCGCGCCGTGCCTGCTGCGCGCCGCCGCCGCCGCGCGCGCCGCCGCCGCCTGCCGTGCGGGCGACGCGGGCGCATGCTGCGCCGCGCTGCACTGCGCTCTGGGCGCCGCCGCCGCCGGCGAGGCTCGCTTTGCGCTCGCCACTGCAGCGTTGGCGTCCAGTGACGGAACGGATGCGGACGGTGGCGCGGCGACGCTGCTTGTCGAGGCTGATGTGTTGCCGCCCCCTCGCCCAGCAACATCCCTGCTCACGGGCCCGCTGCAGCGGGGCGCCATCGTCACCCTCAGCGTCGCGGACGAGCATGGCGTGTGCGGCGCAGGCGCATGCGAAAACGCTCCAGGCGCGCGGCTGCTTCTGACTCGTGTCGAGGCCGGCGCTCCCCCTTTTGCCCTCCTCCTCCCAACGCCTCCGCTCTCCCCCAACCCCGCACGCCACATCGCCTGGGGCACCGCCGAGCTGCGCGAGGTGCTTCACGAGTCGGACGCCTGTCGCGGGTGTGCCACGGAAACGGAGGCCCAACGCAGAGGCTGGTGGGCAGCTCGCATCGCGCTGGACGCGCGCCTGGCGGCGCTGTGCGCCACCATGGACAGCCAGTGGCTGGGCGCGTGGAGGGTCTGCCTGCGGGGTTCGCCGGCGACGGGGTCGCCGGCGGCTGCACGCGCCAGCAGAGCGCTCGAAGCGGGGCTCGCCTGCCTTCCGGGACCCCTCTTCCAGGCGCCACACCCGCGCCACGCGCTCTCGATGCTCGCCGCCGCCGCCGCGGCAGGCGCAGCCAGCAGGGAAGAGCTGGCCGCGGCGCTGGCTCAGCTGGGGGTGGAGGAAAGCGCAGCACAGGCTGCGGGTGCCGCGATGCTCGCGCCGCCCGCGGCGGCGGCGTCGGCGGCGCCCGGGCGCGCCTCGCGCAGCGGCGCGGCGCAGCGTCGTGCGGCCGCCGGCGGCGCGGGCGTGGAGGTGGAGGAGCAGCAGGCGGGGCGGCCTGGCGCGGTGTTGTTGCTGCTTGACTGGCACCTGGCACCCCTCCCCTGGGAGAGCTGCCCGGGCTTGGCGGGCGAGCGCATCAGCCGCGCGCCCAGCCTGGCGCTGGTGGCGGTGTCGCTGCGGATGGAGGGGAAGAAGAGCGGGAAAGCGGACGGGCCTTCGCAGTCTCCCCCTCCCCTTCCCACGGCCAACCTGGATCAAGCCTATTTCCTGCTCAATCCAGGGGGCGACCTGACGGCCACGCAGGCGCGCCTGGAGCCGCTGCTGGACAGACAGGCTGGTTGGCAAGGCTGTGTGGGCTCGCTGCCTGCAGGGGGGCGCACCGAGCACGCCGCACGCCTCGCAACCTCCCCGCTCTTCCTCTACTTTGGCCACGGCGCAGGCACACAGTTCCTCCCATCCGCAGCGCTGCGCGTGCGCCGATGCGCCACGGCGCTGGCGCTCCTCATGGGGTGCAGTTCCGGCGCACTGGCACCTCGAGGGGACTTCCCCCCTACCGGAGCTGCGCTCGCCTACCTGGCCGCCGGCTGCGGGGCGCTGGTGGGCAACTTGTGGGATGTGACGGATCGCGACATCGACCGCTTCGCAGAGGCGCTGCTGTGCGCGTGGCTTGCGGCTGCGGGCGAGGGCTCCGCAGACGTGCATTCCGGCTTGGAGGGCGCGCGACGGGCGTGTCGCCTGCGTGCGCTCACCGGCGCCGCGCCCGTCTGCTATGGCCTGCCGGCACTGCTGCTGCGGGGCGGGGAGTGAGAGGGAGAAACAAGAGAGAAACAAGGCGAAGACAGCGAGAGAACAAACACAGAACACGCTCGCGACGGACAAGGACTGCAGTAGAGCGCGCGCAGTCTGCTTCGTGTGTGGTCTCTTAACTACAGTTCGCGTGCGTGCGCGCCTCCAGCGCCATGCTGCTGTTGGTCAGCGCAGATGCTGCGGCAGGATGCGTGCGCGCAGCTCCGGCGGTGCGCCAGCCAGCTCGGCGGCTCTAAAGTTGAACAGCGGCGGCGGGTGCTGGCCGCTGGGCAGGCGCATGCCCGGCGCGCGCAGCTCATCGAAGAAGGCGTGGGCGCATACCTGCAGCGCCGACAGCCGGCTGCCAGGGGCGTACTGTAGCAGCTGGCTGACCAGCTGCACCGCATCCGCGGGCATGTGCTTGTGGAACACCTTGCTCCACGGGTGCGCCTTGATCTGAGGAAACTTGAACTCTGTGTAGTGCGGGTTCATGGCATAGATCTCCTCGCGCGTGGGCGTCCCCAAAACCTTGATGATCTCTACCAGCTGGTCAACCCCGCTTTCGCCCTGGAACAGCGGCTGGCCGATGAGCAGCTCCGCAGCAACGCAGCCACAGGACCACACGTCGATTGCTGTGCTATAGTCGGCGGCTCCGAAGATGAGCTCCGGCGCGCGGTAGTAGCGAGAGCAGATGTAGCTGATGTTGCGCTCCCCCCGAACCAATATCTTGGCGCTACCAAAGTCACACAGCTTCAGCGTGTGTGTCGACGTGTCTACCAACAGGTTCTGAGGCTTGATGTCGCGGTGGCATACGCCCAGCGAGTGGATATGCGACAGCGCGCAGAACATCTGAAACATGTACACCTTCACGTAAACGTGGGGCATGCGCTGCAGGGGGGAAATGCGGCGTGAGAAGCCTGATTAGGGTTCCTGCTCTCCACTTAGCCCGGCCAGCTCTACGCACGCGCTAGATGCACGCACGCCTGCGCTACCGTACTGCAGCGTGCGTGCGGCTGCGCCGGCGTGCCCGCAAGCAAAAAGGAAGGCGGGTGGGGTGCGCACCTGGGCACGCTTAGCGTAGTGCTTGATGATCCGGTACACCGTGTCGGGCACAAACTCCAGTACCAGGTTGAGGTACACGTCCTCCCTTTCCGCAGTGCTGTAGAAGGACTGCTTGAGCTTGACGACGTTTGGGTGTTCAAGCAGTCGCATGATCTGCAGCTCTCGGTTCTTGAAGCGCTTGTCCTGCAGCACGCGCTTGATGGCCACCGTCTCGCGCGTCTCCACGCAGGTGGCCTGGAAGACGACGCCGAAGGAGCCGTTGCCGACCACCCGCTCGGCGGCGTAGCGAAGCACGTGGCGCACACCCCCGCGCACGCAGGCGGTGGTGACCACGTGGCCACACTCCTGCGGGTTGCCCTCGAAGTGGATGGCCTCGTACATAGCCTCCCGCTCCTCGCCGCCCTCCCCAGAGCTGCCGCTGGCGCCAGCCTCGGCGCGACCCATGGGCAGCGCCGCGGGCGCTGGCGCTGGCACCGCGCCCGCGGACGGGCTGCGCCGCAACGCCGGCCCGCTGGCGGCAGATGGGCCGGCGGCGGTGGAGCGCGCGCGTCCGTCGGAGGACTCCATGGGCGTGGAGCCCGAGAGCGTCCGGCCCGGGTGACGCCGGTCAACGCGTGTGCTCAGTCTGCGCTCAGTCACAGAGACGGACCAGACACGGGCCAGGGGCAACACGGGAGACGGAGGCGCGACGCTGTGACGGTGCGTGTAGTACGATCGATGACATCAGGCGTTCGGTCATAAACCAGTGCAGTGCATGAACACCAGGGCAGCAGTGATTCCCCTGCCCCAGGTCATAGCACGTAAGGCGCTGCTGGCCGGCGAGGGCACCTGCGGCGGCGGTGAAGGCGGTGAAGGCGGCGACGGTGGTGCAACGCCGGGAAGCGTCACCACGAGCACAGCGAACGGCGGCAACGTGATGTCATAGACGCCCGGCGATGTGGGCGCCACGCTCTGAATGGAGCGAGTGCCTTGGATGGAGCCATCCAAGCTTCCATCCCATGTTTGCCCAGCCCAGGTGAGGCCGGTCTTGCTGGCGAGGCCGCCGGCTCCAGGCAGCAGCGCCTGAACGGTGGCTGCGCCCGTGAGATTGCCCCCAGCGGCGACGCGGAGGCGCACGGCGAGCGACGCGCTGGCGTTGACGTCCTTGTTGAGCAGCGTGACACGCGCCTGGCCAGTTTCATCCACCACCGCCCAGCATTTGGCGCGGCCCGGAGCGCTCGCGTTGACCGTTCGAACAAGGCGCGCGTTGCGCCTAGTGGCGGCTGTGAAGGCCACGATGCCGTACCACAGAGGGGTAACCTGAGGAGTTAAAGAATACCGCAAAGGGTTGATGCCAATCACCTGGTAGCGCACAGCTGCATTATCGCCGATTGGGCCTCCGTAGGGACCGCCATGGAAGTTGAATCGGGATACACCGGCAGCGGCCATGGAAAAGAGCGCATCCACGCTCCAGAGCGCGATGGGCATCGCATCAGCGGTGCCGTTTGCGCCGGCGCAGCATACGCCAGCGCCCTCAGCGATGTGAAAGGGCAGGCCTGCGGCGTGAGCAGCTGCAATGGCGGGCGCTAATCGAGCGATGGCGGTGCGCTGCGCCGTCTCATCCAGCAGCAGGGTGGGCGTGGGAACAGGGCGGTTGGGGTAGTATCCGCAGACAGAGAGAGGGTAGTAGTGGGTTGCGACTGCGTGAAGGCGGCCCAGCGCAGAGAACGAAGACACGAAGGAGCTGAGCCAACTGCTGTTCCAGCTGCTGCCGGTGGTGGTGGCCGGGGCCACTGTCCCCGGCGCTTGCACGCGCCCGGCAGGCACGCCTGCAGCGATGAGCGCAGCCGTGTAGCGCGCGAAATCGGCACTGTAGTCGCTCGCCTGGTAGCTGGCTGGACGCATGCCGTTTTGGTAGTACATGTCTGGCTCGTTGCCGATCTCGAAGGACTCCAGCAGATCCCAGCCCAGCGCAGCCACAGCAGCCACAGCATGCGCAACTGCTCTCTCCGGCATGTTGGACCGCGCGTTGAGGCCCACCACGCAGCTGCCGTTGAACAGCGGCAACGCTTGACTGAGCGCGACCAAGTCCGTCTGTGTGATCCGATACGTGTTGTTCGCCAGCAACGCAGCGCCACCGGGACTCCACTCTGACACGTCTCCATAGTTGGCACCCACGCGCAAGTTCGCCCCAGCGCCTCCGCCCACACTCTGCAGGTAGCGCAGCAGCGTCACATAGGACTGCCGAACAGTGCCTGAGCTCAGGTTACTCAACAGCATCTGAGTGGCAAAAGGTGTCTCGTGGCTAAACGAAGCCATGTTGCCGGGCACAACAGACACCGCGGGCGCAGGCAGCGGCGAGGCGAGCGAGATGTCGAACACAACCTGCGCGCGGGCCGCAAGCACGCAGCAGGCGAGGAGGTACAGTGCGCGCAGCATCTGACGGCTTGCACAGTTAACCTGCGATTGGCGGCGGCTGCTTGAGCGAGGCGGCCAACCGGTTGGGTAGGCGGAAGAGGCGCTTCGTGCGGTCTGCAACCCGCGCATGTGCGTCGCTGCCTTTGCCGTTGAACTTGACGCTTTGTTCCAGAACGCGTCGGTACACGCGCGGCCAGCCGTACAGCGTGCCCAGGCCGTAAAAGGCAGCCTTCTTAGCGACCCAGAGCGCGGCGAGGGTCGGCAAGGGAGGCGCCAGGGTGACAGAGACGACAACACCACGGAACCAACACCACGTGCGTAGGGCGCAGGTCAGCTTTGCTTCGTCGACGGTGTCGTACGTTTCGTCATTTTCTCCTCGCCGGCCCTGCGCAAGAAGCTGTTAAGAAGGCAACTGTTGCCGCACTGCAGCCTTCAAGCGAGCCCCATTGGTTCATCACCCAGTCACCGTGGACCGAGTTCACACTGACACTGTCTCGCCTCTTCGCCCGTTGGTCTCCACCACCTGCGCCTCTTCCTGTGCGCTGCGCAGCGAGTCGCTGGTGTCTCTGGAGCTCCGTGCTTGCTTGCAGCCCTGAGCGATGCTGCTGAGCGAGGCGCTGCTGCGACTCTGCAACGCGCTGTTGCTGGCGTGCTCCCTCGCGCTGCTGGCTGGGGGCGCGCTGTTGGTCCAGCAGTGGGCGGCGGCACATCCGCACGCTTCTGTGCTGCAGCCGCCGCTGTGGTTTCCGGCGACACTGCTCGCCTCCGGCGCTTTCCTGCTGCTCACAACCGCGCTGGGCGTCTGCGCTTCCAGAGCCACGCCGCGGCTCCTCAACCTGCATTCTGCGCTGCTGACGTCATTTGTAGTGGCGCAGGTTGCGGCGGCGACGGTCACCTTAGGGGACCCGGCGCTGCGTGTCTCTCCCCCGGCAGACCCCACCGGCGCCGCTGAACGTCTATGGGGCCTGGCGCACCGCCACGCGCACGCGGCGCGCGGCGCTGCCGTGGCATGGGCGGCGTTACAGCTGGTGACGCTTGCGTTTGCCGCTGCTGCTTCGCCAGACGGTGACGAGCCCGACGCTCCTGTACCGGCGCAGGTGGAGCGTGAACCACCAGATGGCGTTGTGTACAACGTCTCTTCGCTTCGCAGGCCGCTGCTGAGCTCGGCGGGCGATGCGCAACACGAAGCCTGGTCGCAGCGCATGCGAGAGCGCTACCACCTGGACACCAGCACGCTGACGTACCAGCCGCCGGGACGCACTGCGCCGGTGAGGGACAGAGACGCGGGAGGAGGATGCGCGTGCATGTGATCGAGGATTCAGAGCACAGCACGCGCACTGTCATCAGTCCTTTATCTGCGGCGGCGGCGGCGGAGCGGGAGCGGCAGTAGGAGGGATCACCTCCGCCGGAGCCGTGTGCTTGTGCGCTGCCCACCAGTTTGCTGCGGGGAGTGCACACGACTCCACCGCGCACAATGGCGCAGGAGTGCCCGGTCTGCGTGCCGCTGGAGGAGATGCTCTCACAACCTGCTGCGCGTTCTCCACAGCTGTCACTGCGCGCTTGCCCTGCTTGGCTTCCGGCGGCGGCAGCAGCAGCAATGGCCTGCGGGCGCCATCGTGTCGCACCGAAGCCAGCAACGCCTCCTCTTCTTCCGCAAATGCCTGGCGCTCCTCCTCGCCCAGCCTGGGAAAAAATTTGAGGCCCGCAGCCTCCTCCAGGTCGCGCAGAGGCACCAGGAAGCGTATCAACGGCTGTGCTGGATCCACGGCGGCATTGGGAACCACGAATGCAGCCAGGGCTGTGCCTTGGCGTTTGCTTGTGGTCAACACCACTTTGAAGAAGTGCGTGGGCACAGACACCAGCCTCGGCGCGGTGCCGATGAGCTCGTGCGAGAGGCGCCATCGCCCAGATGGCGTGGCGACTGGCAGAAAGAGCGGCCCAGAGACCACGAAGACTTGGTCGCAACGGGCAATCAAGTCTCTCACCCACTTCTCCAACCTGGCCCAATAGTCCCGGTTGAAGCCGGCGCCTACCTGAGGCGACACGTTACTCATCGTAAATGTAGCCTCTAAGTCGCTCTGCGAGCGCTTGTGGTTGGCCGCAGCCGCCACGTGGCCGCGGTCATAGCCGCTGCCTCGATAATCCTCCAGTCGGCTGCGGAAGCGCGGGTCCAGCGCCGCGTCTTCCGTGAACGTCACGTTTGCGCGGTCACCCACGGTTGCGTCTGAGGCGCACAGCCGTTCAAGCACCCACCGCGGGTTGCGACTCCGTGCGTCCCAGCAGCTCACAAACCCGCCAAAGCTGCGCAACGTCTCCGAGCCGACGGGGAGGCCGTGCGCAGCAGCAGGATGCTGCAGCGGTCCCGCAGCCGGCTCGTCCGGGGAGCCACGCGCACGCAGGTGGCCCTCCCGCTGCATCCAGAGCGTCACTCCCGCGCCAGCTAACGCTCCGCCAGTCAGCAGCGTGGCGCCCCATAGCAGCGTGGAGGGCGTCTGTGGACCGGCCCGTCCACCTCCTCGCCACGCCTCGCCCAGCGCCGCGGCAAACTGGCGGCGGAAGGCACGCCGCGAGGCGCTCATCCCTCGACGCGCGCCGCCGCCGCCGCCGGAGAAAGGGAAAGGGGCGC
>Ga0049083_10000769_pt1 | contig 11815 bp, 14 predicted proteins | sample GreLakmeMI27MSRF_FD_66719 | JGI IMG/M metagenome (GOLD analysis project Ga0049083, IMG submission 66719) | Freshwater lentic microbial communities from great Laurentian Lakes, MI, USA - Great Lakes metaG MI27MSRF | ecosystem: Environmental > Aquatic > Freshwater > Lake | place: Great Lakes...
CCTCGTTCTGCGCCGGGTGACGAACTCCGACATTTTGCACGTCAGCATGAGTGCGGCGCTTGCCCTCGGGCGGGTGCCCGTCTCCTTGATTAGAAACCTTCCACCTTCCGACGGCATCGTCAGTCTGACTCAGTCCAGCCCTCGGCTGCTCTGCTCTGAGCGCTGTACACCAGCAAAGAGCATTGATGAAACCATATTTTCGTTCAGTATCTCTAGCAGAGACCTCAAAAGGTCGGTGCTGATTCACTTTCACATGGCTGTGGTTCTGAGCTCATCACGCACTCCGAGCGTTCCGTCGTAGAGCCAAGCGCTGCGCGCCAACGAGTTTTGACTCGCGCCTCCCTCTGCAGCTCACCAGCCGCCCCTCAAGTGCTGAGCCGCGGCGCGCAACTGTATTGCTGGTGAAAGACGCTTCAACTGAGTATCTAGAGAAGCCTCTTGACTACCAAGCAACCCACCAGATCTATGCGTCTTGAACCGTCTCCTCCGCGCCAAACGGGCGCGCCTCGATGATGAGCCCCTTGGCACGCAGGCGCTGCACCAGCACGTTGCCCAGCGCCGTGGCAGGCGTCAGGCAGCCTCCCTGTCCCGGGCAGGCGCCCCGCTGCAGCGCCAGACAGAGCGCAGCCTCCGCCGCCATGAGCGCAGTGCCTTTGTACCTGCATTGTCGGCCAAGGTCAGGCGTCAGGGTCACGGTCATGAGCGTTTCTTTCACATCGTTCGCGCCCCAGGAGCCCCGCGCACCCGGGATCAGCCCCCCGAAGAGCCACGCGCGAGTAGGCACGCTGTCCGTCGCTCGACGTCGCCACGAAATGTGCCGTGAAGAATCCGCTTTCGCGCACAGCCAGGGAGGGCCCCTCACCGGGGGCGGGCAGCACAGTCTTGGCCAGCAGGTAGCGCGTGGGAGGCAGCGAGATGAGCAACGCGCCGAGAGCCATCGCAGCGGTGCCGATGTACGCTCCCAGAGCACTCGGCGCCAGAGTGCTTTCCTTGTAGCTGAACTGGCCGCGCGGGCCGTAAAGCTGCGGCTGTAGCGCTGCGCTTCGGTTGACGGTGCGCTCGTTTGCAAAGGCCATGATGGAGGGCAGCGTCCAGCGACGCGCCGCGGAATTGTAGGCTGGCACCAGCTGCGGGCCGCGGTCCGGCCGCGGCGCCCACTCCGGGTCCAGCGAGTGCGAACCGCTGAGTTTGTTGGCAGCGGGGTCCACCATGACGTCCAATAAGCTGGCCACGGTGCCGCCGCTGAACCCGCCCGCTGTCGCACCAACCAGGCCGTCCACGCGCACGCTGGCGTTGGCACCCACGCCGGCGTCGCGCAGCGCCTGCACCGCCAGCAGTGTGCCCAGGTCCCAAGGTACACTGTCGTAGCCCACGCTGTGCACTACGCAGACTCCCGCTGCCTTGGCAGCCTCATGGTGCTTGTCGATGTTGGCGCGCATCCACTGGTGCTCCGCGGTGATGTCCAGGTAGTGAGTGCGCGCACGCAGGGCGGCATTGACAACTGGAGTGCCATAGCGTGCGTAGGGGCCCGCCAAGGAGAGAAAAACGGAGGCGCTGCCCACGAGCAACTCCAGTGACGCCGTGTCGCGCGGGTCTGCGGCCAGGACGGGCACGTTAGCCACCTGCGGGTGTTTGACGGCCAGCTCGCTGCGCAGGCGCTCAAGCTTGGCCTTGTCACGCCCCGCCAGCGCCCAGCGCAGCCTGGGGGTAGGCGCGCTGGGCCCAGAGTAATGCACAGCCAGGTGCTCAGCCACCAGGCGGCCTGTGAAGCCGGTCGCGCCTGCAACCATGACGGGTGAGCGTCAGAAGTGCGAGAAGCGAAAGCGACCAGGAACGCACCCCAAACGACAAGGTCGTGTGGGCGCGCAAGCGCGGCGGCCATTCTAGGTGCGCTGTAGTATGCAGAGGGCGAGCGATGGAACGAGAAATGGTCCCTCTCTGTCTCCGCCACGTCATCGATCAACAAGGCTTGCTCATCTCATCGCATCGCGCTCACAGTGTTCATATTGTGAAGAAGAGGTGCGCGAGTCCCTTGAGATAGCCTACAATCTCTGCGCCGCCCAGCTTGGAGTGCCCAAACACCCGGTCCACAAAAGTAACCGGTAGCTCCCCCACTTTGAGTCCCATGGCTTTGGCTCGCACGATGATCTCCATCTGGAAGACGTACCCTTTGGAGCGCACCCTTTGCACCAGCGCCTCCAACGCCTCTCGCCGGTACAAACGGAAGCTTCCCGTCAGGTCAGACACGCCCGGCGCGAGCAGCACGCTGGCCAGGTAGTTGGCCACGCGGCTGGTCAGCTTACGGCGGGTGTCCCACCCTGCAACGCCCCCGCCCTGAGCGTAGCGAGTTCCCGTCACTACGTCCAGCCCCTCAGCCTCCATCGCAGCCAGAAAGCGGGGGATGAACTTCGGCTGCATCAGAGGCGCGCGTCAGAAGCGCGTGCGTGACGCTTCAGAGGCACACAGCAGCGCACATGGTGGCTCATGTCCGCGTCCATGATCACCACCCGGTCACCGCGCGCAAACGCCAGGCCGTGCAAGTACGCGCTGCCTGCGCACCGCGCTCAGCGCAGCGACACCGCGAAGCTGAAGGCGACGCACCAAGGCCCAGCTTGCCCGCTCGAGGCCGAAGCACCACCGTCTCGTGGCCGTACTCCCGCGCCAGCGCTTCAGCCACAGCCTGCGTGCCGTCCGGGCTGGCGTCGTCCACCACGATCACCTCGAAGCGGATGGCGCTGCGCTGGCGCGCTCAACCGCTGCTCACGCACGGCACAGTGCAGGCCACGCACCACTTGCGTAGCTCGCGCACCAGGAGCCACACGATGATGGGCAGGTTCTCAGCCTCGTTGTAGGTGGGCAGGATGATTGAGAGCAGGCCAGAGTCAACGCGCGGGGAAGCAGCCGGCGCGTCTGTGTCCGCGTCTGCAGCTGCTGCACCCTTCAACGGCGTGCGGCGCGTGCGCGGCGGCATGTGTCGCGAAGCGGCAGGTTGGTGAGGAGGCACAGAGAGGTGCGTCAGCGCGTAGACAGGGGCCGAGTTGTGACATAAACGTTCGTCGCTCGACTCTTCTTCGACGCCGCAGTGCCGCACACGTCTAGAGGCAACAATGCGACTGGTTAAAGTCATCACCGCCCCTGTGAGAGCCCCTTTTGCAGCAGCGCAGCAGCCTTGCCCGCCTTTGCGCTATCGGCCTCCAGCACCTTGTCGATGAGCCCGTACTGCACTGCCGTATAGGGCGTGAAGTACTTTGGGCGCGCAATGTCAGCCTCAATCTGCTCCAACGTCTTGTCTGTGCACTTGGACAAGATCTCCACATACTGGCGCTTGGTGTTGCGCGTCTCCTGGCGCGCAATTTCCAGGTCGGTGGCCTGGCCCCTGAACATGCTGATGTTCTGCTTGATCATGATGGTGCTGCTGGGCAGCGCCGCGCGGTGGCCCTGCTCGCCCGCAGCAAGCAGCATGGCGGCCTCCCCGAAGGCTGTGCCCACGCAGATTGTGTGCACAGGCGGCTTGACATACTTGAGCGTGTCGTAGATGGCAAACGCCTCCGTGTCGTACCCCAGCTTCTTGCCATCTTTGGTGGTGCCGGTGCTGAGAGCACAGCGTCGTGAGCGCGTCAGTGGGCGCTCAGTGGGAGCTGAGGTGGCAGGCGCGCCTGTTGATGTACAGGTAGATGGGCTTCTGAGCGTCCTCGAACTGCAGATACAGCAGCTCGGCCAAGATGAGCTCCGTCACGCTCGGAACCAGCGACATGCCCTGCGCAACCGGGCGTGAGGCGAGGAGGAGCGCGCCGGCCGCTTCTCACTAGCTAGGGTTGACGCCTTGCGCCCGGCACAGCCAGGAACTCTGAAGGAACGCACCAGGTACACGATCCGCTCCTTGAACAGAAAGCTGGGAAGGTCAGGGGGCAGCTGCTGGCTGCTGTCGCCCTGCAGCATCGGAATCACTGCGCAGACGTCCAGCCTGCTGCGCCGCTGCCCGCCGCGCCCAGAGGAGGTGCGCACGCGCGGCAGAGCTGGCGCTCCCGCGAAGCAGCTTGCGCTGCGCGCGGCAACAGCTGTGCAAGCAGCCGCGCCGCGGCAGCGCGGCACGGCGGGGCGCAGGGCTCCAGCCACACACGAGCTCGTCGCGCCCGCGTCCAGCGCGCGCATGGCGGCCAGGACGGGCGCAGGCCGGGGCTGGAACTGCGGTGCGAGGCACAGCGCGGTGCGCGGCAGTTGAGAAAACGTGGGCGAGGGAGTAACTGTGGGACGCTGCTGACGTGGCTCCTCCTCCGATCGTCCGATACGTCAGCAAACCAGCGTCCCCTCGTCGTTGTATCGAGCGCGTGCTGGTGTATGCCACAGTGGCCTCGCGGACTTCTGACGTCGTCGTGGCGGTGAGACAATGAGCACGCGGCTGGCGCTGCAAAGTGCCGCACGCTGCCGCGCGCCGCGACGACGCTGCGCGCTGCATGCTGCCCCGACACGTGGCAGCGCACAGCAGCAGCGTCGCCCTGCGTCTGCTTCTGCAACTGGCTCTGCGGCGGTGCCCTCCTTGTCCGAGGCTCGCCTTCTGTTTGCTTGTGCGCCCGCTTTAGAGCACCACTGGCCCGGCCACCCCGAAAGTGCCGCTCGGGTGCCTGCCATCCTGGCGGAGCTGGAGGGTGCGGGGCTCACGCAGAGCCACGAGCTGCTCAAGCTCGGCCCGGCGCCTCCCGCCACACCAGCGCACCTTCAGCTGGTGCACCGCGCTCAGTTCCTCGAGTCGCTCGAGTCGCTCACTCGCCTGCGCGCGCCCTGTCTCTACGACAGCGCGCCCACCTACCTCACCCGCACAAGCTTCCAGGATGCTGCCTTGGGCGTGGGCGCTGCGCTGGCGCTCGTGGACGCTGTGGTGCTGGAGTCGCGCAGCCGGGCCGCCGCAGGAGGGACGCCTGGGCCTTCCGGCTTCGCACTGTGCAGGCCCCCAGGCCACCACGCACTGCCAGACACGTCCATGGGCTTCTGCATTCTCAGCACCGCGGCGATCGCAGCCAGGCACGCGCAGCAGACGCACGGTCTCCAACGCGTGCTCATCTACGACTTTGACGTGCACCACGGCAACGGGACCGCAGAGACGTTTGAGTACGACCCCAGCGTGCTTTACGTCAGCACGCACCAGCGGGGTGCCTACCCCCAGACGGGCGATTTGCTGGACGTGGGCAGCGGCCCTGGACAGGGATTCACCGTGAACGTGCCATTGCCTGGCGGGTCGGGCGATGCCGCCGCACGGGCGTGCATGGAGAGCATCGTTGCGCCGCTGGCTGAGCGATTTCAGCCGCACATCATGTTGGTGAGCGCCGGCTATGACGCACATTGGCGGGACCCCTTAGCCGGGCTGAGCTGGCGCGATGGGACATATCACGCGCTTTCGCTGATGCTGCGGGGTTTGGCGGAGCGGTTGTGCGGTGGACGCATTGTGTTTCTGCTGGAGGGCGGGTATGACTTGAAGGGGCTGGCGCGAGGCACTGCAGACACTTTCCGCGCGCTGATGGCCACAGAGCCGGGCGCCCCCGACCGGGCGGAGAGGGACCTTTTAGAAGAGCCTGGGGTGGCGCAGCTGCTCAGGGAGGTCAGGGCACTGCACAGTCTGTGACGCGTTGACTGCGTTGACTCGCATCAATCGACGTACGTGTGCACGTGTGACGTGTCGTACGACAGTCTTCGACGCTCCGTTTGTCGCTCGCGTTGCCGCTCAGGTGGTTGGCCCACGGCCCATGCGCGTCTGCCTGTTGCTCGCCTGGCAGCAGTTTGCTCGTCGCGTGTCCACGCCCCCACTTCGGGCGCACCTGGGCGCCTGCCAGGCTCTGCAGCGCAGACTTGCGACCAGCGGGCTTTCTGGCGACGACGCAGAGGAGCCCGAGGCGCCTTCACAGCGCGCCGCCAGCGAGCGAGCCCTGTCGCGCGCCGTGCGCATGGTGGCCAGTCGCTCCAAGACTGTGGCCGAGGTGCGGCTGAAGCTGGAGGAGGAGGAGCACGGGGCTGAGGCTGTGCGTTTGGCGCTGGGGAGACTGCTGGAGCTGCAGCTTGTAGACGACGCGCAGTTCGCGCGCTCCTTCGCCGCCATGAAGTGGCGCACGTCGCAGTGGGGCGCAGCACGCGTGCGGCAAGCACTGGCGCAACGCAGAGTGTCGCCTGCAGACGCAGAGGCTGCTCTTTCGCAGCTCTTTGGGCCAGGGGGCGACGCGCATGCGGCTGAGGAGGAATCCGGCGCTGAGCGCCTGCTGCTGGGGGCTGCGCGCAAGCAGTGGAGTCTGTCGCGAGGTGTGAGCGAGGAGGGAAGGGTGCGTAGGCTCACAGGCTGGCTCTCACGACGTGGCCACGACTGGAGAACGGTGAACCACATCGTGCGAGCGCTGCAGCGGGAGCAGCAGGATGCGCTGCGGCAAGCAGAGGAGGAGGGGACGTGAGACGCCCAGAGTGAGAGGACCAGCAGCGACATCTTGACAAAAGGTGAGTTGCCGAGGCGCTGTCTGGTTTGACAGTCTCTCTCTTTTGTTGTAGTGGTGGGTGTCGCTCCTTTCGCATATTACAGCGCTCCTAGAAGCGTGCGTCCCTAGGCGGCTGTGACAGTGAAGGAGCCGCCCCTTCTGCGCCCACGCTGCGGCGAGCTGCACTCCTCCCCCTGCTCATCGCTGTCCGCGCCCAAGGCGCCGCGGAAGAAGGAGGCTGCGGATGCGCCCGTCTGGCGCCGCTGCAGCGAAGATGCTGCCCTCTTGTGCAAGGGCCTCGGCTCGCCGTCCCCGGCGTCCCACGAGCTGAAGCGCCGCAGCGTGCGGGGCCGCGTGCGCGAAGGCGGGCTGCCCGCGTGCGGCGCGGGCGTGAGGCTGGGCGCGGAGCCTCCGGAACTGGCGGGGGAGGCTGCGCCGCCGTCGGGGCGCTCGTAGAGAGCCAGCCCCTCCGCGCTGCTGTGCGCAGCCCTGGCCGTCTCCGCGGGTGCGTCCGCCGCGCCGCGCAGCGCCTTGGCCGTCTTTTGGCGCCAGGCCGGGTCGGCGGGCGAGGAGAGACAGTGCACGGCATCTCGCAGCAGCAGCGGGCTGGCGAACAGGATCAGCATGAACAGCATGCCGCACGGCATGTGCAACCAGTAGATGAAGTCCTCGTGGTGGTAGCTGTCGCACATGAGCGCCGGGTGGAGGTGCGCGAACAGCACTGCCGCCTGGCCCGCCCAGAAGGCGCCGAAGCGACGCCAGGCGCCCTCGTGCAGCGCGTATTTGTGGCACACAAAGAGGAGGGGCAGCACGTAGAGGAAGTCGGAGGCGTAGTCGCCCAGCATGGCCAGCTTGAAGAGCCGGTTGGTGAAGTCGCTCTTGGCAGGCAGCAATAGCGGGTAGCTGAACTCACGGGGCAGCGGCCAGAGGAGCTGCACGGGCACGATGTAGAAGATGTCGATCAGCGTGTGGCCCAGGCAGCCGCAGCAGGCGCCCAGCACCGCAGCTACTGCGGCACCGCAGCAAGCGTCGCCCCCGGCCAACCACAGCAGCGAGCGCCACACCCGGTTACACTCCGCATCAGGAGAGGGGCAGTCGCTGTGCGCGTGGGCGCTGGGCCAGTGGCGGCAGCGGGCCACCGCCAGAAGCGTGAAGAGCAGGATGAGTGGAATCGAGTGCGTGAACGTGCGGTGCAACTGCGGGGCACGTACGCGCAGGGGGCGGGTCAGACAGCTGCGTGTGGTGGTTTGCGGGGGAAGCGCCGGACGCGAGGTGCGCCAGAGCGCATGATACGCGAGGCACAGTACCCACCGGCGCCGGCTGCGCACCAGCTCGATATAGTCCTTGTCCTCGGTCAAAGCGACCACGAGGCCCGTGATTAGCAAGTCAAAGTCCTGCGCAGGCGGCGTGTCGGAGTGAGAGCTGCTACATTTGTAAAAGGTTCTCGGCGTGCGCGCAGATACCCTCGCACGCTATCCGCACACCGCCCCGCTTCAGCGCAGCAGCCGCCCAGCCACAGACTCGCAGGCAGGCACGCACCGGGATGACGCTGCCGAAGACGACGCCTTGGCGCAGCGCTGAGGCATATCTTGCGGGCACCACACGCGGGCAAGACGGCAGCGCCCAACGCGCCACCGCCACTCCAAAAGCGAGGTGCACGCCCCCTAGTGGATATGTCAAGAGTGCGGGGAGCTGCTCACACGAGGAAGGTGCGCACGCACCAGGCGGCATTGCAGCGTGTGACTGACGGCTCTTGTCGCCTTCAAGTGGTTATGAGCCCTTCAAAGGCGCCTCAGCCGGCGCAGCGCGGCGCCGCGGCTCTGCAGCAACTCAGGCGCGGGTTGGCGCGCTTGGAGGTCGCGGAGCAGCGAGAGTTCGCTGGTCAGCGTACAGTCGCGTGGCAGACGCGCTGTGCTGCGTGCCCACGGGCGCAAACTCGCTCCACGCAGGCCTGAGCGCACTAGCAGCTGGGGCGACTGCAAGCTGCTTGGGCGTGCGTGATAGAGGCGGAGGAGGCGCGCAGAGTGGCCCGTCGTACGACAGAACGACACGCGGCGGGCGGGCGCCGGGCGGCCTCTTCGTGCGCTGACGAGATGGCGGGCACTTTGGTCCGTCCCACCCGCGAAACACTCCTCGTCTCTCCGCCATCTTCGTCGCCCGTCGTGCCCGACAGGGCTCCCACCACCGCAGTGCAGGAGGAGCCGTGAGCGGTGCGTGCAGACATGTATACACGCTGCTCCCGCTGCTGCGCGCACGCGCGTTTGGGCAGGCTGTGTGCAGCGCTGGCAGTAGGCTCAGCCGCGTGTGGAACTCCTTCGTGAGTGGTGGGCAGAGTCCCTCGGGGCCGCCGCATTTGCTATCCCAGCACGCGGGTGCAGCCCCGCCGCGCCTGCTTGCGCCGGGCGGGTGCGCGTCGCTGTGAACTCCCGTGAGCGTCGCGGCCGCGGCTCGGGGCCGTCGCTCGAGGCTGCACGCGCGCGGTGTTTTCCCTGCACGCCCTAGAAGGTTGCTCCCCACACACCGCTCACGCGGTCGCCTCCCACGCGCAGGCCAGCTGCGCCTAGGGAAGGGCGTGCCGCCGCTTTGAAGATGGGTGCGCTGTCGCCGCAGATCTCGCTGCTGCTTGCGTTGGGTGGCGCGACGGTGGGCATTCTCATCGTCCTCGTCTACTGCGTCTACGAGTGCCCCGGCATGAACTCCGCCACGGGAGACTACGGCAGCCGGCGCCGGCTGCTGGAATACCTGGAGCAATGAGCGGCGCTTAGGGCTCCATGGGTGTTTGGTTGGGACCACACGAAGACTGCCTGCTTTGAGCTTCTGAAGCACACAACGTATACTTTTCCGTCACTTTGCGGCGACGATGAATAGGCAGGTGGCTGTGGCGAACACGGTCGCCTCGTCGCCACAGTCCAGTAGCGGCGCGTCCGCCACAGTGGCGGCCAAGCGCACCTTGCGTCCCTCCTCTGAGAGCACGTCCACGGTGATGCAAAGCCACGACTGCGCAGGCACGGGCGCCTTGTAGTCCACGTTCAGGTTGGCGGTGAAGCCTGGGCCTCGCTCGGGCGCCCACCAAGCCCAATAGGCCTGTGAGAGGTGACAAGTTGAGAGAGTGAGTGCCTCCGAGTACTTCTGACCGCGAGCCACGCGCCTGGCCGAACATCTCGTCCAGCAGCAGCGCCGTGACGCCGCCGTGCACCAGGCCGGGGTGGCCGCACACGCGCCTGCCGAGCGGCCAAACTCCATAGACCCTGCGGGCCGCCTCGTGCAGATACACGCGTCCACCGTGGCTGGCTGGCTCCTCACCCTCGTGAAGCCAGCTGATGACTGTGTCGTCTCCGTGTGGTTGGACGTCGCTCTCCCAGTAGGAGTGCGCAGGAGGGGAGGTTATGCCGGGCCTGCTTGCCAGCGCGCTCACCCACGCCGGCGCAGCGCTGGCCTCGCTTCCGCTGGGAGCAGCCTCTGCAGCAGCCATGGCTCGAGGCCGAGACAAGCGCACAGGCGCACAACAGAGCAGGCGGCGAGGCAGCGGCGCGGCAGAGCGCATGCACACACCCACTGAGGCGGCGCAGGAGCGTGGAGGGCGAGGTGCGAGCGAGGAGAGGAGGAGAGAAGAGAGATGCCTCCTGGCGTGCCGCGTGTCGTACGACGAACCGACGGCGGGCGGCCGGGCGACGCCCGCCGTGAAGCAGCGTTGCAGGTTGCACGCAGCGCCACTGCTCGTTCCTCCGCCAGCACTATCATGGCCGCCCTTTCCTTTGACGTGGCCAGCGCGGCTGGCCAGACGGCGCTGAACGAGTTCCTGGCGACTCGCAGCTACATCACCGGGTGCGTGACTCTTCCCGCACGCCGCTCACGGCGCTATGCGTCGCTGCGTGGCGCTCTGCGTGGCGCTGCGTGCCGTGCGGCGGCGTGGCGGCGTGCCGGGAATGGAAGGGCTGCAACTGCTGACGGCGGCCCGGCCGTCCCCGCAGCTACCAGGCCAGCCGCGACGACCTGGCCGTCTACGTGGCCCTCTCCAGCGCACCGGCCGCGGCGAGCGCGCCCCACACGGCGCGCTGGTACTCGCACATCTCTGCGTTGCTGGGCTCGAGGTGCGATCCCCCGAGCACCTTTCCTCCCACCGCTGCACCGCCCAGCCGCCGCGGGTCGCTCACCCGGCCCCGCCTCCCTGCTGCCAGCTTCCCGGGCAAGGCGGTGGGCGTGTCCGTGGGCGGCGCCAGCAGCGCCGCTGCAGCCGCTGCGCCCGCAGCAGCCGCCAAGCCCGCCGCCGCGGCTGACGACAGCGACGACGAGCTGGACTTGTTCGGCGACGACACGGAGGAGGAGAAGGCGGCCAAGGCTGCGGTGATCGCCACCGCCAAGGCGCGCGGAGAGGAAAAGGCGAAGCTCAGCAAGTCCATGATCATCCTCAACGTCAAGCCCTGGGACGACGAGACGGACCTGGCGGAGCTGGAGAAGCACGTGCGTGCGGTCGAGCAGGACGGGCTGCTATGGGGCGCCTCCAAGCTGGTGCCGGTTGGCTATGGGATCAAGATGTTGCAGATCACCTGCATCATCCAGGACTCCAAGGTGCCCAGCTTCGATGCCATCATCGAGGACTTCCTGGTGCAGGACGGCGAGAACGCGTACATCCAGGCGCGTGAAAGCAGCGCTGTGCGTGGCCTTGCGCAGCACTCACGCGCCCGCCACTGTCTGCGCAGTCCGCGGACATTGCCTCCTTCAACAAACTGTAGGCGGCGCTGGAGGGAGCGGGTGGGAGGCGCACACGTGTTGCGTGTAACCACTACGAGGAATGTGCTCGTTGGTTCTTTGCTTCCATTCTGTGCGCATGGCGCGCTTAAGTTATTCGTTCGTCTCCGCGCTGTCCCTCTTTTCTGCCGTAAGCAGCCCCGCCAGCTCGGTCCCCCCCCCCTGCTCCTGAGGCTCACTGGGCGGAGGCAGTTGCACCAGACGCCAGGTGCCGCTGCGTGCACGCAGCACCGCGCCCGCTCCTGCGGTGAGCGCCGCGACGGCGAAGGCGTAGCTGCGACGCGCAGCGCGCGACGCGTCAGCACGACGCTGCATGCACGCACGCGAGCGCGAGCGGTGACGCACCCAGCTAAGCCCCCAAACTGACGCCTCGCCGGCGCGCGCGTGGCGGATGCTATGGCCTGCACCAGCGTCTGCAGCGCCAGAGCGGCAGTGGCGTTGGCGCCGAACAACACCGCGAAGCGCCCCCGGGGCGCGACCCTTTGCACAGCCTCGCCTTCCTCTGCGCCAGCCTCCTCACATGCCGCGTCATCCAGCGCGTGCGCGCACTGCGCGTACAGCAGGCAGGTGCAGAACTGCAGCACTGTGAGCGTGGCGGCGTAGGAGCAGTAGGC
>Ga0049083_10000770_pt1 | contig 11812 bp, 10 predicted proteins | sample GreLakmeMI27MSRF_FD_66719 | JGI IMG/M metagenome (GOLD analysis project Ga0049083, IMG submission 66719) | Freshwater lentic microbial communities from great Laurentian Lakes, MI, USA - Great Lakes metaG MI27MSRF | ecosystem: Environmental > Aquatic > Freshwater > Lake | place: Great Lakes...
GTACCAATTAATAAAAAGGGAAAGGTGAGTTTTTTCATAAGATGAAGGTAAAATATTATTTACCTATTCCTCATACACTACTATAATTTTTATGGTTGCATTTAATAAGCTGAAAATGTAGCTTGCAAACGTATAAAAAAATGTGACTTAGAAAAATTGATCAAAAAGACTTTTTTACAACGTTATATATCGTTGTGCTACATAATCCCAATTAACTACTTGCCACCAACTGTCAATATAATCGGCTCGTTTATTTTGGTATTTTAAGTAGTAGGCATGCTCCCAAACATCTAATGCTAATAATGGAAAGCCTTTTATTTCAGCTAGGTCCATCAAAGGGTTATCTTGATTAGGAGTACTGCCAATTTTTAAGTTTTTGTCTTTGTCTAAATACAACCAAGCCCAACCACTGCCAAACCTATTTTTACCAGTATCTGCAAATTGTTTTTTAAAATCGGCAAAGGAGATAAATGTTTTTTCAATGCTTTCTAACAATTTGCCTGTGGGTTTATTATCGCTTTGTTTGGGTCGCATACATTGCCAAAACATTTCGTGGTTGTAATGGCCGCCAGTATTGTTTCTCAGTTTAGCAGAGTATTTGCTAATAGATGATAAAATATCTTCTACATTTTTTTTAGGGTCAGCATTTTCAGCAACAATTGCATCGTTCATATTTTTTGTATAGGATGCTGCATGTTTGGTATAATGAATTTCCATGGTTAGGGCATCTATAACATTTTCTAATCCATCGTATTTATAGGATAGGGGTTTTTGTGTAAAGCCAGTAGCGAAAGTATTTTTTATACTTTTTTTAGATACGTTGCATGAGGCTAAAAATTCGGCTGAAAAACTTAAGCCTATCCCTAAAGCCACACTGCCTTTTACAGTAGTGCTAATAAAATTACGCCTACTCTTTTTTTTATAGTGTTGCATGCTATTTTTATTAGATGTCAGATAATTGTTTCTTTTTACTAAAGGGAGTAAATAGTAGTCCTATTTTTTTATATAGGCGGTAGTAAAATTCTTTATTAAATAACTGAGAGTCGTGTAGGGCTTTGTAGGTAAAAAAAATGCCTACTGGTATTAGCACAATTACAGAAAGCCACATACCTACAATAGGCCCTAAGGAGCCTTCTTTTACAAATTTTTCGCCAAACGTATTAAGTAAATGAAAAATTAAGAAAAAGATGATAGCAACAACCAATGGCATACCTAAACCACCTTTACGTATTATTGAGCCAAGGGGTGCCCCAATAAAAAATAAAATAATACAAGCCAACGATAAAGAGAATTTTCTATGCCATTCTATTTTGTGGTATCTAATTTCTTTTTTACGAACATCAATATCGCCTCCTGTGTTTACAAAACTATTTTTTAAACTATTTACGTTGTTTACCGAGTTTTCGTAAATACTAGAGTGTACACTATCAGGTATAATATCTTTTAACGTAGTAATTTTTTTTACTGAAGTAGTTGTTGCTTTTTTCCAAATGCTATCAGGGATATTGCTATAAGTAAAATACATTTTTTGCTCTTGCTCCATACGTTTGCTTAAGGTGTCATCTATTTTTTTAATAGAGTCCATAGATATATTAAGCTGTCGAATACTTAGCATTTTATAATTTTTTTTATAAACACTGTCGTTAGTAGTTTGCTTTTGTAAAACGCTTAAATCAAATAATTTTTTATAGGTTTTAAAACCAAGCCGAATAAATTCTGTTGCAGTGCTATCTAACGTGTTTCCTCTTTCTTGATAACGTATTCCATTTTCTAAATTAAATTCTAAAAACTTTTTATCGTCCGAAATTTTCATAATGCCTTTTTCGGCAGTAATGCAATTGTCTTGTAAATTATTTCCTTGCTCAAAAATTATAACGTTTTCAATGGTTTTTCCATCTGCTTGTTTTTTGCCAACTTTAATAGCATAGGTAGGTATTTGGGTATAAAAAACGCCTTCTTTTAAATCGAATGCTGGTTTTTTGTACACTATATCATTATATAACGTAACCGACTTTAAATTGGCATACGGAATTACATAATTTGCAAATAAAAAGGTTACGCCACTTAATAAAACGGTAACAAAAAAAAGTGGACGCATAAAACGCAATAGAGATATACCAGACGATTTTATTGCAACCAACTCAAAACTTTCGCCCAAGTTACCAAAGGTCATTATACTCGATATTAGTATAGCAATAGGCATTGCTAATATTAATAAAGTGGCACTCATGTAAAATAAAAATAAACCGATAGTTCCAAAGTCTAATCCCTTACCTACCAAATCATCAACATACTTCCATACTGTTTGCATAAGTAATACAAATAGTGCAATAAAAAACGTTACAATAAAAGGTCCTATGAACGATTTTAGTATTAGTTTATCTAGCTTTTTAAACATTAAAAATATACAATAATTTAGCCCTACAAAAATACTATTTTATTTTACTCTAGTTGTAATAACATAAACGAAGAATTAAATTATAACATAGGGTTAGCAAAAAAAAAGAGTGTTTAAACAACACTCTTTAAATTTCTCTAGTAGAATTAACTTCCTAGTCTATGAAACAAATCTTTTACTTGATATTCCCACAATTGACTTTGATCTTTAATTTCTTTTTTTTCAGCAAAATCTTTTATCATCAAAATGGTTTGATTGGTAACCTCAGATTTTTGAATTCGCCATTCAAAATACTCATCCTTTGCCATAGTATGCCATCTAAATTTTACATATTTATCGGCTTCACTTTCTAATAAATCTGCTTTTTCCTCGGTACCATTCCACGAAAAACTAAAAACGCCATCTTTTTCATCCACCTTATCTGCAAACCACTCTTGTAAAGCAGATGGACTTCTTAAAAATTCATATAATATACCAGGGGAACATCTTACTGGGTATTCTAACGTAAACAATACTTTCTTACTCATTCTATCTTTTTAAAAATTTCTTATGCTGCAATAATAACAAAATAAATCACTCCACAAAACATTTTGTGGTTTATTTTATAAATGGTAATAACAATTAACTACGTTGTAAGTTTAAATAAGCGACTTGAAAACCAATAAATTATTATTCTTTTTTTGGAAACATATGATAATTATCATAAATTACGTTTAAAAAAAATATGTTTTTAACAAATCGTTAACCCATATATCTTACAATTACGCTTTAAAACTTTGCACTTATGAGTATGCGTCAGCTTAAAATAAGTAAGTCAATTACCAATAGAGAAAGTCAAAGCCTCGAAAAATACCTACAAGAAATAGGTAAGGTAGATTTAATTACACCAGAGGAAGAAGTAAAATTAGCTATTAAAATAAAACAAGGCTGTCAGGCTTCTTTAGAAAGATTAACTAAAGCAAATCTTCGTTTTGTGGTATCTGTTGCCAAACAGTATCAAAATCAAGGATTAACCCTGCCCGATTTAATTAACGAAGGAAATTTAGGCTTAATAAAAGCAGCACAAAGGTTCGATGAAACAAGAGGGTTTAAATTTATTTCCTATGCCGTATGGTGGATACGCCAAAGTATTTTACAAGCATTAGCAGAGCAGTCAAGAATTGTGCGGTTACCCCTAAATAAAGTAGGCCTTACCAATAGAATAAGTAAAGCGTTCAGTTTGCTAGAACAAGAGTTTGAAAGAGAACCAACTGCCGAAGAATTAGCTACCTTATTAGAAATTGATATAGAAGAAGTATCAGCAACATTAGGGATGAATGTAAGGCATGTAAGTATGGATCAACCCCTATTCGATGGTGAGGATAGTACATTAATTGATGTAATGATTAACCCAAATGCTATAAGTACCGATAACGAATTAGCAAAAGCCTCTTTACGTACAGAAATAGATAGATCCTTAAGTACACTTACCCAACGCCAAAAAGAAGTCATTCGTTTTTTCTTTGGTTTAGGAGTAGACCATGCCCTTAGTTTAGAGGATATTGGTGAACGTTTTAATCTTACCAGAGAAAGAGTGAGACAAATAAAAGATAAAGCCATTACTACATTAAGAGGAACAGGTAGGAGTAGTTTGTTAAGGAGTTATTTGGGTACTTAGGTGATCAAACTTCCTTTTTTATAAGCACGTATAAACGATCAAAAAATAGATTACTAATACATAAATAGCTTCTTTTTTTGGCAGCAAAAAACGAATAAAAATTCAAATTGTTCTTGCAATCGGTATTGTTCCTCCAAACATCAACAAATTCAATTTTATTAATCCTTATTTTTACCGAAATTTGCACATTCTTAATAAATTACTATAAATGGCTATAGAAATAAAAGTTCCAACCGTTGGCGAAAGTATTAATGAAGTAACATTGGTAAAGTGGTTAAAAAAAGATGGCGAATATGCTAATAGAGATGAAGTAATTGCAGAGCTAGAAAGCGAAAAAGCCACTTTTGAAATTAATGCCGAACAAGCTGGTACCTTAAAAATGATTGCTCAAGAAGGCGATACGTTAAAAATTGGCGACCTTATTTGCAGTATTGATACAGATGCGGCAAAGCCTGCAGTTAGTGGTACACTGCCAACAAAAGAAAGCAATGCCAAAGTTGAAATAGCTAAACCAACAGATGAAGTTGTTAAACCACAAACCGATGTAAAAGCAACACCCGTTGCAGCAGCAATTATTGCAGACAAAAAAGTAGATGTAAAAGGGGTAACTGCTAGTGGTAGTAATGGTAAAATAATTAAGCAAGATGTTTTAGATGCATTAAATAGCCCTGGGCGTAAACCAGGTGTTGAATTGTTTAGCCGTAACGACAGGCCAGAAAAAATGAGCAATTTGCGTAAAACTATTAGCCGCCGTTTGGTAGAAGCTAAAAATACGACCGCTATGCTTACTACGTTTAACGAAGTAGATATGGGGCCTGTAATGGAAATACGTAAGCAGTATAAAGATAAATTTAAAGAAGCCCACGGTGTTAATCTTGGGTTTATGAGTTTCTTTACAAAGGCTTGTTGTTATGCATTACAAGAGTTTAAATCGGTAAACGCTTACCTTGATGGTGAAAATATTATTTACCACGATTATTGTGATGTATCCATTGCCGTTAGTGCGCCAAAAGGATTAGTAGTGCCTGTAATAAGAAATGCCGAAAGCCTTAGTATGGCTGGTATTGAAGCAGCCGTAGTTGATTTAGCAACAAAAGCAAAAAATAATAAACTTACTATTGAAGAAATGACAGGAGGAACCTTTACTATTACAAATGGTGGAATTTTTGGAAGTATGATGAGTACACCTATTATTAATATTCCTCAAAGTGCTATTTTAGGTATGCATAATATTGTAGAGCGGCCAATGGCAGTAAACGGAAAAGTAGTTGTAAAACCAATGATGTATGTAGCATTAAGTTACGATCATCGTATTATAGATGGTAGAGAATCGGTAGGCTTTTTAGTACGGGTAAAACAACTTTTAGAAAATCCTTCTTTATTATTATTTGGTAAAGATCCTGTAAGTAGTTTGCTAGAATTGTAAAAATACTTCAATAAAGTCGTCCTGGGGAATGGAGCATCTTAAAGTAAAAATCCTTTAAAGATCCTTGTTCCTCGGGATGACAGATCAAGCTCCATACTTTTTTAGTTAACTGGTTTAATTGCAGTTTTCTTTTTCATGATACATTATCAATCCTATATAAAATATGCCTCTACAATTTTAAGCCTGTATAAAGGAGAAGAGCCTTTTGCCAATTTTTTAAAAAAATATTTTTCTGCCCATAAAAAGCATGGCTCAAAAGATAGAAAGCATATAGCTAACCTTTGCTATAATTTTTTTAGGCTTGGCAAGGCTTTACCAAATGCCTTAATACAAGAAAAAATGATTTTAGCTACTTTCTTAATAGGTAATTTTTCGAAAGAATTTTTGTTGTTGTTAAACGATGAATGGTTAAATTTTGCACATAAGCCGTTGGAGGAAAAATTAAAAAATGTTCCATTTGATATACTCGATATTTTTCCTTTCGCAAAAGAATTAAGTGGAGCTGTGGAGGTAGAAAAATTATGTTTATCTTATTTTTATCAACCCAAACTATTTTTGCGCTTTAGGGAGCAATTTTTGCGATGGAAAATATTAGAGCGTTTGACAGCATCAAAAATACCGTTTGAATGGCGTGGCTTAGATTGTTTAGCTTTTGAAAACGGCACAAACCTAGATGATGTTTTGCAAATGGGCTACGAAGTAATTGTACAAGATTATAACTCTCAACAAACCCTTAATTATATAAAGGAAAATAAAAGTCTATTTAAAACGACTAATATAGATATGTGGGATTGTTGTGCTGCAAGTGGAGGAAAGTCTATTATGTACTACGATTTTATGCAGCTTAAAACAAAATTAACCGTATCGGATATACGGTTAAGTATTTTGCAAAATTTACATCAACGGTTTAGAAAAGCAGGTATTGATAAGTACGATTATTTTGTGTGTGATTTGGCTAAGGGGAAAAGCCCCCTTCCCAATATACACTACAGTACCATTATTTGCGATGTTCCCTGCAGTGGCAGCGGTACTTGGGGTCGTACACCAGAGCAATTGTATTTTTTTAAAGTAGATAAAATAAACTACTATACTGCGTTGCAACAAAAAATAATTACCAACGCAATGGCACAGTTAAAACCTGGGGGGCATTTTATTTATATTACTTGCAGCGTATTTGCTGCCGAAAACGAAAAACAAGTAGCGTTTATAAAAAAACAATTCCAGGTAGAGTTACTACAAATGGAATTTTTAAAAGGGTATGATAAACAGGCAGATAGTATGTTTGTAGCTGTCTTTAAAAATAAATAACTATACCACTAAGTAATTATGTAAATGTGAGACCACTACTGGCCAGTATACGTTTTAAGGGTATTTTAATAGTGGCCAAACATTTATAAACTAGTAAACTTAAATTTTTGGCCTCCAATACTTGCCTCATACATTAAGCCACCTTTTTGCTGGGTAAATATCATTACACCATTTTTATATTTAACATTAGCTGAAGCTCCTTCGGTTACAGCTACTGCACTTGCTTGTGCCGAAAACTCAAACCGGTTCTCCTTAAAACGATTAAACTCTTCTTCATTTTCAAAGAAAATAACTTCTCTGTAGGCTTGTCCACCTAATTGCAAACCAACGGTAACTTGTTTCACTTTTGCCATGCCAATTAATGTACCATGCTTATACACAGCACCATTTCCTGCAGCTGCACCAACTCCAATTCCTCCTTTTCCAATATTTGGAAAAATTACGTATGCAAAAGCATTCTCAAATAGGGGTTTAAGCAAACCGTCTTTTTCAATAAAGGCAGTTTTTGCTTCTACTGCATCTTCAATAATTTTTTCTTTTTTTTGTGCCGATTGAGCTGTTATGCTTTGGTTTAAAAAAAGGAGCCCCAAAATAGTTAGTAGCCTTAATGTATTTTTTTTTGCTAGTAATGTCATAAAATGTTTTTAATTAAGATGCAATAACTGTGCTATTTTTTTACAAACTATTAATTTCTTTCTTTTTTAATGCGAATAATTAAAATTTTAACACAGCCTTAATAATTGTATAAAAAAAGCTCCAATTGTAGAAATTGCAAATGGAGCTTTTTTTAATGGCCTTTTAGTTATTAAGATTATCGTTTCAACACCTTCTTAATTAGATCTTTTTTACCATCTATATTTACCTGAACATAATAAATACCTGCACTAAGTTTATTCATTGATATTGCATATGTTTTTGCTCCGGTAGTTTGCTGGCTTTCGTTTTGGTAAACTCTTTGCCCTGATGTGTTGTAAATAATTAGTTGTATAGCAGATGGAGTATTTTTATATATTGTCACAAATAATAAATCTCTAACAGGGTTTGGAGTTATTTGTGTTTTACAAGGTAAAGTATAATGAGCTAGTGTGGCAAATGCTGTATCGCTACAACCTGAAGTATTAGCAGCAATAATTCTATAAGTACCTGTAACAGCAATTTGTGTTGGGTTAGTTACGTTTACACCACCAATACTCCAATTAGTAGTTAGGTTAGTTGTATTAAATAATACAGTTAAATCATAAACGCCATTACTACAAAATGTATCCATAACATCGTTACCTAAAGTAGGTTTTAAACCTGCTAATAAATTAACAACTGCAGTATCGGCACAACCAAAAGTGTTAGTGGCAATCAATCTATACGCTCCAGCAGTATTTACATTTGATGGGTTTGGTACAGCGTTTCCAGCCAATGTCCAATTAGTTGTTAAGCCGTTAGTATTAAATTGTGTTGTTAGGTTATACGAATTATTTCCACAAATAACATCACTTTTATCTGCACCTAAATTTGGTTTAACATTCGCTATTAATTGCACCAAAGCAGTATCGCTACAACCACTTGGGTTTGTTGCAATAAGTTGATAAGTTCCAATGGCAGTTACGGCACTAGGGTTAGCAACTGCATTGCCTCCAAAGGTCCAGTTAGTGGTTAAGCCACTTGTATTAAATTGGGTAGTTAAATCAAAATTTGTTCCACCACATATACTACTATTTTTATCTGCACCCAACGCAGGTTTAGCAATAAAATTTACTGTAGCACTATCTAAATAAAAAGTAGTATCGGTGCTAATTTTCATGCGTATTCTATATTTAATAATGCCACTTGGCATTGTCGATATATCATCAACATAACTAAAATTGCGTTGTGTAAATGCCCCAGTAGTCGTTTGTGTATTAATGGTAGAGTAGGTAATATCTGTGGCTAATTTTCTTTCTAAAAATACAACGATGCCTGTGTCTGTTTTAGCACTAAACTGAATAGTTGTTTTGCAACTATTTATAGCAATATTTTGTGTGTAGCGTTGTTTAATTAAATAGCTAAATGCTTTTAGCATATTCGGAATTCCATAACCAACTCTATCATCTGGATTTGTACTTCGGCTGGCAGATTGATGCAATGCATTAATAATAGCCATATTATTTTCTTCCGGAAAAGCTTGCCATAAACAAGTTGTAATACCTGCCATATTTGGGCAAGCAAATGAAGTTCCACTTCCGCCAACGGGGCCACCAGTTGTAGTATTTGCAATAACAGCACCTGCACCAACTGCTGCTACGTTTGGTTTTATTTGCCCATCGCTACTTGGGCCATAACTACTAAAACTTGCTACTATGCCACTGTTATTTACAGCGCCTACTGCTAATACACTATCTGCATCAGCGCCTGTAATTAAATAATGCCAAGGACTATTTCCTTCATTACCATTTGCAAAAACAGCTAAAATTCCTTTTTTTGCAGCCACATCAGCAGCCCTTGCAGAAATAGTGGTATTGCCATCCATATTTGCATAGGTATAATCAAATAAGGTTCCGCCATCAAAATCGTAATACCCTAGCGATACCGAAAATACATCAACTCCTAAACTATCCGCTCGTTCAGCTGCTGCAACCCAGTTTTGCTCTTCTATGGGGTACTCACTCGCTACATCCTCAGTTCTATATAAATAAAAAGAAGTTTTTGGTGCTTGCCCTACAAATACGGACGGTAAATTTGCAGCAATAGTACTAAGGCATTGCATTCCATGTGCATTATCTTCATCTACACTTGCATCACCTGTAACAAAATCCCAGGTGCCTAAAATTTGGCCTCCATTACGCACACTATCAAAAGTTGGTAGTGTTAGGTAGTGATAAAAGCCAGCGTCCATTACAGCCATTTGCATGCCTTGTCCACTATACCCACGGTTGTGCAAAAACTGTCCATTGTGTATACGCACTTGATTGACTGATGACCCATACATATAAACATCTGCAGCAATACCTTGCCCAATATTATTTATTGGTGGTAAAGTAGCATTAGCAACTGGGGCATCTAATTTTTTATTTACACGTTTTTTTGCAGTACCAGTAAATGGGGCTAGTGGGCCACTACTTAATACAAATGGAAAGCTATTAATTCTTGCTAGTGCTGCCGCATCGGTAGTTTGTATAGCAACTTGATTAAGCCATTTGCTACTATTTAAAATGGTAACGGCACCGGCTAATCTAATACTATCTATAAATCTTGGTGTAACAGGTAAATCGGCACTGTCTATTGCAATGTTATACCTAGTTCTACGAGCTAATGCCCTTGGCGTAAGGTATGCACTTGGATTACTTATGGAATAGGGTGTAGTGCCTTTATGTTTTAATTTAATAATGTACTTGCTATATTGGGCAGTTGCTGATGCACAAATAAGTAACGAAAAAACAAGTAAAAAAGTAACTATTTTCTTCATAAAATTTATTTAGTATTCTAAAACTAAAAATGTTTAGCATCACCAAAAGTTAAAATTCAACTTTTTTATTTGGTGTCGTAAGCCCATTTCAACAAAGTTGCTCCCCAGGTAAATCCACCACCAAAAGCAGCCAGTACTATGTTGTCCCCTTTTTTCAATTTCTTTTCCCAATCCCATAAACATAACGGAATGGTAGCCGCTGTAGTATTGCCATATTTTTGAATGTTTATCATCACCTTTTCTTTTGGTAAATTCATTCTATTAGCCGTAGCATCAATTATACGTAGGTTTGCTTGGTGCGGTACAAGCCAAGCAATGTCGTCTGCTGTTAAACCATTACGTTGCATTAAATCATAACTTACATCGGCCATACCCTTTACAGCAAACTTAAATACAGCCTGCCCCTCTTGATAAATGTAATGTTCTTTATTACTAACAGTTTCTACACTAGATGGTTTAGCTGAGCCGCCAGCTTTCATGTGTAAAAAAGGGCCACCACTACCATCGCTTTTTAAAATACTATCCATAACACCGTTTCCTTCATTATTAGGTTCTAATAAAACTGCTGCTGCTGCATCACCAAATAGTATGCAAGTAGTTCTGTCGCTATAATCTACTATGCTGCTCATTTTATCGGCCCCTACAACTACTACTTTTTTATATCTGCCGCTTTCAATAAAACTTGTACCTGTAGTTAATGCAAATAAAAATCCGCTACAAGCCGCAGCTAAATCAAAACTAAACGCATTTACTGCACCCACTTTATTAGCAATTAAGTTAGCTGTTGCCGGAAAAAACATATCAGGTGTAACCGTAGCACAAATAATACAATCAATTTCCTCGGGGCTTATGCCTCTTTTTTTACACAATTCTAATACCGCTGGGGCACCCATATCACTGGTAGCCAATCCTTCGCCTTTTAAAATTCGGCGTTCCTCTATCCCTGTTCTACTTCGTATCCATTCATCATTGGTATCTATAAATTTTTCTAATTCTTTGTTGGTTAATCTAAACTCTGGTAAGTATGCTCCAACGGCAGTAATTGCGGCAGTAATTTTGTTCATTTAATCAATTGTTGTGAAAAAAAATAAGTTTTATACTTGTTATGTAAAAGTAAACAAAAAAACTTAGCCATGTTTTAACGATTTTGCAAGTAAAAAAACCTTATTTTCGTAGTTGTATGTATGCGTATTTGCAAGGAAAATTTAGTTACAAAAGCCCAGCACAGGTTTATATTGATGTACATGGTGTAGGTTATGAAGTAAATATTAGCCTAACTACCTATAGTTCTATTCAAAATATAACCGAAGGCAAGCTTTTTACGTACCTACAAATAAAGGAAGATGGACATACATTATATGGCTTTTTTGAAAAAGAGGAAAAAGAGATGTTTGTGCTTTTAATTGGGGTTTCGGGTATTGGAGCTGCAACTGCAAGATTGATGTTGTCTAACCTAATACCTGCCGAAATTGTAAAAGCAATTCAACAGGGTAATATAAAGTTGATTGAAAGTGTAAAAGGTATTGGTAAAAAAACGGCAGAACGCTTAGTCTTGGAATTAAAAGACAAAGTAAGTAAACAACCCAG
>Ga0049083_10000772_pt1 | contig 11807 bp, 11 predicted proteins | sample GreLakmeMI27MSRF_FD_66719 | JGI IMG/M metagenome (GOLD analysis project Ga0049083, IMG submission 66719) | Freshwater lentic microbial communities from great Laurentian Lakes, MI, USA - Great Lakes metaG MI27MSRF | ecosystem: Environmental > Aquatic > Freshwater > Lake | place: Great Lakes...
GCCGACCCGAAGGCCGCGAACAGCACGCGCAGCATCACCCCCTTCGCGCCGTTCAACCAAGACCTGAACCGCCTCACGCTCAAGGTGAAGAACCTCGGCGCGGCCAAGGCGAAGGTCACGTGGGGCGGGGTCGCGAAGGACTTCACGAAGGAGCAGCTCGAAGCCGGCGTGAACCTCGCCGCCGAGTTTCCTGCCACGCCGTTCGACGCTCAGTTCGGCAAGCTGATGGGGGTCCTCAGCCAGAAGCAGAACTTCGAGACCACGATGATCAAGAACCTCGTGACCAACTTCCGCCAGTTCGCCAACGACGCGAAGGCCGACCCCGAACTCGCCAAGGCCTTTGACACCGTCCGCACCAAGCTCCAGTCCCGCCAGCAGGCCCTCGACACCGAGGCCCGCCAGCAGCTCGTGCCCGTGAAGCACACGCTGACGGTCACGGCGCTCTGACCGCGTGAGGCGATGAGGTTGGTGGAGCGCCGGTCTCCAGACCGGCTTTGCGCGGGGAGTGCGCCTTCCAAGCCGCAGCAATGTTGGTATGCACGAGCGAGGCGCGTGTTTCCGAACTGTTCCGTTGTTGCTGCGCCCCGGCGACCGCTCCGCAGCGCCGCTGCATTCCAGAATTGCCCTCCGCCCTTCCTCCCCGTAGAAATCGCGCGTGTCAAAACCTGCCCTTCCCACCACCGCCCCGCTTTCGCCGGGCCTGCGTCGCTTCCTCTACGGCACCGCGGCCACGACGGGCGCGGCTATTCTCATCGTGGAAATCCTCGGTGCGAAGATGCTCTCGCCTTACGTCGGCACATCGCACTTCGTCTGGACGGCGCAGATCGCAGTCACGCTCCTCTCGCTTGCGGTGGGCTACTGGTTCGGCGGCTGGCTCGTGGACCGCTCGCAAAACCTCCGCCGGCTCTACTCCTGCATCTTGCTGGCGGCGGTGTATCTCTGCTTCACCGTGCCGTTCACGGCGAAGGTCGCATTCGCGTGCCTGCAATTCCCCCTCGCCGTTGGTTCGCTGCTGGCGTCGCTGTTCCTCTTCTTTGTCCCGCTCACGTTGCTTGCGACGGTCGGGCCGTTCGTCATCCGCGTCCTCACCTCGGTCGTCGCGGGCGTCGGCGGCACCGTGGGCCGACTCTCCGCCATCAGCACCCTCGGCAGCGTGCTGGGCACCGTGCTGATTGGCTACGTGTTGATTCCCTTCCTGCCGAACTCGGTGACGATGTTCATCACCGCCGGCGTGCTGATGGCGCTCTCGGCGGTTTACTTCGTTGTCTGGCGTGAGAAGGGCGACTCGCTGAACGGCCCTGTGGTGCTGGTCGCACTGGGGGTCTTCGCGGGCTGGGCAGGGATTCGTATCGACGCCAAATCACCGTCCGACTCGATGACGGAGGTTGCCCGGAGGAACTCGAACTTCGGGCTGATGCAGGTCTTCGAGACGGGCGGTGGTGGACGCCGCTACTATCTCAACGACTACCTCACGCAAAACACCTACGACCCCGAGGCGAAGCAAAGCATCTCGCTCTTCACCTATGGGCTGCATGGGCTGGCGGGCGTTTACACCCCGCAAATCAAGGAGGTGCTGTGCATCGGCATGGGCGTTGGCATCGTGCCGATGCAGTTCGCCCGCGAGGGCGCGCAGGTGGACGTGGTGGAAATCAACGACGCCATCGCGGACGTCGCGAAGGCGCACTTCCACCTCGAACCGGACAAGCTCAATCTCACCGTCGGCGATGGCCGGCAGTTCGTGAACGCCGCGACGAAGCAATACGACGCGGTCATCCTCGACGCCTTCCTCGGCGACTCCTCGCCCTCGCACCTGATGACGCAGGAGGCCTTCACCGCGATGCGCCGCGTGCTGCGGCCGGACGGCGTGCTGGTCATCAACAGCTTTGGCGACTTCGAGCCGGGGCAGGATTTTTTCACCGCGTCGCTGGACAAGACGCTCCGGTCCGTCTTCGGCACGGTGCGCATCCACGCTAGCGGGAACGGCAACGTCTTCTTTGTCGCCACGCCGGCGAAGGAGCTGAAGCAGCACCGCACGATGGACTTTGCCGCGATGCACCCAACCGTGCGCCAGCAGGCGCGCGACGCGCTCGAAGGCATCCGCACCACGAACCCCAAAAGCGGCATCGTGCTGACGGATGACTTCAACCCCGTGGAATTCCACGACGCGAAGAACCGCGAGCAGTTCCGCCGGCAACTCGCCTTCTCAATGAGGCCGAAGTGACGATCTACTTCGACTACAACGCCACCACACCGCTGGACCCACAGGTCCGCGCGGCGATGCTGCCGTTCCTCGATGAAGTCTGGGGCAATCCATCGAGCGTCCACCACATCGGCCGCCGCGCGCGGGCCTTGCTCGACGACGCGCGCGACCGCACCGCCGCCGTGCTCGGCTGCAAGGGCAGCGAAGTGGTCTTCACCAGCGGCGGCACGGAGAGCAGCAACCTCGCGGTCTTCGGCACCGCGCGCTTGCTGCGCGAGAAGGGCCGGCACCTCATCACCTCCAGCGTGGAGCACCACGCGGTCTTGCACTGCTTCGACTATTTGGAGCGCAAGGAAGGTTTCTCCGTCACGCGCCTGCCCGTGGACGCCACGGGCCGCGTGCGCGTGGACGACCTCCGCCGCGCGCTCCGCCCCGACACGACGCTCGTCAGCGTGATGGCCGCGAACAACGAGACCGGCACGCTTCAGCCCGTCGCGGAACTCGGCGCGCTCTGCCGTGAGCGGGGCGTGCTCTTCCACACCGACGCCGTGCAGTGGTTTGGCAAGGAGCCGTTCGCGAACGTCCACCAGTTCAACGCCGACCTCGTCTCCATCTGCGCGCACAAGTTCCACGGGCCGAAGGGCGCGGGCGCGCTCTACCTCCGCTCGCCACTGCTGCCGGACCCGGTTGCGTTCGGCGGCGCGCACGAGAACGAGCGCCGCGCCGGCACGGAGAACCTGCCCGCCATCATCGGCTTCACCGACGCGCTGGAGCGCTTCGTGCGGACGCCGGGGTTCGAGCGAACGCACCTTGCCCATCTCACCGAGCGATTGCTCACGACGGTGGACGGCATCGAAGGCGCGCACTTCCGCGGCTCACGCGAGCATCGGCTGGCGAACACGGTTGCCTTCACTGTGGAAGGCACCGACAGCATCGCGCTGATGGCGGTGCTGGACTTGGAAGGCGTCTGCGCGTCGAGCGGTTCGGCGTGCGCGGCAGGTTCGTTGGAGCCGTCGCATGTGATGCTGGCGATGGGCGCGCCCGCAGCGGAGGCGAACGCCCTCGTGCGCTTCTCGCTGGGCCGCGAGAGCACCGCGTCTGAGGTGGACGCCGTCTGCGCATTGCTGCCCCGCGTGCTGCGACAGGTCCGGCGCGCGCCTGCTCCCTTCCTTGGAGGAGGGGAGCAGGTGGCCGCAGGCCGGATGAGGGGTGGGGCCACCAACGCCGACGCCCGCAACCCCTCACCCCGGCCCGCTCCCCACCTCCGATGAAGGGAGCGGGAGTCGAAGCGTGTCGCGGTCCCTTGTCATTCCACCGAACTCATTCGGAATTGGTATCACGCCTGCGGCTGCTCGGCTCCGCGGCTGGCTTTCCGCGCTTCCTCCAGCACTGGCTCCGCCTGGGCCGCCGCGCGGGCGATGGCCTGGTTCACATTGAACTCCAGCGTCTCGGTCGCGTAGCGGATGGCGTTGAGGATGGAGCGCTCGCGGGCCGAGGCGTGGGCCTTGAAGACAACGCCGTTCAAGCCCAGTAGCGGCGCGCCGCCGTAGTTCTCCGAGTCGGTGCGGCGCTTGATGGCGCGGAAGGCGTTCTTCGCCAGCAATGCGCCGAGCTTGCGCTTCGGGTTGGCGGTCAGCTCCCGCTTGAGCATGGCGAACATCCCGCGCGCGAGGCTCTCGCAGGTCTTCAGCACGATGTTGCCCACGAAGCCGTCGCAGACCACCACATCCACGCGGTTGGCGAACAAGTCATGGCCCTCGACGTAGCCGAGGAAGTTCAGGTCCAGTTTCCGGCAGAGCTGGACGGTGGCCTGGGTGAGTTCGTTGCCCTTGGTCTCCTCCGTGCCGTTGGCGAGCACGCCCACGCGCGGGCTGGGCTTCCGCAGGATTTCGCGCGAGTAGATGCTGCCCATGATGGCGAACTCGGCGAGGTGCCAAGGCTTGCACTCCGTGTTCGCGCCGGCGTCGAGCAGCACGAACTCGTTCTCCGGCTCGGGCATCACGGTGGCGATGGCCGCGCGGCTGATGCCGGGCAAGGTGCGCAGGCGAAACATTCCCGCCGCGAGGATGCCGCCGGTGTTGCCGGGGGAAACGACCGCGTCCGCCTGGCCGTCCCGAACCAGCTCGATAGCGCGGACGACGGAGCAATCCTTCTTCTTGCGCACGGCGTCCACGGGCTTGTCCTCCATCGTGAGGACCTGCGAGGCGTGGACGAGGTGAATGCGCGGATCGGTGGGCAGCCGGAGGGTGCGGAGGTGGGCGGAGATTTCCTCCTGATTGCCGACCAGATGCAACTCGGTCAGCTTGCGGTTCTCCGCCAGCGCCAGCATCGCGCCGTCAATGACGACAGCACAGCCATGGTCACCGCCCATGACATCCACTGCGATGCGCATAAATGAAAAGGCGCGGATGCACCGTCTCCGCGCCTTCGGAAAGCGACCTTACGCCGTAATGGTCAGGACCTGCCTGCCCTTGTAGAAGCCGCAGGACGGGCAGACCCGGTGCGGGAGGGCGGGGGCGGCGCATTGCGGGCACACGCCCAACTGCGGCAGCTTGAGCACGCTGTTGTAAGCGCGGCGCATACGTTGACGGCTCTTCGAAGGTTTACGTTTGGGGACACCCATATGCTTATTGGTTCAGTTTCAGTTTGTTCAACGCGGCCCACGCCGACGCGCCTGCGTTCGTCTGGGAGGTTGGCCCCGACGCGCCGCCGGCCGCGAACTGCGACAGACCGCGACAGTCAGGCTTGCACAGTGGATGCTGCGGAAGCGTGAGGAGAATGTCTTCGCGCAAAAAAGGTGTCAAGTCCACGCAATCGCCCACCACAGGCACTGCGTCCTCACCGGCAAGGGGCAGATGCGCCGCGAACTCGGGCACCTCCACCACCAGCATGAACGGCGTCAGGCACCGCACGCATTCGCAATCCAGCGGCAGCCGCAGTTCGCCCTGCACCAGCAGGGCATCATCCAGGTTCGTCGCCGTCAGTTCATACTCGAGCGGGTGGACGAGGTGGACGACTGTGTCGTCCCCGCCCAAGTCCAGCTCGGCGACCGGTAGCTCGCCGGACAAGTCCAGCGACTCGGTCTGCAGTTTGAGGAGGTCCACAAGAAACGGCACACCTCGATGATTGCGCCGCACGGGTCGAAGTCAACTCTCGGCACGGCTGAAAGTAGTAATGGGGCGCATCTTGACACTGCGGTTGAAGCCACCCAATGCGGCGGCAGTAGGGAAGGAGCGCGGCGTTTACGCCGCAGAAACCTTCTGATTCATGTGGGAGAGCGCCGCGTCAGGGAAGGTTAAGTTTCGACTTCAACCGCTTCCGCAAAGCCACGCGGACATTCCCCGGCACGAAGTCCCGCACGTCGCCGCCCAGCCGGGCGATTTCCTTCACCAGCCGCGAGCTGAGGAACGTGTAGGTGTCCTTGGGCATCATGAAAATCGTCTCCACCCGCTCGTCGAGCTTGCGGTTCATCAGCGCCATCTGGAACTCGAACTCGAAGTCCGACACCGCCCGCAGCCCGCGGATGACCGCCTGCGCGTCGCACCCGCGCACGTAGTCCACCAGCAGCCCATCGAAGATGCGCGTCTCGACGTTGCGCAGCCGGCGCGTGGCTCCCCGCACCAGTGCGCACCTTTCCTCCGGGGTGAAGAGGGGCTGCTTCTCCCCGTTCTGCGCCACCGCCACGATGACGCGGTCGAAGAGTCGCGCCGCCCGCGCGATGACATCGAGATGGCCGTTGGTGAGCGGGTCGAAACTGCCGGGGTAAACTACCGTGCGCATGCCGTGAAATTCAGAGCCGGGCTGGAATTGCGCAAGGCAATTGCAACCTGGAAACCGCAGTTAACGCAAAGTCGCAAAGTCGCAAAGACGCAGCGGAGAAGGAAGTGAGTTGGGTCGCCAAGCTGAAACGCGTTCACCTGCTCGGTGAGCGGCGGGAGCGAATCCAGCCCCGTCGGTTTTCTTTGCGGCCCCGCGGCTTGGCGTCTTGGCGTTAAAATTCAACTGCCGGATTTAGGTTCACCGTCTCCACGGATGGCGGGACGGACTCACCGGCAGCCTGGCCACGAGGGCGGAAAAGCACGGCCGCCAACCGCAGTGAGCATTGGCTCTGCCGCAGCGCCCACCGCGCGGCCCGGACAGGGGCGCAACTCGCCCGCGTTGAAGAGGACGCCTAGTGGGGTGCGGCCCTTCGCGCAAGTGACCGGCGGGGCGCTCATGGCGGGAATGGCCTAGCCCTTTTTGATCACCCGCGTGTCGCAGATGCGGTCGTGGAGCGAGCGCTTCTCCTCGTCGAAGCCGGCCATGATGTAGCCGATGTAGCAGATCATGCCGCTGAGAATCTCGGCGAACACGCGTCCGCAGGCGCGCCCGTAGCCCAGGGGCGAGCCGTCGGGCCGCACGACCTTGATCTTGCAGGCCATCTTGCCCGGCGTGGCGCCGAACTTGCCGAGGAAGAAGATGCCGTAGCTGAAGTTGATGATGAAGTTGATGACCAACTGAACCAGCATCGTAAGGCCTATAACAGCGAAGTTTGGCTCTCCGCCTCCGCCTCCGATCGCCATGCCAACGACGACGCCCAGGCCGACGTTGACAACCATGAGGATGAGGCCGTCGAGAATCTTCGCGCCGAAACGCGAGCCGAAGGTCGCGTAGTCGAGTGCGCCCGTCGTGACCGCGCCCGCCTGCATCCGCTGGGCGAAGGTCGGCTGGCACGCCGCGCAGATGGAGCGGTCGCCGAAGCGCACCACCTCGGCTGCGGAAAAGGCTTTGCCGCACTCGGCGCAGAGCACTGTGCCTGCCGCGCCCGGGGCGCCCGCCGGAGGTGCCGCGCCCCCACTCACCACGCTATAGGGCTGCCAGTCCGCCATGCCCTCGCGCCAGACCTTTGTGTCACCGGTCACGACGCGATCCTTGACGAGCGCCTGCAATTGTTCCTCGGTGACGGGTCCCTGCTGCTGTTGTCCGACGGCGTAAAACCAGTTCATAGGTGGCTGAAATGAGTCCTTCCTCTGCCAGAGGGAGCGGGGGAAGCCAAGCTTTTTGAAGGTGAAAGCGGAGTGCTTTTCCTCCCCGCCTTGCTTCGGAGTCCGGACGACGCTATCCCTTTGGGCCATGACCATCGGCGTGCCCAAGGAAATCAAGGCTCAGGAGAACCGCGTCGCCCTGCTGCCCTCGGCGGCCTACCAGCTCATCAAGCACGGGCACCAAGTCATCGTCGAGCGCGGGGCCGGCACGGGGTCCGGCTATCCTGACAGCGATTACGAGCAGGCCGGCGCGAGGCTCGTTGCCGAGCACGCTGCCGTCTTCGCCGCGGCCGAGTTGATCGTCAAGGTGAAGGAGCCGCTCCCAGACGAGTATCCGCTGCTGCGTCCCGGCCAGTTGCTCTTCACTTACCTGCATCTCGCCGCCAATCGCGACCTGACCGATGCGCTCCTGAAGTCCGGCGCGACGGCCATCGCCTACGAGACCATCGAGGTCAACCGCCGCCTGCCGCTGCTCGAACCCATGAGCGAAATCGCCGGCCGCATGAGCGTGCTGGTGGGCGGCTACTTCCTCGCCAAGCACTGCGGCGGCAACGGCGTGCTGCTCGGCGGCGTGCCGGGCGTCTTGCCGGGCAAGGTCGTCGTGCTCGGCGGCGGCGCCGCGGGCATCAACGCCGCCCGCATGGCGCAGGGCCTCGGCGCGGACGTGACCATCCTCGAAGTGGACCTGGAGCGGATGCGCTTCCTCGACATCACGCTGCACACCGCGCACACGCTCTACTCGAACGAGGCGCACGTGATGGAAATCCTGCCCACCGTGGACCTCCTCATCGGCGCGGTGCTCGTGCCTGGCGCGAAGGCTCCCAAGCTCATCCGCCGCGAGATGCTGCGGAGGATGCGCCCCGGCAGCGTGCTCGTGGACATCGCCATTGACCAAGGCGGCTGCGCTGAAACTTCACGACCCACGACGCACCACGACCCGGTCTTCACCGAGGAAGGCGTCCTCCACTACTGCGTTGCAAACATGCCCGCCGCGTATGCCCGCACCGCCACGCAGGCGCTCACGAACGTCACCCACCGCTACCTTGAGCAGCTCGCTGACCTCGGTCTCGCCGGGGCCTGCGAGCGCCAGCCCGCGCTCTTGGGCGGCATCAATGTGCAGGGCGGCCGGGTCACCTGCCGCGCCGTCGCCGACGCCCACGGCCTGCCCTTCAGCCCTCCAGTGGCATAGCAGTCGCGGGAATTTGGGATTGGCCTGGCTTGGAAGATTTGCTGCGCCGTGTGCTCTTGGCTCCGCGCCCTCCTGTGCTACGCTCTCGCCAAGATGACGACTTCGCTTCGATTTTTAGGCCTGCTCGCGGTGACGGCTTCACTGCTCTCCGCCCCCGCCCGTGCCGCCACGATCTCAACCTTCGCCGGCAACGGTCTCGCTGGTTTCTCTGGCGATGGCGGGCCGGCCACGGCGGCGCAGATCAATAATCCCTTCGGCGTCGTGCGCGGGCCGGACGGCAACATCTGGTTCTGCGAATACACAGGCCAGCGCGTGCGCAAGGTCACGGCGGACGGCAAGATCCACACCGTCGCGGGCAGTGGCCAGAAGGGTTACTCGGGCGACGGCGGGCCCGCGCTGCAAGCCACGTTCAACCTCCCGCACGAGATTCGTTTCGACCGCGCGGGCGACCTCTACATCGTGGACATGGGCAACCACGCGGTGCGCAAGGTGGACCTGAAGTCCGGCGTCATCACGACCTTCGCCGGCACGGGCAAGGCGGGTTACTCCGGTGACGGCGGCCCGGCGAAGGACGCCACGTTCAAGCAGCCGCACAGCATTCAGTTCGACCCCGCCGGTAACCACCTCTTTATCTGCGACATCGGCAACCACGCCATCCGCATGGTGTATATGAAGACCGGCGACATCGGCACCTTCGCCGGCACGGGCAAGGCCGGCCCCACGCCGGACGGCTCACCCATCTCCCGCGCCTCGCTCAACGGCCCGCGCTCGCTGGACTTCGACGCCGCCGGCAATCTCTGGCTCGCCACGCGTGAAGGGAACCAAGTCTTCAAGTTCGACCTGAAGGCAGGGAAGATTCAGCACATCGCGGGCACGGGGAAGAAAGGCTTCACCGGCCACGGTGGCCCGGCGAAGGAGGCGACGTTGTCCGGCCCCAAGGGCATCGCCGTCGCGCCCAATGGCAACGTGTATCTCGCCGACACCGAGAGCCACAGCGTGCGCATGGTGGACAGGAAGCGCGGCACGCTCGAACTCATCGCCGGCACCGGCACCGAGGGCGACGGCCCGGACGGCGACCCGCTCAAGTGCCAGCTCGCGCGGCTGCACGGCTTGTGGGTGGACAAGGATGGCAGCGTGTTCATCGGCGACAGCCAGGCGCATCGGGTGCGCGTCATCAAATGACGAAGTGCGAATTATGAATAACGAATTAGGACGGATGCGTTCGGCGCACTTGGGCGCGCTTGGCTTCGTCATTCTGATTTCGTCATTTGTCATTGGCACTGCGGGCGCGGGCGAGAGCAACCAGCCGCTGACACCACCCACCTTCACACAGCTCGCCTCCAACGTCGTCGCGCGCTCGAAGTGGGAGCGCACGCAGAACACGACGGCGCAGTTCACGTTCGGCAAGACGCGCCTGCTAGAGGAGTTCGACAGCAACGGCAAGCTGGAGGCCAGCAAGCGTTCCCGGCAGGAGTGGTTTCCCATCAACGGCGTTCCCTTCGCGCGGCTCGTGGAGCGAAACGGAAAGCCGCTGACGGACAAGGAACGCAAGGCCGAGGAAGAGCGCGAGGCCGCCGTGCGCGCGGGCAAGAAGCCAGCCCGCAGCCCTGAGGCCTCCAAGCGCGACAAGGAATGGCAGTTCACTGACGAGATGCTCGCGCGCTACACGTTCAAGGTCACGGGGCAGGAGGCCGTGCGCGGGCGGCTCGCGTGGGTGGTGGAGTTTGTGCCACGGGGCAAGGATTTGCCCGTCAACAAGGTGACGGACCGCGTGGCGAACAAGGTCGCCGGCAAGGTCTGGGTGGACGCGGAGGACTGGGAGCTGGCGCGGATGAAGTTCTGGCTCACCGAGGAGGTGGCTCTCATCGGCGGCATTGTGGGTGTGCTGCGGAAGTTCGAGCTGCTGCTGGAGCGCACGCGCCTCGAACCCAACGCGTGGCTGCCAACGACCGTGGACTTCGCCATGGCGGGCCGCGAGTTGCTGACGAACAAACGCGTCCACTACAGCGAGGAGGCGAAGGACTTCAAGCGCGTCGCACCCGCGCCTGCCGTGGTCGCCCCGAACCCAGTGCCCGCTGGCAGTCAATGAAACGGCCTGCTTTCATCCGCCTGTGATTACCGTCGTCGGCAGCTTCAACATGGACCTGTTCATCGAGGCCCCGCGCTTCCCCGCGCCCGGCGAGGCGATTCTCGGGAAAAACTTCCGGCGCGCACCCGGCGGCAAGGGCGCGAACCAGGCCTACGCGATCGCGCGCATGGGCATGGCCGCCGCCATGATCGGCGCGGTGGGCCAGGACGCGTTCGGCGACGAGATGGTGGCGAACTTGATGGAAGCCGGCGTCAGCACGCGCGGCGTCGCGCAGCGCGCGGATGTGGCCAGCGGCACGGCGATGATTGTCCTCGATGCCACGGGGCAGAACCAAATCGTCGTCGCCAACGGCGCGAACGACACGCTCACCGCCGCCGATGTGCAGGCGCACCGCGACTTGTTCGCGCAGTCGAAGGCCGTCGTCGTGCAACTCGAGACGCCGCTGCTCTCAGTGGAAGCCACCTTGCGTCTCGCCCGCGAAGCGCGCGTGCCGGCCATCTTGAACCCCGCTCCCTTCGCGCCCGTCGGCGATGCGTTGCTGCACCTCTGCGACTGGATTATCCCCAACGAGAACGAGGCTGCCAAACTCAGCGGCTCCGAGGTGTGCGACCCCGCGAGCGCCGCGGGAGCCGCTGTCGCCATCAAGATGCGCTCCGCCTGCCCGCGCGTGCTCGTGACGCTCGGCGCGAACGGCGTCTGGCTGGACACGCCGGAGTTCACCGGCCATGTGCCGGGCTTCAAGGTCAACGCCGTGGACACCGTCGGCGCGGGCGACACCTTCATCGGCGCGTTCGTCACGCGGCTCGTGGACGGTGCGGGGCCGCGTGAGGCGGCGCGCTTTGGTTGCGCCGCCGCCGCCATCGCCGTCACGAGGCGGGGCGCGCAGGCGAGTATTCCAACGCGGCGGGAAGTCGAGGCTTGGCTGGAGGGAAACGGGGCAACCGCATAAAGTCATTGCGCACTGAAATCTGGCAGAAGCCTCGTGAAAGTTCGGGCTGTCCGGCGGCCTTTTCTTCATGCTGCTGCCAACCGTGATGCTGTAGCCGTCCCTTTATGAAAGCCTTCCTCCTGATTCTGCTGCTCCTGACCAGCCTCGGCGAAGTCCTCCCCGCCGCCGACGCGCCTGCGAAGCCGAAGCTCAAAATCATCCCCGGCCAGGTCATCATCCCGACGGGCCCCGGGGAGATGCGCCGGCCGTGGGGTGAACTCATCAGCCTGGACCTCGCGACGCGCACGGGGAAGTTCCGCAACGAGGGCGACGACACGGTGATGAGCTTCACAGTCATGCCCTATGCTGAGCTGCTG
>Ga0049083_10000773_pt1 | contig 11806 bp, 6 predicted proteins | sample GreLakmeMI27MSRF_FD_66719 | JGI IMG/M metagenome (GOLD analysis project Ga0049083, IMG submission 66719) | Freshwater lentic microbial communities from great Laurentian Lakes, MI, USA - Great Lakes metaG MI27MSRF | ecosystem: Environmental > Aquatic > Freshwater > Lake | place: Great Lakes...
GCGCCTCGCGATGCAGAGGCTACGGCCAAGCAGGCTGGCAAGCTGCTCAGGGGGGAGGCTGCTCGGCGCAAGAAGATCGCGGCTGCGGGCATCGAGTACGACTTCGGGGGCTATGGGGCTCAAAAGGAGGCTGCTGGACCGCGGCTGGCAAAGAAGGCTGCAAAGACGGACAAGAAGACACCACCGGGAGGGACCCAGTCGCCGCCGGTGCCTGCGGCTGAGGCCGCGCCCGAGGTGGCCCCACCACGGCCCAAACGCAAGGCTGCCGCACTGCCCGCGCAGCCTGCGCCGCCTGCGGTGGACGCGCCCAAGCCCGCAGCCACGCGCGCCAAGGCGGCGGCGGCGGCGGCGGCTGGCAAGAAGCGCCGCAAGGCGTGAGCGGGCTTCGAGCTGTAAGAGCGCTAACGCCGTGTGTTACGTGTCGTGCTTATTGCTGTTGATTCAGTTGCCCTCTCTTCGCCGCGCCTCCTGCGCCCGCTGTGAGGCGCGCGTCTGGTAGAGCCCCACCAATCCTTCGTACACCACGAAAGTGATGCCGGAGGCTGGAGCCGCTTTAAGGACGTTGGGCAGGATGCCTTTGTAGAGGCCCGCCAGACCCTCCTTTTTTGCGATGGAGCTGAGGCAGTGCAGCGCGCCCCGGTAGGCTCCCGGCGCCACAGACGCTCCGTAGGAAGCTGGGCGCAGCAGCCCTGCGACCTGCATGCGCTTTTTGGCCACGTCCATGGGATGGAGGGCCATCTTGGCGGCGCTACCGGCCAGCACCCCCGCGCAGAACTTCTGCAGCGAAGAGAGGGACTCTCCGTCAGCCTCACGGCCGCCAGACGCCTCGAGGTTGCGCGCAGCCAGCGCCGACTTGAGCGCCGCGTAGGAGCCAAACTGAAGCGCCGCATAGGGGATGATCTCCATCAGCTGCGTTTTCAAACAGAGCGGGGCAGGGCCGCGCACTGTCAGCGCCCGCTTGCACACACCAAAGCAACGCTGCGCACGCACCGTCAGCCCCAGACCAGCGGTCAGGCCGGCCGTGCCGCGGCTGGCCAGCGTGCCCCGCAGAGCAGATGCAAGCGTGGGGTATTGCGCAGGCACGCCCTGCGCAGCCATGATTGTGCGCAGCAAATCCAGTGGATACGTCACCGATGTGGCTACGGCCGCCGCCGCCGCGCCGCATGCAAATGAGGCTGGCGGCTTGTCGTGCGGCAAGCCGGCGGCGTCGCAGAGCTGGAGCAGAGCGCAGCACAGCGGCAGCGTCAGCAAAGGAGTGCGTGCGTGAGGTGCGCGCGGCGCGCAGCGCTCCCGCGCCTTGTTCAGCCGCTCCAGGCTGGCAAACTGCACTGCCGTGTACGGCACCCACAGGAGCAGGGCCGGCACGGTGCCTCTCCAGAGGCCTCTAACGCCCTCCTCACGCACGATGAGCGCCAGCGCCTGGCGCAGCCCGGTGTACTTGCCCAGACCGCCTCGGGTGGGCTCCAGCTGCACCTGGAGGCGGATCTTGACCACGTCCAAGGGGGCCACCACGCAACGAGCGAGGCCGCCGGCTGCAGCGCCAGCTGCAGCCTGCACCAGCATGCCCGGCTCCGGCAGTGCCGGCAGCGCGGGCGCGGCAGCCTCATGGGGGCTGGCCGCAGCGGTTGCTCGCCCTCGACCGCCCCGAAGCTCAGCGCTGCACGGTCTGGAGTGCGCGGCGAGTGTCAGACACGTGCCCGGACGTCACCGAGCACCAGCGCACCGCCGAGTAGCCGCGCTCACGCTGCCCGCACCGCCGGCCAGCAGCGCGCAGCCGCCCGCCAGGGCCAGCGCGCGGCGGTGAGTGGGGCGTGGCATGGGCGGGAACGCCGCAGCGAGCATCAACAAGGGGCACGAGTTCAACTCTCAGCTGAAGCAGACCTTCCGCCGTATCCACTCTTCACAGGGCCGGTTGATGGAAGAGGCGAAGGGTGAAGACTTGGACGATCGACCGACGTGGTGCTGGAGGATCCAGCACCACGTCGACGTTGTGGATGGGGCTCAGCGCTCAGTGACTGGATGGGCCGAGCGAGCGGCGGCGCAGGCAACAACAATTGAAGAGACTGTTCCGTTCTGTCCATTCGTTCCATAAGGTGAACTCATTCGTCTCACCGCGCCTCAACCCGGCGATGCATCCTCCTCCTCCTCGTCCTCCTCGCCCTCCCGGCGCCGTGCCAGCCTTCTAAGGCGCGACATGATGGAAGACGGGGGCGGCGAAGGCGCCGACTCGTCGGCATCCGCTGCTGGTCCGCCGTCGGCCAGCTGATGGGTGACCTGCTCAGCAGCTGTCTCGGCCGCTGCAGACACCGTCTCGAGCGTCGCCTCTGCAGCATTCTCCGCAGCCACCAACGCGGGCGTGACGAGCGCGTGCGGCCGCACCGCGCGCACGAAGCCCAGCAAGCCGTGGGGGTCCTCCTCGGCAGCCACCCGGGCCCGCTCCAGCTCGGCGGCGGCGGCGGCGGCGGCCAGCGCCAGGTCGGCCGCGTTCGCGCGCGCCAGCGCCACGCCTGCGCCCAGAGTGCGCTCCAATCGGCCAATTCCAGGCGCCACAGCCGGCTCAGGGTCACCATCCTCGGAAGGCGCTTGGGTGTGCACCTCCGCAGCCGCTGCGCTCTCAGCACTCAACAGCGCAGCGCCACGGCTGGATAGCGGCGCGTCCGCGCTGGACACCGGGAAGATGTCACGCAGGGCGGGCGGGCGAGCGGCAAGGCGCTGGGCATCCGCCTCGGCCCGCATCATCAGCGTCGCCTGCACCTCCGCGTCCTCCCCGCCGTTGGCCGCCCACTCCTCTGGGCTGCCTCCGGGCAGCCAGCGGCGCAGCAGGAGGCCCCTGAGCGCCCCAAAGTCGGTGGTGTAGCCCTCTGTGGCTTTGTCCTCCGCAGGAGGACCGCCCTCTGTGTCGCTGCTCAGCAGCGGCGCCAGCGCCGAGCGCAGCGCCGCGAGACGCTCATCCAGCCCGTCCGTGTGCGCGCCGCCCGGGCTGGCGTCGTGCAGACGCAGGTCCTTCAAGTACGCCTCGTAAACCACGTCACCGCCCGTGGCATCCGTGCGGAACTCAAGCACCGCAACCCCAGAGGCAGCCAGCACCTTGAGCACGTCCGCCATCAGCCCCCAGCGGGAGGGACACCTGGCGCTCAACTGGTAATAGATGAGCCCACCAGAGCCGTGTGCCCCGTGCTCCTCGTCCACCGCCGCCTGGAGGATGCGCAAGCTGGCGGCGGAGTAGAAGGCCAGCGTTCGTCGCAGCAGCATGGGCCCAATCACGTTGCTGGCTATGATTGCCAGGCAGACGGCTGCAAACGACTCCTTGCTGGTCAGATGCAGCTCGTGATTGCCGATGACTGCGGCCACAAAGGCGAGCTCTCCGATGGTGGTCATGGAAAAGGCGATGGTGAGGATGTTGCGCGGGTTGAGCGGCTTGGCCAGGAAGCCCGTGGCGGCTTTGCCCAGCAGCGGCAGCATCAGGGCGGCTGCAAAAGCAATCACTCTTGGGCGTGCGAAGTAGCGGATGGGAATGTCGAACCCAACCGTGGCTGCGAAGAACAGCCGCAGCAGCCAGGTCTGCAGACGCTTCACCTGGTGCTCCCACACGTGCAACACGCTCTTCATGGTGCAAAAGGAGAAGCCAGCCAAGAAGGCGCCCAGCAAATAAGAAGACTTGAGAGCTTCCAGCGCCGTCATGAGCCCCGCAGTCAGCACCGCGAAGCAGATCAGCGTCGCCTTGTCAATCATGCGCGGCGGAACCCGCGGCACCACCAGGCGCGTGACGATGTGCGGCATGACCAGCAGCGCAACGGCGCCCATCACAATCGCAACGCCAAAGCCCACGATTGGCTCCAGAAACGCCACGCGGCTCGGGTGCGTCAACGCGCGCAGCTGGGAGATGCACACCAGCGCGATGATGTCGTCGATGGAGGTTGCAGCCACCACCAGCTGTCCGGTGGGTGTGTTGAGCACCTTTGCGCGACGCAGGTAGATGAGCGCAATGTTGGTGCTGCTGGGAACCAGGCAGATTGCGATGGCCACGCTCTCTAGCGTGCCACAGCTGAACATCACTCGCGCCACGAAGAAGGCGATGGGCAGAGGGCCTATGAAGCTGCCCACGATGGCAACCACGAAGCCTCGCAAACCAACCTGGCGTAGCACCGGCAACTGTACGTGAAGTCCAGCCTCAATGATGGAGAGCAGCAGACCCACCTCGCCGAGGAGCATCAGGGCGCTACGCGCGCGTGTGGTGACGCGTCAGTGCTCTCTCAGAGCGACTGTAGCGCAGCCGTGCCTCGGGTAACGCTGGTACTCGGCCAGCGGCGGTCCCAGGAGGGCGCCCGCCAGGATCTCGCCCACCAGCGTGTTGATCTTCAGCCGGTTGCTGGCCTGGCCTGCGGCCCATATGCAGGCCAGGAAGCCAAAGAGCTCCAGGAGCGCAGGAAACTTCACCGCAGTGACGACGCTGTTGTCGTAGAGCAGCGGCGCACTGCTGCCTCCGGTCCCGTACACCGTGGCGTCGGTGTTTGTGGCGCTGGGCGTGGCCGCCGCGGCGAGTGCGCGTCGCAGCGGCATGTTAAAGCCAGCGCCTTTTGTGGCGCTGGTTGTGGCGGCCGCAGCGGCGAGTGCGCGGCGGGGCGGCTTTTAAAGAACGCACCTCACGCTACGCCGCCTCGGCGGCTATATGCAGGCTCTGCGCGCCAGCGACAACACGAGCAAGACGAGGCAACGCTGGTGCGGGTGTTCGACCTGTTCGGCTCGCTGTTCTTGTGTTCTATCAAGAAGTACGGCCAACCCGCCGGCGAGCCTATGCGTCTTAATGTCTGCAGAGCCTGACATCTCCAGCCTGTTCCACGGCGGTCGTCTGCTGGAGACAGTGCAGCTGAGCAGCGTGTACGAAGACAGCAAGACGTTTGTGGACTCGCCCGCTCGTCAGTCCCCCGCAGCGTTGTTGACAGCCTTTGATGCTCTGCCTGTGGGCGACGCGCCAGCGCTGGCCTCGTTTCTGGAGACGCACTTCAGCGCTCCAGGACAGTCGCTGGCAACCTGCACGCCCTCAGACTGGTCACCCGCTGGTCCGCAATGGTTCGCGGACCTGCCTGCCGAGGCGGAGCAGCTGGCGCGCGCGGCTCATGCTCGCTGGCCGCTCCTCTGCCGCTCATCTGCAGACTCCTTGCACTCTCACGCAACCACCGCGCTGCCGCTGCCGCACCCCTGCTTCGTGCCCGGCGACCGCTTCCGCGAGGCTTACTACTGGGACACGCTGTGGATCGTGCGCGGCCTGCTGGCCTGCGAGATGCGGGACAGCGCCACAGGCTGCGTGAAGAACCTCCTGCATCTCCTTCAGCAACACGGCTTCGTGCCCAACGGAGCGCGCAGCTACTACCTGAACCGCAGCCAGCCGCCCCTGCTGTCCCGGATGGTGATGGAGCTGCACAGTGCAGGGTGCGGGGGAGTGGAGGTGCTGGAGCTGGCGCTGCCGCTGCTGTGCCGCGAGTGGCAGTTCTGGACCAGCGGAGCGCACGCGGTGCGCGTGCGTGGCTGTTCGGGCGCAGTGCACGCGCTGTCCCGCTACTGTGCAGCTTGGGACGCCCCTAGACCCGAATCCTTCAGAGAAGACCACGCTTTGGCCGCTCCCCTCCCTCCATCACAGCAGACGCAGCTCTGGCGCCACATCGCATCCGCAGCAGAGTCCGGCTGGGACTTCTCATCGCGATGGTTGCACCCGAACGCAACCTACGACCATGCCTCGCAAACTGCGCTTGCGCATGCCATGCGCACCATGCGCACCACGCGCATCCTGCCCGCCGACCTCAACGCGCTTTTGCTCGCAATGGCGCGCGACATTGCGCACATTGCGGCCCTGCTGGGTGACCGCCATACTGAACAGCGATTCAGTGCCCTCGCGGCGCAGCGAGCAGCTGCGGTGCGTGACGTGTTGTGGGACCCCAGTGGCGCGCAATGGCAGGACTTCGAGCTGGAGGAGGAGCCCCTTCTTTTGGAGGAGGGTGGTGAGGGTGGCGAGAACGGCACGCCGTGCGCAGGGCGCCCCTCCACTCGGGTCTTCGCCAGCAACTGGGTGCCCCTCTGGTGCGGCGCCGCGGACGCAGGCAGCGCGGAGGCGTGCGCGGCTGTGGCGTCGCTGCGCGGCAGCGGGCTGCTGCTGCCGGGCGGCTGCGCGTGCAGCACGCAGCACACGGGCTGTCAGTGGGACTACCCAAACGCATGGCCGCCGCTGCAGCACATGCTGGCCGAGGGGTGCGCCGCATACGGCGCCAGCGACGGCCTGCGCGTCGCTCAGACGCTCGCCTCTCGCTTCCTCTCCTCCGCTGCGGCGGGCCTGCAGCGCAGCGCCCAGTTTCACGAGAAGTATGACGCGCGGGGGGCGCAGGGCGCGGCCGGGCAAGGGGGGGAGTACGCGCCCCAGGTTGGCTTTGGTTGGACCAACGGCGCGGCGCTGGCGTTCCTGCGCCACTACGCGCGCATCCCCACCCAGGAGTGAATAGATCGAGAGCAGTCAGCAGTTCGCAATCGCTTCGTGCTGCTTGCTCCAGATCTGTAGCTCTTTACAGCGTGCGTGCCCAGTCAGAAACCACCTCTTGACGCTTGGAAGTGAGGATTTGCGAAATGTCGTCCAGCCGGCTCTGCGTGCACGTGCCCGTGAGCCACGAGCGCAGCGTGCGAGTGCCGGCGGGGATCATGTTGGCCAACACCCAGCTGAGCCGCTCCGCGCCGTCGTCTCCCGGGGCGCACGCCGCCGCCTCGACGCGCGCGAGCGCCGCATCTGCGTGCAACAGCACGCGTCCAGAGGCGGCTGCGGCTGCGCGCGCCTCCACGAGCGCAGCGCGGAACTGAGTCGTGGCGCTCTGAGCAGCCCGGTGTCGCTGTGCGAGGGCCTGCGCGTCAGCGGGGGGCTGGTCTTCGAAAAAGGTCACCTGCGCGCGAGACAGCCCGAAGCTGTCCAGCGCCACGTCCAGCTCGCCGCTGACTTTGAAGCGTCGCCCACCCAGCACGGAGACGTGCACGCGGCCGTGGTCCAAGGAGTTGCGCCCCGCCAGCAGGCCCAGCGTGCCCACCCCGCGGCTGCATACGCCGAAGCGTGGCACGCCAGCAGCAACATAAGCCTCCTCCACCGCCTGGCGCAGCATGAGCCTGTATCGCGGCTCGAACACCATCAGCTCCTCTCGGCCGCCGGGAAGCAGCACCACGTCGTCCAGGGCAAACAGGGGCAGATTGTGCGTGGAGCCGGGCGCGGCGAGCTGCCTGGCAGCATGCAGCGCCTCCGCGGCAGGCTCGCCCTGCGTGTGCGGCGCGCCCGCGGGCTGGAACAGCGCCCTAGAGGCTTCGCTGCTGAACCACAAGGTGCGAAAGCGCGCGCTGCCGAACACTGCCCGAGCAAGCGCCGCGAAATCAAGCACGCTCAACGGCGCAGCCTGCGCGCCTTCCACGCCTTCCCCGCCGTCCTTGGCGCTGCGCGCCAAGGCGATGCCCACGTAGCGGGGCGGTACACCGCACGCACCGCCGGCGCCGCGCACAATCTGCTGAGATATTGGCGCTTCTTTGGCCACACTCGCGGCGTCAACCTCCACGTCAACAGCGTCCACGGTGAAGGCCACGGCGCCAGCCTTGCAGCTGTGCGGCAGCACGTCGTCCAGTCGAGTGGCCAGCGAGTTCAGAGGGGCACCTGAGAAGGATGCATGCGAGAGGAACAGCAGATGAGGCGGTCTGATCGTCAGACTGCCCTTCAAATCCTCCAGGTCCGGCAGCGAAGGGGTGTGACCTTCGAAGCAGTGCGCTCGCACACCGGGCGGCAGCGCCACCGCGGCGAGCACCAAGTGCTGTCCTGGGGAGATGGGCAGCCAGCGGCCAGCCACCGCCCCGATGAGCGGCGGCGGTGCGGCTCCAAAGAGTCCGGCTGCGGCTGTGAGCGCCAACGCTGAAGCAGCTGCGTCGTTGCTAAAGTGAACTGCTAGCGAGGGCGCCCGGCCGCTAAGCGCGGCGACGCAGCGTCCCCAGGCCACCTGAGCAGCCGTCTCCAACGCCTCGCGGGAGTGCTTCGCGGGCATCAACACGCGCGCTACCGCCACGCACCCGGCAGAACCCAACTCAGTCGTCTGCACCTCGCACAGTGCCTCTGGCGCCTTCGCGCAAGCGGAGAGCAGCCTGCAGCGCAGCAGGCGCCACGCGCAGGGAGAGGTGACACGCAGCAAGTGCATCGGAGACGCGAGGGTAGCACAAGATTAGTGACGGGCCGCGGGTCAGGGCGTCATCAGGCAGGCGCGGCTTCGGGTCGTCCGGATCTGCTCTCCTTCGCACGCTCTGGGTCACTGTGTCGCTGTGTAACAGATTCGTGAGGTCCCGGCTCCGCGTCTGGTTTGCTTTCGCGCGGACCTCGTGTCGTCGTCTCGGCGTCTTGCGACCCTCGTGTCGGTGTCGTGAGCGTCTCTGCGTGCAGCAAAAAGCGCAGCATCATAAGTAAATGCTTCTCTTCGGTGTCGAAAGGTGCCTTTTGTGTGCTCCTCCCTCGTGTGTGTTCCCCCTTTCCCCCTGGTAACTTGTTGTCACCGTCAACTCGTCGTCCCATCCCCAACAAAACAATAAACCAAAAGCGGATGCTCACCAGATGGCGCCGCCGCCGCCGCCCACCGCGCCGGTGTAGGGCGCCGCCCAGTCGTGCGGCGGCGCCGATGCGGGGCGGCTGCCGGTGCCCAACTCTGTGCGCGCGCCGGGCGGCACATACTCGTCCCCGCTGTGCTCGTGCTGCAGCAGGTGGCGCACTGCAGCTGCATTGGGCGGCGCGCTCCACTGGGCGCCCGGGTGCTGCGCGCGGGGCGCAAAGCGCGACACGGCTGGGCTGCGGTCCAGCGACCCACCCGCGCGTTCCCACAGCGGCGCAGTGGACGCGCAGCTCCCACCGCTGTTGTGCCCAGACAGCTCAGGCAGCTCGTAGCCGCCGGCAGCCTGCGCCAGGCTGAGCCCGCGGAAGGCGCCGCCGCCGCCGTTGGTGACGTCCCACTCGGTGTCCTCCTCCACGTGCGTCTCCAAATCCTGCGCCAACTCGCTCAACGTGTCGCTGCTGCGCCCGCCAGCGCCGCCCACGCTCTGCTGGCCGTAGGGCTGCACGCCGGCGGTGCCAGCGACCCCGCCAAGGCTGCTGTACCGGTGCCGCTGCGGCGACTCCTCCCCAGCGCTCGCATCGCCGTAGCCGCTGTAGTTGCCGCCGGTGCCGTAGGAGTAGGCATCCTGGTGGGAGTATGGCGGGCTGCCCCGCCCCTGAGCGCCGCCCTGCTGCGAGTGCGCGTGCGGGTGGTGCGCCGCCGCCACGCCGTGGGCTCCGCCCGTTGCTGGGGAGGCGCGCTGCGCGCGCCACAGCTTCACGCGGATCTCGGCTCCTCGGAAGGAGTGGCTGGGCACGTTGAGCAGCGAGGCTGCAGCCGCGACGCCCTGGGGCGCGGCAAAGCCCACAAAGGCGTAGCCGGCGCCGGGCAGGGTGGCCCCCCGCGGGCGCGACGCGCCGGCGCTGTGGCGCACTCCGTGGGCGTCGCAGAAGGCGACGGGACCAAAGCGAGAGAAGAAGTCCCAGAGGTCCTCCACGCGCAGCGTGGGCGGCGGCGGCGGAGCCTTGCTGCCGTGCTGCTGGCCCATGGTCAGCCCCGGGGCGCTCTGGCTGCGCCACGTCACGTAGAGGCGCGCGTCCAGAGGCACGCCCTGGCGAGAGCGCGGCTCCAGGGCGCCCAGGTGCTCGCCGCCATCCTCCAGCGAGCGCAGGCTGGACACCACCGTGTCGCCGCATCGACCGCTCTGCTCCCACCCGCCGCCGTCCACGTTGTTGCTCAGCGAGGCGTGCATGTGCCCTCGCGGAGCTGGCAGCTGCAGCTGCGAAGCATGCTGCAGGGGCAGCGGCGGCACCTTGTACTGCTGCTGCTGCGCGTGCGCTGCGAGTGCGGCGGCCTGCTGGCTCGCCTGCCACTCGGCCTGCGCGGCCCACCAGGGCGGCGGGGCGCCGTTGGCAGAGGCTGCGGCGGCAGCAGCGGCGGCTGCGGCTGCGCTCTGGTAGTAGTGGTGCGCCAGGAGGGATGCGGCATCGGGGTCGAACTGCGGTGGCTGGGTATAGGGCGGGGGCTGCGCCAGAGACGCCGGCGGCACAGCCTGCTGCGGCGCCTGCGCAGCTGCTGCTGCGGCCGCCGTGGCGCCCGCCTGCCGCGCCGCAGCCTGCGCCGCGGTGGTTGTGTCGTGCAGCAGCAGCACGAGGTCCTTGACCACCGCCACCGTGTCGGACAGCTGCTCACGCAGCGCGGTGCCCAGCGACTTTGACCGCCCGCCACCCTTGGCCCCGCCTCCAGCCCCCGCCCACCCTAGCGCCGCGGGGAGGGAGGCGCCGAAGACGCGCGCGTACTCTGGCACGGAGCACGGGGGGCGTCAGCCGGGGCGTGAGAGAGAGAGTTGGTCGGGGGGGTGAGAGGAGAACTCTGTGCACGGCGGCAGCTGACCGCAGCCCCGCACTCACGCACACACCACTGCGCCACGCACTCGCCCCGCCACCCGCGCGCAACAGCACGCACCGTCAGGCAGCTGGGAGATGCTGAGCGGGCGGCCCTGGCGCTCCAGCAGCAGCTCTCGCAGGTTCGCCTTGAGCACTGCCGTAGCTGCCTCAGGGCCGCGCGCTGCGCCGACTGCGTGGCTCTGTTGCGCACGGCGCCTCAGTCAGCAGTAGGGTGGGCAGCGCGAGGGAGTGGGGCGCTGGGGGGGGGCATGGGAGCAAGCGCGGGCACGGTGAGCTGGCAGCGAGCTGGCTCAGCGGGCGCGCAGCGCTGGGCAGACGCAACGAGACGGCGCAGGGTGTACCGGGATGCGCGGCAGGTCGGGATGCGCGGCAGGCGGCCCGTTCGGGCGGGCCCAGGGCGGGCTGAGGGGCGCAGGTGGGACGGGAACGCAGGCCTCGGAGACCCCGCGTGCCACCACGCACCGTGCTCAGCGCCTGCATGGCGCGCTTCACCTCGACGCGGAGCACGGAGTCGCTGCAGGAAAGCAGGCGCTGCGCGTTGCCAGCGTCCTGGAGCAGGAGGTGAGAGGCACCATGACAGTGAGCAAAAGAGGCAGCCTCCAGGCGCGAGCCCGTGACGCTGGCAAGTCGCACGCGTGTAGCACGCTGCTGGCGTGCGCAGAGCGCGGCGCCGAGCGCTGGCGGGAGAACCGGCGGCTGCCGGTACACTGCCAGGGTGGCCAGTACTCCCACGGCGCCCTCTCCCTCTGCCTCGGCACACCGACGCCACGCACCTGCGCCAGAAGCCAAGCCGACACCTCCACTGCGTGCTCCGGGCGCTGCGGATCCAGCGCCTTCACGCGGTCCTGGAGTGAGCCACGCATGGCCAACACGTGACCCGCACCAGGCAACGCCGCCACGCGGCGCCAACGTGGGAGTCCAGCACCGCCCGTAAAGGCGAGGCGAGGGCCGCTGTGTGTTGACCGTACTCCGACCAGGCTTGGACACCCGTGGCGGGACACCCGGGTGGACCCGGACGGATGACCCGCGGACGGATGACCCGTCCGCGTCCTCCTGGGCCGCGGATGCCACGTCACCACCGTGATAACGTGTGCCGCGCGCGCGATGGAGCGCGAAAATGGGCGATTTAGCAGGAGTATGAGGCGGCGGACGCGGGCGAGGGCGAGTGCTACTGCTGTCAATTACTAGAAACAATGTGCACGCAAGCGAGCGCACAGTGCCAGTGCGTTTTTTGGGCCCCCAAACGGGTTTGGGGGCCCTAGTCGCCACCCTTCTCCGGTGTGCAAACACGTCGTCTTGACCGTAGTTCGGCCCGGG
>Ga0049083_10000774_pt1 | contig 11802 bp, 10 predicted proteins | sample GreLakmeMI27MSRF_FD_66719 | JGI IMG/M metagenome (GOLD analysis project Ga0049083, IMG submission 66719) | Freshwater lentic microbial communities from great Laurentian Lakes, MI, USA - Great Lakes metaG MI27MSRF | ecosystem: Environmental > Aquatic > Freshwater > Lake | place: Great Lakes...
GTTGCTCTGCTCGCCTCATCAGCACCGCGCCCTGGTGCAGCCTCCGCCGCGCCTTCTGAGCGCGCTTCAGGCGGCTCTTTAGGCCACGCGGTCGCAGACGCGTTTGCGCCGCGCCTGGATCAGGCAGCGCTTCGCACTTCACAATTTGCGTCGGGCGATGAGGCTGCACTCCACGAGACGCACTCGCTGCTGTCTGAAACGCTGGAAGAGGTGCAGGCGCTGATGGTGGAGGCTGCAGAGGCTCAGGCGAGCCGTTTCGTGGAGGGTGGAGGGTGGAGGGTGGAGGAGTGCGCTTGGGACGCATGCAACGCGCTGCCGCAGCCGTCTGAGCTGCTGGAGCTGCAGAGACTGCTTCATGCGCGCCTAGGCGAACAGCTGAGCGAGGTGGGGCAGTTACAGGCGCAGCTGGAAGCTGCGCGCGTGCGTCTGGCTCAGGCACGTTCGCAGAGGCTCGCAGAGGCGTCCGCTGCAATGCGCCGCGCTCCTTCGCGCTCCTCTGTTTCCTCCCGGACCCGCAGGAGCCTTGCTGCGCTGGGCGCAGGCCTGCTAGCCGCAGCACACGCGCCAACAACGCTGTGGCTGCTGCATGCCCTCCTGACGGTGCTCTCAGCGCTGACACCTCTCTCCGTTCACGATTACTTCACCGCGCAGCGCCGACGGCTGGCCGCCTACGCGCCATCCACAGCCTCTTTGTGCGGCACGATGGCGCGTGCGGTCGCGGACGGCGCTCCTGCAACCGCGGCGGCCCTCGCGCACTTCACTCGCTTCGTGCTGTGGCGCTTCGCATGCGGCTTCGCCGCCATCGCGGTGCGGGCCGCCTGGGCGATCGGCGGCACCCCCTCCAGTGCCCGAGAGGAGGGAGTTGCATCTTCCGCTGAGGAAATGCTGTTTGCGAGTTGGAGCGCATTCAGCAGTCGCCTGGCAGGCGGCTCGGACTCGCCCCGCGCGCAAGCGCAGGGCGACCCGCAACTGCACGCTCGCCGCGCCGCCGCCGCACAGCGCGCCGCCGAGGCATCCGACACTCAGGCGCGGCGGCGGTACCTGCATTACGCGCGCAGCAGAGGCACGGATGCTGGCTGTGTCGATCTCGTACCATCAGCTGCTGATTCCCCTGAAAACGAGGTGGCCCGCCTGCTGGCCCTGAAGGAGGGGCCATCCAAAGGGCGCCGGGCGCGCTCCGGGCGCGCAGCCTGGCTGCAAGTGCTGCAGCTGCGTGTGAATGCCGGTCAGAGCGACGTGACGGCCAGCTATCGCAGGCTATGCGCGAAAGTACACCCCGACAAGTGCGCGCACTCAAGGGCAGGGGAGGCGATGGCGCTCCTGAACGAGGCGCGGGAAGGGCTGTTGGGCGCGCGCAAAGCGACGCTCGAACAAAGCGACGAGGAGTGACATATATGTGTGTACGTGTTCAATCGGCAGCGCCCTGTCGCATGCGCGCCGTGGCCGCCTGGCAGCGTGGTGGTGGCGCGCTGCGCCGGAGCGTGGCGTGTGCTGCGCGCACGCTCACAGCTGCGTCACAAGCTGGGCAGGCGCAGCCGCGTGGACATTGCGCCGCGAGTGCGGTTGTGCGCGTGCTAGCGCCTGGACGACGCGCAACGGCAGCGCTGGCACAACTCCTCTCCTCCGACGCGCGCCCGGGCGACGTTCTCTGTCTCCACGGCGACGTGGGCGCCGGCAAGAGCTACTTCTGGCGCGTTGGCGCGTAGCACGGAGGGTGGCGCACGCTGACAACACCGCTGCCCGCGCGCCTCTTCCTCGCAGCCGCGCCTTCGTGCGCGCGCTGGCGGAGGACCCGCACCTGGCGGTGCCCTCGCCCACCTACCTGCTGCAGCAGGCGTACGAGGCGCAGAGCGGGCTGTGCGCCCCCTGCAGCTCATCGTGCTTGTCCTTCCTTCCCCATCGCTCACGCGCAGCCCTCCGCAGAGCGGTCCACCACTTTGACCTGTACCGCCTCAGCGGCCCCGAGGCGACTTTCAACCTGGAGCTGGCAGAGTCGTTCGCGAGCGGTGCGCGGGTTGTGGTGCAGTCGGCTTGTTGCCTCTCCTGAAGCCTCCCTTCCCCGCAGCCGTTTCCCTGGTGGAGTGGTCAGAGCGGCTGGGACACCTCACGCCCGCCAGCCGCCTCGAGCTGCACCTGTCCGAGCGCAGCGCTGAGTTGTCAGTCGCGGGCCCAGAGCACTTCGATGGCGACGACGAAGACGACGGCGATACCGCCGCGCGTGCCTTTGACCTGCGCGCCTACGGCCCCCGCTGGGCTTCCACCTGCGCGGCGGTAGTGGCTTACCTACGCGCGACGCCGGCTGAGGATGTGCAAAGCCTGGGCGGCTTGAGACTCGACTCAACAGACTCCGTTTGACAGTGGTGTGCTCCAACACTCACGAGTCACACGTGTGGCGTCAGCAGCGTCAACGTGAGCGCGTTATAGGCTGCGTGAGCGGCGATCGGCGCAGCCAGGTTGCCCCTCGCCTTGAGCGTGAGCACTCCGAGCGAGCATCCGACGGCGAAGGTCTGCACCAGCTCCTGCGTGTTGCTCGCGTTGAAGTGCAGCGCCGCGAAGAGGGCCGCTTGCAAGGCGACGGCGGTGAGCGGCTGCGCGTGGGCGCAAAGAGAGGGCAACAGGAAGCCTCGGAAGAAGGTCTCCTCCAAAGGCGGCGCCACCAGCAGCGCGGAGGCCCACAAGCTCCACGCAGGCGGGCCCGGAGCGGCGAGCAGGGCGGACAGCTGCGCGGCTGTGGCGGACTGCAGCGGCGGCGAGGCGGCCCCTGCTGCGAGGCCGACCAGGCCCAGCAGCGACGCGCCCGCGAGCGAGGCCGCCACGGGCAGCTCTGCGGGCGCGAAGACAAGCAGCGGCGGCGGCAGTGGCGCAAAGGGACGCAGCGACGAGGAGAGCAGCTGAGCCAGCGCCGCGCCCTTGCACAGCTCCAGGGGCAGCTGCAGCGTCGACCGCTCGCCCAGCGAAAGCGGGTGGCCCACCACCTGCTCCAGCAGCGGCAGTGCGAGATAGCCAAAGCACGTCCAGAGCAGCAGGAAGCGGCCACTCACGCTCACCGCCACGCCAGTGTCCCAGGGCACCCGCCACAGCGGCTCGCGCTCCGCCGGCGGCGCGTCATCTGGCAACTGCGGCGGAGGAGAAGCCGCACAGGAGAGCGATCCCGCACGGCGATGCCGCCGCCGCTGCAAGTGAGACGCGCTCACGCATCCTGCCACCCTGCGCCTCGGCTGCGTGCAGCATAGATGGCTGGGGCGACACGCGACCGGCGAAGAAAGCGCCTGCATCTCTGGCAATGACACGTGGCAGGAGGACCACCCAGCGCTTCTAGAGCACTAGAGGCCCCTCTCCTACTGCTGCTTGCCCGCTGGCGCAACCTCGCCCTGCTGCTGCTTGGCCCGCTGCGCCTGCGCGCGCTCCTCCAGGCCGCGCCCGACGCGCGAAAAGACGAGCGCCGGCACGCGGCTGGCCCAATCCGCAAGGCTGCGCACCCCAGCCTGCGGTCCCGCGAAGCGTCCCAGGCGGTACATTCTCCCGTACAGCCCTCCAGCAGCCACCAGCTCCGCGTGACTGCCCTGCTCAACAACCGCCCCGCCGTCAAGCACGTAGATGCTGTTTGCGTTGCGCAAAGCCGCAAAGCGATGCGCAATCACCAGCGTCGTGCGCCCGCGACACAGCCGCTCCAGCGCCTCCTGCACGGCGCCCTCGCTCGCCATGTCTAGCGCGGATGTGGCCTCGTCTAGGATGAGCACCGGCGCGTCCTTCAAGATGGCGCGAGCGATGGCGAGGCGCTGCCTCTGACCGCCAGACAGCGCGATGCCGCGCTCGCCCAGGCGGGTGTCGTAGCCGTGCGGAAGCGCCATGATGAACTCGTGCGCGTTTGCAGCCTTTGCAGCCGCCAGCACCGCTGCACGCGTCACGGCGCGCTGCGGCGGCGCGCCCAGCGCAATGTTGTCGGCCACTGACGCGTCGAAGAGCGCGGGGTCCTGAGAAACGGCGGCGATGTGCGCGCGCAGGTGCGCAGGGGCTAGGTCTTTCACGTCGGTGCCGTTGAGGAAGACGGCGCCTTGCTCCGGGTCATAGAAGCGCTGCAGAAGCGCAGCGACGGTTGACTTTCCGGAGCCGGAGGGTCCCACCAGCGCGGTGACCTGGCCAGGGAGGACCTTGACGTTGAGGCGGCTCAGCACCAGGCCCCCCCGCTGAGGGAACCGGAACGACACGTCACGCAGCTCCAGCGTCACCGGCTCGTCGCACCTGGGCGGCGGGCGCGGCAGGGGTGCCGGCACGGGCGCCGCCACAGCCGGCGCCGCGTCCAGCAGCGTGAACAGCCTTGCGCCCGTCCCCTCGGCGCGCTTCAGCTCCGCATAGCACGCAGACAGCGTGCCCAGCGCAGAAGAGATGTACAGCGTGTAGATGACGAACGAGGTGAGGGCGCCCACGGTGAGGACGCCCTGGCCTACGAGGGCGCCGCCGATTGCCAGGATGGTGATAGCGCCCGCATTGCCAGCCGCCCGGGTCAGCCCGTCCAGCATGCCCGCGTGCAGCGCGATGCGCTGCTGCAGCCGGTATGCCCTGTCTGCGCGTCGGCTGTAGCGCAGTCCCGCGGAGGCTTCACGGGTGAATGACTTGAGTGTGCGCACGTTGGTGACGGCTTCCTCAGCCAGCGCCGCGGAGTCGGCCAGCGCCTCGGAGGCTGAGCGGCTGAGCGCCTTGACGCGCGCGCCCAGGCGCTGGCTGAGCAGCACTGCGACGGGTGCTACGGAGAGGGCAACCAGGGTGAGCTGCACTGAGGTGAGGCTCAGCACCGCCAGCGCGCCCAGCGCCTCCAGCACCGCGCGGCTGCCCCTGGCCGCCGACTGCAGCGCCGAGGTGACTTGTGCCACGTCAGCTCCGAGGCGGGAGACGAGCTCGCCCGAGGCGTTTGCGTCGAAGAAGGCGACGTCCTGGCGCAGGATGGCCTCGAACGCAGCGCAGCGCAGCCGCAGCGCCAGGCGCTCCCCCGCGCTGCTGAGCAGCCACGCCTGAAAGAAGGCGGCCACGCACTGGCCCGCGTAGAGGACGCCCAAGGCAACCACTGCGGCTGTGAAGCCGGAGCTGGTTGTGGCGGCCCCGCCCAGCGCAGGAGGGGCGACGCTGTCCAGCACGCGCCCGAACGCGCGCGGCGTGGCCAGGAAGACGCACGCGCCGCCCAGCTGCGCCGTCATGGCCAGCAGCAGGTGAGGCCACAAGGGCTTGGCAACTGGCGCCAGGCCCTTGAACAATCCCACAGACGCGGGCGCTGACGTCCGCTCGTCGTCCAGCCGCTGCTGCCGCCTCTCAGAGGCGCTGGATTTGGGCGCAGGCTCCTCTTCCAAAGGCGGCTGGGGCTGCTGCGAAGCCAGCGACCCTAGCTGCTTGATCAGCGTTGGGCTGATGGACGGATGATCTCCGGGCGTGTCCAGGCGCACAGGCGCCACGGAGGCCGCCGCGCGCGCGAGTCGGGTGGGAGACTCGTCGCGGCGCGGCGTGGCGGTGGGCGTGGCGCCTGCAAAGCGCGGCCACGACTTTGGCAGGCTGGGCAGCGGCGGCAGCACGAAAGGTGTGCCGAACGGCCGACCCGGCGAACTGGCACACGGCTGCAGGCGGCGACGACTACTAGGCGCGGGGCGAGCGCGGCGCGGGGGCGCAGCACAGCGCGAGGAGGTACGGCCAGGGCACTCTGGCATCGCGGCGGAAGGTCCAACCCGCTCACGAGAGGTGCTGCAGGCCCTGCGATGGAGCGGCCAGGCGGGCGCGTGAGCGGCGGGGCTGCGGGGGGGACCATATTTCGCACGTGGGCAATGCCAATGTGGCTGCTCGGGGCTGAGCACGCACCAGCTCGTTCCAGGTCTCCGGTGCCGGGGGCATCGCCTCGGTTTCTGTTGACGGCGGGGCGGGCGCGCAGCGGTGAGCCCAGCGTGACGTTTGTAGATAGACAAGTGGTTCTCGGGGTGCGCGCCACGTGGGCAAGGCCCTCCCCCGCGCTGCGCGAGGCCTGGGCGCGCACGTGTGGTGGGCTCGCCCTCGGGTGCCACGCCTGCGTTGGCCGGCAGCGGGATGTCTGGCGCGGCGCGTCGGGGCGCGTCAGCCGGGCGCGGCCCGGTGGCACGCCAAACTACCATCGCGCCGCACCCTCTACCGGAAGCGTCTCTCGCGCCCACGCCTCGTCCACCAGGTCTATCAGACGGCCCTCGCACGGCACCGTCGTGTCGCCGCCGCTATGCATACACAGGCGCCGAAGCGTAAGCAAGGTGCTGACTCGACGCGATACACGACGACGACGATTTCGCCTGTCGGACGACGAACCATCGACTCCTTGGCCCTTGGCCATTGCCCCCTCGCACCCTCGCTTGGGCCACCATGGGTCGCGACGTGAGCCGCCAGAAGGTCGCGGCCAAGGCCGGCAAGCGAGCCGCGCGCCAGAAGAGCGGCGGCTTGGCGGAGGGCTCTGACCTGGCTGCGCTGGGCTGGGCGCCGGTGGACGAGGGCGTGCAGGCCGTGTTCCGCGCGGCAGAGGCCGCTGCTGCGGCTGAAGCTGCTGCTGAGGGTGGGGGCCGGCGGCCAAAGCGGGCGCGCGGTGTGGGCGGGCCCGACCCCACGGCGCGCATCGGACCCGCAGCCTGGGCCGCCGTGCAGGCGGACAGTCAGGCGCTGCTGACAGGCGCCACGGAAGGGGGGTTCCTGACTCTGGAGGCACGTGCGAGAGCACGGGGCTTCTCTGCGCTCTCTTCTTCTCACGTGCCTGACGCGCGTTTCCCTGCTCGCACCGCAGGAGCTTGCGCCCGAGCTGGTGTTCGACGCGGCTCGGCTGCAGCCGGGTGGCAAGGCGCGCGTACGCGCAGTGGCAGCGGAGACGGAGGTTGCGCCCGCACCGCCGCAGGCCCGCGCGCCCAGACCGCCCAGGGCTGCGCCCGCACAGCCTGCGGCTCCCGAGGCGCGCGGCGGGGCTGCCACGCGCGCGGAGGGCGAGGGTGCCTCCGCGTCCTCCGCGTCAGCCGCCGCAGCCGCAGCCGCCGCCCTCTCCAAGACCAAGCGCCGCCGCCTGCTGCGCAAGAAGCAGCGCGCGCTCGCCCCCGCCGGCGACTCGGCAGCCGCGTCTGCGCAGCCACACGCAGCGCCGCCGACACCAGTTGTGGGCCCTTCCGGTGAGGACTCCCTGAGGGTCAAACCCCCCTCTAAACGTAAGCGCAAGGCGGCCGCCGAGGCGGAAGCCCTCGCCGCCATCGCTCCTTGCGTGCCCGCGGGCGTTGACGTGAGCGCATGGGCACCCTTCGGTCTCCACTCAACAGTGCTCCAGGCCCTCGCTCAGCTGGGCTTTGCAAAGCCCACGCCCATCCAAGCCGCGGTGCTTCCCGCCGCCATGCGCGACGGGCGCGACATCATCGGCGCGGCGGAGACCGGCAGCGGCAAGACGCTCGCCTTCGGGCTGCCCATCCTGTCCTACCTGGCGGCTCAGTTCGCGGACGCCCTCAGCGCAGGCCAGCCCCGCCCCAGCGCGCTGGCGGCGCTGGTGCTGTGCCCCACCCGCGAGCTGGCGCTGCAGGTGTGCGCGCACCTGAGCGCCGCGGGGAGGCCCGCAGGGGTCACTGCAGCGGCGCTGGTGGGCGGCCTGGCACCCGCCAAGCAGGCGCGCGTGCTCTCCGCCTGCCCGCCCATCCTGGTTGCCACGCCCGGGCGACTGTGGGAGCTGGCGTCCGGAGGCGCGCCGCACCTGCAGCGGCTGGACCAGCTGGCCTTCCTGGTGCTGGATGAGGCTGACCGCATGGTGGAAAAGGGGCACTTCGCGGAGCTGGAGAGCATCCTGGACGCTGTCGAGGCCAGCAAGGCTGACGTGGCTGTCGGTGCAAAAGCCACGCTGGAGGGCGGCGCAGCCGCCGTGCGGCGCCAGACGTTTGTCTTCAGCGCCACCCTCACCGTTCCGGCGGCGCTGCGCAAGCGCCTGCAGCTCAAGGGCGCCGCCGGACGCGGCGGCGGGCGGGCCGCACCCAGCACGGTGGGCACGCTGGTGGAGCGGGTCCCCTTCCTGCGCAAGCCCCGAGTGGTGGATGTCACCGACTCGCACCACGTGCTCGCCTCCAAGATCTCCGAGGCTGTCATCGAAGGCAGCGACGAAGATCGCGACGCCGCGCTGGCCGCCCTGCTGCTGCTGCACCCGGGTCGCACGCTGGTCTTCTGCAACGCAATCTCGTGCGTGCGCCGCCTCGCCGCGTTGCTCGCGCAGCTGCGCATCCCCTGCGCCGCGCTGCACGCGGCGCAGCAGCAGCGGCAGCGCCTGCGCTCCATGGACCGCTTTTCAAGCAGCGAGAGCCTGGCACTCGTTGCCACCGACGTCGCCGCTCGCGGGCTGGACATCCCTGGCGTGCGCACCGTGATACACTACCAAGTGGCGCCCACCGCAGAGACGTACGTGCACCGCAGCGGGCGTACCGCCCGCGGCAGCGCGGAGGGGGTTGCCATCACACTGGTAACCCCGGGTGAGAGGTCCCGCTACAGCGCCCTCTGCAAAGCCCTGGGCAAGCCGGACGGCCTGCCCCGCTTCCCGCTGGAGCCGGCCATGCTGCAGGCTGCGCGGCGGCGCTCCGCTTTGGCCGTCAAGCTGGACGGGCTGCAGCACGGCCGTGAGAAGCTGCAGGGTGACGCGGCGTGGATGGCGCGCCACGCGGCGGAGATGGACCTGGAGCTGGACGTGGAGGCTGAGGACCCGGACGAGGGCAAAGCCACGGCTGGACCCACCGCCCGGGAGAAGGAGCTGCGCGGACAGCTGGACGCGCTGCTGGCGGTACCCCTGGCCGCAAAGGGGCTCACTCGCCAGGCAAGCGGGGGCAGCCGCAAGTTCCCAACCTTCGCGGCGCGGCCGCAGGCGCAGCTCGCGGGCGCGCAGGGGGCGATGGCAGCGGCGGCTGCAGCGGGGCCGCAGGACGCGCTCGCTGCGCTGCGTGCCAAGCAGTCCACAGCGGGCCGGCCGGCGGGATCGGGCAAGCGCAAGCGCAAAGAACAGCGCCGGGCCGTCGCGCGGGAGACCTGCGGTGCAGAGGCGGAGTGACGTGCATGGTGCACCGTCCAGGAGCGCGTGCGGCTGAGCGAAAGCGCTCAGGATGCTGGATGCAGGCAGCGGCGCTTGCGGGGCGCCTTGTCCTCACCCGCGCTCAGCTCCTCCTCCTCCTCTTCATCCGTAGCGGTCGTACGCGCGTAGCACGGGCGTGGCTCGGGAAAGAGGTGGCGGTGGCGTCGGCGCGGCTCCAGGTTGGCGCAGGCGCTGCGGGGCACCTCTGCAAGGGGCTCCGCCGCCAGCGCTGCGGCCACACCCGCCGCGACAACGCCCGGCTTCATGATGTCCACGATGCCATCGAACACCGGGTCGCGATTGTCGGGCGGGGCCATCGCAGACAGCGTGTCGGAGAGCATCCCCAGCACCGTGGGTCCGAGCGACCCCACCTCCGCGATGGTCATGGCCAGGCCGCGCACGCGGTTGCGCCTGCCAGCGCAAGTGCCCTTCTGCTTGAGCATGAAGCGCTCGGGGTCAGCGCGGGTCTTCTGCCACACGTTTTTGTGCTGCTCGGGCACCAGGCCATCCGCTTTTGCCACCCTGTCACAGCCCGCATCAGCACGAGAACGTCTGGCAGAAGACCCGCGAAGACCCCGAGCGCTTCATGGTCAAGTGGTGTTCTGCGTGTTCTGGCAATGATTTAAATACGCGGCAGCCCAAGACGGAGCACTCAGCTCGACTCTTCCGGTTTCCAATCTCCCTCCTCCTCAGCTGCCCAGCACCGTCACACGCTGCGGCGCGCAGCCTCCGCGCCCCCCCCCAGCCACCCAGGCTGCACGCGCGCGCGCCTGCGCAGCACACAGAAAGCCAGCGCGGCGGTGGCCACAACCCCAAACACCGCCAGAGGGGCCACCGCGCCCCCGCCCCCAACGCCAGGGCGCAGCACCTTGCGCGGCGTCGCCACGCCGGCTGGCGGCGACGTGGCAACCGGCAGCGGCGGCGCGCCCTGCGCAGAGGGCTGCGGGTGCAGCGCCACGTGCTCCGCCAGCAACAGGAAGTTCTGCACCCAGCCGGCCACCACGGCGCGGTAGGAGCCCGCGCTGTCCGGGTTAAACATCGAGAGGCAGGAGAGCGCGGAGCTGGCTGTCAAGCGCCGGCCGGCGGCTGCGTTTGAAGCCTCCGTGAGTCCCTCGACTGCTGTGGCGGGCAGCGACCAGCTGTCCGGTCGGTGCCCCTCCTCATTGCTGCCGTACAGCTCGAAGGTCAGGGAGTACGGCACATGCAGCTCTGCGAGGCGACGCGCGTGCGTGAGTGCTCCACTCTCCAGTGTGCAGGAACAGTCGCACACGTCCTCTGCTTCTGCCGCGCGCACCTTGCCACATCCAGTCCATGGATGTGCCGTACGCCAGGTAATTGCTGGCTGCTCCGCCTGCGCCGCGGGTGCACTTGCAGTGCGTGTTGAGCTGCTCCAGCAGCTGCGGCGTATCCGTCGGCAGGCCCAGCGCCAACGCACGCTTGTGGTCCCAAGGCACGTAGACGGCCCACTCGCCGGAGTGCACGTTGGCGTAGGCTGTAGGCAGCAGCTGCTGCGCCAACTGGCGCAGCGCCTGGGACTGTGGCTCGGAGAAGGGCTGCGCGCCGCCGTACTCATCCTCTCCGCGCCCGGCGTCCGCACGCCACGCGGTGGCCCAGTTGCGGTTGAGGTCCACCTCAGCCATGGTCTTCCGGCGACACAGCTGCCCGGACTCTACCGCGCGGCGGGAGGAGGGCACCTGCGAGGCGGCATAGGAAGAGCCGGACCGAGGTGACGTGTCAGCTCTCACGCTTGCGCGTCCTCGCGCACCGGGGCGCGCACCTCCACGGGGACGACCACCAGCGTGACCTGCGCCAGCAGCGCGCGCGCCCAGGCGGACAGGGACAGCCCCACGCTGTCTGCGTGCTGGCGCCGAGTAGCTGCCGAGGCGGCCACAGCCTCCGGCCACGCCTCCAGCTCGCTGGTCTCATCTGGGCTCTCGGCAGCGTGAGCGCGCACACGCGCGCGGCGTTCTGCACGGCGGGGCGCACCCACGAGGACACGGGCCAACCACAGCGCGGTGTCGCTGGTGATCACCTCACGCGCGTGCTCGCCGAACACCAGCAGCAGCCGCGGGCGCGCCTGGAACGCAGCCTGCGCCTGCGGGTCGCTGCCGCGCAGGCCGAAGGTTGCGACGCCGAGGCGCAGCGAGCCTGTCGCTTCGCTCGCCGGCGACCAGCTGAGGAGGTCCGGATGCCGCTGCGCGAGCGCGGCGAACTCGCCCAGGATGCTGTCCGTGCTGTGGTAGAGCGACGCGTACGGCTCGGGCAACAAGCAGCGCACTGGAGAACAGGGAGAGTGAGCGCTACGAGCTCCTCCAGACAACGGCAAGCTGCCAGCGCACCGGGCACAACCAGAGCCAGCAGCACACAGAGCACGGTCATCCTCCTCGCCGCCGCACCGTGCATGGCGCCGTGCGGCGAGGGAATTCGCCAAGGGCCCGGGCTCCAGCGACACGGTGTCGTTGCGCCACCGACGTCGCTGCAAGTATACAGGCAGACCACCTCTGGCGTCGTGTTTGTAGGTAGTAGAGATGAGGCTCTCTGTTTATAAACAGCCGTTGTACGACGACCGACGACCAAAGCGCCAGGTGATGACATTATTGGCAGCCGGCAATCTCTGGTGAAATTTGGCTTTTCACTCCGGCACCACGGCTGCAGCTCAAGTTCAGGCACCAAAATACAATCGCGCGCTCTACATCGCGATTCGGTGATTGAGGCTATTCTGCGCTACACGC
>Ga0049083_10000777_pt1 | contig 11793 bp, 18 predicted proteins | sample GreLakmeMI27MSRF_FD_66719 | JGI IMG/M metagenome (GOLD analysis project Ga0049083, IMG submission 66719) | Freshwater lentic microbial communities from great Laurentian Lakes, MI, USA - Great Lakes metaG MI27MSRF | ecosystem: Environmental > Aquatic > Freshwater > Lake | place: Great Lakes...
CCAGGTAGGTTACTGGGCTTGTAAAATTGTAACGGGTGTACCTGATGCTGTCCCTGTAGTAGGTCCTACAATTGTTCAACTTCTTCGTGGTGGTCTTGCTGTTGGTCAGCCAACTCTTACACGTTTTTACAGTTTACACACTTTTGTTCTACCTCTTCTAGCAGCAGCATTTATGCTTGCTCACTTCCTAATGATCAGAAAGCAAGGTATTTCAGGTCCTCTATAATTAACGGATTTTATCAGTTAGTAAATAATAAATCTTAAATAGGAGTTTATTGTATATGTCAATTTTAAAAAAGCCAGATTTAACAGATGCGAAACTAAGAGCTAAGCTTGCTAAAGGTATGGGTCACAACTATTATGGTGAGCCTGCTTGGCCCAACGATCTGCTTTATATATTCCCAGTAGTAATCTTAGGTACTATCGCTTGTATCGTTGGCCTTTCAGTTCTTGAGCCATCTGGTCTTGGTGAGAAAGCAGATCCTTTCGCTACTCCACTTGAAATCCTTCCTGAGTGGTACTTCTTCCCAACTTTCAACTTACTTCGAGTTATCCCGAATAAGTTATTAGGTGTTTTAAGTATGGCTGCAGTTCCTGCTGGACTTCTTACTGTGCCTTTCCTTGAAAACGTAAACAAGTTCCAAAACCCTTTTAGAAGACCTATAGCATCTCTTACATTTATTGTAGGGACATTTGTAGCTATTTGGTTAGGGATAGGTGCATGTCTACCAATCAGCCAAGCCTTAACTTTAGGTTTATTCTAATAAAAAAATCGACAGCTATTATCTATATTACCCATATTTAATAGCTGTCTCCGTTATGGGCTTCCTCCTTTTTCTATTTCTGTTAGTAATTAACTTACTAACTCCATAACCTTTTTTTGCGTTTCATTCTTTAGTATTAAAGCTTTGCCGTTATCGTCAGCGTCGATAACTATTGTATCACCTTCACCGATACGCCCAGAAAGTACTTCTTCCGCTAAGCTATCCTCTAACATTCTTTGAACTGCTCTTCTTAACGGTCTTGCTCCATAACTAGGGTTGAAGCCCTCATCAATTAATCTTGCTTTAAACTTCTCAGTAACTTCTAAATGTATACCTTTTTTTGCTATACGTTCAAAGACTTCACGAAGCATAATTTCAGCTATTTGTGCCACTTCATCTTTCGTTAATTGACGGAAAACTATTATCTCGTCCAGACGGTTTAAGAATTCAGGTCTAAAGTATTGCTTTAATTCTTCATTAACTAGAAGTTTGATTCGGTTGTATTGAGAATCTGTTTGATCTTGTGAGAATTCAAAGCCTAATCCACCGCCACCTTTTTCAATAACTTTTGAACCTATGTTCGAAGTCATGATTAGTAAAGTATTTTTGAAATCAATTGTGCGCCCTTTAGAGTCCGTTAATCTGCCATCTTCAAAAATTTGTAACAGTAGATTGAATACATCTGGGTGTGCTTTTTCAACTTCATCAAATAAAACTACACTGTATGGTCTTCTACGTACCGCTTCTGTTAATTGCCCACCTTCACTGTAACCTACGTAACCTGGCGGTGATCCAATCAATTTTGAAACTGTATGTCTTTCCATAAACTCAGACATGTCTAATCTTACCATTGACTCGACCGAACCGAAGAAGTAAGAAGCCAGTGCTTTTGTAAGTTCAGTTTTACCTACACCAGTAGGTCCAGAGAAGATAAAACTAGCTATGGGTCTGTTCGGATTTTTTAATCCTACACGAGCACGTCTGATTGCTCGAGATACAGCTACTACGGCTTCATCTTGACCAATAATTCGGCTGTGAAGTGTTTCTTCCATATTCATTAGCTTTTCAGACTCACTCTTAGTAAGCTTATTTACAGGAATGCCAGTCCAAGCACCAACGATTTCAGCTATGTCGTCTTCTGTAACGCAAATTTCTCCGCGATTAACAGAAATCTTATCTGTTTCGTCTTTATTTTTAGCAATCAAGCTGATTTGAGTTTTGATCTCCATCTCACGATCTCTTAACTGGCCAGCCTTTTCGAAGTCCTGGTTTCTTACAGATGCATCTTTTTCTTTAAGAAGCTCTCTAAGTTCCTTATCTAACTCTTTAGCTGCTGGTGGAAGTTGTGAGTTCATTAAACGCACTCTAGAACCTGCTTCGTCAATTAAATCGATTGCTTTATCTGGCAGGAATCTATCGGCTATGTACTGATCAGCAAGCTTTGCTGCTGCTCTTATAGCTTCGTCTTTGATTGTAAGTTTGTGATGTTTTTCGTATCGCTCACGTAAACCAAATAGAATTTCAATTGTTTCATCAACGCTAGGTTCACCAACCATAACTGGCTGGAATCGTCTTTCTAATGCGGCATCTTTTTCAATATGCTTTCTGTACTCGTCTATAGTTGTTGCACCTATACATTGTAACTCGCCTCTAGCTAAAGCAGGTTTTAATATATTCGCTGCATCTATAGCACCCTCGGCAGCACCTGCGCCTATAAGTGTGTGTACTTCGTCAATCACTAAAATAATGTTGCTGTTTGAACGAACTTCCTCCATTATTTTTTTTAATCGTTCTTCAAACTCACCTCGATATTTAGTTCCTGCCACTAGTAGACCAATATCTAGCGTAACTACTCGTTTATCTTCAAGTATGTCTGGTACATCTTTAGCAACAATACGCTGTGCTAAACCTTCCGCTATTGAAGTTTTACCAACACCCGGTTCGCCAATAAGAATAGGGTTGTTTTTCGTTCTTCTTCCTAAGATTTGGATTACACGTTCGATTTCCTTCTCCCTCCCAACCACTGGGTCTAGCCTACCTTCCTCAGCTTTTGCACTAAGGCTAGTACCAAACTCGTCAAGAGTTGGTGTCTTGCTTCGGTTTTGACTATTGCTTCCTACCGATACTTCTGCAGCTTCTCCAAGAGATCTTATAACCTGTGTTCTAAGCTTTGATAAAAATACAACACCCAGGTTTTCTAAGACTCTCGCAGCAACGCCTTCATTTTCTCGTATAAGGCCTAATAATAGGTGTTCTGTACCTATGTAATTGTGGCCTAACTGTCGCGCTTCTTCAAGTGAAAGCTCTAATACTCTTTTCGCTCTAGGCGTAAAAGGTATTTCGACGGCTACAAATCCTGTACCCCTACCTATTATCTTTTCAACTTCAACACGTGCGTCTTTCAGGGTAACACCCATTGAGTTTAAGACCTTGAATGCTAATCCTGTGCCTTCACCAATTAAACCTAGGAGAATTTGCTCTGTACCAACAAAGTTATGTCCTAGTCTACGTGACTCTTCTTGAGCCAACATAATTACTTTAATTGCTTTCTCTGTAAAACGCTCAAACATACTGAAGTTTTTAAGTTCCCTTGATCTTTCGTTGATCTCTAAGTATATCGTGGCTAGCTGAAAATATCAAAAATATCTTGAGTTTCCTTACTTTTTTCAGAAAACAGGTCTTCATTTTCTTCCGATTCTATCTGTTTTTTAATGGCCACTTTTTTCTTCTGTTTTAGCACTTGCAATCTTAAAGTTAAATTTTCCATAAAGAAATTTATAGATAAAAAAACAATCAGTAATTGTGAAAAGAACAGTATAGGGTCTAAACGCCATCCGTGGACTATGATAATTCCGCTGTAAATTAAGAATAAGGTAGATAGGAATATATCTTTTTCCTCAGCTACTTTTGGATTTAAAAATCTTACCGAGTATAATGCTATTCCTACGATGCTAACAAAACATCCTAGAATGAAGTTCGAGCCGAAGTTTATATTGATCATAGTTTTGCTCAAGTATTATACAAATTATTTTTAGATTATATACGGGTCTGACGGGACTCGAACCCGCAACTTCCGCCGTGACAGGGCGGTGCTCTAACCAATTGAACTACAAACCCATTTGTTTATTGCACCTATAATAGCATAAAAAATAAAATAATGGAAGATTTTTTTTTAAGTGAGAATTTGTTTTTCTCACTTAAAATTTTTTTATGCTAATGAATTTAGGAAACTTGTAACAGCAACCATTGTTGTCCATAAAGCAGTTCCAGTGAAAACAGTCTTTTTTGAGTTTTCCCATTCGTCTGGTGAAGAAAGGACAACAGGAACTCCAACGACTAAAGCAAATGAAAGTAAAATCAATAAGCTTGTAGAAATTTGTACGGCAGTAATCATGTTTAAAGGTTCAGTGTGTTCAAACTTTTATTCTATGGATAGTTACATGGAATTATAACATAAAATAAAATTAAAAATTTTATTAGAAAAGATCTATAAAATCTTAGCTAAAACCTGTGGCATATCATCTACTTTGTTTCTAGACTTTACTATGGCTTCCCTCTCATTTTTTTTTAGCTAGTATTTTAGGGATAGACTCCACCTTTTTACTTTGTTTGTACGCCTCAGGATATCCTCTAATCTTATAATAGGCCCCGATTAATATATAGCATCTTGAATTTAATTATTTTACTCAAAAGCTTTGCTTTTCTTACACAGCGATTTAGTAAATATGACCGTTTTTGTTATATACTAAAATACAGTTTGTTGTATAAAGGATTAACAATTGATCATGGAAAATAGTTTATTTGTAATCGCACGATTACCTGAAGCTTATGCTATCTTTAAACCTATAGTTGATGTTTTACCAATAATCCCTATTTTATTTCTTCTACTAGCTTTCGTATGGCAAGCTGCCGTTGGTTTCAGATAATCCACCAACGACGAATCATAAGAAGCATTTTAATATATCAAAATAGTTAATTAATAGGAAGGTATGATTACAGAAAGTCAAATTTTTGTAGCTTTAGGCATCGCATTAGTGGGTATGGTTTTAGCTATTCGTCTTGGAAGAGCTCTTTACGTTTAAATTAGAGCTTAATAAAAACCGGGTGGGGTTTATTTTAAATAAGATCTCAATCGGTTTTTTTCGCTGTAAATTTAATAGAAATTTGTTTTCACTTAAAAATAATTACTTTTAATTCTAAAAAAATGGACACTTTTATCACTTACCTTTTCTTACTTGCAGGCTCAGCTATTCTTGTTACAGGCATTTACTACGGCCTTAGAAGTATCAAACTTATTTAATAAAATATAGTCTTGATCAAACTTTATTTAAGTACTGCTACTGAAAATGTCAGATAATTTAAACCCTGAAAATGCCGTAAAATTCGAGTCTATCTTGGGATCGCGCCGTATAAGTAATTACCTATTTGCATTAGTTTTATTTGGTGGTGGATTGGCTTTCTTTTTCTCTGGCCTTTCTAGTTATTTCAAAGTAAATTTCATACCTTTTTCCGATTTAACCGGGCTGTTTTTCCTTCCTCAAGGAATAACCCTTCTTTTCTATGGAACTGTAGCTATATGCATAAGTAGTTTTGTTTGGGTTACTATTCTTTTAGATGTTGGAAGTGGCTATAACACTTATGATAAAAATAAAGGTGAGGTTATAATTTTTCGCCGAGGTATTGGAAAAAATAGAGAAATAAGTTACTCTTATCCTATATCAACAATTGAGTCGATTAGGCTAAAGTCAACGGAGTCTTTTAACTCAATTCCATCAATATTTTTGTGCCTTAAAGATAAGCGAGAAATTCCTTTAACTCAGCTAACACCAAATCCGGCCATAAAAGAAATTGAGGAAAGGGCAGCTAACCTAGCTAAATTCCTTAATGTTTATCTTGATGGTATGTAAATTTATATTACATCTAATGTCGCTAATGTCGAATAAATTACTAGAAAAAGTAGAATATCTCCTTTCCCATTCTGATAATGTATATAAAAAAACATTACAAGTAGCTTTTTTAGCGAAAAGAAAAAAAAATATTGAGGATCTTTCTTCTGAATCGTCGAAAGGAAACATTATTATTGAGTCTATCGATGAAATTCTCGACCTTACAATTAGTGAAGGAGAATAATCTAATTACATTTAGATTTCTCCTAAATTATTTAACCAAAACGTCAGCATTTTTTTTTACATTAAGGTTTTCTATCTGCTTACCTTATTATTAATGTTAATTCAATGCATCCGGCTGGATTCGAACCAGCGATGTCTCGTAGAGAAGCGGATTATGAGTCCGACGCCTTCGGCCACTTAGCTACAGATGCTTTATTTTAATATTACTACATTTTAATTTAAATTGAGCAAAAAACTCGAATAGATAAAATTATCTATTCGAGTTTTTTGCATATTTAGTTCTTTGTTTGTAGCCTTGTTGCTTTACCAGATCTTGTTCGAAGGTAGTATAGTTTAGACCTTCTGATCTTTGATTGCTTAATAATTTCAATGCTTTTTAAGCTTGGTGCATAAAGTGAATAAATTCTTTCAATACCACCAATTTGTAAAAAGCTTCTTAATGTGAAAGTTGTTCTTATGCTTGCGTTGTTTTTTGCTATAACAAGCCCTTGTATCTTCTGTATACGTTCTTTTTGCCCCTCGCTTATCTGTACTTCTAGTCGCACAATATCGCCAATTTCTGGGCACTTTAGGCCATTACCTTTGGCCATGTATTTCGCCTCGATAAGGTTAATTTCCTTACTCATATAAATAATAACTTTTATCTTTTAAATAAAATTGACACAAAGGTCAATTCCAGCAGGTAAATTCAATTGCTTTAGACTATCTATTGTCTGCAGCGATGACCCTTTTATATCAATTAGGCGCTTATAAGTCTTTATCTCAAAGTGTTCTCTAGCGTCTTTATTTACGTGTGGTGATCGAAGAACACAAAATATTCTTCGTCTTGTTGGCATTGGAACTGGCCCTTTTAACGTTGCGTTAGTTAATGTAACAATAGAGCAAATTTTATCGCAAACTTGATTCATTAACTTATAATCGTACGCTTTTATTTGTAAACGAATCTTCATTTTTTATTGGATAATTTTAGATACTACACCAGCACCAACAGTACGTCCGCCTTCACGAATAGCAAATCTCATACCTTGTTCGATTGCGATAGGGTTTATTAGACTTGCAATCATTTTAATACGGTCACCAGGCATTACCATTTCTGCTTCAGCACCATCATCTGATTGGAATTTTTCGATAGATCCTGTTACATCAGTTGTACGTACATAGAATTGAGGTCTGTAGCCAGGGAAAAATGGTGTGTGACGACCACCTTCTTCTTTCTTCAATACATAAACTTCAGCCTCGAATTTCGTGTGAGGTGTTATTGAACCTGGTTTAGCTAGAACCATTCCTCTTTGGATCTGGTCTTTTTGCACACCACGTAGTAAAATACCAACGTTGTCACCAGCCATACCTTCTTCTAGAGTCTTTTGGAACATCTCTACTCCAGTAACTGTAGTACTTGTTGTATTTGTAATACCTACAATTTCAATTGTTTCCCCTACCTTAACAACACCTCTTTCAATTCTTCCAGTAGCTACAGTACCACGTCCTGTAATTGAGAATACGTCCTCAACTGCCATAAGGAACGTTTTATCTACATCTCTAACAGGAGCCGGGATGTATTCATCAACAGCAGCCATAAGAGCAAAAATTTTGTCTACCCAAGGGTTTTCTCCTTTAGGTATTGGTCCACCTTTAGCTTTAATAGCTTCAAGGGCTAAGTATGCTGAACCCGAAACAAATGGTAACTCGTCCCCAGGGTAATCATAGTTTGATAATAATTCTCTAGCTTCTAATTCTACAAGCTCTAGTAATTCTTCATCATCTACTTGGTCTGCTTTGTTTAAGAAAACTACCAGGTTTGGTACACCTACTTGTTTTGCTAATAGAATGTGCTCTCTTGTCTGTGGCATTGGGCCGTCTGCAGCAGATATTACAAGGATCGCACCATCCATTTGAGCAGCACCAGTAATCATGTTTTTTACGTAGTCTGCGTGGCCTGGGCAGTCAACGTGCGCATAGTGGCGTGTTTCAGTTTCGTATTCAATGTGTGAGGTATTAATTGTAATACCGCGAGCCTTCTCCTCAGGAGCTGAGTCAATTTCATCAAATCTCTTCGCAGCCTTACCATAAACTGCTAGTGTTCCTGAAATTGCTGCAGTTAGAGTTGTTTTCCCGTGGTCTACGTGACCGATCGTTCCAATATTTACGTGCGGTTTTGTACGGTTAAATTTTTCGCGTGCCATTTTATTGTTTATCCTTTTTTTTTTAGTTTTTTAATATTTAATTTTTTACTTTTAGCGACTTTTTTTCTTTAGTATTTGTAGTGTGAAAAAGCCTTATTAGCTTCAGCCATTTTGTGTGTTTGTTCACGCTTTTTAACAGAGTTACCTGTTTGTTTTGAAGCATCAATAAGCTCATTAGCTAATTTACGAATCATATCTTTGCCTGATCTATCGCGCGCGCTTTTTGTTATCCAGTTGACACCTATATTAATACCTCTTAATGCATCTACTTCAATAGGTACTTGGTAAGTTGATCCACCTATACGACGGGCCTTTACTTCAACAACTGGGGCAACATTTCTAACCGCTTTTTCTATAACTAAAAGTGGGTTCGAGTTAGTTGATGTTTTTATATAATCTAATGATTGGTAAACTATTCTTTGCGCTAATGATTTTTTACCTTCTTGTAAAACTCTCACAATAAGCATACTAACTAATCTGCTATTGTAAATAGCATCGATAGGTACTAATCGTTTTTTTGCTTTTGAACGACGTGACATAATTCTTGTTTATCTATATATTTTTATGCTTTTGGTTTCTTAGCACCATATTTTGAACGACTTTGCATTCTATTTTTAACTCCACCAACGTCTAGAGATCCTCTTACGATGTGGTATCTTACACCAGGTAAGTCTTTTACACGTCCTCCCCTCACCAAAACTACAGAGTGCTCTTGTATATTGTGACCTATACCTGGAATGTAAGCAGTAACCTCAAAACCAGAAGTTAATCTAACACGCGCTACTTTTCTTAGTGCTGAGTTTGGTTTTTTAGGTGTTGTTGTATAAACTCGCGTACAAACGCCTCTTCTTTGTGGGCATTCTTTTAGAGCAGGTGATTTTGTTTTTACCCTTTCTAGAACACGTTCGTTTCGAACTAATTGTTGAATTGTTGGCATATAAAATTCCTTTTAATTTGGTTGGTTACTTTTCATTTTATACTTACGGTTGAATTTTTCTACTCTTCCTTCTGCGTCTATTATTTTTTGTGATCCTGTATAAAACGGGTGATTACCAGACCAAACATCGACGTTTAATTCACTCTTTGTTGAACCTAGGTTTAATACGGTTTCACCGTTGCAAAGAACTTTTGCATCAGCGTTCCATTTTGGGTGAAGATTTTTCTTCATATTTATGATTCTTTTTTTTTTAACCTGTAAATAAGTAAAGTGAGAAAATAAAAATTATCTCTTCGAGAATTGTGATGCTTTTCTCGCCTTTTTTAATCCGAATTTTCTACGTTCTTTTTTTCGAGCATCTCTTGTTAATAAATTTAACGAGCGCAGTAATTTTTGCTGGTTTTCGGGTACTATTGTGCATAAAGCTCTAGCGATGCCTAGTTTTACAGCTTGCGCCTGCCCTGACAAACCACCTCCACTAGCTTTAATTGTTATATCAAAACTACTTTCTCCACCCACCAACTTTAATGGCTGTAAGGCTGACTCTAAATGTGATGGTATAAATTGAAAGTATTCTTCAATTATCTTACCATTGACAGAGATTCTACCCGAACCTCCTCCAGCTAACCTTATTTGTGCTATAGAACTTTTTCTGCGTCCTACAGATAAAAATATACTCATTCTATAATTTCTTTAATAAATTTTATTTTTCTTCGTTCAGTTTAATATTAAAGCGTTTTTCTAATGCTGATATAACCTCGTCAACAGACTTACGACCAAAATTTTTGATCTCTAGCAATTCCTCACGGGAGTAATTTACTAAATCGTTTATCGTGTTTATTTCTGCACGCTTTAGACAGTTGTATGCTCGAACTGAAATTGGAATCTCTTCGATCAGGATTTCAGTAACAATTTCGTTCTCATCCTCCTCAACAACAGCTTCACTCTTAGATATTCCTTTATTCGTTATTGAATCGAATACTTTTGACAGAATTGCTGTACTTTTTCTTAATGAGTCTTCCGGACTTATACTACCGTTGGTGTAAATGTCGATGTTGATTTTTTCTTTTGTTTCACTTTTTTCAAGTAAAATTTTTTCAACTTCGAAATTTGCCTTGACTACTGGCGTAAAGCAAGCATCAATATTGATAAAGTCTTCAAATCCTTTTTCAAGTTTGATATCCTCGGAAAGTTTATACCCATTATCTCTTCGAATAAGAAATTCTATTTCTAGAGACTTGTTGTCACAGATCGTTGTTATATATTGATCTTTATCAACAATTTCCAGTCCAGGGGGTAGTTCAATTAAGCTTGAAGTTACTATCTCTGGTCCTTGAATGCTTAGCCGTCCTACTAGGTTAATGTTTTTTTCATTATCTGTAAAATTTTCTGAAGCCTTTAATACTATTTGTTTAATGTTTAGTAATATATCTAAAACATCTTCTCTCACACCAGGTATTGTTGCAAAGGCATGGTCTAGATTTCCAAATCTCACACCAACAAAAGCGAAACCTTCAATATCTGATAGTAAAACTCTTCTGATAGCGTTACCAACAGTAATACCTTGGTTTTTGTCTAAAGGGTAGATAGTAAACCTTTCATAAAATGATCGTGGTCCTTCACACTTTGATTCTAAAGACTCAATGTGTAATTTTAGTGGATTGTTTGACGATTCAATATCTAATTTCATCATAATTTTGAATAATGATAAATTGTCACCTATTGTTACTATTCAATAAAGTTAAACACGTCTCTTTTTAGGAGGTCGGCAACCGTTGTGAGGTACCGGTGTTATATCCCTTATTAGTGTAATTTGAATACCGGCTGACTGTAATGCTCTTATAGCTGTTTCACGACCAGAACCTGGCCCATTCACTAAAATAGCTGCTTTTTTCATCCCTAAATCTAATGCTGTTTTACCAGCTTTTTCTGCCGCAACTTGGGCCGCAAAAGGTGTGCCTTTTTTAGCACCCTTGAAGCCGCAAGCTCCAGCAGAACACCATGAAACGGTTTCACCCGTTATATTTGTTATAGTTACAATAGTATTGTTGAATGTAGACTTTATGTGTGCTACACCGACTAAGGCACTAGTCTTATTTACTTTTTTATTAGATTTTGTAATCTGCTTAATCATATTTGCTAAGGCTTTGATTTTGCTATATTTTTATCTTGAAAAGTTCGAGCTATTTTTTAACTATTCGAGCATTTCTTGAATTTGTTCTAGTTCTCTGACCACGTAAAGGTAATCCAGCTTTGTGCCTTTTCCCTCTATAAGACTGAATATCAACCAAGCGTTTTACGTTCATGATTTTAACTCTTCTTAAATCACCCTCAATTTGATATATTTTGTCGATGTTATCACGCAGTGCAGCAGTTTCTTCGTCTGTAAGGTTTTTGCATTTTGTTGTCGGTTCAATATTAAATTGCTTTAATATGTTCAAAGCTCGCCAATTACCAACACCATAGATGGATGTCAATGCAATAGATATTTGTTTTTCGTTAGATAAATCTATACCAGCTATACGTATCATATTTACTTATTGTCTATTTATTTTTATCCCTTCTTTACTTTTCGCCCTTGGCGAACTTTCAACCTCGGGTCTGATTTGCAAATAAGATAAATTTTTCCTCGTCTTCTTACTACTTGGCAATCTTTACTTCTATTTTTTAAACTACCGATAGAATTTACAACTTTCATTTCTATTTATCTTCTTTTTTAATTGTTATATGGCGGATAACACTCTCAGTAATAGCTAGTTGTTTAGTTATCTCTTGTACTA
>Ga0049083_10000779_pt1 | contig 11781 bp, 5 predicted proteins | sample GreLakmeMI27MSRF_FD_66719 | JGI IMG/M metagenome (GOLD analysis project Ga0049083, IMG submission 66719) | Freshwater lentic microbial communities from great Laurentian Lakes, MI, USA - Great Lakes metaG MI27MSRF | ecosystem: Environmental > Aquatic > Freshwater > Lake | place: Great Lakes...
AACGTTGCTCGGGAATGTGAGCACATGAGCAAGCATTTTTTGCCTCGCAGGTTTTGGCAGCACCTCTTTGCTGTTGTTCTTGTCGATCGGACCGGGGTTGAGAGCAAGCAGCCCATAGACATGCACAGGTTTGATCCTGGAAGTCTTCTCGGCGGCCTGTCCCCGTTCATCGGTCGCGTGAGCATGCGAGCACCAGCAGTGCAATCAAATGGGCCAACGACGGTCGCGTGAGCATGCGAGCACCGACAGTGCAATCAAATGGGCAAACGAACCTGCATCGGTGACGTGACGGACTTGAGATTGAATGGCACGTGCTTCGGTGGGGCCTTGCTTCTGAGGCCGTCCATCCCGTTCATCTCTTCTCTAGTTCCCTTCGATTTGACTTCCGTGAAATTGTAAAAAAATACAAGAAAAAAAAATAATGACGTGGCAGGGATTTTTTTTTTGGAAGGGAACAAGAAAGGAGCGGGAAACCAAGCACAACTGCGGCATGTCAGCGCCTGCCGCAACAGCCTCGTAATTATCTCTTCGCAAATCGACATGGATCTCCAAACCGCCAAGAACGACGTGCGCTCAGCTCGGATCGCCTGGCACGCGACCATTGGCATCGACGTTGCAAATGAATATGAGGCTATTCTCAAACTCGACCGCGCGATAGAGGCCCTGCAGGTCTGGCTTCCTGACTACGATCCCAAGGCCACAGACACGTATGGGGCCGACCCGTAGTGGATGTCTTTAGACGTTTATTCAATAAACAGATAACCATATTCATATCTTATCTTGCACTGAACAACCCACATGCCACTAGTACAAACGTAAGCGGCACGACCACCATCAGAAGGATGCGATAGTTCAAAGACCTGACATGCGGGGCCTGAGGCGCACGTCTCGCCACAACAAGGGCCAAGTACTGAGCCCTCGTCAGGCACGAGTTCTGCTGGGCGGTTGTGTTAATCACATGCATGAGTCCAGGCACGCACTGCCATGCGCATCCGACGTCTGTCCACATCCACGCGTTGTTGAGCTCACTCTGGTTGAGTCCGGAGGGCGCGAGACAGTCTGCGCACAGCAGCTCGTCTGTGAGCTTCTGGCCTTTGGCACACGAAATGTTGTACTGTCGGCGCGGAGGGAGGGCGGGGACATTGGTCGACCAGTCGACACTGTAAATACACTGTGGCATGCCGGTTTCATCGTCCAGGTGCAAGATGTGGAATTTCTCACACTTCCACGCGCACTGCGATATGTATTCGGCATGCTGCGGACTGGGAGGGGCGCATGCTTTGCAGTCAGAGCAGTTCGCTGGCTGCGAGACGCGCTCAAAGCCGTTCGGGCATGTCGAGCACCGCTGGCAGCGTGCCTTGGGCATGTAGAGCTTCGTGTACGCCGGCCTGCACGCGAGCTGGCAGTCGGTGCCGTTCCAGAAGCTGCTCCACCACACGAGCGGCCCGCAGCTCTCGCACTTGGCGTCTTGTGTGAGTGAGCAGGCACGGACTTGTCTATATCCGCTGCAGTCGGTGCACTCGTCACAGCGCGCGTCCGTGCCCGCGGTTCCGTTCACCTTGAACTGTCCGGCGGTGCACTGGACGTCTGTGTGCGGCAAGCACTGCACGCCGTCGTCTGCCAAGTAATAGCCCGGCGCACACATCTCCTGGCATGATGCGTTGTTGTTGACAAGGCCTTCGCGCTGGAAGACGAACGCCCCTAGCAGGTTGCTGGAGCAATTCCGGCAGCTCGTGCACCCGTCGTCGGTGTCCGAGTACTGCCCGTAGGCGCACCGTCCGACTGGGCAGTACGCGCAGCGGAAGCTTCCCTCCACCGCGTAGTGCCGAACTGCGACTCGGCACGTCGCAGAGCACGAGGCGTCCATGTCATACGCCGCCCGCGGCACGAGAGATCCGTCGAGATACGTAGGCTCGGATGAGAGCGGACACTGGATGCACTGCGCAGACTTCCACGTGGTGTTTTGGGCGTCGAGGGCGGTGGTGTTTACCTTGTGCAGGTACTCCGCACACCGCACGGGGCAATCGTCAAGAAACTCTGCCGCGTCGCCTGTGTATGTCACGTTCAATCGCTCCTGGAACTGGCAGGTGCCGAACTCCGCCTGGCGAGTCTCTGTGCAGGGTCTGAATTTATAGAATGCGCCAGGAGCCCGTGTGCCCTGTATGCTGAGCACAGATTTCAAGATTGTCAGACTCAGGCAAGACTCGCACATCCCGTTGTTGTTGAAGTAGGCCGCCCGACACCTCCACGCGCATTCGGACGTGTTGGTCCACTCGGCGTTGCGGGGGAGGAGGGAGAGCGGGCAGTCCATGCACTTCTCATTTGCGAAGGCCGCGCATGCAGTCCACATCTGTCCGGCCGTCTTGGCACAGACAGTCTCCAAGGACGTGGTGCAATTCGCGCAGAGCGAGTCTGACCGGAAGAACGAAGCCTCACACGTCCAGTCGCTGCACGTGACCGACGCATTCGTGAAGCGTGCATGGGTCGGAAGGGGGCATGGCAGACACGCGACGAGGTTGTTCTGCCATAGCATCGCCTCACATCCGGCGGCATAGAGCCCGGGCCCGCACACGACCTCCTTCACCTCACACGGCGAGCATTTCAAAGTGTCGGCGTCGAGGTACTGATGTTGCGCACACTCCGACATGGACGTGAATGGATTGAGCTCGACGGCCAAGGAGTCGACCGGAGGAAGATCACAGACTCCCGGCGAAAGCAAGAGACCGACTACCCCGACGGAGTTTGCCATGGCGAATGGAACCTCGATGTGGCATCGGCCGACTGCTTTGACGCCCTCCGGTTGCAACCGCATGCGGCATCCAATCTTGCTCGACTCTTGTCTCAGGATGAAGCGGTCGTCCAGGGCTACAAGCCGCACGTCGTAGACACAGCCCAGGAGAGAGTTCTCGGTCGAGCGCACAAGCGCCGTCGCATGCAGCCGCCTCCATCCGGAGAGTTCACTGCCTCGGACGGTGCTGTCTAGTAACCCCAGCTGCACGAGGTCGTCGTCGGATGGGATGTGCACGAGGCTCAACAGGACAGTCTCGTCCGAGGACAGTACTCGCAACAGGGCTTGCAAGTTGAGCACGGGAACCACCTGCAGCACGTCCACTGCCACGTGTGTTGGTTCAGACAGCGCAAATAGCGTCGTTGTCCGGCGCATCAAGTTCACTTGTATGCGCTGAAGGTCGAGCATCGTGTGCGTGAAGGCGCTGTGCTGCGTCCAGGCGTCAAACGACGCAGCTAACTGCGGCCGTACCAGAGCATAAGTGCTGCTGTGTAGCTGCGTGTAGATCATGCTGTCGCTCGGCCTCACGGCGCTGTGCAGGACGTAGTTGATGTGCACCTTGCCGGTGATCTGGACTTGTGAAACTTGGTGCAGCGTGCATCCATCCCCGCACGCGAAATGGTCAAACAGGTCGATATGCTGCACCGTCATGTTCACGCATTGAGCGTGCATGGAGAGCAGTTGGCTTGTCGTGGATGTGAGTATCATGGACGTATTTCTGGCTGTGATGCGCAGAACAGCACCGAGGTCTAGGGTCAGCGACATGCTGATGACCCCCTGCGACTGCTTGCACTTGAAAGACAAGGCGTATTGCATGTAGTAGGTAGATCGGTTGAATTCAGCGACAGCACACGTGTGCGCCGGTGTTTGCCGCAAGTCCAGTAGGTTCACATGCGAAACGTTTGTGTCGAGACACGGTAACAGCCTCTTGTAGGTGAGCGTCTCGTTTCCGAACGCGAAGTACGCATCTTGGTCTGTGGTCACGCGCCTGCATCCCGGCATGCAGGTCGTCAAGGTGTACCCTGTCAGACTCTCGGCCAGCAGAGCGCCGCCAAACGCTATGAAGCTGTAAGAGAAGATGTTGTCTGTTGGTGGCAGAAGAGCAAACGCAATGCTGGTGTCGAGTGTAAGCCTCCACATCTGCTGCTGTTGCTCTAAACCCACGATGTACTGACTGTCTGATATCCAGCATCCAGAGATTCGATGCGCCTGACCGTTGTTTGGATACACAATGTCTCGCGCTTCGGTGGTCAACACGACACTCTTGCGCGTGATGTTTTGTGACACAAACACGGCCATGAGGACGGTGCCGGCCGATGGACTCTGCGTTGATGTCACGAAAAGCAACGTCTCCCCCCTCGCATGAAGCAAGATATTCTTCGTCTCAAGAGACGGCAGATTGCCAGTAAATAATTGAACGGGGGCGACGGCAGACTCACAGAAGGTCGATGTCATGAGTAGCACATTGCCACAACTATACCGCCGCAAGCTCATCGTTGACTCTGTCTTTGAGTCAACTCTCGACAGGAAGTACAGCGGGTTGCCCGTCGCGAACATGAAAATCGGGTCTCGCGTGTGGTTGAACGCTGTGCCGGTCACATTCAAGACTTTTGCCGTGACAGACGCGCTCGAACACATAGCCGAGATGTTGGATACGTACGACGTAGTGATCTTGCTGAGGGTACTGCTCACCGTCGTGATGAGGCTGTCTTGGTAGACTACCACGCTTTGTACGGTGAAGGCATCGGGGTGCAAGCCTGAATCTGAAACTGTGGACAGTACCCCCTCAACGGACATACAGAACACGGACGTGTTGGAGAAGACAAATCCAAGGCAGCACCTGCCGGTCACAGATTCGGTTCCGCCGATGAGCACATTTGATGTAGGCAGTTGCAGCGAGAACGCGGATTCCTCAGCGCATGTCGTCTGCAGCGTGCCGGCGAGTACAGACAGCGCCGCGTGACTTGGGGTGTACCCGGGCAGCACGCGGCGCTGCATGCTTTCATCGCAGACGTAGACGCTGCCGTTCGGGACGCTCACGTGGAATTTGTCGCCGCAGAAGTCTTGCCAGGCCGCAGCCGCCTGCGAAGTGCGGAAGGCACTGTGCGGTGCGGTGGAACACGAGAGGCTAGTATTGGTGGTGCTGATGGATGACGGTGTAGGCGTCGGCGTGGTGGTGGTGGTGCGAGCGGCGGTGCTGCTGGATGAGGATGTAGGCGCGGGCGTGGTGGTGGTGGTGTGAACGGTGCCGGTGGTGGTCGACGTGGTCGTCGGAGCCGACGTGGTGGTGGTGGTGAGAGCGGCGGTGCTGGTGGCGGTTGTATAGCAGCTCGTCGCACCAACCACGTTCAAATACGCTCCGGCCGGACAGCTCGTACACACAGAACTTCCACTTATGTTTTTATATGTTCCAGCCGGACATGCATTACAGCCCGGAGCGGGACAATCACCGTCGAATCCTGCTACGGTGACCTCCTTTATAACCATGTAATTTGATCCTTGCGAAATGTGTAGGTATCGACCGGTAAGTGGTGTCGGACATATCACAGTTTGATCTCCTGTTAGACCAGACGCGCATATTGCGTTTTCATTAGCGTTCGGACTCTCTCCCACTGTAATTTTGTAATTATACATATAACTGTAATAATATGCACGGGTACTCACCCTCGTGACCGTTTTGGTGTTTCTGAAATCGAGCCTCCACCAAGGATTTGGGTTATTCGCGATGAAAATAGACTCATCGTTTCCATCGATCGCGTTTGTAGGGTATTGGTCCCCTTCGACACTGGATGCTGCAGTATCGCATCGGCCACCGCACGACCACTGCAGATTGTCAGAACTGTCAGAAGTCCGGCAGATTTTGCCTGTAAAACCAGCGATACAAACACAAGACTCAGGTGCTGTGCTCGAGACTGGTGAAGTCGAATTGCCAGGACAAGACAAGCACACTGACGTTCCACTTGAAGTTTTATATTTTCCAGACTCACAATTCGTGCATGCACTGGACCCTGCTGCCGCGGAGTACGAGCCGGCCGGGCATTCTACACACACTGACGTTCCACTTATACTTGAATTTTTATATGTTCCAGCCGGACATGCATTACAGCCCAGAACAGGACAAACACCGTCGAAACCTGCTACTGTGACCTCCCTAATTATCATTTTGTTTGGTCCTTGGGAAATGTGTAGGTATCGACCGTCAAGTTGTGTCGGACATATCACAGTTTGAGTTCCGTATAGACCAGCAGCGCATATTGCGTTTTGACTGGCGTCCGTACTCTCTCCCACTGAGATTCTGTAATCTTGCAAGGGAAACGTGTCACTGTATTGAACGACACTCACCGTCGTGACGGTTTTGGTGTTTCCGAAATCGAGCATCCACCAAGGATTTGCGTTATTCGTGATGGAATAACTATTATAGTTTCCATCGATCGCGTTTACAGGTTTCTGGCCCGCCTCGACACTTGATGATGAAGTACCGCATCGGCCACCGCACGACAACTGCAGATTGCTCGAACTCGGATTGGCGCACGCCGCGTTGCCCGTAAAACCAGCGCTACAAACACAAGACATAATTGCTGTGCTCGAGACTGGCGAAGTCGAATTGGCAGGACAAGACGAGCACACTGACGTTCCACTTGAAGTTTGATATTTTCCGGACTCGCAATTCGTGCATGCACTGGACCCTGATGTCGCTGAGTACGAGCCGGCAGGACATAACGAGCACGCTGACGTTCCACTTGAATTTTTATATGTTCCAGACTCACAATTCGTGCATGCACTGTACCCTGCTGCCGCGGAGTACGTGCCGGTGAAACCAGCGCTACAAACACAAGACCCAAATGATGTGCTCGAGACTGGCGAAGTCGAATTGACAGGACAAGACGAGCACGCTGACGTTCCACTTGACGCGGAGTACGTGCCGGCCGGGCATTTTATGCACACAGGTATCGAATCCACCACGCTCGAATACGTGCCGACCAGACATGTAACGGGCGTGCAATCCGGCGGCATACACGCGACCTGCAAGTCGAAGCACTCGTCGCAGTGCTCCACGTCGTCGGGAGTCTCGATACCGATCAGAACATCGTCGCGGATGCCGACGGTCTGCTGGGCGTACACCGAGACGTGCCACCGCACGACGGATGTCACGTTCGACAAGAGGCGGTCCGGGGACACAAAGGCCGCCAGAGCCGTGTGGCTCGTATTCGTGAGCTCGAGGTCGAGGAATACATCGCCCGTGAAGACGTTCGGTATGCGTTGCACGTTCTGCCACTCGCTCGCGTAGTGCATCGCGATGGCGCTGGTGTTGAGCAATATCCGCCGCTGGAACTCGGTGCTGTCGGTGACCGTGTTCTGCATCGGGAGGAGGGGGTAGCGTGTGCCCGGGTCCCGGGTCCAGGGCCTGCAGGCCTCTTGGAAGTGGACAGATATGCCAGCCGGGTTCATGTCGTTGTCGACTATTCCGTCCGTATTCCACACACACGCGCGCCGCCTCTGTAGTGGTATGCTTTGTACACTCAAGAGCACGTTCTCGAAGCTAGAGAATAAATGAAGCCCCGAAACTCTCTCCAACACGTTGGCGTGTGCCGGGACGTACGCCTGCTTCTTGTACATGTCATCGGCGGGGAAGTCGGTGTACGAAATCGATGCTTTACAGCGCTTGTCGTGCGGCAGCAGACACGGCAATTCCACACGGTCACTGGCGCATTTGGCGTTGCTGCACTGCCGGTGGCAGGTGCGGTGGGGGAGCACGTCGACCGTAACTCCTGTGAAGCCTTCTTTACAGAGCGTCTTCTGGCAGTACAACGGCAAAGTATACGTGCCGTTGAAGTAGGACGAGAGCGCGCTGGCCTTCGTGTCGCACTTTTTGCAGACGGGAGTCAAGTCCACGTCACACGTCGCATAGTACAGTCCAGGTTGGCCCAAGCAAGCGTCGTTGATTTCCAGGCATTGCAGACAGTCTCCGTACGATGCACGCGCAATGCCGTCCTGCACGATTCTTTTCGGTTGGCAATCCTTGAACGTGAGCTTCGGCAGGCTCCCAGAGATGTCTGCTGCGGCGAAGCCCTGCTGTTGCTTGGTCGTGCAGAGGCGGACGTCCTCGAGCTCTGAGCACGGCCTGCACTTGCGTGTGCTGTCCGAAACGGTCCAGTCGAATATCTCTCCCAATTCACAGCCTAGTTCTGTGCACTCACGGGCGCACCCCCTCCCCCAGTCGGTGTAGTTTTGCATGAGGGGCCAGACTTGCATGAGATCCGTACGAATTTCTCCGCACGTACTGCAGGCCTGACATTCTACGCTGTACCTCATATGATGAACCGCGACGGCGAGGGGGTCCTGCTTGTAGTTTGCTTGTGTCGTGACTGCCCAGAGCTGCTCTGTGAGAGCGTCGTCAATCACAACGGGACACGCAGCCGGTAACCTGTACGCCGGCTGCGAGTCGTCGGAGACGCCGTAGATGACGCACGTCGGGACATCACAGGCATACGGGCCCTTGCAGTAGCCAGAGTCGAAGCTCTCGTTTTTGTACTGCACTAAGTTGCTCTCCGCTTTCATTTCGTCGGTGAGGCGGTTCGTGACGCCATCGCAAATGCCCCGGCACTGGAAGTCGGCGGAGTCCTGCGACGTACCAAACAGTTCTTGGAACGGATAGCCTCCGAGGAAGTTCCCCGCCCCTTGCAGGTCGCAGTACGGGTTGCGCACGGTGAACTCGCGCTTGCGGCAGATGCCGCTGGCGTTGTTGTGCCCGGCGCGGTTCATGCAGTCCACGCGCACGTCTGTTTTCGGATCGGAACACTTTTCGCACTCGAGGCAGTAGCCCCCGCCTGCGGTGATGGTGCAGTTCACCCGGTAGAAGCCGTCGGGGCACGCCTTGCACTTTGTACAGACATCAGTACCTATGGACACGGCGTACGTGCCTTCCCTGCACGGCACGCACTTGCGATTCGTGGTTCCGTCCGAGTACTTGCCGATGGGGCATTTGAGACATTGTGAATTCGGACGGTCCTCGTATTCGCCGTCCTTGCACACGAAGCAGTAGGTTTTGTTGGGATCCGAGATCTGCCGCTTGTCGATGCACTGAAAGCAGGTGGTCATGCCCGTATACGGGGCGTACGCCTGCTCGCCGACGCACAGCGTGCAAGTGCTCAGGCCGGTGGCGGTATTGTACTTGCCCTTCATGCATGGGGTGCAGCTTGGGGCTGATATGAGGGAGTAGGCCCCTGGGCTGCACTCCAGACAGAAGTCTCCATGCGTTGCAGCGGTCGTGGGAGAGAACAAACCCGCGGCACATTCTGTGCACACGGCTTGTCTGGAGCTGTTTTGATACGTGCCAGGATCGCATGTGATGCATGTGGTTTTTCCGTTATCCGGTTGGTAGTGGCCAGCGATGCAATGTGTGCACGCGGGTTTGGGGGTATCGTCATTCGTTGTAAACTCTCCGGCCAAACACGTTTTGCATTCACCCTTCCCTGTCTCGTCTTGGTATGTTCCGTTGTGGCAGTTCAGACAGACAGTTGCTGCTGCCAAAGAATACTTTCCTGCCACACAGGTGCCACATGTATCGATTGATACTGCCGCTACTGCGGTGGAATACTTGCCGGCCAAACAATCTGTGCAGGCGGCGCTTCCAGTCTCCGATTTGTGCTTGCCTGACTCACAGGATGTGCATGTGTCCCCATCCGCCCCAGTATAGCCTGCGTTGCAGATGCAGCTCGCCAACGTCCCGCTCGCTTCGGGCGAGTTTGAGTTCGACGGACATGTTGTGCAAGAAGAGGCACCGGCCAGGGAATACTTCCCCGCCTCGCACTTACTGTCGCAATTATTCAGTCCACCAGAGTCTTGTTTGTAGCCAGCGGTGCAAGATGTACATGTAGAGGCGCCTCCTGTTGAGAACGTGCCTGCGCCACATGGGCTGTTGCAATTATTCTGTCGTCCAGAGGGTTGGTAATATCCAGCGCTACACGGAGTGCAACCGGAATTGGCTGCATCTGTGCTTGTTGTAAAGCTTCCAGCCACACAAGAGTCACAAGACCCTCTGCCTGTGTTTGCCTGGACGTATCCATTGTAGCAATTGTAGCACCCCTCATTTGCGTTAGAAGCTTTGCCTGCAGCACAGGAAGTACATGTCACGGATTTTTTACAAAGGGAGAAGTATGAGTCTGTACAATATCTTGATTGTTCTTCAACAGCTTTGCAAGAACCTGTATCCTGTCTATAAATAACCCATACGTAACAACGTAATGTACCTGACTGTATCCAGTAAGCATAACCAGCACTAGAACAAAGTCCATTTGTAACAGAAGCATGATATGTGCTCAACGCTGACCTCACAGCATCATTATTGCTGCTGTCACTGTAATATAAAACTGCATCTGAACCGTATGTCTGACATGGATTGACGATGGGATCGGATGCCAAGTTATCCACCAATTCGTTATTACTATTTCGAATTTTGTAGTTTGTTTGTAGCATTCTCCAGCATATGGGAGGTGAAGACAAAGAGTTCCATCCTGCCGAGCATCCATCGTTATATTGACCTGCTGCACATTGACATTCGACGTGCACTATCCCGCATACAAACATCAAGATGTGGATGAGTGTCCGCATTTCCCATTTATTTTTACGTCATATATACTGCATTTCAGGCATACATTGAATCCATGCCCTTAATTTTACGGAGTGGACTGATTTCGTATAAAACTGAACAGAAAGAAGAGCATGTCCGCCCCCGAGATGAGCCAGCGCCTGCTCCAGGCGCATGTCTCCATGATCTTAGTGAGCCTGCCGCTCCCGCCGCTCCCCGTCCTCGTGGTCCGCGGGGAGGATCTCACGACTTCTGTGTGTAGCTCGCACGACCTGCACGCGGCGATGATCGCGACGCACCTGCACATGACGAGCACGGGGGCGGCGGGGGACGAACAAACGCAAAAGCACAACATAGACGCGAAGCAGGAGGTCCTCCACAAGATGATGGGGGCCCTGAACAAATTGTGGACGAAGACCCGCGCGCTGCCTGTGGACATCGAGAATCAGGACAAGGCTTTGGTCATGGAAGCGTACGTGCTCTTCGCCAACGGCTTCCGGGACTACTGCTCGCACTACATACACAACTGCCGCGACCTGCGGGTGCTGCCCATGAGCCACGTGGACGTTGGTGATGCAACACACAAGAGTACTGCAGAGTACGTGAGCGCGTACATGCACGGGGACGGGGCAAGCGCGTCGGACAACACGCACTTATCATACGAGAACATTCTGCGCAAGTGGCTTTATTACGTCATGTCGCCAGAACTCTCGGGCGATTACACTGCTTCTCCTGTGCTGTCTGGCTGGGAGGTTGAGGCGCCGTAGTCGATTGCGTCCCTCTTACGTTTCGATGCCCGCGAGCATTCGAGCACTGCGGAAGCTAGTCTTTTCTTCGCAAAGTTGACGTTCCAGGAGCACGACATCCATGCCGGCAACTTGCGCTTGGACTTGGGCCTGGTCATTTCTATGATCATGTGTACGAGCTCTGTTGTCAGGAAAGCCACGGGAGAGGCTTCGCCCAATCGCTGGTGCAGGCCCATGGCCAGTGCAATGATGTAGTCTGATTTGCACATGCTGCAGACATACGCGGTGATGCAGCGAGTGAAAGGCGCGTTGCGGAGTGCAAACTTCAACTGTTCCTGTTTATCGTGAAGCTGTGTCCGCATCACGCGTTTTCCCCGCTGCATCGTTGCCCGCAGCCTTTGCCCGCCAGTTTTGCCCGCAGCCTTTGCCCGCAACCACGTCACACGAAAATTGACTGAATTCAAAACCCAAATCTGGTTGAATTCAAAAACCAAATCTGGTTGAATTCGAAAAAAAATAAATTGGGTTGGCTAAAAAACGTATGGTTATTTGAAGAGGTGCGTGTTAGTACGAAGCATAATTTCAGTTAACATTTAGCAATACTACTCCTTCCCCTCTCCCTATCCCCCCTCTCTTCTTCTTCTTAAGAAAGAAAGAAG
>Ga0049083_10000780_pt1 | contig 11779 bp, 10 predicted proteins | sample GreLakmeMI27MSRF_FD_66719 | JGI IMG/M metagenome (GOLD analysis project Ga0049083, IMG submission 66719) | Freshwater lentic microbial communities from great Laurentian Lakes, MI, USA - Great Lakes metaG MI27MSRF | ecosystem: Environmental > Aquatic > Freshwater > Lake | place: Great Lakes...
GAATTGGGTTTAAAACCTATAGTTTTAGAACGCGGAAAAGATGTTCGTGGGCGTCGTCGTGATTTAAAAGCTATTAATGTTGATCATATTGTTAATGAAGATTCTAATTATTGTTTTGGTGAAGGTGGCGCAGGAACGTATTCAGATGGAAAGTTATATACAAGATCAAAAAAACGAGGAGACGTTGATAGAATTTTAAAATTACTAGTCGCTTTTGGAGCTACTCCTGACATTCTTGTGGAAGCTCATCCTCATATTGGAACCAATAAATTACCCCAAATTATTCAAGACATTCGAGAGAAAATAATTGAAATGGGAGGACAAGTTTTATTTGAAACTCGCGTAATAGATTTTGTGATTAAGAATAATGAAATTCAAGGAGTTGTTACTCATAATGGTGATACTATCTCAGCAAATAAACTAATTCTTGCAACTGGACATTCCGCTCGTGATATTTTTGAATTATTAGATAAAAAAAAGATTTTCCTCGAAGCCAAACCCTTTGCCATTGGAGTTCGAGCCGAACACCCTCAGGAATTGATAGATAAAATTCAGTATAGTTGTGATTATCGCGGAGATCATTTACCACCTGCGCCTTATTCTATTGTGAAGCAAGTGGACGGAAGAGGAATGTATTCGTTTTGCATGTGTCCTGGCGGTGTAATTGCTCCCTGTGCTACCACTCCAGGTGAAGTTGTTACTAATGGTTGGTCGCCATCTAAACGAGATCAAGCGACTGCTAATTCAGGAATCGTAGTCGAATTGAAACTAGAAGATTTCAAACCCTTTGCCAAATTTGGAGCCTTAGCTGGAATGGAATTTCAAAAAAGTATCGAACAAAAAGCGTGGCATTTAGCGGGAGAAACTCAAAAAGTTCCGGCCCAACGGATGGTCGATTTTACACAAAATAAAGTTTCAGCCAACATCCCAAAAACATCTTATGTTCCTGGAACAACTTCGATTGAAATGGGACAAATCTTCCCCGGATTTTTAACACAGATACTACGCGATGGTTTTACCGAATTTGGAAAATCAATGCGTGGTTTCATGACTAATGACGCTATTCTTCATGCTCCAGAAAGTAGAACTTCTTCACCAGTAAGGATTCCGCGGGATAATTTTACTTTAGAACACCCTCAAATTAAAGGGTTGTTTCCCTGCGGTGAAGGTGCTGGGTATGCCGGAGGTATCATATCGGCAGCAATCGATGGTGAAAAATGCGCTCAGAAGATAGCAGAAGACAAAAAATAATTACTTTCTTATAAACTATTACGTTTTAGTTAATTTTTTTCTTGAAAAAGGGTATTACTGTTTTAACTTAAATGGTAATTTTACAAAAAAATTAATAGTATGAGTACAATACCAGCTGAATTCCAAATTAAAACTATTTTGAGTCAAGATGCTTATTTGGTTAATGGGGAATTAAAGAAGTGGACAGGGCCTACAACAGAAGTTTATTCAACAATATCTTCTACAGAAATATATAAACCTACACTGCTAGGAACGATACCTACTATGGGAGAAGTAGAGGCCGATGAAGTTATATTAGCTGCTTCTGATGCTTACAATAATGGGCAAGGATTGTGGCCAACAATGAAAGTAAGTGAGCGAATTCAATGTATGGAGAAATTCGTTATTCAAATGAAAGAGACCCGCAACGAGGTAGTAAAATATTTGATGTGGGAAATCGGAAAGTCATTAGGCGACTCTGAAAAAGAGTTTGATAGAACTGTCGAATATATTTATGATACAATCGAAGATTACAAGCAATTAGATAGAAACAGTGCCCGTTTTAATAAAAGCCAAGGCGTAAATGCTATGGTTCGTAGAGGTCCGCTTGGAGTTGTTCTTTGTTTAGGGCCCTATAATTATCCTTTAAATGAAACCTTTTCCCTTTTAATTCCTGCAATTATAATGGGAAACACGGTAATTTTTAAGCCAGCAAAACATGGGGTTTTACTTATCTCGCCTTTACTTGAGGCTTTTAGAAATAGTTTTCCCAAAGGTGTAATCAATATTGTATACGGAAGAGGAAGAGATGTAGCTTCCCCAATAATGAAATCAGGTAAAATAGACATACTAGCATTAATAGGAAATAGCAAGTCTGCGATTGCCCTTCAAGATTTACACCCAAATAAGAATCGTTTGAGGTTAATTTTAGGTTTAGAAGCTAAAAATCCGGCTATTATTCTACCTGATGCCGATTTGGATTTGGCCATACAGGAATGTATCATGGGAACTTTGTCTTTTAACGGACAACGTTGTACGGCACTTAAAATTCTTTATGTTCACGAATCAATTGCAGCTGAATTTAATAGAAGATTTACGGAGAAAGTAGATGTGCTTCCTTTTGGGAATCCATGGGAGAAAGACGTTTTATTGACACCACTACCCGAAAAAGATAAACCCAATTATATTCAGGAATTAATAGATGACGCTACAGCTAAAGGCGCTAAAGTCTTAAATGCTAAAGGTGGAGAACATTCGGATAATTATATTTTTCCGGCTGTTTTGTTTCCGATAAATAAGGAAATGCGTGTGTACCACGAAGAGCAATTTGGGCCGGTAATTCCAATTATAACTTTCAAAGACATTCAGGAGCCGTTGAATGATATGGCCGAATCGAATTACGGACAACAAGTGAGTTTGTTTGGGAAAAACATTAAAACTATTGCGCCACTTATTGATACGTTAGTTAATTTAGTATGTCGCGTAAACCTGAACAGCTCTTGTCAACGTGGTCCAGATGTTTATCCTTTTACAGGGAGAAAAGATTCCGCTGTAGGAACTCTAAGTATTCATGATGCTTTGCGTTCTTTTTCGATAAGAACATTCGTTGCATCAAAGGACAATGCATATAATAATGCCATACTCCAAGATTTATTAAATAGCAAAGAATCAAATTTTATTAATACTGACTATATTCTATAAGCCAATCTTTGGCGATTTTATTGGAATTTTGTTGCCCTAAATAGCACTATAAAAAGTTGTTTTTTGTACATTTTTTGGTTGTGTACTAATATATAAAGTAAAACAGGATTTATCGTTTTGAAATTGCTTCTTCATAGCGTTCCGAAACTTTTTCCCAGTTAATAATTTTAAAGAAATTATCAATATAATTTTTTCGTTTGTATTGATAATTTAAATAATACGCATGTTCCCATATGTCAATATTTAGGATGGGTTTCCCCGATACAATTTGTTTTGGCATTAATGGATTGTCTTGATTTGGCGTACTAATTACTTGAAGTTTTCCATCTTTGTTAACTAACAACCAGGCCCATCCCGCACCTTGATGTTTATTGGCTACTTCCGAGAAATCAGTTTTAAATTGGTCAAAAGAGCCAAAATCTCGTTTAATCGCTGAAGCCAATGTGTCTTTAGGTTGTCCTCCAGATAAAGGTTTTATACTGTTCCAAAACAAATTGTGATTATAATAGCCTCCAGCATTATACTTTAAATCAGAATTTTTTCCGTCACATTTTTTTAAAATTTCTTCAATACTAAGGTCTTTTAGCGATTCTTCGTCAGCTAAAATTTTATTTAAATTATTTGTATGGGTTAAGTAATGTTTGGAGTAGTGCATTTCCATAGTTAGAATGTCAATACTTGGTGAAAGCGAATTGTAATCGTAAGGTAGTTTTTCAAGTTCAAATTGCCCTTCATTTGCCTTTACATCATCAGGTTGACCAATAGTAATTTTTTCTTCAGTTGATGGAAGTGGAACTTCAACAACTTCAATTAATTTTTTCTTACCACATGATATAATCACTATAATTATAATTAGAAGTGTGAATAATTTAATAATGTTTTTCATTAGTAATAAAGTAGATTGAAATATTAATATCGACTTTCAATAAAAAAAGTAATATGTTGTACTATTTTTTATTTGCAATTTCGTGAATTGATTCTATGTAGCGCTCTTTAGCTTCATCAATTGTTAAGTGGCTTATTTGAAGCCATGCATTAGTTTTAAATGCATTTCTAAGATCAAAATCTGAAGAATAATTATAATTTATTGTCCCCGATGTCGCCTGCTTGTAATAGGCATATAAGCGCAATTGGACGTCCTGCGGGAGTTCAGATTGTGACATTTTTGAAGCAATTTCTACGGCTTCAATAAAACGAATTTCTAATTCTCTCTCATCCATTTTGTTTTATGATAAAGATGCAATGATAGTTTTATTTCCGATTGCTTTTTGTTGGAGTTTAACCTCTATTTTTGTTCCAATTGGAAAAAAAAGATCTACTCTTGAGCCAAATTTAATAAAGCCAGCATCATCACCTTGCGACACTTGTAAACCTTCATGGGCATAATTTACTATTCTTCTGGCCAATGCCCCTGCAATTTGTCGGTATAGAATTTCTCCAAAAAATTGATTTTCAATCACGACTGTAGTCCTCTCGTTTTCAGTACTTGCTTTTGGATGCCATGCGACCAAATATTTCCCGGGATGGTATTTACTATATTTAACTATTCCGCTGAGTGCATAACGTGTTACATGAACATTTATAGGTGACATGAAAATAGAAACCTGAAGCCTTTTGTCTTTAAAGTATTCTTCTTCAAAAACTTCCTCAATAACCACAACTTTCCCATCAACAGGTGCAAGTATCACTGAATTATTGACAATTATGGTCCTATCGGGATTTCTAAAAAATTGTAGAATTAAAATTAATAGTAGTAATGTTGAAATTTGAATCGACTTTACCAACCAAACGATAGTGCACAATTCGGGTGCTAAAAGAGTGATCACTACCGTTAGTGTAGTAGCAATTAAGATAATTTTTCCGCCTTCTTTATGAAACATGATTTAATATTTTATAAAATAGATAAACAAATGGTGCCACAAATATAATACTATCTAGGCGATCTAATACTCCTCCATGGCCAGGCATTATTTTTCCACTGTCCTTAACACCTGCTATTCTTTTAAATTTTGATTCAATTAAGTCCCCCAAAGTACTAAAAACACTTATAATTATGGCGGTTACAGTCCAAATAAATAATAACTTGTCTTGATAATTGATTTTAGGATAGAAATAATATCTTGAAATTAATACCGCAGCAATTATTGAAAAAAGAAACCCGCCAATAAAACCTTCAAGTGTTTTTTTTGGTGACACACTCTCAAATAATTTATACTTCCCAATAGTCTTACCAACAAGATAAGCAAATGTATCATTTGTCCATATTATAATAAATATACTGATTATAATTTTTGGGTTGTAATCACTTTCCCCAAAGGGGACTTTTGCAATAAATATAAAAGGTAATGTGGCGTATCCTAGGACAAAAATATATTTTGATAATTGGCTAATAGTTGACTTTGAATTAAATAAAAGAAAAATACATTTTACAGAGACTAATAGCGTGATTATTAAAAGATAAAGATCAATTTTTGTAATATATTGGCCGACTACTAAAAAATAGGTGCTGCAACCAAAGAGTAAAGGAAAAAAAATATTTAGTTTCGTCAATTGACAAAATTCATAAATAGCAATTAGCATAAATATACCAAAAAGTATAAAAAAACTAGTTTTCGTTCGTGTAGCAGTTAAGAGTAAAGTGACATAAACAAGACCAGATAAAAACCTCTTGAGCGTTTCATTCATTTTATAAGTCTTCTAAAAGCAAAAGGTACATATTCTTCGGGACACTTCCATAATGAAGAAAATCCTCTTCTTTTACTTTTTCAAAATATTTAATTGTAGTAATATTGGTAGGATAATTTTTTTGATAATTTTTCTTTATACCACGAAGACCGTCACCCATTGCTTCAATAATTTGACTGGTTTTGGCCAAAATGATAATATTACTTGGTAAATCGTTAGGCCTGTTTTGCTTAATTTGATTTGATGAAAATAATACGGATCCGTCATCTGCAATAAGGTTTTCACAACTTGCAAATAAAAATTTTGGATTAGAAGGATTTTGGTACTTTAATTTATTCTCGTCTAACATACTGAATAATTTTAGCTCATAGCATAAAGCCTCACATTCAAACCAATCATTTTCTTCTAAAATGTTTAAAAATTGTTCTTTAACTTCATCTAAACTTTCACAGTACAAAAACTTTCCGCCATTATTTTTAAAATTATAAGTAAACTTCTCATCTACTGGGAGTAGTGATAAATTTGACGGTTTATTTTTTAAATCATTCTGACTTTCTTCATCAGAAGAATCATTCCCTGTGCCGAAAATTTTTTTGAAAAGACTCATGCTTGAATAGATATGTTCAATTTAATATGAAATCCCTCAAAGATAAAAAAATCTTAATTCAAAAACAGGTTTTGAATTAAGATTTTAAAAAAATGTTAAAAAAAATGATATTTTGTTATGATTCGTTTTCTAATTGAACTTTTTCAAAGGGTCTTTTTCCAAAAATCGTCTCCAAGTCGTCTTTAAAAATAACTTCTTTTTCGATAAGTATAGCTGCTAATTGTTCTAGTTTATCTTTATTATCTTCAAGAATTTTGATAGCTCTTTTATATTCTTTTTCAATAAGATTTGATATTTCTTTATCAATTATTTGAGCCGTATCTTCAGAATAGGGTTTTGAGAGGGTATATTCACTTTGCCCAGTTGAATCGTAATACGTTATATTTCCTAATTTATCATTAAGTCCATAAATTGTAACCATTGCTCTAGCTTGGCGAGTTACTTTTTCTAGATCGCTTAATGCCCCGGTAGAAATTTTATTAAAAATAACTTTTTCAGCTGCTCTGCCACCCATTGTAGCACACATTTCATCAAGCATTTGTTCAGTTCTTACTATGAGTCTCTCTTCAGGTAAATACCATGCGGCACCTAAACTTTGTCCTCTAGGTACAATTGTGACTTTAATAAGTGGGGCTGCATGTTCTAGCATCCAACTAACAGTTGCATGGCCAGCTTCGTGTACTGCAATTGCATGTTTTTCTTCAGGTGTAACTATTTTATTTTTCTTTTCTAACCCGCCAACAATTCGATCAACTGCATCTAAGAAATCTTGTTTATCTACAGCTGATTTATCATTTCTAGCGGCAATTAATGCAGCCTCGTTACATACATTGGCTATATCAGCACCTGAAAATCCTGGTGTTTGCTTGGCTAAAAAATCGGTATCTAATCCATCTGCTTTTTTTAGTGGTGCAAGATGCACCTCAAAAATCTCTTTTCTTTCTCTAACGTCTGGTAGGTCGACATAAATTTGCCTATCAAATCGTCCAGCACGAAGGAGTGCTTTATCTAAAACATCGGCTCTGTTTGTTGCTGCTATTACTATTACGTTAGTATTAGTGCCAAATCCATCCATTTCTGTTAAAAGCTGATTCAATGTATTTTCACGTTCGTCATTTCCTCCCGACATATTATTTTTACCTCTTGCTCTACCAACAGCGTCAATTTCGTCAATAAATATTATTGATGGCGATTTTTCTTTGGCTTGTTTGAATAAATCTCTTACACGAGAAGCTCCAACACCAACAAACATCTCAACAAAATCAGATCCAGATAAAGAGAAGAATGGTACTTTTGCTTCCCCTGCAACAGCTTTTGCTAGTAAAGTTTTTCCGGTTCCGGGAGGTCCAACTAAAAGTGCTCCTTTTGGAATTTTTCCACCCAAAATAGTATATTTCTCAGGAGTCTTCAGGAATTCAACAATTTCTTGAATTTCTTCTTTTGCCCCTTCCAAGCCAGCAACATCTTTGAAAGTAGTTTTAACCTCATTTTTTTCATCAAAAAGTTTGGCTTTCGATTTTCCAATATTAAATAGTTGTCCACCACCGCCAGCAGCACCGCCAGACATTCTTCGCATTATTAATACCCAAAGTCCAATAATTATGATGAAGGGTAATAATGTTATTAAAAGTTCTGACCAATTACTTTTTGGTTTAAAATCAAAATCTTTTAATTTTCCTTCTTTTTTTGCTTTTTCAACATTATTTTGAAAAACTTCATCGTTTCCAATATCAAATGAGTAATGTGGCCCTTTATTCATGTTTCCCATGATATCTTTGGCAACTTTTTTATTTGATTTATCCTTCAAAGCATTAGCTGTTAAATAAGCTTCTCCTTCTGTTTTGTTATAAATTATTACCTTTTCAATTTGTCCTTTGTTGAGATATTCGTTAAATTTTGAGTAGGAAATTTTGGTAGTGTCTTGAAACCCTGATCCCCCAAAATAATTGAGCCCAAAAAAACCAATGATTACTAAAACGTATATCATCCAAGGGCTGAATTTAAAATTAAACGGTTTTTTTTCGTTTGCCATTTTTGAATGTTTATTTAATATTTATTTTGGATGGTAGTAATTTTGGCATCACCCCAAAGCCCTTCTATATTGTAATATTCGCGAATTTGTTTTTGAAAAACATGGACTACAATATTTACATAATCCATTAAAACCCATTCAGCATTATCAGTGCCTTCAACGTGCCATGGTTTATCTTTTAATTCTTTTGAAACTAATTTTTGGATAGAGTTGACTATAGCGTTTACTTGAGTGTTTGAACTTCCATTGCAAATGATGAAATAATCGCATACTGCTGTTTCAATGTCTCTTAAATCTAGAATATCTATATCATTTCCTTTTACGTCTTCAATTCCTTTAATGATGTTTGCCAAAAGAACATCGGTGTCAACTGCTTTTTTCGTCATTTATATTTAAGTATCTTTTGCAAATGTATTACTTTTTGTCTTTATTTTTGTTGAACAAAAGTTTTAAAATCATTAAAAATTTTTTATTTCCAATGCAAGTAATCAAACTCGATGCCATAGATTCTACAAATGATTTTTTAAAGCAACTAGAAAGAGAATCTAAGGCTGATACTTTTACTGTTGTTATTGCAAACAATCAAACAAGTGGTAAAGGTCAGTTTGGTTCGAAATGGCATTCAGAACCTGGTAAAAATCTTATTATGAGTATTTTACTTAAAGATATATTGTTAGATAAAAGTAAATTATTTGATTTAAATGTTCTTGTTTCAGTAGCTGTATATCAAGTTTTGAACGATCTTCAAATCCCAAATATTGCGATTAAATGGCCAAACGACATTATGGCAGACGGGAAAAAAGTTGCGGGCATTTTAATTGAAAATAGTATAAAATCAGATGGAACTATTACCACTGTTGTTGGAATTGGATTGAACTTGAATCAATTAAATTTTGAAAATCTGCCAAAAGCAAGTTCTTTACAACGCATAACAGGTTTAAACTATGATAAAGAAGACATAGCTATGCGTATAAGAACAAATCTGCAATTTCATTTGAATTTACTTTACGAAAACCCAGATTCACTTTGGGAGAAGTATGATGAAAATTTATTTAAAAAAAATGAATTACTAAATTTTGTTGGTGCCACTGGAAATCAATTTGAAGGTGTTATTAAAAGGGTAAATAAAGATGGAAGATTGGAAGTTTTATTATCAACAGACAAAAGGAGTTACTTTGATCTTAAGCAAATACAAATTATGATATAAGATAATTTTTTTTCTTTTATAATTTGCGTTTCATTTCTTTTGGATTCTTCCTAATTTAATTACTTTTGTAACACTTTATTATTGAGTTTTTCTTAAGAACATAAAATTAAAAAACTAATCATATTATGAATATTCACGAATATCAAGGAAAAGAGATTTTAGCTAGTTATGGCGTTCGCGTTCAGCGTGGGATTGTAGCTAATAGTCCTTCCGAAGCTGTTGTTGCGGCTAAACAATTAACCGAGGAAACAGGAACGGCATGGCATGTAATCAAAGCACAAATTCATGCCGGGGGCAGAGGTAAAGGCGGAGGAGTAAAATTAGCCAAGAATATTCAACAAGTTGAAGAATTGTCGGGACAAATTATTGGCATGATGTTGAAAACACCCCAAACATCAGCTGAAGGAAAGAAGGTTCATAAGGTTTTGATCGCAGAAGATGTTTATTATCCTGGGGAAAGTGAAACTAAAGAATTTTACATGTCTGTACTTTTAAACAGAGCAAAAGCCAGAAATATGATTATGTATTCTACTGAAGGAGGTATGGATATAGAGGAGGTTGCTGAACATACACCGCATTTAATTTTTACTGAAGAAATTGACCCTGCAATAGGGCTTCAATCTTTCCAAGCTAGGAGGATTGCTTTCAATCTGGGTTTAAGTGGAAATGCGTTTAAAGAGATGGTAAAATTCGTTGAATCATTATATAATGCTTATGTTGGTTCGGATGCCTCTATGTTTGAAATTAATCCAGTTTTAAAAACATCAGACAATAAAATTATGGCTGTTGATGCTAAAGTAAATATTGATGATAATTCTTTATATCGTCAGTCTAAATATGCCGAAATGCGTGATGTTTTAGAAGAAAATGCCATAGAAGTTGAAGCAAAAGAAGCGGGATTAAATTATGTAGATTTAGATGGTTCAGTTGGCTGCATGGTTAATGGAGCAGGTTTGGCGATGGCTACTATGGATTTGATTAAATATGCGGGTTATGAGCCAGCAAACTTTTTGGATGTTGGAGGAACTGCTGATGCAAAGCGTGTAGAATTAGCTTTTAGAATTATTCTCAAAGATCCAAATGTAAAGGCAATTTTAATTAATATTTTTGGTGGAATTGTTCGCTGTGATAGAGTTGCACAAGGTGTGGTGGATGCCTATAAAAATATGGGAGATGCGATAAAAGTTCCTATTATTGTTAGATTACAAGGCACTAATGCCGAAATTGCTAAACAATTAATTGACAATTCAGGTATGCCTATTTTATCAGCAGTTGAGTTCCAGGAAGCAGCAGATCAAGTTAAATTGGCACTTTCTTAACAAGGATAAATTACATTAAAACAAATAAACCGTTTCTCAATTAGAGACGGTTTTTTTATGCGGAGTCTTCATGAATTATGTAATTAGTATTCTATATTTCAGGTCCTCTAAAAATTATTTTCTAAAAATTAAATTAAATTATAATAATTGAATAAATAATCAATTCGTTGCGATATTTCTTTTTTATTTCATTTTGAATTCCCTAATTTTGTTGAATTGTTAAACAAATTTAATTCCTTTATTTATATCATGTCCAAAACAGCAATATTAGAATTTAATGGTAATAAGTATGAGTTTCCTGTAATTGTTGGAAGCGAGAATGAAACTTCAATAGATATTGAAAATCTTCGCGCTTTAACAGGTGCTATTACTCTTGATCCGGGTTATAAAAACTCAGGATCATGCCGAAGCGAAATTACTTTTCTTGATGGCGAAGAAGGAATTCTTAGATATCGTGGATATGCTATTGAAGATTTGGCAGAAAAAGCGCAATTTCTTGAAGTTTCTTATTTAGTGATTTTTGGAGATTTGCCAACAAAAAGTCAGTTGTCTCAATTTGAAAACGATATCAGAAAATATACATTAGTAAATGAGGAAATGAAAAATATTATAGATGGCTTTCCAAAGACTGCCCATCCAATGGGAGTTTTATCTTCTTTAACTAGTGCGTTAACAGCATTTAATCCTAAAGTTGTTAATGTGGAAAATGAAAAGGAAATGTACGAGGCCGTTTGCAAAACCATGGGTAAATTCTTGGTAATTGCCACTTGGACTTACAGGAAAATGATGGGATATCCTTTAAATTACTATGATAACACGCAAGGATATGTTGAGAATTTTATGCAGTTAATGTTTAAATTACCAACTGGACCTTATTCTTCAAATCAAGTAGTTGTTGATGCTTTAAATAAATTATTTATCCTACATGCAGACCATGAACAAAATTGTTCAACATCAACAGTAAGGATTGTAGGATCCTCTCATGCGGGTTTATTTGC
>Ga0049083_10000781_pt1 | contig 11776 bp, 12 predicted proteins | sample GreLakmeMI27MSRF_FD_66719 | JGI IMG/M metagenome (GOLD analysis project Ga0049083, IMG submission 66719) | Freshwater lentic microbial communities from great Laurentian Lakes, MI, USA - Great Lakes metaG MI27MSRF | ecosystem: Environmental > Aquatic > Freshwater > Lake | place: Great Lakes...
AAAGGACGACTAAGCAAAGAAGATATTGATAAAATGTTAGCTGATGCGGAAAAATTTAAAGAGGATGATGCAAGAGCAAAACAAACAATTGAGGCACGCAATAATTTTGAAAGTCAATTATATCAATTTAAATCTACTTTAAATAATGAAAAGTTGACTTCTAACATTGAAGAAAAAACAAAATTAGAATTAGTTCATAAAGTGGAAGAAGCCATGTGTTGGGTTGAGAGAAATCAACAAGCAACAAAAGAAGAATATGAAACTAAGTTACAAGAACTCTTGACTACAATGAAACCACTTCAAGAGGCAATGATGTCTGGAATGTCTGGATTGTCTGGAAGTATGCCAAGTCAAGAAGATTTTAAAGAACCAGCATCTAAAGAACCAGCATCTAAAGAACCAGCTATTGCAGATGTAGATTGATGTATTTTTCTATGAAATAGTATATGCAAAAAATTGATATTAAATATATATATTAATATATATATTAATATATATGAAGCGTATTAAATCGGCACCCGCTAATATTGCTGAAATGGTTAATAGAAAAAAACCAATACCAACACCATTAAGCAGAACTATTAATTTAGTTGTGTTTTGTTGTAAAGAACCAGAAGAACAAATAAATGAGGTTACTATAAATATTAAAACAAAAAAGTATTTAACACCCTTTAAAACTCAAAAAAATATAGAAAAAACAGTTAATTCTGTTATGTTGGATTATATTGGAGATAAACAATTAATAGATACAAATGACGAAGGTGTATTGCTAATTAGTATTATATATTATTATATATGTGAAAAAACATTTACAAAAAAAAATCTAAATGAGTTTATGCTATTTCTTATACAAACTTTTATAAAATATTTATTTACACATAAACTGCATACATACTATATTGACCATAGCGAAACATTCAATAGTAAAATAGCAATGCTACAACATAGCATTTTAGCATTTTAACATTTTAGCATTTTAGCAATTTTAGCATTTTTAACAGTTAATAGTTAATAGTTAACATTTTTAATATTTAGCAATTTATTATATAATATTTATATATAAAAACCGCATGTCCACGCAAGAAGAAGCTGAATTGTTTGAATACCTGATCAAATCAGGTGTTATTAATCCAACTGATAAAGAATTTCGAGACGCAATGCAAGCTAGAGAAGTTAGAATGCGAAGTTATGCTGCTGCTGCCGGTCCTTCTTCGGTTGCTGCTGCCAGTCCTTCTTCGTCTTCTTATCCCCTTCAAATAAGTTTAGATCAATTTGCTCAGTATGCTAACGAAGAAGCAAAGAAAGCAGCGCGAGCCGCACAAAGAGCACAGGCAAAGGCAGCAAAGGCAGCAGCAGAGGCAGAAGAGGCAGAAGAGGCAGCAGCAAAAGAAGCAGAAAGAGCAAAAGGACGAACTTCGCAAACATCACTAAGAGCACGGGCTGATGCAGAGGCAACAAGAGGGGAAGAAGTGCCTCTACCAGTTCGAGATTATCTTGGACCGGGAAAGAAGGCGGGATTTAAAAAAGGGGGTGGAAATTTATATAAAACTATGAATAGAAGAACTAGAAGAGCTAGAAGAGCTAGAAGAGCTAGAAGAGCTAGAAGAACTAGAAAATAGTAATTTTTTATAGTGCACTATTTTAATATTTATATATAATATATTAAAATATTAAAATGTTTTCTTCTTTTCAAGATAAAACTGCTAAAATAAATTCCAAAGAACTTACAAGATTATTACAATATAACAGTAACACTATGCCAAATCTGAGTCTGTATGATAAAAACATTAAAGCATTAGTAAAAACACAAGGAATTATGTTTAGAAAAAAGTTAGTAAACTACTTTAAAAGACTAGCAAAAAGCCGTGGTGCCAATGCAGTGACAAATGAGGCAAGGTTATATAAAATTATAAAAAATCGTATATTATTTTCACATAGAACAGATCCATATCGCGCACATGAATTTGAACCATTTCCTCTTGCAACAATACAAGGTAAAGGGGATGATGAAATTTTGGAGTTTGATTTACATACAAAAGAAGGTGAAGGCGAAGAAGGAGCTCCTGACTATGCTCCTAATTATGCTGAAACGGTGGAAGGGAGGCTCGATTCACATGGATTACCCTCATTATTATGTTGTAGTCCACGCGAGATGGAATTAATTATATTATTTACAAAAGCACTTAAACTATTTCCAAAGTTTCTACCGTTGAATGATACAGAAATTGTGTTTATATTAATTCATCTTATTAATTCACTATTGTATTTAGAACCATCTGACGATTATTTAGGAATCATAACAAAAGAAATAAGTAGAAGCAATATTCGAAAAAAAAACAGGAAGTTAGCTGTCGATCTATATTATGAGTTATCAGCAGGAAATTTAACTATTCCATTAGGTGGTGGACAACTATTTTTATCTCGTATGTTTAGAAGTAAAATATTAAATTTAAATACACCACCCAACGAACTATTTAGCCGAGATCAACTACCTCAACCTAATCAATCACTCGTACATCGTGGGACACGCAAGCGTCATAGTGTGGCTCAAGGATCAGGATCAGGATCAGAATGGTCGGATTCATCTGTAGATTCCTCATCTTCACGCTCAGATTCATCATATCTAAGTTCATCAAACGAGTCATCACACGACGAGATTGATGGCACCGCTTTAGACCTGTTTCCCGAATTATTAGATGCACTTAACGATAGTATGGCAGCTAGACATCCAAATATGCATCAGGCACCATATGCAGGTTATATTTTAAAGAACAAGTTGTATAAAACTATGAAAAGAAGAGGAAAAAGAGCTAGAACAACAAAAAGAACTAGAAGAGTAAGAGAGTCTAGAAAGTCGAGAAAGCATTGCACCTAAGTTTTAATATTTTAGCATTTTAGCATTTTAGCATTTTAGCATTTTAGCATTTTAGCATTTTAGCATTTTAGCATTTTAGCATTTTAGAATTTTATTATATAATATTATATATATAATAAAATATGGCAGCACAACCACAAGTTGATGAAGATTTATCACAATATTTTGAAAGTTATTTAAATGATCGCGAGAAGCAAAATCTAAATCTTATAAATCAAATCAACAAGGAAGCAAATCGTGTTTTTGATGACTTTTACTCTACTGCTGATGAAGCTGGCTTACGTTTATATATGGAAGAATATATAACTAATGCAAGAAACCATTTGTTTTTTAGGAACCATATGCCAACGTGGGCTGTACCTCTCAACCAACCGCTGATACCACCCACAGGGCGAGGAAAGTTATATAAAACTATGAGAAGAAGAGGAAAAAGAGGAAAAAGAGGAAAAGTAGCAAGAAGAACTAGAAGAGCAAGAAGAGCAAGAGCTCTATAAAATAGAAAGTGCGTATTTATACTTTACATACAATCTCTCCTTTTATTAATTTTGGTTCAACATTGTTAACCACAATAAATCCTTTATTTTTTCTAACACTGCCACATACATATAATGTTGCCATAGAACTCATTAAAAATAAAACAAGCAAATTATTAAAATACATTCTATTTAATATATTAATTATACTATTAATAGTGTCTTCATCTACTAATAGTGTTTCTGTTGAATATATAACAACGTTTTTATTTGTATTATCGTAGCTAAAGTCTTCCATAATTATAATATGTTTATAAATTAACTTTATATAAAAATTATAAAAAAATTATATAAAGTTATTAAAATATGAAATTATCTAAATACTAAAAGTCAAAACACTAAACCACTAAAGGCACAAAACACAAATCTCTCCATCTTCATTAGTATAAGATAACTTTTTTAATTTATAATTTTTGCATCTCAAAGTAAAATTAATAGCATTTATACAATTGTTACATGGTTTAGCATTCATTAAAGTTGAGCCTTTATTATTTGTGCGAAATACTAATAAATTAATCGGCACTAGTTTTTCGGATTTTTTAAGACGATTTACACAATCTACTTCTGCATGAATACAATCTTTATTGAATATGCTGGCTTTATTATTCATATTATATTGATTAACTCCAAACGCATAAAACACAGTGATACTTTAACTTAGGAGAGAATGCTACGCATCCAATTTTTGCTTTACCATTGTCTTTATTTTCAATAAGAGCACGCAACGGAACATAAGTATTCAAAATATTGCGCAAAGCCATTATAATATTATATTATACTATATTTTTAGTACTATAAAAGTCATCAATTTTTTTATTGAAAAAGGGGATTTGGTATACTTCTTGTAACAAATGTGCGTTGGTGTGTTACTCCGTTCATTGTTTCTGTTATATTTTCAACGCGCTGTCCATTAATAAAACACACACTGGTAGAACGCATAATTCCTGGATTAAAGCCGGGACCAAGGTTAATACCGGGACCAAGGTTAATACCGGGACCAAGGTTAATACCTAGATCACCAAGATTTATATGAATTTGCTGACCAGGTTGACCACCATTAAAAGAGTGCATATTCATATCTCTAAAAATTTGATTAAATAATTCATTTGGATCAACAAATCCATGACCAAATCCATGACCAAATCCAGATCCTTCATTTGCTTTATGTAATTTATCGGGGTTCATTAATAAATCATATGCTTCGGCAACTTCTTTGAATTTTGTTTCGGCAATCTGTTTTTCATCAACACTTGCATCTGGGTCTTGTTTATCTGGATGATATTTTAGTGCTAATTTTTTATATGCTTTTTTTATATCTTCTTGAGATGCTGTCTCTACTAGACCCAAAATAGAGAGGCAACTATTTTTATCCATTTTAAAATAGTATATATTATTTTAAAATATAATTTTATATATTATTTTATAAACATTAAATAGTTAATATTAAATAGTTAATATTAAATATTAAAATTGAATATTCTTTAAATATTGTGATTATTATTATTGTGATTAATGCCATCAATGTTTCAGTCATTATTTTCATATATTATTGCGTTCATTAATGCTATTAATGAATTATATAATAATTATAATATTGAAAATTATAGCAATGTTTTAGAATATGTTCCAGACTATCAAATAAAAATTACTAGTCATTATTATAATTTATCAAATGATTTGATTGATATGGTAGCCAAATTTTGCAAAGAAAATGTGAAAAACAGTTCAAAAAAAGTTATTGTATCGTTGTCGGGTGGCGTCGACTCAATGGTTTTAACTACTATTCTAAAATTATTAGGCTATAATGTAATTTGTGGACATATTAATTATAATAATCGCAAAGAAACGCATGATGAGCAAGAATTTCTTGAAAAATGGTGTTATTATAACTCTATTAAATTATATGTGAAAGCATTAGATAGTATTAAGCGCTCAGAGACAAAGCGAAATGAATACGAAGCAATTACAAAAAAAATCAGGTTTGATTTTTATAAAGAAATTATGTTCATGGAGGGGCAAACAATTATTTTATTGGGTCATCACAAAGATGATGTAGTAGAAAACATATTTGCAAATATGTGTCGTGGACGCAATATTCTTGATTTGGCAGTAATGAAAGAAAATTTCATTATTAATGAAGTTACTATTATGCGACCCATGCTAAGTGTTTATAAAAACACTATTTTGGATTTTGCCAAAATGTATCAGGTTCCATATTTCAAAGATAGTACTCCGTTATGGTCTATTAGGGGTAAATATCGCAACAAAATTTACAAACCATTAGAAGATGCTTTTCCAGCATTAAAATCTAATTTATTAGAATTAAGCAACCAATCAAGCATGTGGAATACATTGGTATATGAAATTATAATTGAACCCTTTCTAAAAACAATTAGCTATGACAAAAATAAGTGTGTATTTAATATTGAAAAATACAAAGATTATCCACTTTGCTTTTGGAATATTGTTTTAATGAAATTATTTTATAAATATGGACATAATTGCCCATCTAAAAAAGCAATTCAAGTATTTATGAGAGCTGTTAATTATAAAAACAATGGTCTCATTTCTTTAACGCATGAATGTGTATGTAAAAGCAAAAATTATGAGCTAACTATTGAATTTTTGAATAACACTTAATAATTAAAACTTAATAAATAAAACTTAATAATTAGTAGTTAATAAATAAATATAGTATATTAACTATAATATACTATGGCTTCATTAGCATTAAAACGAATAACTAAAGAAGTTTCAAATATTAATGACAAAGAATATATGCAACATACTACATATTCAAAAGAATTCAAAACTTTTTTAACTTCTTTAACATTTATTTTACATAGTAATCAAATACATAGTAGTCTAATACAAAGCGATCAAAGCAGCAATACTTTATTAATAAAACAAAACGACAAATTATACTTAGAATTAAGTGTACCACAAACATATCCATTTAGATCATTTAAAGTACTGAACTATGATAATAATGTAGGGTTAAATTATTATAATTATATAAATAATGTATCAAGTAAAATAAGTAGTTATAATAAAAACATATATAAATTTTTTTATAAATGTTTGTATAACTGTGAGCCATATTTTTTAACGTTAAATAAGTATGATTGTTATTGTTGTTCCTCTATAATGTGTCAGAATTTATGGTGTCCTGCATATACATTTGTTAATGTTATTTTACAACATTTAGAAATAAGTTTTATTCAACGTTATAGTTCTGTTATTCTTTACAAGTATTTAACCACTATTTATAATAAAATTTTTAACAAGTTGCCATTAGAAATAGTTGACATTATATTAAGTAATTTGTAAGTTTATGCTATATATAATATGTATATATTATATATAATATATATAATATATGAGTGAGGCTCAAATAGATAGGCCACAAATAGATGACATTAAAACAAGAATGGATCAAGCAATCGCATCAATTTCTAATTTTTCAGGAGAGATGTTTGATTTAACTGTTCCAAGCATGAATAATCCATTTGGATTTGACCATATTAAAGGTACCATAAGCTATGGCATAAATTTTCCATTATCAAAGTTTATAAATGAGTTAACAATGATCTTACAAACTAGTCATGATGATAAATCAGATAAGAGAGAAAGTCGCCTTCAATTTTTAGAATTGTGTAATAAATCTCCAGAAATCAGACTCTTTTTTTCTTCATTTTGTAATTATTTAAATGGGGGTGGTGGCAATTCAAATACACCACAAACATATAGTAAAATGCGACAATATGATAGAAATTTAATGATTATTACTGCAGCAGGAGGTAATATAATTATACTTTTCGCACAATTAATTGTAAATATTATAGATTCGTTTATTGCTATTGTTAATAACAAGACAACCACCACACAAGTTAATCTTGATAATTGGGATATAAGTGATCCGTCTTATAAGCCCCCATCATTTAAAGAGTCTAAAGGTCAAGAGTTGGCCGAGGAGATGTTAATACTTGATAGTCTAGAAGATGAAAGCAGCGATGAAAGCAGTGAACATTTTATAGTAATAAAAGAAACATTATTAATAGTAACACCAACTACTAAATTAATATTTGAAAAGGGTTTACGGGACACTGTAGAAATGTTGCCCAAAAATCAAGAATTTTTTAAGATAGTAAAATATTTTATTGCATTGAAGCTAAAAAATCCGGAGCAATTAGAAATAGTTTATAGCATTGCTAAAAGTCATATTAGTGATTTTGATTTTAAATTATCGCCAAACATTTATCAATCTTCAATAATGGGCGATTTTACAGAAGAACAATTTACAAGTTTTTTAGAAAAGTTAGAAACCGATTCCAAGTCCTTGGAAGGTAGTGAATATAATGCTGCTGGATTTTTATTATTAAGGGTAAAAACATTAATAGATTGCAGTCATGATGTTGAAAAACCAAAATATAAAAGTAAAGAATTAAACGATTTTAGAAAAGAATGTTTTGGTGTAAACGGTCTGCCAAAAGTTTTATATCCACAAATAATGAAAGAAGAATATCTTAGTATTCCTAATATTTCAGCCAATTGTTTAATCTATTTAGAGAGTCTGTTACTAAAAAAACTCAACATTAAACAGTCTACACATGATGTTATTGATGAAACAATCAAATTTTATCAAGTTGGATATGCAAAACAAGCAAATCCGTTGGGTGATATGGTTGCTTTGGTTTCTCCTGCACAAAATTCAAGTGAAGCAGTCATAAAGTATATAATAACGATTACATACATTATGAATATATATATAGAAAAGTGGCAATCACTTTATATAGATGGAACGCCAATATTGGATAGTGGTGCTCCTGCATTGAAAAAATTGTATGAAAATGGCTTACTTCAGCCAATTACATATGACAAAGTATGTGCTAATTTTTTATCTCTTAGCAATATATTGTATGGCGATAATGGCTTAATAACACATTTAGGTTGTGATATTGTAAACTATTTTTTAAATAACCCAGATTTTAATACAGAACAAATATTAGATAACTTAAAAACTAGTTTTAATGCAAAAAGAAGATCATTAATTGGGAGAGAGTCTAATTGCGTTATGCTACCTTCTGATTTACTTCTTGTTCCTACAAATAAAAATTTTACTAGGTCATTAGCAAATATTAAAGATATTATGACTAATATACAATATTCTGCACATGGGTTTCCAGATGGAATTCGTGTTACAATAAATGCAATTGAAACAACTGTTGAACCGGGAGATACTAATTTAAATGTTGTAGAAGCAAATGCATCTAGTAGTGCTGAAACTAATACTATTGATTATACTAATTTGCCAGAAAAATCTACTCCGATTTCTGCTGAAGGCAAAATTATAAAACCAAGAACCAGAAAACCAAGAACTAGAAAACAAGGAAAACAAGGAAAACAAGGAAAACAAGTAAGTCAAAGAAAGCAAAAAAGACAAAGAAAGCAAAAAAGACAAAGAAGACAAAAAAGTCAAAGAAAGCAAAAAAGTCAAAGAAGACAAAAAAGAAGTTGGAAAAAATCAACATTAAAACATAAAAACATAAAAAAGAAATTAATAGACTAAAAAAATAATCAAGCTTTTATCTTTTAACCTTTTTACCTTTTAACCTTTTTACCTTTTAACCTTTTTACCTTTTAAAGTTTTATTAAAAAATGATTTATGTACTTTTGATTTGCGTGTTTTTTTATAAGGATTTTTAATTTTACCCGCATCTCCATAGCGCTTTACTTTGGTGGTTTCATTTGCTATAAAACTTGTAAAAAAGTGTTTAAACTCTTCATAACTAATGGATTCGCTTGTAGCACTAGTAGATTGTTGTTGTGCTTTTATTTTATTAAATGTATAATTAGCTAATCCCAATGCAAAAAATTCAAAACTTTGGGCTCTAATACTAGGAATGCCATTAAACATCATATTACCTTCATATTTACTAAAAAACACTTGCAAATTATGACGAGTTAATATATGTTGTTGTTGAGTAATTTCGCCAAACAACTCACTCAATACTTCTTCATTTCTTCGCAATCTTGCCTGTTTTTCACCAATACTAATAGTAAATAATGTAGTAAATAATTGCTCATAGAGTTTGGTATCATCATTTCCAGGTTGTGCCATACTCATGAATGTTGGAGCAATCAATAAATCTTTAACATGTTCTTCTAAACTACTCGATAGGTGTGATAAAAATAGATCATGAGTAGTTTTTATTTCATTTGCACGATTATACATCTCACTAAGCGGGAGAACACCTGCAACTATCATTTCATGTGTAATACCTTCATAGAATACCAATCTCTTATCGCCAAACGCGGGTGCAATAGTTGTAGATAATCCAACCACAGTTCTTCGCTTACCATCTTTGTTTTTTAATTCATAATTATAGAGAGGTTGTGTTTTATCTTTTTGTAACCATGTGAAAAACTTAATAAAATGGGTATTTAATTTTGCACCATTACATTTTTGACATATCATAACAAGATTTTTTACCAGAGCTCCAGACTTGTCTTCGGTAAATGCATGACCAACTGGATTAGTATGGTCGGCTGCACTTCCAATATCGGTTTTTTTAATTGTAGTCTTAGTCGTGCCCTTTTTTAATGTCCTGGTTGTTTTTGTTAATATAGGTCTACTACAACCGGGACATTGAAGAACTGTTTCTGCACCAGTTGAAGATGATTCACTGTGTATATTCTTTTCTTTTGCATTATTTTTGGCAATGCTATTAATATCGCCCTTTATACCCAATAACTGCAACAGTTTATGACCGTCTTTAAAAACTTGTCTCCATATACCAGTATTCATAAATATTACCCAAGCTAAATCACTAATAACTACGTGTCTTTTTGCAAAATTTCTAGTTTCGGTAAACTTACTATCTGTTGACTTGATAAATGCTATGAATTCTTTAAGTAAGTCATCAAATTGTTGATAATTTTCGTCTGTTAAATATAGATAAAGAGGTGTGGTCAAATTTATATAAGCTTGTTGATATTCTGGTTTTAACATGCTAAGTACAGCTGTTTGTGCACTTTTACACTCATTATACCATTGTTTGTCATCTGCAACTTTATTATTGTTCAGAGCTAGATTATGAGCTTTTATAGCATTGTTCAGAGCTAGATTATGAGCTTTTGTAGCTTCTATTAATGGTTGTAATAATGGTTGTAATGCATCAGGTTCTCGTGTGGCTTTTATTGAACCAAATATAGTTATTAAAAAGTTTTGACGACCTATTACATCATTCTTTAATTTTCCTATTTTTTTATTCATTACACTATTTGGATTGGCTACTTTAATTTTGTTAGATAAAATTGTTATTGCTGCCTTTGTCTTGCCCAGTTCGAGTTTGATTGATTCATTATTAGGAGATGTTATTAGGCGAGCTTCCACTATTTTCTTATGTTCTTTAAGTTCCTTCAAGGTGATATGGTCTGGTGTATCGTATGTTGTGTCTAGTTCATCATCCTCATAATCTTCGTCTGCATCTGCGTCTGCATCTGCATCTTCATCTTCATCTTCATCTTCATCATCGTCTTCATCTGTGTCTTTTTTGGATTTTTTACGTGATGGATTGGTTGGTGTTTTGCTTTTTCTTTTGCGTAATGTTGTCTGTAAAGTACCTGTTTCTCTTGCACTAGACGCTTTTGGTTTTTTTCTTGTTTCTCTTTCGCTCGTTGCTTTTCTTTCGCTAGATGCTTTTCTTTTTTTTGATGCCGACGGAGGCATTGTTATAATTATATTATACAATTATTAATTCCTAAATGATTAATATGTAATTAAGAGTAAATTCTTACAATTAAGAATATTATTTGAGAGATTTATTCGGTGTTAATACTAAGCTCGTGTTGTAAAGCTTTACTTTTATTTTTTCGTATTTTAGGTAGAGGTTTATCTGAAGTTTCAGATGATACATCAGATAATTTGTCTTGTTTAATAGCATGAATATTTTTATGACCATTCAGTCCTTTTTGTGTTGGAAATGTTGCATCACATTCATCGCATTCAAATATTTTATTAGTAACGGATGCATATTTACCACTTAAATAGAGAGAAATATTTGGTAAACTTAAATTTTTTTCAATTTCATGAATTTTTTCAGAGTGATTATCTATAAGATTAACAGCCGATTCAATAACTTTATATTATTGTTGTATACTAATCTCTCAAATATTTATAAAATACTATAATTAGAGAATTCCTGTGCATATTGTTTTACAAGGACACGGTCTCTATAACGAAATTGGATTATTGGATTATTGGATTTTGGAGAATAATTTCTAAAGCATGAGCTTTTATACGCTTTAGAAACCATTCTCTATTGTAAATGTTTTCAGCAATATTTCTAAGATAAATAGATTGAAT
>Ga0049083_10000789_pt1 | contig 11716 bp, 10 predicted proteins | sample GreLakmeMI27MSRF_FD_66719 | JGI IMG/M metagenome (GOLD analysis project Ga0049083, IMG submission 66719) | Freshwater lentic microbial communities from great Laurentian Lakes, MI, USA - Great Lakes metaG MI27MSRF | ecosystem: Environmental > Aquatic > Freshwater > Lake | place: Great Lakes...
AGCCACAGCATCAGCTAAAACAGTTGTGCCTGGACTTGATGCGAAACGAACAAAATAAGGATTTGATGCGCCAGAGGCTACTCCGGCAACATTTCCATATCCTGGCGCAACTAAATGAAAACTTTTTGCTCCGGGAACCCCCAAATTATTATATGGTCCAGTCAAAATATTACTAACTTCTGTAGTTGTTGTTCCTGAAACTGGTGCTGGACCAGACCCATTAAAATACAATCTTGGTCCCTGTATTTGAAATCCTCCTAAAAGTAATCCACCCACATTATCATTCATAAAAGGAATTTTAAATTCCCCACCACCAACTAAAGTAAATTGTTGAGACAATAAACTTGGGTAAGAACCTTCCTGACCAGCAATAAAAAGAGCTCCATCACAATATCCTGCCGTTAATGAATTTCCTAAGGAAACATATTTTGAAAAATCTGCAGTTCCGGCAGTTAGCGGCAAACCGTCTGATGAATTTGAATCAATACCTGCTTCATCATCACTATTACATGCTACAAAGGTTAACGAAACCAATAATAGCCATTTGAAATTTTTTATCATAACTTTTATATTATTTGTAATTGATTATTATGGATTAATTGTTATAGAAGCAAACCATTGTTGTCCAATAGCACCCGCTCCGATTACTTGAATATAGTCTTTACCAAATAAATTTGTTGCGCCAGCTTTTAGTACTGATTTCATTTTTGGTAATGCATAATTAATTTGCGCGTCAAAAACTACGTTTTCTGGAACCATCCCATCGGCAAAAGATGCTTGCCATAGGTATTCTGTATTCCATCTCACGTTGGTATTAAATCCAAAGTTTTTAAATAATTTTTGGTTTCCTAAAGATGCTTTAACTCGGTGTTTAGGAGTGTTAAAACTTGGAATAAAACTTGGATCTTTGGCTTGATCAAATGTGAATTCGGCGTAATTATAATTTGCGCTTAATTCAAAATCTTTATATACTTTTTTAGACAATCCGATACCGAATCCTAAAGAAGTTACTTCTGCTTTAGAGTTGTTATACACTTGGTAAACCCTTCTATCGCCATTTGAAATAGCCGCAACCGGAGCATAAGTTGCCAAGTTAGCAGGGTCAAATGTATTCACATCACCATAATATGGAGTGATAACTCTTGATTGATTTAAAAAGTCATTATAAATATTATAATAACCTGTAATATCTACAGTCAAATCATTATTAATAACCGAACGGTAACCAAGATCAAATGCTTGTACCCTTTCTGGTTTAACCAAGTCAATATCGGCAACATCTAGAAGAGCTGCAGCGGTAGGCAATGGTTGGCCCGCAGCAACAGCGGCAGAAAATGCTTGTACCGATGTTAAAGTAAACGAGTTCCCATATGCTTCTACTCCAGATAATATAGCAGTAGCATTGCCCCCATTTACTAATTGACCTGCCGTACTCACAGGTAATGTTTCAACAAATCTTATTAAGTTGTCTGGTGCGGAACCAATTAAAGCAAATGGCCCTAAATCAAGACCAATGTATTGGTCTTGAGTGGTTGGATTTCTAAATCCTGTTTGATACGAAGCTCTAAAGTTATGTTGTTTTTTATCTCCAGCAGAGTAAACAAATGATACTCTTGGGGAATAAAATCCATCGAAATTTTGTGATTTATCATAACGAACGGAACCTGTAAACTTCAATCTATCATCCGCCATCAATTTCTTTTGAACTTGAGCATAAGCACCATATTCATTATATCTAAGGGGCCCGTTATAATCAGTAAAAATAGTCCCGTTTGAATTCATTTCATATTGTCTGAATGAACCCCCTAATTGGAATTCAGCAAATTTGATTATATCTCTAAAATTGTAATTTACATCAGCATGATACAATTTAGATTGATCTTGAAACTTAGAACCCGTAACTAAATCTGGATCAGCAGTAATAGTCGCTAATGCATTGTTAAATTCGGTAGAACCAGGTAAAAATCTACCAGTATCCGCAGTAGTTCTCCCGGCAGCATGCGCTTGTTCTGGGGTTGCCCCAGCAAGGGTTGCTTGAACAAAAGCCCCAGTATATTGTCCGAACCATGTTCTATCATCTTTCCAAGCTCTGTTAACATTCCAAGCAGCGAAACGCATATCATAAGAATCTCCAGCGTTTTCCGCAGTTATATAACCTCTTGCAAAATAATTTTTCCCTTTGAATTCAAGTCTTGTTTGATTCATAAAGAAGTTTTTTAAAGAATACCTATTAGCCCCTTGATAAATAGTATTTCCTAAACCAATTTTATGTTGGAAGATGATTTCATTATCATCTGCCCATGGTTTAAAGTGTAGCGAGAAATCTGCTTTAACACTTTTTACACTATTATCATTTAAATCTTGCTCTGCGTAACCTGTCCTTGCCACATTGTAATTTGGCAATAAATTAACTGCTGAAGCAGGAATTAATCCTGCGGCTGCCAATCCGAGACCAACACTTTTTATGTTAGTAGAAACCTCATCCCCATATAAATTCAAACCATCATAATTTGGATTTGAGGCAGAACCAGTGTTGTTAATTGTTAAATCTCTAGTGTCACCAGCAATCCACTCGGTAGCTTTTAAGAAAGTAAAGTTGGCTTTTGCTGCAAAATGTGGAGAAAAAGCGTGAGCAGCTCTAAGTCCAAAATCCCAATAATCATTAGTTCCAGCAATTTCTTGTGTAGTTTGACCGTATTTAAAGTAAAAGCTTAATCCTTGATTAGTAAACGGACTTTTACTGTTCATGAACATAATTCCGTTAAAAGCATTCGCACCATATAGTGCTGATGAAGCACCTGGCAGAAGTTCTACATTAGCCACATCTAGTTCAGAAAGTCCAATTAAATTACCTAAGACAAAGTTTAAGGCAGGAGAAGAGTTATCCATACCGTCAACTAATTGCATAAAACGCGTATTTGCTACGGTTGCAAAACCTCTGGTGTTAACCGATTTAAATCCTAAACTACTTGTGTTAAAGTGTACTTCTTTTAGATTTTCTAATCCATCGTAGTAGCTAGCGGCGGTTGTACTTTTAATTTCTTTTAAACTCATTCGCTCAATAGTTACCGGAGATTCTAAAACTCTCTCAGGTGTTCTAGAGGCAGAAACTACAATTTCATCAAGCTTGGTTTCCTCGTCAGTTAAAACTGCGGTAACTTTTTGATTGTTTGCGGTAACACTAACTTTTTTTGCCCCGAAACCTACACTTGACACCTCAATGTCAAAAGGCAGCTTTTTGGAAGTTGACAAATTAAAATTTCCATCGGCATCTGTTATCGTACCCGAATTATCTCCGGATATTTTCACATTAGCTCCTGGAACTGGTTGGTTCTTGCTGTCTTTCACCGAACCTGAAATTGATGTTTGTGCATAAGTTATGCCGCAAAAAAACAAAGAAAGGATAAATAAATAAATCTTCATTTGGTTATATTTTTTTGGTTAATGCGACCAAAATACAATTATTTTTTTGAAATCATCAAAAATGATTGCGTTTTTAATGAATCTTGCATTTTTATTCCAAAAACAAGAAATTTTCTCCGTCGCAAAAAGTTTTCTCCCTTTGAGCCTTTTTTGTAAAAAACTGATAATTGATAAATAATGGCAGAACCCGTTGAAAACTACTCTGCCAGCAATGAGAAGTGTTCTCTAACATGAAAACGTTATTAAAAGTTAGGTGTGCTGTGCGAGGTAACCCCAGATAATGCATTATATAATATAGAACAAATATCCAAGTTCCCAAATTAGCGTATAACTTTTTAGATCGAGCTCTGCGAAATCTCCCGACTTTGTAGTAGTAATAGATATAAAACCGCCAATTGGCGGTTTTTGCATGTAAACAAAATTCATTACTGTTGCAACTATAACAGATGACTACTATAAGACAAAGAGGTTTCTGTAGGATAGCGCTGTGATAATCAATACTTAATAAAAATCTAAATTCTTTTTTCAATAAACTATTTTAAAATGTAAAGAATAAAATATGTAAATTTGTTTTTTAAATTATTGCATCATGGAACTTATAGAAATCAACCAAAAAATAATGCTAGGTAAGCCTGTCATCAAAGGAACTAGAATTACTGTAGAACAGATCATTTCTTTGCTTTCTCAAGATATTAGCATGGATGAAATTTTATTAGAATACAAAGGCTTAGAAAAAGCCCATATATTAGCCTGCTTGCAGTATGCTGAAAATTTATTAGAAAAAACAACTACTTTCGATCTAGATAAAATAGCTTCTTAGATGCGGTTTTTAGTTGATGAGTGTGTTGGAACAACCGTTTCATCCTATTTAAAATCGGAAAACCATATTGTTTTTTGTGTTTTTGATGAATTTCGTGGGGGTTCTGACGAGCAGTTACTTCAAAAATGTTTCGATGAAAACTACATTCTAATCACTTCGGACAAAGATTTTGGGGAAATGATTTATAAAAATAAAAAAGTGCATAAAGGCATCATCTTGATTCGATGTACTCCAAATAATTTCAAACAAAAAATCATTGTACTTACCAAACTAATTTTAAATTATTCTAATAAATTAGAAAACAACTTTATAGTTGTCAGCAACGAAAATGTTAGAATTATTAAACCTTAATCATTCCTGCTGTGCGAGGTAACCCCAGATAGCGCATTCTATGATATAGAACAAATATCCAAGTTCCCTAATTAGCGTATAACTTTTTGGATCTAGCTCTGCGAATGTCTCCGCCTACTTACCCATTCCAATAATCCCCAGAGTAAAAAAATAAGACAAATATTTTTTTATTTTAGAAAACTTTCAGAACCATCAAAAAAGGAACTACTAAAACTGATAATTGATAAATAATGGCAGAACCCGTTGAAAACTACTCCACGGTAACCGACTTTGCTAAATTTCTTGGCTGATCAACATTACATCCTCGCAAAACTGCAATATGATAGGATAATAACTGCAGAGGAATTGTAGTAATTAATGGCGATAACGCATCTGATGTTTCCGGAATTTCAATAATGTGATCTGCTAGCCCTTTTACTTGTGTGTCGCCTTTAGTAACAACAGCTATAATTTTTCCACTTCTTGATTTGATCTCTTGAATGTTACTTACTATTTTGTCATAATGTCCCTGTTTTGGGGCTATAACAATTATAGGCATGTGTTCATCAATTAGGGCAATTGGTCCATGCTTCATTTCAGCAGCAGGATAACCTTCGGCATGAATATAAGATATCTCCTTAAGTTTCAATGCTCCTTCTAAGGCTACTGGAAAATTATATCCTCTCCCAAGATATAAACAATTGGTTGCATCTTTAAATTTTTCGGCAATTTCTTTGGCTATATCATTGGTGGCTAGTAATGTTTCTGCTACCTTTTCTGGAATAACCTCTAATTCTTGAAGGTAACGATGGAAATCTGATGTAGAAATTGACCCTTTTGCCTTGCCCAAACGCAAGGCCATCATTGTTAAAATTGTTATTTGAGTAGTGAATGCCTTTGTTGAGGCCACACCAATTTCTGGTCCCGCATGGGTATAGGCTCCTGCGTTGGTTTCTCTAGATATGGAGGACCCTACTACATTACAAACTCCAAAAACAAATGCTCCGTTTTCTTTTGCTAACTTGATTGCCGCTAATGTATCTGCAGTTTCACCCGATTGAGATATGGCAATTACTACATCATTTTTATTAATTATAGGATTTCTATATCTAAATTCTGATGCGTATTCTACTTCAACAGATATTCTTGCAAATTCTTCAATAACATATTCGGCAACTAGTCCTGCATGCCAAGAAGTTCCGCATGCTACTATAATAATTCTATCTGCATTTAGAAATTTTTCCAAATTATCTTCAACACCAGCCATTTGTATAATTCCCTCATTTGCTAAAAGCCTTCCCCTGTAGGTGTCTTTTATAACATTTGGTTGCTCATAAATCTCTTTTAACATAAAATGATCATAGCCCCCTTTTTCAATTTGTTCCAAATTCATTTGAAGCTCTTGGACGTATAAATCTACAGAAGAGTCATCTTTTATTTTTCTTATTTTTAGCGGTTTATGAAGTCTAATTATTGCCATTTCTTCGTCCTCTAAATATATAGCATTAGAAGTATATTCAATAAAAGGAGAGGCGTCTGATGCTATAAAAAATTCATTTTCCCCAACACCAATTGCAATTGGACTTCCTAATCGAGCTACTATAATCTCATCGGGCTTTTCTTTATCAAATACACAAATCGCATAAGCTCCAATTACCTGTTTTAATGCAATTTGAACTGCTTTTCCGAGTTTAACTTTCTCCTTTTTCTTTACGTCTTCAATTAAATTTACCAAAACTTCCGTATCAGTATCAGAGGTAAAGGTATAGCCTCTTGCAACTAATTCTTTTTTGAGTGGTTCGTAGTTTTCTATAATTCCGTTGTGGATTATAACTATATTTCCTGAATTTGAAACATGTGGATGGGAATTGACATCATTGGGGACTCCGTGTGTGGCCCATCGTGTGTGACCCATGCCTATATTGGCTTTAGATTGGTTGAAAGAGACCGCCTTTTCTTCTAAATCAGATACTTTGCCTTTGGTTTTTATAATGCTAATTTTCTGATCCTCACAAATCATTATTCCAGCACTATCATATCCTCTATATTCAAGTCTTTTCAACCCTTTTATAACAATTGGAAAGGCATTTCTAAATCCAATATAACCAACAATTCCACACATAATAGCTTATACTAATTTGGTTTTGTGTAATAAATTTTAAGTTTCAATCTTTTTCCATCTGGAACAACCGGACTTGTTCCATATAAAATAGTCCCTGCAGGACTTTGAACCGACATTATTGGTGCGCTGCTTAAATTTGCATTAGGCGTCTTTAATTTAGCAAATCCAATCGTGTTTATATTTTCAGTAACCGATAGTCCCAACCTAACATTAGTTGAATCGTTATTAATTAAATTTCTAACAAAATTAGTAATTCTTACCCTATATCGTTTGCCTCGCGCGCCTCTTCCATCCGCAACATTTTCGGTTTGGATAATTCCGTCGTGAATAAATTTATTGTATTTTGGAAAAAGACTATTTGTAGTAAAATCAAAAATATAATCTGCTAAAACTTTTTTATTGTTTAAGTCAAATAAGAAAATTCTAGTAGGTTCAATTGGCTGTGCAGATGGAGTAGCTGGCGAAAAATTGGACATGGCCATTTTATCAATATAAAATGTCAAATTGGCTTCATTAATTAACCATCCATTTACTTTTATTTTATCAATCTCATCTGAAATACCATTTGGAGTGTTGTTTTCGATATATTTACTATTGGTTAGACTTACAGGAAGATTTTCATTAAAAGCAGTATTTAGAGTATATCCCTTTAAATCGGTTGAGCCAAATAAATCTATAATTGCAACTGATCCTTCGCCTCCTTTTAAATAAAGTCTAGATGCCTCAGAAGTACTATTAATTGCGTCGGTGTAATCGGAATTTTCATTCAAATTGTTTAATAAACTAATGGTATTCCCGCTGAAGTTCAAGGCATATGATTTGCTAATTCGTTCAAGTTTATATTCATTAACCTCGGTAGTAACAGGGTTGTCCTTTGTTAACTTATCTTCTTTGTAATAAATAGTAATTTTCCCAGCTTTAAAATTAATCATAGCCATATTGCCTGGATTTCCATTTTCAACTTTAAAATAAATCCCTCTAAAATAATTTTTAAAGGTTGAATTATCTGAAAGTTTTCCGGCTGGTGCATTTAAAATTTTAGAATTAAATATTGCAGGGTTTAGATGCAAGCGCATTGAAGGTGCAAATCGGGTATATTTTTTTGTAACGCCATCCGACTCATAAGTAGTTAATTTATGCTCTCTTTTATCAAAGTAAAATTGCTCATTTTCACGGCCATCAGCATTTTGAGTTCCCTCTGTGCCCGGAAGCGGACTAGTAAGAGGAGCATTATTTAACAAACCCGGTTCTATATTATCATTAATAAGAGTATTTTGATCGGTATAAAACAATTGTTGCTCTGCCAAAGATTGTCCCGGATCTAAGTCTCTCAAATAATATCCCGATTGAAAAACACTTAACTTGAACTTTGAATTATTCGTTGAAGGAGTGTCTTTATCATATGGAGTCACTCCGAAAATCGAATCTAACCTATATGAATTATTATCTGAACTTGTAGTCTTTAATGTTTTAAAATAAGGGACATCCAAAATTACGCTATCAACTACTGGAAGATCAACATAAAGGTCTGGATTAGAATTATTAAACACCGGATTTACACTTGAAAGCTCAACCTGAGTAACAAAGTTAGCTTGAGTAGTTCCGAAAGCAGGATTTTCATAAAACCCAAGTGCATTAATTGGCAAATTATTTGAAGCTATTGGTCCAAGTTTTTGATTGTATGCTTTTACCGTTAAGATGCTGTCGACATCAAAACCAAAATTTTCGTCGTCAACAATATCTGATCCAAGCTCATTAAAATCTTTATCGCATGCTGTGAAAATTAGGGTTGTAATTCCTAAAAACAATGCTAACAAATAAAACGGTTTATTCTTCATATTTATGAAAGTAAGTCATTATAAAAGTTTGTGTATGCCTCAGCAAAACGCTCTTTTGGAACGTAAGGTAAAAAAGCTTTTTCTGAAGATTCTATAAATTTTGTTAAACTTGAAGAAACGTTTTCTGAAGCTATAATTACACCATCTGAGTGATTAATTGCAGTTTTGATCAAATTCTCATAATTTGGAACCTCCAATTCTTGAATTGCATTTTGAGGAACCCCGTCAAACTTAATTTTGTTTATCATTTCGGCATCTAAACTTCCTTCAAATGACTGACTGTAGACTGAAGTAACAATTTTTGTTTCCGAAAATAAGGCTTCATCTTTATAAAAATGTTTCAAATAAATTGGCAAACAACTGGTCAACCAACCATGAACGTGAATGATATCTGGAACCCAATTTAATTTTTTAACTGTTTCCACAACCCCTTTTGCAAAAAATATCGCTCTTTCATCGTTGTCAGGATAAAGCACTCCTTCTTCATCGCTAAACGTAGCTTTTCTTTTAAAGTATTCATCGTTATCAATAAAATAAACTTGAATTCTCTCTTTGGGTATAGAAGCAACCTTTATAATTAATGGCATGTCTAGATCATTAACTACTAAATTCATCCCCGACAATCGAATTACCTCGTGTAGCTGATGCCGTCTTTCATTAATATTACCATATCTAGGCATGAAAATTCTTATTTGACCTCCTTGGTCATTTATCATTTTGGGAACATCATATGATAGTAATGAAACCTCATTTTCAGCCAAATACGGCACCACTTCAGATGAAACATACAATATCCTCTTGTCTTCCATAATCTAATCAACTTTATTTATTGGCAATAAAAAACAGGCAAAAGTACAAAAATTTATGCAGTTATTTATGAAAATGGTAAGTTTGCAACTCAACTATCTAAAGATTATGTTACTTTTTCAAGCTCAAAATGATTTAATATCTCATTTGAATGCTGTTTCTAATCAAAAAACAGTGATCGGATTTGTTCCTACTATGGGAGCACTTCACGAAGGCCATATTTCGTTAATTAAAGAAGCGCAAAAAAATAACAGTTTGGTAGTGGTTAGTATTTTTGTTAACCCAACGCAATTCAACAATGCTGATGATCTTGCAAAATATCCAAATACTTTAATAAAAGACATTGAAAAAATAACAACTGTTTCTGATGAGATTATATTATTTGCGCCAACAGTTGAAGATATTTATAAAGACCTAATTGTCTCAAAATCTTTCGACTTTGAAGGGTTAGAACATCAAATGGAAGGTAAATTTCGCCCAGGCCATTTTAACGGAGTGGGCACTGTTGTAAAACTTTTATTTGAAATTGTAAAGCCAAATAACGCCTATTTTGGAGAAAAAGACTTTCAACAATTACAAATTATAAAAAAATTGGTTGAAAAGTATAAGTTAAACGTAAACATTGTTCCTTGCCCAGTGCATAGAGAAAGTAACGGACTAGCAATGAGTTCTCGAAATGAAAGATTGTCTAAAAACGAAAGAGATAAGGCTTCAATTATATTTGAAACCTTAAAAAAGTCGAAGAGTTTATTTAAAACCAAATCGGTTAAACTGATTACAAAATATGTTGCTGAAAAATTTGAGTTGCAAAATATCTTTACATTAGAATACTTTGAAATAGCTGATGAAGACAATTTATTGACTTGCGTTAAAAAAAATCAAAAAAAAAAATATCGCGCTTTTATTGCAGTTTTTGTTAACAATATAAGATTGATTGATACGATTTCATTAAATTAATTTACTTTTGCGCCATGCAAATAGAAATACTAAAATCTAAAATTCACAGAGTAAAAGTAACTGGTGCTGATTTAAATTATATTGGCAGTATTACAATTGACGAAACTCTAATGGAAGCTGTTAACTTAATAGAAGGTGAAAAAGTTTCTATTGTAAATGTTAATAATGGCGAACGTTTTGAAACGTATGCCATTAAAGGAACTAAAAATTCGGGGGAAATCACTTTAAATGGTCCTGCAGCTAGAAAAGTTCACACAGGAGATGTAATCATTATTATGTCCTATGCATCGATGGAATTTGAAGAAGCTAAAAAATTCAGCCCTTGGCTTATATTCCCCAACGAAACAAATAATTTACTGACTTAAAGACCATTGAAAAAGCAAATAAGCAAATGGCTAACAATTTTGGTTCCCCTTTTTATTGGAATAGGTATCATTTATTATCAATATACAACCCTATCTAAAGAAGAGTTAAACAATATTGTAACTAGCTTTAAAAAAGCAAATTATTATTATATTTTCTTGTCTTTGGTTATTTCCTGTATAGGCTACTGGTCTCGGGCTTACAGATGGAAATTTTCTCTAAATTATTTAGGCTATCAAACCAAGTTTTCGAGTAATTTTTTGACTGTTTGCATTTCCTATTTTGTAAATCTTACCGTGCCGAGATCGGGAGAAATTTCGAGAGCCGCACTTATAAAAAAATACGAAAATGTTCCCTTTGACAAAGCACTAGGGACGATAGTTGCCGAGAGAATTATTGATTTTCTAATTTTTTTACTTTTTGTAGTAATAGGTTTTATTCTACAATTTGATAAATTATATCAACTCCTTTTAAGTAAAAAAATAGCTCCTCAAATCTTCTTTATAATTGGATTTTTGGGAATAAGCGCTTTAAGTGCATTTATCCTTCTTTGGAAATATTCTAAATGGAAAATTTTCTTGAAGCTAAAAGAAAAATTGGCGGGTTTAGTTGAAGGTTTAACTACTGTTTTCAAGATGAAAACAAAGTGGTACTACCTTTTTCATTCCTTTTTTATATGGTTTGCCTATTTAATGATGTTTTACGTAGCTATTTTTGCGTTGCCTGAGACTTCAAAAATAAGTTTTGATATTGTGATTATGGGTTTCATCTTTGGCAGCCTTGCCGTTGGATTTTCGAGTGGAGGCCTTGGAGCTTATCCATTATCCATTGCAATAATTTTTTCGCTTTATGGAATTACAAAAGATGTAGGTGCCGCATTTGGCTGGCTTGTTTGGACATCACAAACTGTTTTAGCCATTCTCTTTGGGGTGATTTCATATCTTTTACTTCCCTTGTTAAATAGGAAGAAATAATTTTGTTATATTGCTGATCTATTTTGCAGTATTCCTATTAATCTATTTTCAATCCAATGAAGAAAAGTTTGCTCCTTTTGCT